>Ga0302114_10000383_pt1 | contig 31260 bp, 24 predicted proteins | sample AG5_Surface_MG_FD_203107 | JGI IMG/M metagenome (GOLD analysis project Ga0302114, IMG submission 203107) | Marine microbial communities from Western Arctic Ocean, Canada - AG5_Surface | ecosystem: Environmental > Aquatic > Marine > Oceanic | place: Canada: Western Arctic Ocean | collected...
GGTGGCGGGGGCGGACTTGCGAGCCGCCTTGGTGGCGAGCTGCTTGCGGGGGGCCTTGCCTCCGGTAGACTTACGAGCGGTTTGCTTGGTACGAGCCATGTTGACTGTGTGTTTGAGTTGTGACGAGTGCGGGGCGTTCGGCCAGTTATTTGAAGGTTTGAGGAACATTTTCCTCATTCGAACATTTTTCTGCGCTGAGTTTCGTGAATTTGTAGTCGTTAATCGGGTTCATTTATTGGCGTACACGAATACAATTCCTCAAACTTCGAATTGTCGCGTGTCAATCGTGCACGAGAATACGACTTTTTGATTGGATGATGAAAATCGGTTTCGATACCAATTTGAGCAACGACGACGAGAGCAGCACAGCCCTGCCCGGATCATCAAACCACGTAACGCCGCTATGAGCGCTGAGAACTCAGGGAGCGGCACGGCGTCGAGGATCGTCCTCGGCGTGGCCGTCGGCGCCGCCGCGTACTACGCGTATCGAAGCTACTACGCGACCCCGGCGGCCCCGAAGGATCCCGCCCCGGCCGCGAAGGAGCGATCTCTGTCGGAAGAGGGCACCGCGCAGTTCGGGGGTGAGATCGACGGGCTCCGATCGGTGGCGCAGGACGTGTTCGAGCAGGCGCAGCGGAAGGTGGTCCTGGTGCCCAACGACAAGGAGAACGGCGACGCACCGGTGAACCGCGCGAAGGAGCTCGAGGCCGTGTCCCTCGCCGAGGAGCTCGAGTCCGTGCTCAGGGAGCAGCAGATGAACGGCGGCGACGACGCGAAGAACGCGCAAACCTTCGGGCAGTCCCAGGAGGACATGTTCGAGATGCAGCGCAAGGCGACGATCGACATGGCGCGGCTGCAGGCGGGGGGTAACGTGGGGCAGGACGGCAAGGGCGGGATGAAGAACCTCACCGCGGACGAGTGCGGCGGCACCACGCAGACGTACAAGTGGAAGCAAACCGAGGAGGAGATCGTGGTGGAGTTTCCAATCCACCGCGACGTCCGCGCCAAGCAAGTCGCGGTGAGCTTCAAGGCGAAACACCTCAGCGTCAAGGTCAAGCCGAGCGCACCGGGCGAGGAGACACACGTCGTCCTGGAGGGTCCCACGCTGCGGGACATCAAACCCGACGACTGCATGTGGGAGATCGACGACGAGGACGGGACGAAGAAGTGCGTGGTGACGCTCGTGAAACGCCACGCCACGCTCGCCATGCACCACTGGGAGTGCGTGGTCCAGGGCGACGAGACGATCGACACCTCAAAGTTCGGTCCCGCGGTCGTGGGTATCAACGGGAACGATCCAAGGGCACTCAAGAGGATGCTGGAGGAGCACGGGCACATGAACCCCAAGCCCGTGCCGCTGGAGGGTAACTAGAATCGCCGCAGCGTTTTACATTCATTCATTCGTCCTATCGCTTTGGCTATCGCTTCGGCCGTCCCCGCGGCGGCGAGTTCAGCGGCTGTCCCCCTCGCCTCCGAACCAGGTCGCCCCACACCAGCTCCCGCAGCATCGGCTCCATCGACAGCGCCGCGTACGCGCACCCCAGCGCGATCAGCATCACCGGGAGCGCCTGGAACGGAACCAACCCGCCGATCGACATCGGCTCGAGCACCACGTCGTAGGCCAGCGTCGATCGTTCACCGTCGACGCCGTCCCTGTGCCACCCGGCGCGTTCCGCCCAGACCGCCACGACCACCCCGGGAGGGTGGCCACCGCCCGGCTTCGGGTGGACGGAAGCCGCGAGCTCGCGGGACGACGCCACCATCTTCTCCACGTTGAGCAGCCTGCGCAGGCCCGCGGAGGCTTTGCTCGTGGATTTTGAATTTTTGGATCCCGCGTCGACGATGCGCACCTTCACGTCCGCGGGGTTCGTGGCCGGGTACGACACCCGCACCTCGTACGACGATTGCGGGTGCAGTCCCGTGAGCCTGTACAGCCTAGGTGCGCCGCCGATCGCCAGAGTCTGCGCGTTCAGCGACTCCCTCGGGCGGAGCTCGTGACACGGAGACGGGTCGGACCTGGTGCCCGCGCACGGGGCGTCGCGCGACGTCCCCGCGCCGAACGGGATGGCGTCGACGGAGTCTATCGCGCCCGCATCGCACGCCGGCGACCCAAACACCACGAGCAGGAGCGCGAGCGCCCACGGGGAATATCGGTTCATCGCGAGTGGCGCCTCTCGGAATGGATCCTGTCGGCACCTTCGAGGAAAAAGTGTTTCTAACAATTCGTTCGTTTCGTCGGATGGACAAAGGCTATTGGTGTTCTATGTCGCTATCGTGTCCATGGTTTTTCGTGACGTGATGAGTCGTATCGTATCGCGTTCGTTCGTATCGGCTCACTTCTTGCCCTCCCCGTGCACCGGCTCGACGTGCTTCAGCCTGTCCTCGGCGAGGTTGGGCGCGGGCGTCATCCTCGGAAGGTGCGTGAAGTCGTAGAGGAGCGAGTCCGACACGTGCTCCTCCTCCTCGTCGTTCTTCCGGTCCGCGTACTCCTTCCACCACGTCTTGAGGGACTCGTCGTACCGCTCAGCCTTGCTCATCAGCCTCAGCCGCTGCGGCTCGCCCTTGTCCTGCTGCTGCTCGGCGTCGCCGTCGGGGCGCGAGGGCGTGGAGGGCTCGGGGGCGGGGAGCGAGTCGCCGTATATCGCGCGGAGGACGTGGTCGGGGACCTGCGTGCCGCCTCGTGCGGTCGCGGGGGGTACCTCGCGACCGTCGGGGAGCTTCACCACGGGTGCGTTGGGGTCAGCCATGTGTGTTGTGTGGGCAGCGGGCGCCTTCCCTTCGCTGGTGAGAATGCTTCATCCTCGGAGAATCGCCAAAAAAGCGTGAAATGGTTCGAAACAACCAAACTGTCACTGTTTGTCCGTTGCCGGGCCGTTCCGAATAGCGAAATATCGCTTTGGTTTTTGCGCTCTCGTATGCGCAAACAGTATGCTCAATCTCAAAGTCTCACAGCCAATCACATGTCCTTATTTGCCAGAAATGGCTCGCCCCTGCCACTTTTTCTCGTCTCTGATTGGTTCCCATATTTTTTCTCGACCAATCAAAACGTCGTATTTTCGGTTCTCCGCTCGATCCCGTTTTCGAGGTACAAAAAGCAGGCTTCGCTCCCTTCGCTCGTCACAAACACAAACACTAACACTCTAACAACATGTCTGGACGTGGAAAGGGAGGTAAGGGACTCGGAAAGGGCGGCGCCAAGCGCCACCGCAAGGTCCTTCGCGACAACATCCAGGGTATCACCAAGCCCGCCATCCGCCGCCTCGCGCGCCGTGGTGGTGTCAAGCGCATCAGCGGCCTCATCTACGAGGAGACCCGCGGTGTCCTCAAGGTCTTCCTCGAGAACGTCATCCGTGATGCCGTCACCTACACCGAGCACGCCCGCCGCAAGACCGTCACCGCCATGGACGTCGTCTACGCGCTCAAGCGCCAGGGCCGCACCCTCTACGGCTTCGGCGGCTAAATGCCCCCGTCCGCCAACAGAGACGCTCAACTACAAACTCTTCAAAAGCGTCGCGATCTCGCGCACGCAACAAACCAATGGTGATAAATTAATCACCACCACTCCACCAAAGAACCAAACAATTACACACATCGTATCGTACTCGCGCGTTAAACGAACCCACATCGCTCCCGTCTCCGTCTCGCCCCTTCCTTCCATCGCCTCGAAGTTCAAATCAGAGATCGTCCCCCTCCGAAAAACGCTGGCTCGCAGACGAGCCACGATCGATCGAGCCCGACTGACAACGAGTTTTTTTGGCAGCGACGCGTACACCTGAACGAGGCGCGCTCGCCGCCCGGTCTCGATCCGCGACGACGGCGTCGCGCGAACACATCGCCCGTGACCCTCCTAAAGCCCTCCCCGTCGTCTTCGCGGCGGTGGGTGGCCGGAGACGGTGCGGGCGGTGACCCTGCGGTGAGGACCGCGAGATTCGAGACTAGGTTGGGCACCCCTCCGAAACGTCGAGATGGCGACGCAGCTCGGGGCGCTGAAGCGCATCAGGGGCTTCCAGGGGTTCAACGTCGACGGATTCAACTACCAGGGCCCTGATATCGTCGCATACTTCCTCACGCACTTCCACTCGGACCACACGTGCGGCCTGCACGCGGGTTTCAAGGGACCCGCGCCGATATACTGCTCCCCCGTCACCGGCGCGCTGCTCACCGCGGTCATGGGGGTGAAGTCCTCGATGGTCCGTGCGATGCCCCTCGGGGTGCCGTTCGACGTGCCCACCGGCGACGGTGAGGTCGCGGTGGCTACTTTCATCGACGCCAACCACTGCCCCGGGTCCGTGCTGGTGCACCTGCGGCACAAGGCGACGGGGCGGATCGTGCTGCACACCGGAGACTTTAGAGCCGCTCGATGCGTCCGCGAGGACCAAACCCTGCACGCGCTCATCGACACCCACGGCAAGATCGACGAGCTCCTGTTGGACACCACGTACTGCGCGCCGCAGTGGAAGTTTCCGGACCAAGATCAGGTGTGCGCCGCGATGGGCGAGATCGTTCGAAGGGAACTCGAGCGGGAGCCCCGGACGCTCTTCTTGGTGGGCTCTTACAGCATCGGGAAGGAAAGAGCGGTGGCGGCGGTGACCCGGGGGGCGAACTCACGCGCGGGGGTCGGTTGGCACAGGGCGCGCACGCTGAAGCTGTCGGGGTGGTGGGACGATGCGATGTACGTGTGCGAGGACGACGAGTACGCGATGCAGTCGGCGACGGACGCCGCGCAACGCGTCAACATAAAACACGAAACGTCACTGACAAACGCCGTTCACTCGGTGTCGGGGGCGATCGGGGCGGACGCACTGGACGTGCCCGACCGCCCCGAGGGCGGCAGGGGCTCACACGGGGATATATCCCACCGTAAAGGCCTATCCCACCGTGAACCGCCCACGTTAGTGCGTGTGGTGCCCATGGGCGGCGGGTCGTTGCACGATAACATGGTCCGGCTTCTTTCAGACGACATCGACCCGGAGACTGGCCGCCCGTGGTACGCCGCCGTCTGCGCGTTCAGACCCACGGGGTGGTCCTACACCAGGTCCAAAGTGATACCCTCGAAGGCGACGTTGGACCCCTTGGACGGGGGGAACCCGCTGGGGAAGGTCAAGGGCGAACCGCAGGTAAAGGAGGAGGCGGTCGGGGCGGAGGCGGTGAAGGCCGAGCCGGGTGAAGCGGCTGTCGTGGCGGTTGAAGCGAACGACGTGGGCGGCGGCGGCGCGAGCTCGGCGCTGGCGGAGGCGGCGGCTGAACTGGCGGCGGCGTACAAGCCGTGGGTCGAGAACGACGGTCGGACGCGGAGCTACTCGGTGCCGTACAGCGAGCACTCGTCCTTCGTCGAGCTGGTGGAGTTTGTCAAGCGGATCCGCCCTCGGAGGGTCACGCCCACGGTCAACGCCGACACCAAGGCGGACAGGGACAAGATCATGAAGCACTTCCTCGAGTTCACAGACCTCGCCGCGGACAAGAACAGGCTGGACCACTACTTCTTCAACAAACGGCACGCGCCGGAGGTCAAGGTGGAGGTCAAGCGGGAGATGGAGGCTGAGCCCGCCGCGGCGCTCCCGGCTTCCGACGGTTCAAACGGCGGCGGCATCGACCCCGAGATCCTCGCCGCTCTGGGCGACGCCCTCACCCCGGAGGAGCTGCGCCAACAGTCCGCGTTGTGGGCAGCGGCGCAGACGGCGTCGAGGGCGGCGCAGGAGGCGGCTCAAGCTGCGGTGTTGGGTCCGTTTCCCCTCGGGTGCGTGGCGCTGGTCCGCGGCGGCGGCGGCGGGTTCGGCGGCAACGGCCCGAGGTACGTCCAGTTCAAGGACAAATCGCACGTGGAGCAGAGGCTACGGGCGTTGGGCGCGACGATCGTCCATCGAATATCACCAAAGGTGACGCACGTCGTGGTCCCCGCGGGCGGCGAGGCATTGGCGGAGGAGGAGAGGCGGCACGGGGGCAAAGTCGGCAAAGGCGGTGGCGACGAAGTAGCCGACGGGTCCGCTCGCAAGGAGGGGTACGAAGCCCCGGACACCGATGACATCGACACCGATGGAATTGGCACCAAGGGTGACCTGTCTAAGAAGGGTGACCCGTCCAAGTCGACCCCGCCCGCCGTGGTCACCGAAGGGTGGGTGATGCGTCACTGGCGAGCCCAAAAGACTGGCGTCGCCGAGGCCCACGACGACGACACCGTGCGGGCGCACCAGGAGCGCGTGAAGGAGGAACGCAGGCGCGAGGCCGCGGAGCGAACCGCCGCGGCTAAGCGTCGCCGTGAGGAGGCTGACTCGGGCGTGGAACAGAGGCCGGGGCGCGAGCGGACGATGAGCCGCGCGGTGATGGACAGGGTGGGGAGGGCGCTGGCGCAGAGGCTGTTTTTAGTGCAGCGGCGGGACGTGTCGCGGGGGCCGGCGGGGGTCGGCGGGGCCGCCTCGACGGGGCCCGGCGCGACACCGGCGGGTGGCGAGGATAAGTGGCACGCCGTGTTCGCGGTGTTTGGCACCACGGGTAACGTGTACGAGTGCCACGTGTGCGCCAACCCCAGTTGCACCTGCCCCGACTTCACGGGCGATTTACGTAAAGGCAGCGGCGGGAAAGGCGGCGGTCACATCTGCAAGCACCTGCTGTGGGTGTACATGCGGGTCCTCGGCGTGCAACGCGACGATCCGGTGCTGTGCCAGGTGGCGCTGCTCCAGTCGGAGCTCGCCGCGATGCTCGCCGCGCCTTCCAGGGCGCAGAGGGCGTCACTCGCGACAGCCTCGGTCCGGGACGCGTATCTCGCCGCCACGGGTGGAACGCGCGGGACGGAGGAGCTCGCGCCGGCACCGGTGACGCGCCAGCCGATCATGACTGAGCCGCCGGATAACGGGGACGGGGACGATGCGGACCCGGTGACGTGTCCCGTGTGCTTCGACCCGCTGGAGGACCCGGCTGACGCGGCGGCGGCGGCGGGGTCGAGGGAGACGGACCTTTCGGCCAAGGTGTGGTGGTGCCGGGGTGGATGCGGCGGGAACGTGCACAGCGCGTGTATGCGACGGTGGATGGCCAAAAGCGGTATGGCGCCCGCGTGTCCGCTGTGCAGGGCGACGTGGGTACCCCAGGAAGACGCCGAGGACGCGGCTTCGGGTCAACCCTTAGGTCTACCCTCTTGTCTACCCGGACCGCTCGCGCTCCCGACGTCGCCCGCGTCGACTGTGGGTCTACCCTCGGGCGGTGCGCCGTTCACGAGCCCGGGGGGTTCGAGTTACGTCAACCTGCGCGCGTACCAGGGCGGCACCGCCGCGCACAGGGACCTGAGCCAGTACAACGACTTCGCCAGGAAGGCTATCGAAAAACGGGAGAAGGAGGAACGGGAGCGACGGGAACGGGAGGGCGGTTGACGGCGAGTGACGGCCCAGGGTTCAAACGACGATTCTTTGGCGGTGGGTCTTCACGTCCCATCGTCCCACGCGTGGAGGCTTGATTCACGACTAGCGTATTGTTACCAACACGAGAAACGCGCGATGGATGTACCCGCTGACTCGCCGCTTCCTAAACTGGAATCTTTTGGATTTCCCCCCTGGGCCGATCCTCCCCTCGGGCTGCGACGTATCCGGGTCTCAGATGGTGAGCTTGAGGCCCGGTCCGTCGTTGTTGTAGAACTCCCCGACCCACTCCCGTCCGTCCTTGTCCGTGTACGTCCCCTGCCCGTGCATCGCGTTGTCCACCCACTGGCCCACGTACTTGGTCCCGTCCGGCCAGGTGTAGGTGCCGGCGCCGTGGTACTTGTTGGCCACCCAGTCGCCGTCGTACACCGCCCCGGACTTGTACGTGAACGCGCCCTTGCCCTCCATCTTGTCCTGGACCCAGTCGCCCTCGTACGTCCACTTGCCGTCCACCGAGTTCTTCCCCTTGCCGTGCCTCACGTACGTGCGAAGCTCGGTGCCATCCTCGGGCTCGGGGGGCGGCTCCTCGCCCTCGGCGAGCTCGCGCTCGGCCCAGTCGCCGTCGTAGATGTCCAGGCCGTCGCCCTTGGGGCCCGGGAAGATGAACTTGCCGTTCTGGGGGGGCTCGACCTCCTCTTCTCCTTCCTCGGCCATGGCTTCGAGTCGGGGCGCGAGTGAGTGTGCTGCTCACATCTTCACGGCAGTCAGAGACAGGGGGAAATGAGCTCCCGTTGGCACCCCTCGGGGGAACCAAAGACGCCACTGTAGAACCGCGCGGACCCCGACATGCCAGGCGCACTCGGGGGTTCCCGGGAACCCGGCGCGGCCCTACCGAGGGTACAGTTGAAATGGATCCTCTCCCTGGACCTCGAGTCGCAGATCAAGAACGCCAAGAGGTGCGCGATCCCCCGCGCGTCCGTCCGAGACGCGCTTTTTTTTTGGCACGCATCACGAAAGTTTGACCGAGTGCTGACGCGGCCCTCCACCCCCTTCGACGCGCCAGGGACCTGGCGAACGGCTACGTGTTCGCCGAGATCATATCCAGGTACCACCCCGATGAAATCTCCCTGCACAGCTTCGACCCGGCGGCATCGAGCGTCGCCAAGAAGCGCGACAACTGGGGCCAGCTCGTGAAGTTCTTCAAGAAGAAATCCTGGGACATTCGGACGCGAGAGTGGGAGCAGGTGAGCGCCATGGAGAGCGGCGCGGCGCAGGAGTTGATGGACAAGGTCTTTAAGTTTCTCGGCGGGACGCTGGGTACTCCGGTGGTGTCCCCGGACGCCGGCGCGCGGCCCTCGGAAAACCACGAGGCTGGTCCGAGCGGCCCATCGCATCACTTGGGTCAGGTCCATAGCCACCGCGAGCACCAGAACAGAGCCCCCGTCCAACACAGACCCCCCGCGCCCGTATCGTACGGCCAGCAGTTGGCCCAGGGCGGCGCGGGGCGGCAGTCGGTGATGGACATTATGGAGGCGGGACCGAGTGTGCCGAGCGCCGATCCCATACACGATCTTTTCGGTCGGTACGCCGGCGACGAGGACGAGGATGACCGAGGAGGTCCGCCTCCCGGGGGAGCGCGGATGATGGACCCGTACCTCGGCGTACCCATCGAGCAACCAAGCCGGCCAGGGTCCAACCGGATCAGGAACAGCCGAGGGTCGCGCAAGCCCGTCGCGTCGGATCGACGCGACGGCGGCGGCGGTGGCTTTGGCGGGGGTGGCTTTGGCGGCGGTGGGTTCCAGCCGTACCAGCCCAAGGCTGGCGGCTTCGACTGGGATGCGTACCAGCGCGACTTCATGCAGCCGGGCGGGGGGTTGCGCACGCCGAGCCCCGAGCCGGAGCCGGAGCCCGAGTACGAGCCCCACTACGAGCCGGATGTGGAGCCGGAGCCCAGTGAGAGGCGCGGCGGGGCTCGGCGGATGCAGCCGCTGCCGCCGAGCAACCACGGCCCGGCTCCCAGGGTGATGCCGAGGGATTCACCGGGTGGACGGGGAGGTGGGTACGAGTCACAGGGTGGATACGAGTCCCGCGGAGGTGGATACGAGTCCCAGGGTGGACCGGGACCGGTGAGAGGCGGCGGCGGCGGCTTTGACCCCAACGCGTCCTTGCTGGACTGGGGCGCGCCGCTCCCCGGAGACTCGAGCTACTACGGGGGCGGTGAGGGCGACCCGTACGCGTCTCAGTACGCCGGGTACGAGAACGAGGCTGGGTACGACGACGACCAAAGCAACCCGTACGCCAACGACCCTTTCGGCGACGGTAACGCGAACGCCGGGCGGAGTCCGTACAACGACCGAGGCGGAGGCGGATCGCAGATGATGAGCATCAACCACAAGAGCGATCGACCGCGGCAAAAGCGATCACCCGCCGGGAAGAAACCCCCGGTTCCCACCAAATCGGCGATGAAGCAACGCAGTGCGTACGGAGGAAGGGGGGACGGCGGGTACGACGATACGTACGGCTACGACGATGGGTACGGTGACACCTACGGGGACCAGAACCCGCGGGGAGGGTACCAGGACTCTTACGCGTACCGGCCGGATCGAAGGGCCGGGCACGGGGTTGACTACGAGCCGCGGCGGCCGGACGACTACCGCCGGATGCTGGGTGAGAATGGGAAGTACCTCATGCTCGGTTCGTTGGGCGTGGACACCGACACGGACGAGCACAGGAAGGCTCGGGCGAGGGCTGAGGCGATTAAGGAGTTTGACAGGCAGGCTCGCGAGCAGAACAGGATCCAGGCTGAGAAGGCCAAGGTCAAGAAGTCGAAGCAGCCGGTGGTGTTCAGGGAGCGGCTCCAGCAGAGGTTCGACATCAACAGGAGCTCGGACAAACCCTTGGATCCCAACGCCCCGCCGAGCAAGCGCGACGTGATGCTCAAGTACGGCAGGTCGGTGCCAAAGCCGAAACCGGCGCCGCCGAGGGAGGAGCGCGTTGTGCAGTCGGTGCACGAGCACGGCAAGGGACGGGGGTACTCGTCCAGGGCGAACGACTTCGTGGACTACATGAACCACCCCGCGGTGCCGGACGAGTCGAGGATGTTGGAGCTCGAGAGGCTGGAGATTGAGTACAGGATCCACCAGGAGAAGCTCGCCGCGCTCAACATATTCTGAAGATGTGTAAATCTACCGTGAGACCACTAGCTAGTTCATCAGTCGCTATCGCTGCCGTAGTCGCCCAGGAGCCCGAGCCCGCCCCCGTCATCGTCCTCCGACTCCTCCTTCTTGGGTTCCTCCTTCTTGGGCGCCGGCTTCACCTTCTTGACCACCATCACCGCCGGGGTGGACTTTGGCTTTTTAATCGCGACGCTCGGCGCCAGCGGATCTACGCCCCTCTTGAACGCCTCGGTCTTCGGAGCCACCGCCTTCTTCACCACCCTGTTCTCCCGCATCAGCCTGAATGCCTCGGCCTCATCCTGTTCGCGTTGCCTCAGCTTCTCTTCCTTAACACGCTTCTCCTCCTGGACCTCGTCGAGGAACTCCACCTCCTCCTCGTCCACGGGCTTGTAGATGCCCTGCTTCATCGTCTTCCATCCCTCCTGGAACGCTTCCTCCTTGGCGTCCTTGGCCTCCTGCAGCACCTGCCACAGGGGTTTATCCGGCTCCATCGTGCCGTCTTCCGGCCTGAGCGCGCCCCCGCGCTTAGCCTTGATCTCGGCGAGCTCGGACTCGGTCACGAAACTCATGGAGCCCACCACCGCTTGCGTGGCGCTCACAACCTTGTCCGCGTTCTCCTGCGCCGTGGTGGGAAACACCGAGGCGGCGTCGCGGCCCAGGACCTTCTCGCGGTCGAACACGCGCTCGGGCTCCTCTATGCGCATCATGGGTACAGAGTGTGGGTCTTCCGCGCCCATCACGTTTCCCCCGGGCGGGGGCGGAGGCACCGACATCGCGCGAGGGTTTCTGATTCGCGTCCGGAACTCAGTTTCAAATAACTCTTACCCGCATCTCGACTAACACTTACGTCACCCGTCACACGTACCGGCGCATCCATCACACCCCCTCGGGGTCACCCACCCTCGCGACAATCTCACTAAACGACGGCCTCCCACTCCTCTCCCCGATGCACACATCCGCGAGAGACCTCAGCTCGGTGACCGCGTCTGTATCTCCGACGCCGTCCCACCGGTCTAAAACCTCGAGCGCCGCTATCCCCCACGCCCGCACCTCCGTCCGCTCAAACTCAGCCCCGACCTCCGACCCGGGCGGGTAGAAGAAGGCGGCGCCGAAGTCCCCGAGCTTAGCCGCGGGAACGGTGCCCGCATCGCCGGACCTGAACAGAACGTTGTGAGCGTACATGTCCCCGTGGATGGCGCCGGTGCCGTGAAGCGCCGCGCCCGCCGCCGCCAACCCGCGCGCGATCGCGTTCACCTCGGCGGTTCGATACTTCACGCCCGCCGGGTACACGTCCCTGGTGACCGTGTCGAACGAAGGCGGACCGCCGAGCGAGCGCCACTGCTCCGGGTCCAGGTACTCCATCACCAGTCCTTCCGAGGAGTCCGTATCGCGAACGAACCGCCCGGTGGTCCGAACGATGCTCACGCACCCCGTCCTGGACGCCAACACGCTCGCCGCCATCTCATCCTGCGGCCTGCCGTCCGATGTCTTACCCCCGAGGTTGTACACCTTGACCGCGGTGCGCACGCCGCGTGTATCCGTCGCCGCGTACACGGCTCCCGATGCGCCCGAGCCGAGCGGCGCCGCGGTGTCATCCACCCCCAAACGCGACCACTCCACGACGGGCACGTCCACCGGGGTGGATGAAGATGAATCGTCCGTCCGTGATGCATCGTCGCCCCGCGCGCGTCGGTTGGCATCCTCGGACCACACCTCCGTGGCGGGGTTCGCCGCGAGCGCCACCCACGCGAGCGTTGGGTGCGAGGTGATCCACGTGGGCACCTCCGTGAGCTGGTTATCCGCGAGCCGGATGAGCTCGAGTTTGGTCATGTCGCCCATGTTGTGGGGCAGACCCGCGTTGGTCAGCCTGTTCCCCGCCAGCAGGAGCTTGCGCATGTTCTCGCACTTGCCCACGGTGTCCGGCAGGCACGCTATGTTGTTGTCGCTGAGGATGAGCCACCCGAGGGTGCGGTACGGGATCGAGGCCGCGGGCACCTCCTCCACCTTGTTCGCCTTGAACGACAGCATGTACAGCGACTTCATCGAACCGAGCACCTCGGGCACCTTCGTGAACTCGCATCCGAGGAAGAAGAGGATCTTCAGGCTCGTCAGGCCCGCGAAGGTGGCCGGGAGGGTGCTCAGCGGGTTCTTCCCCAGGTTGAGAAACTCGAGCGTGGACAGCGTGCCGATCTCGTCGGGCAGGCGCGAGATGCCGAGGCCGGAGAGGTCCAGGCGGGTCGGACCGGCAGCCGCGAGGGACCCGGACGTGATCTCAGCGAGGATACGGTCCCGGTAAACATCGTCGGACTCGCCGGGCTGCCGAGCGGCGGCCGCGTTGGCTTCCGTCATGGCGCAGTTCAAATTGCCGTGTGGCGGTGTTTTGGCAAGGGAGACGACGTTTCAGCTGCGGTCCATCTGCGGCGACGTGACGGTGTTGTTCTTAAGCGCTCATCTAAAATTGAAAACTACTAATCGTAACAGGATATTGCGGTACATGCATGCAGAAACGTGGGAAGCCAACTGAGGTCCAACACCCGCCGTTAGTATCCGATGGTGATGGCGGCCACCGCGATGACAAACTCGTCTGTTTTGTCGCCCATCTCGGGTATCTTGATGCCACTCCGCGCCAAAAGCCCCCCTTCCACTATCTCGATGGGTTCGCAGATCTGGCCGTAAGGGAACACCCTACGGATTTTGTCCATGTCCAGCTCCGCGCCCTTGGGCACGCCGATTTGGATGTGAAGCTTCATGTTGTCGTAGCCGCCGGGGACGATCTGCCTGATGCTGGGAATTGAATTGAACTCAATTGCGTTGCGGCAAGCGCGGACCGCCGCCTTGGTCGCGTCCTGCCCGTGCTGATCGGCACCCATCCCAATCTCCACGAAGAGAACGTGGTCCATACCGACACCATCCGTCGCGGGCGGGCGCGATACCACCGCGTCGAACCTCGGCCCGACGCCGGTCGTCACGCGCTGGCCCCGGCGCGAAAGATCTGCCGACAAACTGTGGGAATTTCCGAGGGAGAAGAGATCGACGCGTTCGGGGGTGCGCGCGGGCACGCGCGCGGGCTTAAAGCCGGTTCGGGCCCCGCCAGAGCGGGCCCCGGACGCGGACACCACGGCACGGGTCGTGGATACGACGGAGGAGCAGCGTTGAGCGAGCATGGTGGCACTCGGAATGACGTCGACGTCGACTGGTTTCCCGGGACGCGGGAAATACGCAGAAGATACGCGTGACAACTGCCACGCTGGAAGGCACCCGAGGAGTCCCTCCTCTTGCTTGGTTCACGAACCCTCGTTTGGTCGGACTTGGTCCCGAGGCGAAAAGATCTTTTGCGAAAATGACCTGGCGGTGGGTGAAAAAAGTGGTTCGGAACTCTCTCCGAAAAGTTGAGTTCGCGATTGCTTTTTCCAAGATTCTACGATTGCTAGCACTAAAGGGTGGCGAAAACGCTCTCTGCTGCGTGACCGTTTGCCGTTTGCGGCGCGCTGCGACTAGTCCGTCCACGTCCACGCGTCCGCATCGCGCGTGCACGTCTCCACGCCGTGGTAGTCGCACACCTGCCCCGGGCGCAGCGCAAACCGGTCGCCTTCCGGGACTTCCTCCTCGGTGAAATCCAGCAGCAGGTGGATGCGCCACGTGTCGGCATCGTTCCGGACGTGGTGCGGCACGTTATTGTTGATCTCGAAGACCTTCCCCTCCACCAGAGGCACGTCCACCTCGCCCCGCCCGGGCACGAGCATCACGAACTGCACGTCGCCAGATGTGGAGTCGGTGGGAGGCACGACCAGCGGGATGTGGATGCGGTGCCCGTTCTTGACCCACCCGCCGCGGTCGGTGTGCTTCAATATCTTGCTCCGTGGGTTCATGCACGCGAACTGCAGCCGGATCACGTGCCTCATGGGGTGCTCGATGCCGAAGTACCGACGGAGTAAGTCGTCCAGGATGGGCGCGAGCAGCGGCTCGTACTTCTCGAACCAAGGGAACTTAAACACCAGCTTCCCGGCGTGGTCGGAGAAGATGAGGATCGCGCTGTCCACGCCCGGCTTGAACTTGTCCATGTTCGACTCGCGCCCGCCGAGCGACGCGTTGTCCTCCTGCGACGCCTTCGCGCAAAAATCGGGCGTGCTCTGCAACTCCGCGCGCAGCGCCTCGATGTCCACGCGCGTGTGCTGGATGAGCAGGTCGGCATCCTCGTTTGACGTCGAGGTCTTCTTCCGGCGCAGGTCGATCCAGGGCACGCCGGAGGGCGCGCGATCCCGCTCGGGCGCCAACCCGCTTGGGTCGCGCACGCCGTTCGTATCCACCGCGAAGGAATCGCCGGTCCGTCCCGCGCCAGCCACCGCCTTTGGCACATCCCGCGTGTGCAAGGGCTCCGCTCCCCACGAGTCCACGGGCTTGTACGTGGAGTGCTCCGCGAGGTGCGGCGCGGCGACGATGTTCAGCAAGCCGCGCGTCTCCACGGTGACGCGCCACATGAAATCGCGTCGGCGCAGATCGTACGCGGCCACCTCGGCCGTCTTGGACGCGTCGTCGCGGTTCGCCCGCGTGCCAAACTCCGCGATGCCAAAGTACGCCACCCCGTCGATCACGGTCAGGCCCTTCATGAACGTGCGGTCCTCGTCGCTCCAGAGCACCTCCAGCGTACCACCCCGCGCGTCGGAGCCCGCATCCACATCCGGCGGCGTGAACAGACACAGCTGCCCCTCGCCCGAGTTGAGGATCACGAAGCCCCCTTCCCACGGCACCAGGCCGTGCGCCTTGCTGCCCACGCGACCAATCTCCCTCACACGCTCGCCCGTCTCGAGGTCCAGCAGCACCAGCTTCGAGGGCCCGAGGTTGTGCAGCAGCGCCCACACCAGGTGCGGGTTCGTCGCATCCCCCGCGGGCGCCAGCGTGTTGACGTGCTCCTTCTTCGTGACCGGGGCGGAGCGACCGGTTTTCGTCATCGACGGGAACGCGTACTGGACGACGGCTCCCCCACCCGTGTCCGCGATGAACACGTAGTCCCCGGCCCGCACGGCGTCGTGCGTGAAGTGCGTCGCGATCTCCACCTCGTCCACGAGCTCGTTGGTGCGCAAGTCGATCTTGAGCAGCGCCTCGCGCGTCTCGCTCGGGCGCCAGTTGTGCGGCCGCGAGACGACCCAGATCTGCGACCCCGACGCATCCGCCGGGAACACGCCGTAGTACACGCCTCTGCCGGAGTGAATCACTTCCGTCGCCCTAGTGTCCACGTCCAACCACATCAGGCGGCCGTGCGACGCCAGGATCAGGCGGCGGGCGGCCGAGCGGACATCCCCCCGGTGGTGCCCAGCAACCCTCGCGCCCGTCCCTACGGAATCGCCCGCGCGGTCCAGGAGGGACGACCGGGGTTGGGTCCCCGCGTGGCCGTGGTGCGCGCCGCGTGCCACCTCCGGCCGGAAGTCGCCCCGCCGGAAGTCGCCCGGCAGCGCGTGTGAGGGCTGCGACGACGTCCACACGACGGCGAGGAACGCGAACACCAGCAGTCCGACTACGAATTTTACATCCCTAGCCTTCCTCTTGCGTGAGTCGTGGCGGTCGTACTTCGAGCGCAGCGCGCTGTGCGTCCGCCACGACTCGACGCCCATGCCAAAACGTAGAGGACGCGATCTCCCGAAGAGGGGCGGTCCTTTCCGTCCGGCGGGCTGGCACTGTGACAAAGTGGCCTCAATGACGGGACCCACAAAGTGGCCGTCTTCTCCGATTTTGGCCGAAATCCGAAAACGCTCTCAGCTTGGCTGCGTGACCGTTTGTCGGGGTGCCCACGGGCGTTCAGTTTGGGGGTCGCGCGGACGAGGAAGCTCGATGAACGCGCGACAGAACTTCCATCTCAATCTCTACGCCGGCGATCCGTCCACCCCGGATGCGACGCCGGTCAGCGCGAGGCCCATCGGCACCCTGTACGACAACAGGATGAGCCACCGGTTCATGGATGAGGACTCCCTCATGGCGGATGGCCTCGCCTTCTTGGAGAACAAGGTTGGCAAGGACCACCCGTACGTCGCGGAGCTGTGCGCGGAGCTGGGGCGGATCCACCTGGAGGACGAGAACTTCAAGAAAGCCAGCTTCCTCCTGGAGCGCGCGTGGAGGATATTCCGGGACAAGCTCGGCAAGTTCGAGGCGCAGACGCTCCTGGCGCAGGAGGACCTGGCGATGGCCCTGCACATGCTCGGTGAACATTCCCGAGCGGACGCGTTGTTCGACGCGGCGATGGTGGGCATCCAGGAGATTTATGCGAAATACGACAAGAAGAAGGTTAAGGAGGAGGCGGCACGGTTGGTGGAGGAGAAGCAGGCCACGTTCTTATCGAGGTACGAGAAACGAAACTCGCCGCCGGGGGCGCGGGTGGGGATGGGCAAGTCGAGTAATTGGGGGAAACTGGCGGCGACCAGGACGGCGCTCGGCAACCTGACCAACGCGGCGGGTGGCAAGTACGCCGACGACGATAAAACAAAAAACACGGGAGACGCGCGGGCCAAGGGAGGGGCGGCGAGGGATAATTGGCGTATGGCCAAGCTCAAGACCGCCGCCGTCGCCGCGCTCGGGTCGAAGAAACCGCCCACTAAAACAAACGGCGAGCTCGCGTTCTTGGAGAACCGCGTGGAAAGAACGCTGCAAAAGGCGGAGCGCATGACGGGTACGACGCCGCCACCGCAGGAGAACAAGGGGGTGCTGTACGTGAGGAAACCGCTGTGGGCGCCGGTGGTTCGCGGGGAGGGCCGGGAGGCGCCGAGGGAACCGGGCTACAAATCCCGTCGCCAAAAGCCGGCGTGGAAACCGGGCGGAGCGCTGAACCAGGCGGGCGGCGTGGGTCACCACGACGATAAAGGGTCCTTCGCGTTCGGTCACCGCGCTCCTTTCGCCTACAGGGGGGACTAGCTAGTCTCCCTTAGAACTAGAACCTACTTCAGAACGAGAATCCCTCCTCGTCGCCGTCTTCGTTTTCGATCCTGTCAATCTCCGTTCGGTAAAACTCCGTCTCCTTCCTCGACGGCCGTTGCTTCACCCCGTGCACCACCCCAACCTGACCACACAGCGCCCCGCCGTCCACACCCTCGCACCCGAGCTCCTTCGACCCGTACGTCTTGGCGTAGGTCCCGGCCGACGCCATCCCCCGGACCAGCGCCACGCCGAACAGCGGCGACTCACGCGGTTGGCACGGACCGGCCGGCGCGTGGGCCACCACCTCGCTCCCCGCGCACATCAGGTCACCGCACTCCTCCGCCAACGCGTTCCATCGTTCAACGTCCAACGCCCCTATGTCCTGCAGCACCCACACGGACGGGACGTCGGGGGCGTACCCGGCCCGAAGGAGCGACTCCTCCAAGTCGCCGTATCGGTATTCATCCGACGATGGATCGCACGGCACGCGCCTGTGCGAGGAACCCTTGTTGGGCTTGGCACCCACCGCCTTGAGCGCGGCGTGCGCGAAGGTGTGTACATCCTTGTGCGCCAGTTCGAACACGGCGGTGCCCCTGGGCCACGGTACTTTGAACCCGCGCGTGTCCATGCCGGCGCCGACGACCACCACCTGCCGCATCGTCCCGAACACCTCCACCTTCTGGCTCACCTCGAACTTCTCCATGAGCGCCTGGAGACGCTCGAACGCGAGGTGGTCCAACGCGGTGGATATTCCCGCGCTGGAGAACCCCGCCTCCGCGGCGCCGGTCTCATCCGCGGCGTCGTCCCGCCACTGCCATTCGTCCCCGAGCGTCGCGAGGAGCGCCTCGGTGTACACGTCCAGGTTGGGGCACAGCTCGTTGTCCTTGTTGGCCACCACGCACGACGCTCGCCACCGCAGCGCGCGCTTGGCGCGGGTCAGCTCGGGGGAGTCCGGCTCGGGGGAGTCCCCGGTCGACGCCGCGTCCTCGGCGAAGGGGCTCACGGCTGCGGAGAGCGGCGCCGGGCCCTTTCTCCCCCGAGGGTTGTTCGGATGCCGCCCGCGGGATGGGCCGCACGAGACCCCGGCGCGAGGGTGGGAGGCGCGACGTATCGCGACGCATCCCGAACCCACTGACGGTACACTGACGGACGTCGCCGCCATGACTCGAGCCGCGTGTCCCCACCGTTGTGTCCCAAGCCGTGACGTGTAACACGAAAACCTTCTTCTCGGACCCCACGCAAAACTTCTAAACTTTTCGATCTGCCCTCGGGAGGGACCACTTCGAGCGACGCATCCTGTCGAAAGTTAGGACGATGCGAACGACCGCCGCGGCGCTGTGGGCGCTACTCGCGGCGATCTTGCTGCTGGGACCCTCGCCGTGGTCGCAGGGTCTTCCCGGCGCCGAGGCCAAGCCCTCCACCGCGATGCCAGTCACGAAGGAGGACATCGAGAGAAGGGAGGAGAAAAAGGCGAAGGGCCAGCCCATGACGGATGACGTGGAGAGCTCCCTGCCGGACTGGGAGGAGGATCCCGTGATGAAGACGAAGCTCAAGTGTAACGGTGAGAAACCAGCGGCGTATAGACGACCCTAACCGATCCCGGCCCCTCCCTTTGCGCGCGATGCTCACTTTTTTAAAAACACCGATCGGCAGCTGACGCTCCCTCCCGTCCCCTTCGCAGCGTGCTCGGTGGTGGTCACCGAGCTGGTGTCCGCGCTGAAGCTCAAGCGCGAGCAGAGAAAGTATAAGCTCACCCCCGACGAGAACATGGGCGCGCTCGAGCGGGGTTGCTTCAACGTCAGGCGCGACTACGGCTTGCAGATGCGTAACAACAAGGTGACGCCTGTGTACAGCAAAGACCACAGCATCGCCAAGACCGAGGGCGCGTGGATATCCACCTTCCTCATCAACACCTGCGGCATGGTCACGGGGAAATACGACGACTACATCATCGCCAATTACGCCACCACCGCCACGCACCTGCTCGCATCCGCGGTGTGCCAGAGAGCCCCGGGGTTCGAGGGCGTCGACGTCGATGACGACGACGACGACGACGATGAGACGGCTAACCCCAAGGGACTCGGTCTGTGCCCCGGCGGGCTGGACATGTCCAAGGCCAACACCCACGACGACGGGTGGACCGTGGAGGAGGCCATCAGGAAGGTGGAGGAGAAAAACAGGGAGAACAAGAAGCTGTTGGCAAAGCAGAAGCTGATTCAAGGCGAGAAGAAGAAGAGGAGGAAAAAGAAGAAGGGGTCTTCCGAGCTCTGATGACTGACGGATCATACAACTTTTGAGACGTAATTGAGTCTTAATTCACTATTTGCCGGCGAATGCATATGGTTTTACGGTTACAAGTACGATGCGCGATCGGTTTTCTTATCCAAAATCAGCCACGTATCTCCCGCGATCGGCAGAATCAGGAGCACATGACTGCGCTCGTGCCGTCGCCGGTGATGGCCTCGGTCGCGGTGCGGACCACCTCGGTGGCCGCCCGCACCCGACGAGTCACCCCCGTCGCGTTCGTCGACCGATCGCCGTCCACGACCGCCCCGCGCGGCGTGGGCACCGCCGCGGTCTTCCCGGTTCAGCGCAACGGATCGCGCACCGGGATCGCGATGAGACACCGACGGGTCGCGGTCAGGGTCCACGCCGCGAAGGGCGAGACGTCGGCGGACCCCAACGCGCCGCTCGGACCCAACAAAACCGCCGCGGACGCCGTCAACAACGGCCTGGCGTGCTTCGAGAAGCGCAGGTACGACGCCGCGGTGAGGAACTTCAGCGCCGCGCTCAAGGATTTCGGATCGCCGAGCGAGGACGAGTCGCGAGCGGCGCTGTACAACCGCGCGTGCGCCTACGTCAAGCTGACCAAGTACGACGAGGCCAAGGTGGACCTTAAGTCCGCGATCAACGATTACAACCTTAAGTTCTCGGTGGTGCTGAAGGACCCGGACATGGAGGTGTTCCGGGGTACGCCGCAGTACGAAGAGATGGAAGCCGAGGAGGTGAAGGGATTCAGGAGCAACAAGAGCGTCCAGAAGCTCAAGGCGGAGGCGCAGGAGCCCTTCAGGTTCGTCAAGCTCTACGCCTTCGGTGGCCTGGGCGCGGGTGCCTTCATCGGCCTCATCATCATCCTCTCCCGCCTCTCGCTCGCCATCCAGGGTGGAGACGACGCGCCCGCGCTCGACGAGACAATCCTGAACCTCCTCGTCAACGCCACCGCGGTCGCGGGGTTCGCTTACCTGTTCAACAACGAGCTCAAGGCGCGGGAGAAGACGGAGGCGAAGGTGGCGAGGGAGGAGGAGCTGGGCAGGCTCCGCATGGCCATCGAGGAGAGCAAGGAGGACGTGCTGGTGAGCCAACTGCGGGGCAACTACAGGCTGTTCATAATCGCCGGGAGCGACGAGCACTGCGACGAGGCCATGGGCCAGCTCGTCAAGTACAAGGCCAAGCTCAAGGAAGAGAAAGTGGTCATCGCGACGGTGGACATGCTCACCGGCGGGGGTAAGAAGAAGAAGGCAACCAAGGCGCCCGGCGCGGCGATGGCGGCGCTCAAGGCTGAGTTTGCCGCCGAAAAGGAGGCGAGTGACGACGGGTCGGCGCCGGCGCTCGCGGAGCCCATGGAGTTTGGAAAGAAGAGCAAGCGCGCGGAGGTGGCGGCCTCCGCGACGCGAGTCACCGAGAAGAAGTGGCGCGTCGCACCCCTCGACGAGGACGCGTGGCGCGCCTGGATCGTCGACGAGATTGAGCGCAACGGTTTCGATCCCACCGTGCGGGACGTGTTCTTCAGCGTCGGGAAGGACGGCACCCTCTGGAAGAGCGGCGCCGGGACGCCCAACTGGATGAAGATCATCGAGGAACTTCCCACGAGCGGACTCACGGGCGTGTGAGCGACAATATTTAATACAAGACACACCATAACGCGCATATATCACGCTCAGAAGCTCATCGCGAACAGAGATGATATCGAGAATAACGGCCTCGCCGGCGACGGCTCCGGAGGGATGGTGAGGGCACCTGCAGAATAAATAAGAGCAGAAACACGCGGGGTCAGGTGTCTTTGATCGATGAAGTTGTTGACGTATATTATACAGGTTCGTTAGCGTTCACGTTCACGTTCGATTCTCGAGTCGCGGGCTCTCAACGAGTACGGGCTCTCAACGAGTATTTAGACAGGTTCGTTCACGTTCGTTCTCGAGGATCCCGCGGGATCTCAACGAGTCTCTCTACCCACGCGGCGCGCAGAACCTCTCTGAGAGGCTGCCAACGTGTGGCCTCGCGCAGGGTGGAGAAAGTTTCCGGGCGACGCTCTTCGAGGAGGACTACGGACTGACCTGTCGGATCCGTCGCGTTCGGGCTGTACTTCCAGAGCTCGGGGACGTTGCGGACCAGGAATCCGCGGAGGTTGTTGACGTGGGCGTACACCCCGTACTTGCCGGGCTGCGCGCAACCTTCGCCCCAGCTCACGATGCCGAGCTGCGAAATCGCGTCGCCGTTCGCGTCGACGGCCACGAGTGGACCGCCGGAATCTCCTTGGCAGGCGTCGGTGCCGCCGGCTGCGAATCCAGCGCAGATCATAGCGTCCGTCACGGTGAGACCGGTTCCCCCGGGCGGGTAGCTGCTCGGACCGGCGCACGTCTCCTGGGACACCACCGGTACGTCCGCCTGCATCAGCACCTGGGACGTCTCGCCGCTTCCCTGCTCCATCGTGCCCCAACCGATGACCCTGGCGGCCTGGTTCTCATCGTACTTTGCCGGGTCCCACTCCAGCCGCACCGGGGGGTACTCGGCGATGTCGAGGTCCTCGGCGAGTCGCAGCACGGTGATGTCGTTCTCGAACGTGCTGCCGTCGTACGCGGGGTTACCTATGATCTGAATCACCTCGACGGTCTTTTCAGGCTCGTCGATGTCGTGCGCGCCCACTTTCAGGGCGATGGTGGACGAGCCCAGGTTGGAGTTGGTGCCGGTGGAAAAGTAACAGTGGCTGGCGGAGAGGGCGTATCGGGGCGATATGAGGGTCGCGCCGCATCGGAAGGACTCGGTGCCGCTCGAGGAGACGGCGACGACGCCCAACATCCAGCGATATTTCTTCTCGGGAAAGACCTCCACGCCGTTGATGATACGGGCTTGGATCGGGAGACGAAACTTCGGGTTCACCTGCGTCTCTCCGTAGACGAGGCTTCCCAGGTCGTCGGGCTCCAAGTCGTCGGGGTCGAGCGCGGCGTCGGGGCCGTCGAACGCGACGCCTCGGCTCTTGACCACGCGCGGCGGCGAATCCACGAGATAGCGCGGCGCGTCCACGAGAAGCTCGGCGTCACGATACGAGCCGGTGTACGAGCCGGTGGACCTCCGTTGCGCGTTGCGGAGCGTGGACGCGGTTTTAGCCGTATCGGACGGGGTTCCAGGAGCGGTGCTCGATGGCCTGGGTGCCACGCGGACGCCGACATCGGCGGATGCGGGGGATATCGCGGCGAGGACGAGGAGGAAGGTCGCCACAACGGCGACGAATACGTTGGATACCCGTCGTTGCATCATGCAGGTCTCGCGCTTCCGCTGCTGCGTGCCGTGCCGAGGAAACAAGTGTTCCCCGATACACCACACCTGGGCGTTTTCCTTTCCCGAACTCGCGTTTCCTCGGAAGTGGTGTTTAGGGTTGGAGAAGGCGAGGGGTCGCCTCGTCCTGCTGCACGTTTCAGTTCTATTTGGCAAAAATTCGATCCTACGAGGCAAGCTCTCACGACTCCATCGCCGTCGACTTAACATTCGTCGACTCCATACCCGTCGGCGCACTTCCCGCCGCCTTGCACACCCTGAACATCACCACGGTCCTCTCCCCACCGTCTCCCACCGGCTCCTTCTCAAACTCTGGGACGAAGTACACGTCGATGGACTCGTTTTTCAGGTACTCGCGAGAGAAGGCCACCGCCATCGCCGCGTTATTGACCGCATCCGCTCCGCACGCTCGCACCGCCACCTTGAGCCCCTCCCTGATCTTGCCCGCGATGGCACCCGCGGTGGAACTCGGGTTGGTACTCGACGCCACGGTCAGGTCCACGTCGGACGAGCTCCACGGTGCCTTGGTCTCCTTGTCGCATTGCAGCGAGAGCGCCCCGTGCTTCTGTTCCCTGTGCTCGCGAAACGAAGGGAAGCACGAGAGGTAGGTCGGGTCCGCGTGCTCCAGCATGTCCTTGCGGCATATAGCGATAGCCTTGACCGCCTGATTGACGCACGACGCGCCCAGGGCGAGGATAAGGGGAGCCTCGCCGCACCCGCCCTCGCAGACCATGGCGATCGATCCCGCGAGCTTCTTCGGATTCGTGGTTGACGAGCACTTCAGCGTCCTCTCGCCGCTGGGGGCGTTGGCGATGTCCGCGACAGACTCGCCGCTGCGATGCGTGAAACCGTACGGGGTGGAGCTCTCGCGGCTGCGTCTGCGGGACCCGTCGTTCTTGCCGTGGGGAGCCTGAGAGAGGGTTCGGGGGGGGGTGCGTGAGCGCGGGAAAACGATGATGGGGCATCTCCGGGAGTCTCACCTTGCCGCCCCGGCCGCCTCGGTTTCCACCGCCGCGGCGACGGTTGCCGCCACCGGTGTCCATCTTGATGATCTCATCGAGGGGTTTATCGAGCAACTCGGTCATCTCTCCCGTGTTCGAGCCTTCACACTCCGTGCGTCCGGGTGCGGTTAGGTTTGCCGAAGAGACCGATCGAGACGGCACTTTTGGCGATATGATATCAGAGTGGCAAGAAAATAACATCCGAGGCCGGGCCCACACTCCCTCCCCACACGGAGGTTGGGGTCGAGGGACGGCGATATGTCGAGTCCCGCGGTCGAGCCGAAGATACTGACACTGCTGATGGTGGTCCAGGACGGTAAGGTCCTCCTCGGATACAAGAAGCGGGGCTTTGGCGAGGGGATGTGGAACGGGTTCGGGGGCAAGGTGGAGCCGGGGGAGACGCCGACGGAGGGTGCGCTGCGGGAGCTCAGGGAGGAGGCGTGCATCGACGCCACCGACGCGACAGAACGCGGCGTGGTGACCTTCGTGTACGACGACCAGCTTCGTCCGATGCGGGTGCACATATTCCACGCGTCGAGGTTCAGCGGCGAGCCGACGGAGACGGATGAGATGCGACCTCGCTGGTTCAACCTCGACGCGGTGCCGTTCGATAAGATGTGGCCGGACGATGAACACTGGTACCCGATGTTCCTTGCGGGCAAGAAGTTCACCGGGACGTTTTGGTTCACGAACACCACGACGATCGTCCGACAGGAGCTACGGGAGGTGGAGTCGCTCGAGTGACGCTACGCGACGGCGCTATCCTACGACTGTGATTTATGCGACTAGCTAGGCTCGCTTTGAGCGCTTGCGGTCATCCTTCCCGCCCTTGTCCCGCTTCCGTTTATCCTTTTTGAACCCCCCGGCGGCACCACCACCCTGCTGCGCCGTACGTTGCTTCGCCGCCTTGGCCTTCTCCGGGTCGTAATAGATCCCCGCGCCGCCCTTGCCGTCCTTGGCCGGTCCGCCCTGAAGTCGCTCCTTCATCGCGGCAATCTTCCTCGCCCTCGGGTTGGCCCTCTTCTGCAGCCTCTGCTGCTGCGGGAGCGCCTCGTCCGGCGAGGGTAGTGCGCACGTGCTGTGGGGCGCGAACTTCTTCATCCACCACGCCCTCACCTCGTCGTGCGGCGCCAAGCCGGCGTAGTTGACGTACCAGAAAGTCTCAAACGGAGTCGTGCCCTTGGCCTGGTTGCGGTCCTCGAACCCTTTCCTGCCCGGCGCCCAGTACCTGTACGGCTTGGTCGGATCCGGGATCAAGAACAAAGCCTTGACGTCCTCACCGACGCATGGCAGGTAGTACTGTTTGCGGCACACGAAGTTTGGCAGCAGGAGCAGCCAGGGCTTCTTGTTCTTCGCGCAGAAGCTGAGGATCCTGCGGAAGTGGTCGCCGCTGTACGGCGGGTTGGTCAGGAGGACGTCGTGCTCCGGGATTTTCTTCTTCTCGATGCACTTGTAGAAGTCCTCGTTCTTGTTGTACACGCTGGTGAACCCGAGCCTGGCGAGGTGCTTCGCGACGCTCCCCTCGCAAAAGTACGGGTCGTATATCCGAAGCTTGTCCTTGGGCTTCTTCAGCGCAAGAGCCACGCGGAACAGGAAGGGTTCGACGTCCTGATACGCCTGGAAGGGTGTCTCGCAGTGGTCCGCGGCGTCGACCTCGAACGGGTGGTCCACCGACGCCGCCGGCGTGGTGGTCTCGGCCCTGAGGGACAGATGCTGAAGGAGATGCTTCTGCCGCTCCTTCTTGTTCTTCTTGCCCTTGACCTTGCCGTCGGCTCCGTCCGCCGCGACGACCTCGGGCGCGTCGCCTCGAGCGTCCTTATCCTTCTTCTTTTTCTTCTTCTCCACCTTATCGGCGTCGCCCCCCGCTCCCACGGCCATAGCGTTGCTCCTCAGGAAATCGTCGGCGGCGTCGTCCGAGTCGGAGTCGGAGTCGGCGGCGGCCTTCTCGCGCTTCGTCTTGGCCCCGTTCACACCCTCGTCACTCTTGGACCGAGGGATCAGGTTCAAACCAGGGCGAATCACGCCCTTGGGGCCGCCCATGGCTCTGCACCCGGTGCGCTCCGTCGGCCCTCGGCGCGTTGGGTTATGACGACCTCGCGGTGTAATCAATCTTCCGATGGACATCGGAAGTTTTGGCAGCGAGAAATTATCAGTGTGTTGAGTGGTGCGGTTATGAATGTACAAGGAGCTACGCGTCTCCAGCTCCCGCCGCGACCGCCTGCGGCGGCAACCCCCCGGGCTGCATGGGCGGCAGCGGCGGTTGCACATGCAACCCCTGCTGCGCCATCATCCTGTCCTCCCGAACGTTCAGGTCGCGTCCCATGAAGATGGACCCGTTGCCAAACTGCACAGCCCTCGCCGCGCTGTCCGCGTCGTCGAACCTGACGATACCGCGGCCCATGGACTTACCCGTCTGCGCGTCCCTCGCGATGTCCACGAAGACCACCCGGCCGAACTGCTTGAAGTGGTCCTTCAGGTCCTGCCATCCCGCCTCCCACGCGATGTTGCTGACGTAGAGGGCGTACTCGCCGGCGCCCTGCGCGCCGGGAGCCCGAGGCGCGGCGTGCATCGGGGGCGCACCCATGGGCACGGGCGGGGCCATGCCGTTCATCTGCATAAACCCGGGCATCATGCCGGGCATCATGCGCTGCTGATGGTGAAACGCGCGCGCGGCGTCGCCGCCAACTCCGGGGGGCGGCGGCATGCTCGGCAGCGGCGGCATGCCCGGCAGCGGGGGCATACCCCCGTTGAAAGGGGCGCCCATGCCCATGCCGCCCATGTTGCCCATGTTGCCCATGTTGCCCATGTTGCCCATGTCCATCATCCCTCCGCGCCCGCCGCCCCTGCCGCCGCGCCACCCACCCCTCCCGCCGCGACCGCCCATCCCGTTCCACCCTCCGTTGAAACCCCCGAACCTGCCGCCGTGCCCGCCGTGCCCGTTGTTCTGCGGCCGGCGCTCCGTCGGCGGCTTCACCTGCACCGTGGTCCCCGCGAACGCGTGGAGTGACGACCCACCCTGCGCGCCGCCCACCCCGTCCTCGCCCACGGGCTCCCCGTGCGCGAGCGCCGCGAGAGCGGAGGCGTTGTCGGCGTACGTCACGAAGCAGAAACCCTTGTGCGGGTGGGGCATGTACACGTCCAGCACCTCCCCGAACTGGGCGAAGTGCTCCCTGATGGTATCCACCGGCACCGACGGCTCGAGCCGCCCGACGAACACCTTGGTGGTGTGCGCCAGGTCGGTGAGCCGGGGCGGCAGGATCTCCAGAGCTCGGCCGTCGACGACGTGCTGCGTCTCGAGCACCGCGGCGATGGCGCTCTTGTCGGCGAAGTTGACGAAGCCGAAGCCGCGGGACCTGCCGTCGGGGCCGGTTTTCACGGTGCACGTCGTCACCTCGCCGAAGCGCTCGAAGTACTCGCGCAGAGCCTGGTCGGTGGTCTCCCACGCGAGGCTCCTGACGCACATGTCCGCACCGACGTTATCGTTACTGGGCCTGGGCGCCGACGGCGGCGGGGGGGCGAGAGCGTCGCCGGACGCGGCGGTATCAGTCAGCGTCATGGACTTGTCCACCGCGGCGGCGAGCGCATCGCCCGCGGCGGCGTCGGTGGCGGCGTTGGAGTCTCCGGGGAGTCCCGACGCCTCGGCGGCGGATTTCTTGTCATCCGCCTCAGCCTTGACGACTCCGTCCGCCTCGACGACGACGTAGCCGTCGGCGTCGGTCGCCTCGATGTCGGCCATCTCTTCTCTCACCACGGCGCCTCGCGTCGAAGTGGGTACGTCAGCCCTGCCGGGTGCTTTACCCCCTCCGTGCGGCCTGGTGTGCCTACGTCGCCTTGGGGTTTTGCCGTGAAAGGGTTTTGTTCAGCCTGATCCACAAATGAGGTAACCCTAATTGAGAGGATCTCTCACGTTTAAACAGTATGGCAAACTGCCAGTAATTGCCCAACAATAATTTATCAACTCGTATGACTCACAGTCAGAGAGCCGGTTCCGAAACGCTTCCGACGTTTTTGCCAGACGACCACGTAAACAAATCTCGATCGCACTCTCGGCAGCAGCGAGGGGCTGAAACGACGATGACGGACACGACGTCGAACGATTCGAGGCTGGGCAGGTACCTCGCCGTGGGCGTGGCGGCGGCGGGTGCGGCGTGGGCCGGCACCTCGCTCTATTGGAACCTCCACTTCAAGGGAACCGGGTGGCTCATCGGGAACTTCGAACTCGGGCCGTCGGTTTACGGGGTGTCGTCATCGGCGCCGAAGACGCCCGCCTCCGGCAAGGGCGGCAAGAAGTCCAAGAAGAAGAAGAAGAGCGGAAGCGCCGGGCACCTCAGCGGCATGGACTCCAAGGACCCCAGCACCACCAGCACGGGCCCGAGCGCGGGCGGGGGACCGGCCGTGTACGAGACGAAGCGCGCGGTGAACGAGTACCTGCAGTTCCACTTTGGAGATCCGAACGACGTGCTGCCGTACAAGGACGGGCCCCACGACGCGCTCAAGTTCACGCAGAGGTGCGCGGACCTATGCGCGAAGCACACGAAGAGCGTCAAGACGAGCAGGGTGGAGCCAGCGGGGCTCGCGCTCGACATCGGCTGCGCGGTGGGCGGCTCCACCTTCGAGCTCGCCAGGCACTTCGCCGTGGTGGAGGGCCTGGACTACTCCCGAGCCTTTGTCACCGCCGCGCGGCTCATGAAGGAGAGGGGTGCGCTGCAGTACACGTGCTTCAGGGAGGGCGAAGTGACGCGTAAGCTGAGGGGCTCGGTCCACGAGCGCATCGACCGCCGCAGGTGTTCCTTCCGCGAGGGCGACGCGTGCGAGCTCCCGAAGTCGCTCCTGGGCGGGGGCGGCTCGGAGAAGGACTTTGACGTCTTCGGGCGCCACGACGCCGTTCTCGCCGCCAACCTCCTGTGCCGACTGCCGGACCCCGCCGCGTTCCTGGCGCAGTGCCCAAAGCTGGTACGGCCGGGCGGCGTGCTCGTGCTCGTGTCGCCGTACTCGTGGCTCGAGGCGTGGACCCCGAAGGACGCGTGGCTGGGCGGATACTACGAGGACGCGTCATCGGACGGCGGGTCAGGGTCGGCGTCACCCGCGTCCAGGGCGGCGTCACCCGCGCCCGACGCCCCGTACCGGCGGACGTTCGACACCATCGAGGCGGCGCTCACGTCCCACGAAGGGGGGTTCGACCTGGTGGAGCAGACCGACCTGCCCTTCCTGATCAAGGAACACGAGAGGAAGTTCCAATGGGGAGTCTCGCACGCCACCGTGTGGCGTCGTCGGCGAACCCCCCAGGCTTAGACTGGCAGCCTATTGGTTCGATTGAATACTCACGCTATGGAATACTCACGCTATGGCTCGCTGCCTTTATCTGCTACGTTCACCCGTCCACCACTCGCGACGTGCTCTTTCGGAACTGAGAATTCCCTGCGCCGCGCACCCTTCCTCCGCTGCGGCGGTATGGGGTGGTACTCCCGCCTCGCCGCGTCAGCCGCGATTGTCCCGTGCTGCCACGCAAAGTACCACAGCAGATCGTCGAAGCAGTGACACTCGGAGGGCGGCTGGGTGTCCCCGGCGGCGTCCACGTGGTGACCGGTAGTGGCGTGGAGCTCCCTGAGGAAGAACATGAGCGCCTCCGCGGAACACAGCTTATCGTCGCCGTCGTCCCGCCCCGCCTCCCTCGCGGCGGACATCTCCTCCCGCCTGCCCTGGCTCCGCGGGTGCGGGTGGAACCTCCAGTACGCCGTCTTGTACGACCGTAACCTGACCCTCGTCAGGTCTTTCAGCCGCTCGGTCATCGATACCCTCAACGCAGCGTCCCACTTGCTGTCCACGATGACCACCGCCTCTATCCCAGCCCCATCGCCGCCGGGCTCCCCATCCCCATCCCCGTCTCCGGCGACCCGCTCCGACGCGACGCGCGCCGCGAATTCCGGAACCGTCAGCGCTTCATCGTCCGGAAATAGCAGCGCGGTTCGCCTCGGATCGAGCTCGGGGAGTTCGTGCGGTCTGCACAGTGTGACGTGCTCGGGTGCGAGCATGGCGCACTGCACCCCGGTCGCCTTCGTGAGGAGCTCCTTCTTGTCAGTGATGAAGTAGGCGCGACAGGGCAGCCGAACCTTCGGCCTATCGGTGTACGCATCCATACATACGTGGCAAAAGAAGCGTCGCGATGACTTGCAAGACCCGCAAAACGCCCTCCCGGACCCCCCCTCGCCGCTAGACTCCCGCAAAGGCGCGTGCGACGACAGACGCAAGTCGCGATGCATCGCGGGTAACGTGAAATCGGGGCGGCGTCGGCTGATCTGCACCTTCGCCTTCAGCTCGCCAGCCAGCGTGTCAGCCTCCGCGACGGATGTCGACGGCACCTCGTCGCGCTCGCCGCTCACGTCCGCGTCCGCGACATCTTCCCCCATGACGGGGTTTCGGCGGACCTCCCCGAGGTGTGGCCAGCCAGGCCGGAACCCCCGACGAACGAAAACCGAGAATCCGAAATTTTGTCAGTCGTGCTGAACTTCATATTGAGAATCGTTCTAAGTGTTAGTCTGTGCACGCCCCGTCGGTTGGTCACCTTGACGGTTGCGTCGTTATTGCTAACTTAAGTTCATCTAACTCTACAGCACCATATCGTGCTGACGTATCACACGTATCCGGTGCAAACAACCGTGAACACGCCCTCGGGCAGCTGTTCAGCCTCCACGTTATGACCCGGGTTGTGCACCGTCACGCGAACCGTGTCGGCGGCTGACGCGTGCGCCGTGAGGTACAGCTCGCCGATGCTTGAGCTGAACGAAACCTGCACGATGTCACCCAGCGCGGCACCCGGGACGTTCACCGAGAAGCCGTATTTGGACGACGGGTAAAGGAGAGGTACCGTGAAGGCGGAGGTGTCCACCCTGAGATGTTTGTCAATCAGGCCAGAGTGGTCCTGACGGCCAATCTTAAAAGTGAACGCCTCCACCATGCCGCTGAGCAGGACGCGACCGTCGTTAGCAGAGCGCCCGACGAGGACCGTAGCGGCGTTATCTACGCCGACGGTGACGTTGCCGGTGTACGCAACACCGACGCTGGTACCCTGACCGGCATCGAGAATCAAATCGCCACCTGTGTCGCCTTGCCCTGCCGTTACGGTGACGTCGCCTCCAATCGCACCACTTGCGGTGGTCTTGCCGGCGGTGAGGGTCATGGCGCCACCGTTGCCGGTGTCGCCCTCGCCCACTGTGAGGGTCATGCTACCTCCTGCGCCGCTCGTCGCGGCACCAGTAGACATCGAAATGGATCCCGTCGCGC
>Ga0302114_10000388_pt1 | contig 31079 bp, 21 predicted proteins | sample AG5_Surface_MG_FD_203107 | JGI IMG/M metagenome (GOLD analysis project Ga0302114, IMG submission 203107) | Marine microbial communities from Western Arctic Ocean, Canada - AG5_Surface | ecosystem: Environmental > Aquatic > Marine > Oceanic | place: Canada: Western Arctic Ocean | collected...
GCCAAGATGGATCGAACGTCTGCGTCTGAACGTCGGGCTTCGGCGGCGTTCGCGCAAAAGGCGGGCGGCGCCGTTCCGCTCGCGTGGATGACGGCTCGGCAGAACGCGGCCGCATCCCGCGCGTTGCGTAGGTGCCCGGGTTGTGGCGGTGACGTGAACGGCCTGCCGACGCGGTCCATTCCTTGAGTGACGAGTTCGTCGCACGTCTCGTACGTGTATTTACCGTCGAGCTTGTCAGTCCCGACCACGGCGTCGAGTTCGGACCGGTCCTCGGCGACGAGGCGAAACGTTCGGCGCCTCACGCCGGCGTCGTCGACGGATCTGACCTCGCGGAATGTGACGTACCTGCACCAGCGACCGTCGCCGAGGAAACGAAGCAGTCTGGGCACCGCGGACGGGTGGAAGGGCTCGGGGAGGTTCTCGCCCTCGAAGGGTTCGGCGGCGGGAGCTGGAAGGTTGGCTTTGAGGCTCCGTCTCCTCGCCGCCTGGGGGTTCACCTCCTTCGCGCCATCATCCTCCGTCGCGCCGTCGTCGCCCGATCCGCTCTCGCGCGGGCCGAAGCACGGGGGCGCCACGCGAGCCGCGACGGGAACGAGCGCGGCTGCGGCGGGGAGGGAAGTCTTCCTTTTCTTCTTTCTTGGAGGTTCCGAGGGGACGTCGTCGACCCGCCGCAGTCGACCCGCGCTCCACCGTAGACCGCATGCGTTGCAGAGCAGCGCCCGCGAGCCGACCTCGTCGATGGTCCAGCCCCGCCGCCACGGTATCTTGTCACCGCCGCATGATGCGCACGCTTGCCTCATGGTTTTGTGGCGCGTCGTGGCTTTCCCGGCTCGAGTACCAGACAAGACTTTTCACAACAAGAGTTTATTCCTCTTGAGGTGACAGGTGGTTGGCGCGCAAACAGAACGACCGGACTCATGACTTAACACAATACGAATTACAAATATCACCTCCACACGCGATCTAGTAGAATTGGCTGTACGTGGACTGGCGGAACCAGTTGTAGTCCGGCAGGAACTGAACGGGTCCGATGGCTGCGATGGCGGGGCATTCGTCTCGTATGTACCTAAAGGCGACATCCTTTACGACATCAACTGACACTGCGTCGATGCGGGCGAAGAGTTCCGCCCGCGGGATGCGCCTGCCGTAGGTGATGAGCTGCCGGCCGATCTCCTCCGCGGTGGCGGACGTGGAGGACTCCGAGTGGAGCATGAGGGAGGACTTCAGCGCCTGCTTGGCGCGGACGACGTCTTCCGGTTTGGGATCGTAGATTAAGTCGCGGAGCGCCGCCATGACGCAAAAGGCGGCGTCGTCGAGCTGGTCCTTGGCGTCGCTGCTGACGTGGATGCCGAAGAGACCGGCGTCGGCGTAGTTGGTGTTGAAGGCCATGAAGCTGTTGGCGAGCTCGTTGGCGTGCAGGGACTGCGCCAGGGGCGAAGCCGCGTTCGCCGCGCCGGGAGCCGATTTATCCCACGCGCCGAGCATCGCCTGCATCACCATGAGGGGCACCGCGTCCGGGCTCTTCCACGAGGCACCCTTGAACGCGACGCAGAAGCTCACGGTGGGCATGTCGTCGTCGCGGATCCGGACGTCGGATCCCGTGAAGTGCGCGGGGTCCGCCGTGATGAGCTCCTCGACGGACGCGCCCGCGGTGCTCAGCCCGCCGAACGCGTTGGTGGCGAGCTTGACGAGTTCGTCGTGGTCCACCGCTCCGGACCCGACGAGCACCATGCGCGGTGCGGTGTAGTGGGTGCCGATGTACGCCGATAGGTTCTCCCGTGTGATGGTCCGGACGTTCTCGGCGGAACCCAAGATGGTTCGGCCCAAACCCGTCTGTTGGAAAGCGGTGGCGTGGAGGTGGTCAAACAGAACCTCCTCAACCTCTTTTTCAACCTCCTCCATCTCGCGCAAGATCACGCCTCGCTCGCGCTCCACGTGCGCGGGCTCGAGCGAGGAGTTCTGGAGGATGTCGCTCAGGACGTCCACAGCCTTGGGCACGTCCTGCTTGAACACCTTGGCGTAGTAGGTGGTCTGCTCCCGCGACGTGTACGCGTTGAGGTGAGCACCCATGTTCTCAATCTCCTCCTCCAGCCCCGCGGTGGTCCTCGTCTTGGTTCCCTTGAAAGCCATGTGCTCGAGGAAGTGCGCGGTGCCGTTGTTGGCGGCGGTCTCGTACCTGCTGCCGGCGTCGATCCACACGCCCACCGTGGCGGTCTGGGCGTGCGGGGTCGCCTCGGTGGCGACGCGCATGCCGTTGGGCAGGGTGGTGACCTGCGCGGGGAGGGAAGAAATCGTTGGGCGGGTGTTTGATCAGCCGGACGTTCGTTGGATTGGTTTCTAGGGTAACCGTGATCGCGCGGGTGGGCGGTGTGGGGCGAACGCGCGGGATGTTTTCACCCCCGATCGGGTGTCAAACGCCGGTGTGGTCATGACTGAAAGTCACAAAGTCTGTCGCGCCGGCTCAAACGCACCTTGGTCTCCGGCGCCGCGAGGATCCCGGCGTGCACGAACTGCTGCGGCTCGGGGGTGGTCCACTTCAGGAAGGAATCATCATCGGCGTGCACCGCGAGGGGGTTCGCCGCGAAGGGTCGCGCGAAGGACTGCACCGCCCCGCGGTTGACGACCGCGCGACGGGCGATCTTCTCGCCGAGCCTCAGGAGCGTGGCCATTTGTGGGCGCGCGGTGTGTCTCCAGAGTGGCGGGCCCGCCGGGCGGTTCGAGGGTCCAGGAGAGAGTCCAAAAAAATCTTCCGACCAGCCGATTTGGACTGAAGCGATTTTCTTCACCACAGCTGTGTTTGCCAGTCGGAGCAAATAATTAATTAGGTTGCTTGGCACCGGGTGTACGCGTTTTCAGTATCGAAGGTATGATATAAACTGCATTACGCGTCTAGAACGTTGCCGGCGCCGCTCCCGGCCCTGTCGCGTCTGCCCCACGGCAGGTTCGAGGTATCGATGCCCGCCTCCTGCACGCCCGGGATCTTATGCAGCGCGTCCCTCGCCTCGACCCTGTCGTCGAACCAGTGCTTCTTAGTGCCCACCACGATGTAATCCTCGTGGCCTTTCCCGCAGATGAGAACAGCGTCGTCCTCACCAGCCATCGCGATCGCCGCGCGAATGGCGTAGAACCTGTCCACGATGACGTACCGCCGGCACATGTTCTGTAACTTCATCGTCTCGTGCCTGGCGTTGGGGTGGATCAGGTACATATCCTTCAGAAAAGGAAAGAGCGCCTCCTCCTTGATCGCCTCCAGTTCGTAGATGCGATCGCGGAACCCGGCGACTATGTCGTCCAGGATCTTGTACGGGTCCTCCGTCCGCGGGTTGTCGTTGGTGACAAAGACGATGTCGGAGTACGTGTCCGCCACCGTGCCCATCTCGGACCGCTTCGACGCGTCCCGATCGCCGCCGCAGCCAAAGACGGTGATGACGTTGTTCGCGCCCGTGCCTCGAACGGATTCGATGGCTCGCTTAAGCGACGCCGGTGTGTGCGCGTTGTCGACGACGACGGAGAAAGGCTGGCCCTCGTCCACGAGCTCCATGCGCCCCGGAGCGGGCTCCATCGCCTCCACGCCCTCGGCGATGACGTCCAAGGGAATCTCCAGCGCGATCCCGGCGGCGACGGCGGCGGCTACGTTGGAAACGTTGACCTCGCCCACCAGCCCGGTGATGGCGTCGAACGTGCCCAGCGGGGTTCGAACAGTCACCGCGGTCTCGAACAGGGACAAGTCGGCGCTCTCCACGTACACGTCCGCCTCGTCAGCCTTGTTCTCCTGCGTGGCGTAGGTCACGATGGGCACCGCCGCCGCCGCCTCCGCAAAGTACGCCGCTTCGTCAAACGGTTCTTCGCCCTCCGGCGCGGCCGAGACGTCGAGGTTGATGACCGCGCGCTGCCTCTCCGGGTCGGTGAGCCGCCGGAACAGCTCCGCCTTGGCGTTCCTGTAGGACGCCATGTCGCCGTGGACGTCGAGGTGGTCCCGGCTCAGGTTGGTAAACACGGCGACGTCAAAATCGCAGCAGTCCACCCGTCCTCGAATGAGATCCGTGGAGCTAACCTCCATGGCGGCGGCTCTCGCGCCGTTGTCCAGCATGCCCGCCATGAGCTGCTGGCACTGGAGCGCGTCCGGGGAGGCGTTGGTCACCTCGTACTTACCCCGGTAGGGCGCGAGCCACCCGGGCGCGGTGGACACCCGCCCCTCCGTCGGGTCCTTCTCCTCAGCCTCCCACACACCCCCGTGCGGCGTGAGCCGCACGTCGTCGAGCGAGTACCCGGTGGTGCCGATGACGCCGCACTTGGTATCGTTCGCGTCCAGTATGGAGCGCACTAAGTGCGTCACCGTCGTCTTGCCGCTCGTCCCGGTGACGCCCACGGTGGTGAGCGACGCCGACGGGTTCCCGTAAAAGGCAGCCGCCAGCCGCGGCAGCGCCGCCCTCGCGGACGGCACCACCACCTGCGGGGTATCGACGCCCAGGCCTTCGATCGGGCGTTCGCACACAACGGCCACGGCGCCCGCCGCGACGGCGTCGAGCGCGAAATCGTGCCCGTCCATCGTGTCGCCGGCGACGCAGACGAAGACGTCGCCGCCCAAGACGACCCTCGAGTCGTCGGCGATGCCGCTCACCTCGACGTCCTCATCCTCGCCGAGCTCGATCCACTCCGTGACGTCCACGGCGCCGTACTCGAACAGCTCGCGGAGCAGCGCCACGCCCTCCTCCATCTCCCCGTCGTCCGTTTCGTCCGTTTCGTCGTCATCCTGAATCAACTCGTCGTCATCTTCGCTCAAGTCCAGCGAGGCTTCATCGTCATCCTCGCTGAGTCCCATGCGCTCCGCGACGGCGTTGGCGACCGCCGTGTCCTCGTCGCCGTCCTCCTCGTCGAGAGCGATCGCCCCTTCCACCGTATCGAGCATGTCGAACTCGTCGTCGTCGTCGTCGAGATCCTCAGCCATGTCCAGCGCCCTTCGCATCAAATCGTCGTCGACGAGGTCATCCTTGGCGCTGTCAGCCTTGGCGTTCACCCCGCGGTTTGCACGCGCGCCGGTTCGACCGATTCGGAACCCGAGGCGCCCGCCGAACACGGCGCCGTGTGGGACCGCGCGCGATGCGCCCGCGCGCGACCACGTCGCCGCCCACGCGTCCCGCGACGACGGGGCGGCGGCGGCGGGCGTCGACCACCGGCGGGTGGCGGGAAGTCGCGCCAGGGTCACGGCGCGCGGCGCGGGGATGCCGGTTCGCATCGCGGGTAACGATCGGCCGCGCGCGTCGCACCGCGCTCGGGTCGTCACTCCCCCCGCGAGCGAGCGACCCGCGACGCAGAGGTTGGAATCCATCTTTTCCACTAACCCTCGTCAGAGATTGCCGAAAAGCAGCGTCGACTGCCACTCCTCGCCCTGCCCTCGGGGACGACGTCTCAGGTCGAGCCCGGCGTGTGAAGCGCGGCCTCCTGTCACCCTCGAACCTCTCGAGGCCGCCACGAACCGCTCGCGCACCAGTTGCGTGACCCCCCGACTCGGGTGGTTCACACAGTGCGTCGCGGGGCAATCCCGCCGCCCCTTTTCGCTTTTTAACCGGGGCGGGGCGGAACCGCAATCATGACTGTGCAGCCGTTGCCAACAAAAAAGTGCTATTGGCAATTTTAGTCCCTCCCGCCTGGTTACGAACCCTCGTTTGGTCACGACCAATCCGGTGCGGGCGCTGCAAATCGCTCGAACCGCCAGGAAACCAACGAACAACCAGGAAGGAAGGTTCGTCGACGACCATACCAACGCGGCGCGGCGCCACCGCCCTGAAGGCCCGACACATGTCCATGGCGCTCTCCGCGCAGGTGCTCCCCGCGCTCGCGGCTCGCACACACGCGGCGCGCGGGGGTAGGCGCGCATCCTCGGTCGGCAAGGCGCGCGCCGCGAGGCACGCGATCGAGACGCGGAGATCGCCCTCAGGCTGGGGCGCGCTGATCCCACGGGTCCACACGGGCGGCCCCGAGAAGAAGGTCGAGGCCCCTCCCGCGGCGGCGCGCAGGCTCGTCGTCGTCCACGGTACCGAGGACGAGGTCGACGCGGTGACCAAGAAGTGGGGCCTCGAGGCTGGCCTGTGGAAGGCGTTCAGGTCCAAGCCCACGGAGGGCGAGACGGAGGGCAAGTCGTCGAGCATGGACACCGCGAAGAAGCTCCTGAAGCGGTACGGCAGCGCGTACCTCATCACCTCCATCTCCCTCTCCCTGGTGTCCATCACCATATGCTACGTCCTGGTCTCCGCCGGAGTAGACGTCGCGTCCATCCTCGACGCCATCGGCCTGGGAGCCTACACCAACGGGGAGAAAGTTGGAACATTCGCGATTGCTTACGCGGCGCACAAGGCGCTTTCGCCTGTGCGGTTCCCCCCCACCGTGGCGCTCACGCCCGTCGTGGCGGGTTGGATGGGCAAGGACGTCAAGCCGGAGGATGGGGATGGGGATGGGGTGACGGACGGGGAGGCTGAGTGAAGGGACGCGCGATCGATAGCCGGGTGTTTCAACTTTCATCACACAGAAGCTGTACAACGTATTCTAACAACACTTTTCGCGCCGCCGAGGTTCGTGCCTCGCTCGGACCTGCAACGAGGGTGGGACTCACTCGTCATGCGCGCCTCGCTCGCGGCGCGCGCGTTGGCGCTCGTCGCGCTCGTCTCCGTCGTCGCCGCGGGCTCCGCCGGGGACGGCGCGCAGCTCGACCCGACCGCGCTCTACGCCTCCGCGGTCGCGTCCGGTATGAGCGGCCCTTCCACGGGGCCGCCCGCCCTCGTGGCGCCCCTTCCTTCGTCGTTTACTTCTCCCGCACTTCCTTCGCCCGATCCCCGCGGGGGTGCGTCGTTCACGTGCGTCACCGACCGCGACAGGGGCACGTGCTTCGTCGCGACCGCGTGCGAGCTCGCGGGCGCCACGCGGCTCGGCGCCAAACACGTCACCCTCACCGCCGACGTCACCAGGACCCCGACGAGGGAAACCGACGCGTATCGAGCCGTGCCCGACGACGATTGCGACGCGTTTCCCATCGTCGTCACATCCCCGATGACCGTCGTCGGCGCGTGCGGCGAAGACGACGACGCGCGGTGCGTCATCGACGGCGGCGGGGACGCGACGCGTGCATCCAAAGACGTCCGACCGTCTTGCGGCCCAAACGGAGCTCGACCGCTCTTCGAGGTCGGACCCGGCGGGCGCCTGACCCTCGAGAACGTACACCTATCCAACGCGTGCAACGACGTGGACGGCGCGGGCGGTGCCGTCGTCGTGCGCGGCGGGGACCCGCGAGGTACGTGCGTCGATGAAGGTGTTCTAGAAAGTTCTAGAAACCACGCCGTGTTGACCATGGTACGTTCGTCGATCACTCGGTCCGTCGCCGTCGGCGCGGGGCCCGGCTCGCACGGACGCGGCGGAGCCGTCGCCTTACTCAACAAACACTCCCTCGCGCGGTTCACGGACTGTACCTTCGTAGACAACGAGGCGTGGGGCGGTGACCCAGGGTCGGGCGCCATCACCGATTACTCGTCAAGCCTGGGTAACGGCGGGGGGGTGTACGTGTCGGGTGGATCCGCGGTTTTCGAACGGTGTTCGTTCAAAACCAACGCCGCCGAGTCGGAAGGCGGCGGCGTGCACGTCTCTGAAGGCGGCACCGCGTCGTTCGAGACGTGCGACTTCGAGGGTAACGTGGTAGTGGACGATTACTGGGACGGCGGGGGTGGTTTGTTCGTGGGCGGGGATGGATCCGTCGTCGACGTCGCCACCTCTCGGTTCGCGGGGAATACAGTCCGGGCGTATCCGGACGCCAGGCGACGGACGCTGACGTGCGGCGGCGGGGGCGCGGCGGTGGTCCGGGGCGCGCGTGTGACGTTCCGGTACGTCATGTTCGAGAATAACGTCGCTCCGAGGGGCGGGGGCGTGTGCGTCCACGACGCCACCGCCGCGAACGGGTTAACCGCGAACTCGCCGAGCGCACCAAACGAGCTCGTCGTGTTCAGGGGGAACACCGCGGCGCACCCGTGGATCGACCAGCGCTCTCCCGCGATGGACGTGGAGTGCGTGCAGTGCTTCGAACGCGTGGACAACACTTCGAACTCGATGTACGTCGTGGTCACCGAGCCGCAGCGATGTCGGTACGCCGCGGACGGTGACGCGATCGGATCGTCGGCGTGCTCCGCGCCGCCGGCTGGGGCGGTCACGGACGGGGTCACGAACGGGGGCGGCGACGGGGGTGCCCGGGGTGAGACGGGGGCGCCTCCTTCCGAGCCCGATACGCTCGATGTCGCACCGATGGCTCCCCTGGACCAGTCCTTCCTCGATAGATTGAGGGGGATGTCCTTCGACCCGCCCCCTGGTGCCCCTGGATTCCCCGCGCCCGCCGTCGCGACCGAGTCGAGTTTCTAAGAATTTCTGTAATCTGTGTTCGTCGTTCGCGTCTTCGCGTCTAGTTGGCTATAAGGCCACCGGGCCGAGGTACGCCTCGGTATCCCACGCGACCACGCTCCACGCCCCACCACTCGCGTCGATCGCGGCTTCCACCTCACGCATCCACGCCAGCGCGAACGATCCCACCCGATCGCCGTCATCCTCCAAATTAAATTCACCCTCGTCGTCCTCACGCGTAGGTACGGTCCAGCCCGACACTAAATGCTCCATACCGTCCGCGCCCTCCACGTTCAACCTCGCGCGCAGTCTGGTCAGGGTCAGGTCCATCGACGAGAGCACCCGGCGAAGTACCGCGCCGTCTACGTCGTCCTCTGTCCACGTGTACACCTTGGGGTATCCGAGGCAAAGGCCGGTGAGCGCGACTTGCGGCACCGAACACCGCAAGCCGACGACGCGATCGTCCGCATCGATGGGGGTCAAACCGGTGGCGTCGCCGATGTCATGACACGGGACCTTGCCCGCGCCGCTTGGGTCGACTCGGTTGGGGCCCCACGGCACGACGCGGGCGACGGCGGCGCAATGCGACGACGTCCTCGCGTCCGTCCACGCCGCGTACCTCCCTTTTACCATCGGTCCCTTCATCCTTCGCGAAGTGGTTGGATCGAACGCGACGAACCGATCCGCGCCGCCCGTCGCGCCGACGTCACGAAAGACGCGCATGACGCGGTCCACGTCCGCGATGAGCACCACGTCCTCCACCAGCAGCACGCCCAGCGCGCGCGTCTCGCGGTGCCTCCCCGAGCGCGGATCCGCGCGAAGCGTCTCGAGCACCGCGCGCGCCACCCCGGCGTCCATCTTGGGCGCGTAGTCGATCATGCACGCGGGCCTAAGGCCGCACACCACCGCGCAGATGTCCGCGGCGAGATGCCGGGCTTTCGCGGGGGGTACGCGGCGTCGCAGCGACGGATTCGCCGGGACGTCGCGGGAGACCACCGCGAAGACGTCCGTCGCCACCTCGAGGAGATTGGACGAGCCGCGCGGATCGTTCGATGCCATCGCGCCCTACTTTACGGTGCCTCGATACCCGACGCCGTGAACGGTCGTCACGACGCGCGTCACCGAGTCCGCATGCGGGATGCGCGGGGAGGTGTGGGGCCATTCATTCAGTTTGTCTGTTATGCTGACTCGGTGACGCATCGGAAACGACAAATGAAGCAACGGAACGCCCGAATAGAGAGACCTCCGAGGAGGGCGTCACTCTCGGTAGCTCACGGGAACGCGTGATACTGGTGACGAGGATAATCATGGCGCACGCTACGTTTAGAGCTCCGCTCGTCGAGCTGACCGTCACTTCCCGGCACGCCGACGAAGTTCACAAGCCCCGACATGCGATCTTCACCCAAACGCACTTCGACACCTCTCTTCACCGCGTTGGCCTTGCTGGCGGCCCTCGCGACGCTCTCCACGCTCGCGAGCGCGCAGGTGAGAGTGCCAGCTGTCTAGATAGTCGTTCCCGATCTCCGCTTCCCATGCTCCTGAACTCACCAGCCCGCGGGCACGACGACGTATCGCGCGACTCACGACCCACGTCAACTCCTTCGGCCCCTCAAAACACCGCAGGAGACCGCCCGCAACGGCCAGGGCCGGGTCAGCGCCTCCGCCTCCGCTAACCGTCCCCGCCACGCGGCCGGGGACAGCGCCCGCGGGGTTTCTCGGTCTACAAGTACCGGCCTCGGACGGTCCACCGATACACGCGGCAACGCCGGTACTTCTCGGAACGGTGTTGGACGCTCCCAGGGTCCAAGGCCGGTGGCCGTCAAGCGACCGGACGCCGGCGCCGGCAGCCGCGCCTTCGTCGATGAAGACGCCGGCGATCCCATCTGGGGCTTCGAGGGTCCCACCACCTCGAGCGGCCTCGACGACTTCCACATCATGGGCGTCAAGATCAACATGGCCAACGCCGACTTGAGCGAGTTCACATCCATTCCTTCCCTCGCTGACACGAGAGCGTTTGGGGCAGGACGCGCGGGAGACCTCTGCCCAACGGGCGAGTGTTCCTGGAGGGAGGTGAATCCCGTCACCGGCGATTTTGGAAACCTCCTCCCCGGCGAGATCAACATCGCCCCCGATGATAGCAACTTCTCGCGATCTGGATTGATCGACGGCGGCAACTGGTTCGGGCAGCAGATGACCGACTACGAGGTTAAGCGCGGTGAATTCTTCCGAGGCTCCCTCCCCAACTTCATCACCAAGATGACCGCCGGTCTCCAAGCTGCCGGCCCCTCCGCCGGTCAGCTCGAGCCCATGACCATATTCCGTGGCGGCGGCGATTTCGTTGAGGATTCCTTCATCTTCGAGCCCCGAGAGAACGTCATCGGCGGTGAGGTCATCCGTCACGATTGCGTCGCATCCGCGGAAGACTTCACACTCGCGGAATGGGGCGCCTGCCACGAGGGATTCTACTACACCGTCAACGAGGTCGTCGTGGTGCCGTCCACGCTCCGAGGCTTCTCCACCGTCGACTTCGCGGACATCGTCGTCCGATGGGACTCCGGCCAGGAGACTACTTTCATCGGTCACTTCATCAAGCAGGACGGCGTCTCCGAGACGGACCGATTCCAGGGCCTGTTCTACATCCGCGAGGAGGAATTCGAGCCCGCGCCCGTTGCAGAGGAGGAGCCGTGCGAGGAGGAACCGTGCGAACCGGCGCCGGTGGTCGTGGAGCCTCTCCTGTCTATCTACGAGGGACCCATCACCCGCCTCTCCGAGAGCGCCTCTCCGGGTCCCGTCTCGATCGCGTCACCGGAGACCTGGAACATCATGTGGATCATGGGCTGCCCCGTGCACATCCACCCCGACCTGATCCTCGATGGACCCACCGTCGACGACAAACCCATCCGCGGCGCCAGCCTCTTCGAACTTCTCGACGAAGATGACGACCGCGGCCACGCGCTCAGCATCATCGGCGCCACCGGCAAGGGCGTCGCCGAGCGCGTGGGACAAATATACGTGATGCAGGAGATCGTCGTCGAGCTCGCCGAGAACGTCATCATCTACCCCGACGCGAGCGCCGCCGCCGACTTCGATGACACCAACAACGTCTTGAAGCTCTTCCCTGACGTAGACTCCCCGGAAAGCTTCCAGATGAAGGTGAAGCTCTCCGAGGACAGAAACTTCCCCGGCAGCTGGCTCGACGCCGGCGGCGAGGCCCTCGACGACCAAAGCGTCGCGGGTCTTGAGACTGCGCTCATGAGCGCCCCCGATTGGTCCCTCGGACTCGGCGGATACTTTTCCATCTCTGACGACGGCGACGGCACCGCCGGGACTTTCTACGTCGTCGAGGGCGAGACCACCGCCCTGCCCGCTACCCTTCCCGCCGTGCTGATCAACCGCTACAACCTCCGCTACGATACCAACGACGGCGAGGTGCGCATGGAAATCAGGGGCCAGTACGTATCAGACGGGCCCATCCCGCCCGACATGGAGGTCAGCCTCGCGATGAAATACGATACGGAAAGCGACGACGGTGCTTTCCCGTGCAACGGCGCTTCAGACTGTTTGGTCCTGTCCGAGTCGGGCGCCGACCAGACCGGCATGCCCGGCATGATCTTCTACGACGATGACACCATCGACGAGAGCGAGGACTGCGAGGTGGACCCCGAGTCCCCCAACGTCTGCAGCTTCCGCATCCGAGTCCGCCAAGAGGAAATCAGAGTCGATGGTCTCGGCGTCACCGACACGCCCTGGCCCGAGTACCACTCCTCACTGAAGCTGCAGTACCTGGCCGACGTCTTCACCATCGTCGTCACCGCCGATGACGGTGAGGACACCGAGGTTGAGGCCACGCCCGGCCGCATCCGAGTCGACTGATCGAAACCGCCCCTCGAGACGGAACCGCAAACCTCGGAGCCGCCGCAACGAACTAACGCATCCACGACACCAACGAACGAACGCATCTACGACACCAACGAACGAACGCATCTACGACACGACCACGACCACGTACGCACCGCGACGACGCCTAGACCACACCCGAGCCTCGCCGTTTTGAATTCAACGTATCATCAAGAAAACACCTCGACAAAGCGCGACCCTGGCTCATTAGTAGTGCTCGGAAACATACTTCTTATAGGTCAAGGAGTATCCCTTTCCAGCGCATAAGTATTCAATCTTGTCGCAGACTTCCTTTCTCGCGTTGTACGTAATAAGCTCGATGGTCTCCTCAGTACTTGGAAACGGGTGGGAGGATTCCGCGAATACCTTCACGACATCGAGGTCAGTGCAACTGCACGCCTTCCTGATCGCGTCGGGGTCTTCTGGAGCGCCGTTATCGAGGCAGTACTTGAGCATCTCCGGGCTGGTCTTTGAAGCCATTCCGATCGCGTTCGCGCCCCAAGGCACTTTCAAAGACTTGAGACAGTATTCGACGCATTCAACCGACCCGCTCTTCACGGCATTAAACATGATGTCTGATGAGAAGGGCTCGCCGCTCTCTTTACAATACTTGAGGACGTCGACTTTCCCGCTCGATGCTGCGACGGCGCAGATGTCTGGAGGGAACTCGACCCCTTCATCCCGTGCCCACTTCAAAGCTTCGACGTGCCCGTTTCCGGCAAGCACACGGGCGTGCTCGGGCTTCAACGCGCCGACGACCGCGCGGTATCGTCTCAGTAAAGGGACGTTCCCAAAATGCAGCGCGCCGGCGAACGTCGCGTTACATACTTCTTTGTCCTCTTGCTCCGCTGCCGTGAGGGGGCGGTCATCCTTTCGGCGCGAGCCGGAGTAGTACGCGGCAAGTTTTTGAAGATCGCGATCGAAAGCGGTTGGCAAGCAACGATATGGTGCGCAGCGAACAGCCTCCGACTCGCTCAACTCTGGTATACACCATGTGGGGTAAAGACCGTACTTATCCAAATAAGGATTCCAAAGACGTAACCTCGCCCTTGATCCGCCGCTGTATCGCCATGTGTTGTTTAACCCGTTCAGTTCAGTTTTCTGAGACTTCAAGCATCTCTTGCCGTGCGATTCAAACCCCGGAGCGTAGTGAAACTCCTTTGGGTAGTAGTCCGGCTTCTCACTAAACCCGGAAGCCGAGATGTGACCGAAGATATCGAATCGATCTGTGATGGCTCCGGCATCGACTTTGCCCTCAATGTAGTCGAAAGAGTTCTTGCTCCCGTCATCAGCATCAGATGCTCGCAGACCAAGGAATATGCTCGCTCCCCCAGGTAATACCCAGGTGATGCACGGCAAGCAGAACGGCCAGCACACGGCGCCTAAAGTGAGGTCGACCGATTTGGCGACCACCGTATCCGCATCGACGTGTTTCTGAACGAGTAAGTAAGTATCGCAGCAGAACTTGCCGTGATGGTCCGGGATCACCAGCCAGCATCCGTCGAACTCGCTCGCGTCGAGCTTCACGTCTTCTTCAACATCTTTCGCGACGTGGTTGCGGTGCATGGCCTGCTCGGCGGGTGGCGCTTCGGTCATATCGATGGCTCAATGGTCAATCAACGCGCGCGCGACGGTCATCAATCGCACGACGGTGCGGCGGTGGTTGTGGCGCGCGGACGAGTGGATGCAACAACTTCTCATCCATTTTTGGATTGGGCCCTGGCCAGCCTGCCAGCTGGCAGCCTGGACTGCTGGAAAAGTTGATGCAGTCTCTGTTCTACAATCGAGTCCCTGGCCTCGCCGTCGTGCCTCCGAGAGTCCACCGACAGGTACAGAAACGTAGGCGCTAAAATGACACGTCAGGAGGAAGGTTGCCGAAGGATTCAGCATTCCGATCGCGCCCCGAACCGTCGTCGATAGCATGCCCGCCGCACTGAGCCTGGGTTTCGCACTCGTTAGTTGACATTCTCTCGTTTTCAAAGGCCCTCACACCGCGCTACGCTACGTGACCCTGTCCAGGTTCGTCCGAGTCACGTCCGTGTCCTCCAGCACCCGCTTCAGCAGCTCCCCACGCAACACCCCCTTCAGTCGCACCAGCTCCGCCGTCCGGTCCTCCAGCTCCCCCCTCGCGCTGGCCAGCTCGGCGGCTGCCACCTCCGCTCGGGTCACCGAGTTAATTCCATCTTCATCGACGCCATCTCCGGCGACGTCCGGATAGGCCGCGGATACCCTACCCCCCGTCGCGATGCGCACCCGCAGTGCCTTCACGGTCTCCCGGAGCTCGTCGCACTCGTCCTCCTTCGCACTGAGTTGTCCCCGCGTCGTCTGGAGCGCCGCGCGAAGCGTCTCCACCTCGTTCGCTCGAATGTCTCCGTCTCCGTCCTCGTCCTCGGCGCCGTCCTTCTTCGCGCCGCGTTCCTGCCCCGCGACCGCGCCTGCCCCGCCTAGCCGCGCCGATTCCATCGTCCGTATCGCGGCTCGTAGCGCGGGCGCGTCCCTCGCGGCGATCCAACCCGTGTGCACAGCTGTGTTAATACCCGTGTGCTCGCTCCGGGTCAGGATGCCCGACCCGTCTCGCATGACCAGCCTCAGCATCGCCGCGGTGTCCATCGGTCCACGCTCGACGCCCGCCGCGTCCATCGCGAACCACGCGGGGACGTCCGTTGCGTCGCTCGTGGATGGTACGTCGGTGAAGAGCGTGGACGGCGCGAGGGAGCGGGCGGGGGAGCGCGAGCCCGAAGTGAGCGCGGGCGCCCCGGTGGACGGGACCGCGATCCTCGGTGGCGGGGGCGACGCGTGCGGCGGACGGGCCGCGAGCATCGCGGTCGCGGGTCGGGACACCGCGTCGAGGACGCGACCGGAACCATGGTTGACGTCTCCGACGCACGAAGCGAAGGCGGGGAAGGCGCGAGCCTCGCACCATTCGTCGAGCCCCTCGCGCCAAACCTTCGCGTCCGGGGCAAGCATGGCGCATCGTAATTGGGCCCGTATCACGCGAAAGGAGACGGGACCCCTGGTCTCGCCCGAGGCGTCGATGTAGTGCCACGGGATAGACGCGGAGTCGTCATCGACCGCGGCCAGGAGAGGGGAGTCCGGAGCGACCGGATCGTCCATCTCGACCGCGTCCGGGTGAAGAAGTTTGGAGCCCGTTTTCTGATCGACGGCACTTTGTGGGCCGAAGGAAGGATGACGACGACGGTGTGGCGTCCGAGGGTGAGGATTCCAGTTCCGGATATCGACGGTGCCAATGTCGACGAGAAGCGGAGAGAAGAGTCGACGACGAAGGGCACGAAGCGGAAGAGATCCCCGATGCACTTCGGCCCGTGCGAGCACGGGGTGAAGTACCGCTCGAGGTGCAAGGTGTGCAGCGCTTGTCCGCACGGTCGTTGGCGCAAGCAATGCAAGGAGTGCGGTGGGGCATCCATCTGCGAGCACGGTCGTCGGCGCACTGAATGCAAGGAGTGCGGTGGTGCATCAATCTGCGAGCACGGTCGTGTACGCTCTAAGTGCAAGGAGTGCGGTGGGGCATCAATCTGCGAGCACGGTCGTCAGCGCTCTCAGTGCAAGGATTGCGGTGGGTCACAAATATGCGAGCACGGTCGTGAGCGCTATAGATGCAAGGATTGCGGTGGGGCATCAATCTGCGAGCACGGTCGTCAGCGCCAGAAGTGCAAGGAGTGCGGTGGGTCACAAATATGCGAGCACGGTCGTCAGCGCAATCAGTGCAAGGAGTGCGGTGGTGCATCAATCTGCGAGCACGGTCGTCAGCGCCAGAAGTGCAAGGAGTGCGGTGGGACATCCATCTGCGAGCACGGTCGTGAGCGCTCTAGGTGCAAGGAGTGCGGTGGGTCACAAATATGCGAGCACGGTCGTCTCCGCTCTCAGTGCAAGGAGTGCGGTGGGTCTGGAATATGCGAGCACAGTCGTCGGCGCACTACATGCAAGGAGTGCGGTGGGGGATCAATATGCGAGCACGGCCGTATACGCTCTACGTGCAAGGAGTGCGGTGGGTCACAAATCTGCGAGCACGGTCGTGTACGCTCTCAGTGCAAGGAATGCGGTGGGGGATCAATCTGCGAGCACGGTCATCGGCGCCCTCAGTGCGAGGAGTGTCGATAATATTTGCGTCGGTGAATTTCATTCAACAGTCGTCTACGTCAACCCTCACCTCTCTCGTCATCGCTTGACGTCCCCCCTGTGCTCGTCCACCACCTTGAGCACGTCATCGATGACCCTCGACTCGATGACCCCAAAGTCGTACGCGTTGATCAGGTGCAGCGTGAACAGCCTCCTGAGCGCCCGGTGTCCCGCCAGGTCTTTTCCCTTGAACCTCGCAAACGCCTTGAGGCAATCCGGAATCTCCCGATCGGCGCACGGCCGGAACCGACGCACGAACACGTTCCAGTCGTGCATGAACTTCTTCTCCAGCGGCGCCACGTCCTCAAAGTCCGACAGGTGCCTCAAATCCTCCTTCGCCCACGCGTGCAGGTCGTCGTCGTCGTCGCTGTCCGCGTTCACCGGCGAAACCATCGGCTCAATCGGGACGCACGTCTTGGCGTGGTAAAACGTCCCGGGTGGACCCACCCCGCCCCACTGCGCCTGCTTCTTCGGGTCCTCGGATATGTCGTAGTGGGACCCGATGATCCCTTTGCTCCAGTTGCATTTTGTGGGGCGCTTGGCGGGCGGCTGCGACCCCGCGGGTTTGTCGGGTTTGTCCCGTCTGACGTACGGGCGCTTTTGTCGTGGCGCGTCCTCGTCGGCCATCAACTTGCGCTTATCCTTGCCGGCACCCTTGTCCTTGTCCTTGCCGCTCGCGCCCTTATCCTTGTCCTTGTCCTTGCCGCGCACAGCTGTGTCGGCACCCTCGGCACCCCGGTCCTCCGTGACAGCCTCCATGAGAAAGTCGAGTCCCGGCGCTTTCACTCCGGATACCTCCGTCGTTTTGGGCTTCTTTGGACGTCCCACGTCCCGCGTGGACCACTTCTCCATCTTCTTGTACCGCCGCGGCGCCGCCCGTGTGACCTCGTTGAGGTCCCGCGTCTTGCGCCTGTGGCGGACGCGCTCGTCGTGCTCAAACACGTCGTCGTCGTCGGCGGCGGCGCCGGTGGTCAGGTTGACGAAATTGGTCGGGCTCGAAGGGTCGCCGCGTACGCGTACGTCGTCGTCCGGCGGAGGTACGCCCGCCATGTACGCCGGGCCGATGGGCGGGCGAGTGGGCTTGGGCTTGGGCTTGGGCACGTGCAAAACCTTTCCCGCGGCGGCGTGGGCTTCGGTGAGAATCGACATGTGCCCCCGCAGCTCGCGTATCATCGAATCCCCAGCCTCGATCTCCCTCGGGGTGATACCCAACTCTCGCGCCAGCGCGACGGGATCGACGTCCTGTAGCCTGTGTTCGACCCACGCGCGGATGACATCCTTCCGCGGCGGGAACGGCTGGTGCTGTTGATGTCCTTGCTGGCGCAGTAGGAGCTGTTGCAACTGCTGCTGCTGTTGCATCTGCTGCTGCTGTAACTGCTGCTGCTGCAACTGGTGCGTCGGGGTCATCCCCGCGAGGCCCAAACCGTACGCGGCGTTCGTGTTGAGCCCCGAGATTCCACCCGCAAACGCGCCACCGCCGAGCCCTCCGAGCTGGCCGCCGAGTTGAAGCCCCTGCTGCATTCCCAACTGACCGCCGGGCCCTTGGTTCAGCATGAGATGATTCAGCAAACCGGGATGGACCTGCGGGGTGAGAATGTGGTTGATGTCACCGACGAGCCGGTGCCTGCCGGCGAACTGCTGGTGCCGGTGCCGCTGAAGCTGCTCGAGTTGGTGCCGTTGAATCTTGAGTTGGTGCTGTATCTCCGCCGCCTCCGCTCTTTGCTTCAATTGCGCCACCTTCTCAACCTCTTTGTCTATCCTGCGCCGATAAGGCCCGCGCGGTCCAGGCGCCGATACCGACGCGTGATGTTGCGATCGCTGGTGCTGAAGCCACCTCGGCATGCGGTAACGCGTAGACGCGTACACAAACTCCCGATCCGCGCACGTCGGAGAAACATCCTTTCGCACCACGCCGCCGTCGCCGCCCACCTCGTGGTGGGTCATCTGCACCTTCGCCTTGGACTGCACGAACCACCCGCCGTGCTTAAAGAACCACTCACTCGCCTCTTTCCTTCGCACCGATTCCTTCCGCACCTCCCCGGACCCGTTCTTAGATCTGACTTCCTCCTCGCTCCGGCACACGACGTGCACCCGCGGGTCCGCCTCGTTCTGAACCTTTGGTAAAAACTCAAAGTTGAACGCGTCGTGGCACGCCTCCAGGTGCCGCGACATGCCGTCAAAGTCTGCGTTGACGCACAGGCAGAACGGGCACGTGAACCCCGTCGTCAGCTCCGTCTTTCGCATCTGCCGCCCGTGGTACAGGTAGTGGAACACGACCCGCCCTTTAGCCCGTTGCTCCCCGGGCAGCTTCGTCTCGGGCTCGACGTTCCGCGTCGGCGGGACGTGGCGGCTCAACTCAAACTCCACGAACGGCACAGCCTTCGCCTCCGCATCGGACATGTCGCGGGGATCCATCGACGCACCCTTCGACGCAGCGACCACGTCAGTTTCACTCATCCCATCGAAGACGAGCTCGACGGATTCGTAGCTGCCGTCGCCAAACGCAGTCGTCGTAAAAACGTTCCTATGAATCGTCCAAGGAGAGTCGGACACGGGCGGGTACGGCTGGATGACGTGACTGCGCATAACGTCGGACTGCCCGGTGGGGTTCCGCACACACGATCCGTCCGGAACCGCGGAACAGAACGACACGCGCACGCGGGCGTTCTGGGGAATCACGCCCAGCGCGATCCCGTGTTCCCGAATGCCCTCGTCGCCCTCCTTCGGTCGCGCGTAGAGCGTGCACTTGTTTCGCGTCGGGTGCGATGACCCGCACAGCGCGTCGCCCAGACCCGCGAGGCCGTCCCAGGTCACGAACGCCACCCTCAGTTGACCCTCAGCTGGTTTCCCATCGGAAGAACCGTCGACGTACCGCGACAGTTCCGGGTGGTCAAACACTGCGTCGTAGTAATTCTTCTCGTCAAACTCACCGCCGGGAACCACCTTTATCCGTCTGCACTGCAGCGCGGTGACGTTCACGTAAGGAGCGTCCAAATCTTCGTCGTCGAACATTCGGTCGTCCGGGTTAAGGGCCTCGTCGTCGAACGATGGATCGACGCGACCGGTCGGTTGGCTCGCTTTGGAAAGATCCGACCCCGTGAATTTAGCCGGCGAGGATCCGTCGGGCGATGCGTGCGTGCTCTTATCCACCGAGTCACCGTTCGCATTGGATGATGGGCTCTTCTTCGCGTCCGAGCCCTCCGTGGCGGGCGACGCCGCCGCGTCGCTGGACGCGTCGACTGCGACTGGCGCCGCAGATTCCTCATTCTCCTCCGGCTTGGGATTAGATTTGGGAATCAGACCCAACCACTCCGTCCACGGGCGCTTCTCCACGCACAACACCGCGTACACGATGTCGACGTTCGATGCGCGTCCTCCTCCCGGTCCATCGCTGCGTCGAAAAAAAATGGACGATTTGGGAACGGCGCGTCAGTCGGCGAGGTTTGACGATGCATTCGGGGTTGGAAAGGGGTGCACCGGTGCCCTTTTTTTTGAACGGGCGTGTCGATCCGCCTGGGAGGCGCGCCGCGGCCGGCCGCGCGCGCGCGATCGACCGCGAGCGAGGTTTTGGCCGCTCTCCGTGCGGGTGAATTGGATCGTCGCGATAAAAAAATCGGGAGTTTCGTGCGTGAGGGCGCCGCGCGGGTCGCGTGACTCGGACCGCGATCCCGCGGATGGGTTTTGGTTTTCGTCGTCTGAGGCGCCGGGTGGGTGTTCCGTGCGGCTCACCTGTGTTCAGCCCGCTTCGGGTACCTGCATCGCACGCGAAGCTCGAGCCTGCGGGGATTTAATCGCGAGTTCCGTGAGTGTCGTGAGGGCGGCGGTGGTTTCGTGAGAGAGGGATTCGGCGCGGCGTCGCGGTAGTAGTACACTCTCCGCGCTCCCGCCCGGGAGGAGGAGGAATTCGGCCTGGGACACGGCGGACGCGGGATCGATCGTGGCACGCACCTCGACTGTTTGTCGGCGTCGTCGGCGCCGTTTCTGATCGCGTGCAGCTTCGTATACCTCACGGTACGCTTCAGAAAGAGCGGCTGCGGGGCAAAAGGGGGGCATCGTCAGGTGTCGCGCGACTATCGGGTCTAGGGCGGGGCGTCCAGAGCTAATTCCCGAAGGGAGAGGCTTCCGCGGGGCAGATCGGCGCGACTCGCGGGCACACTCACGTTCTTTCGCGCCCTGTTCTTGATATGGTTGTACACTCGAACCTACGTCGGGGGGAACGAAATGGTCAGGTTTCGATCGAAGCGCCGCGCGTGGACTGGCGGACCGCGCCATTCATGCGCCGCGGCCGGCTGGGTGATTTGGGAAAGACGCGAGGGAAAAACCGGCTTCGCACCGGCTCGACGTATCGCTTGAAGGATTCCTCCGCGGAAGCATCCGCCGGCGCCTCATCAGCCCCTTTGGATGCCATGACGCCTCCACGCACGCGCGAGCCGGGACCGGAACCGCGCCGTCGCCCGCGCGTTCCTCGTTCGTTCAAATCCCGCGCGTTGTGAAAAACGTGACCGCAGACCAACTCCAGTAAATTCGGAGTTTTCCCCTCCCCTTGTCCAGCCCTTCGCACGAAAGGTCACAATCGTATCCTCGATTTGCCCAATGGCTGAGGCAGGATGAATCTTCTAGAAATTGTTCGGGTAGTTCAAGCAATTGGCCATCGAGGGTCGGGGTACAAAAAAATGGCCATCGAGGGTCGGGGTACAAAAAAATGGCCATCGACAAAAATAAATGCTGGAGGTTATTTATTTTAGGGATCGCGAATTGAGGCGCCAATCGGTGGCCGCGACTGAAGACAGACAGCGACGGGAGATCGACGACGACACCACTCTCCAAACGAGCATCCATGGGTGACCAAAGCATGGGCTCCCCGTCCCGCTCCGACGGGTCCGCTCGCTCGGCGCAGGATCCAAAGCCGCCCGAGGGAGACGAGGCGAAAGCGAGATCCTCCGCGTCGTCGCCGATGCGCGAGGACGGCGAGACCGACGGGGACGACCGCGTGGTGCGAGTGTCCAACCTGACACGGATCGTGAACCACAAGCACCTCGAGGAGATCTTCGCGCACTACGGCGCCGTCGAACGCGTCGCGCTGGAGAGGTTCAGGCCCGACAAGGGTGACGAGAACGGCGGGGACACGTCCAACCTTCGCGCCGGATTCGTGCAGTACGCGCGCGCGGGCGACGCGACGAACGCGATGTCACACATGGACGGCGGACAGATCGACGGCAAGGAGGTCACGCTCACACGCATCGCCGCCGTACCGCGCGAGGCGACGCGACCCAACGAACACAACAACGACCGAGGGCGCCATCCAAATCATCATCAGGGAAACCGGGGAAACCGGGAAAGCCGAGATGGACGTCACGGAGCGCCTCCCTTCAATGCACGCGGTCGCGGCCGCGGCGACCGCGAACTCTACCAGCCCGGCGGCGGACGCGGCGGACGCGGCGGGAACGACAGGGGCCCCGGACGGACCGGCGGCGGCTACGAGGAAAGGGACTGGGGCGCTGATCGCGATTCCCATCGAGACCCGCGAGATTCACGCGGTCCGCGCGGCCGCGGTCGGCCCGATCCCGCGCCACGTGGCATGGACTCCCGAGCCCGCGGCGGACCGCTCAACGACCGAGGCAGGCACGACTCACGTGATGGCCGCCGCGGGGGGCCCGGAGGACGGGGTCCCGGCGGACGCGGAGGCTTCGGGATCGATCGCCGCCGGTCTCCTCCGAGGAACAACCGTAGCCGGTCTCCGTTTGGCCGCCGCGGTGGTCACGGGTACGGGTACGCGGACTCGCGGAAGCGGAGCAGGAGCCGTGGGTACGGCGGGCGTCGCGGGAGGAGTTACTCGCGGTCGTACTCGAGCCGGTCGCGGTCGCGGTCCAGGCGTTCGAGGTCCAGGAGCAGGAGCCGGAGCCGGAGCCGGGGCCGGGGTCGCGGCGGCGGCGGCGGCGGGAGGGTGGGCGGGAGCCGGCGGAGCAGGTCGCCGCCGCCGCCCAACCGGGGCGGTGGGGGCCGGGGCCGGGGTCGTTCGCCGTCGTCGAGCAGCAGCGGGAGCAAGAGGCGGCGACGCAGGCGAAGCTCCAGCTCGTCGTCGAGCTGAAAAATGAAATGCGAAAGTTAACCGTAAACTCGAGTTTTGTTTGGCGATTTTCCAGCAACGATGCGCATACAAGACAAGCACAGAACTTTCCCCAAAACTCTCGGTTCAAAAACGCGTGAGAGGGGCGCGTTCAACAACATCCCAATCCGTTGGCCTCTTCCGTCTCGCGTCGGTTACCGATCTCGGGTCGGCCGCGCCCCCACCGCGGCACAACTCACCGCGAGCGTGGTCCCGCCGCGATTCGACGACGGCGTTGGGTCTTGTCGCTCGATACATCGCGTCCAGGGTCGCGTCACCGCGCGTCATCACATCGCACCGGCCGGGTTCCATCGGAGCCGCGGGTGTTGGGATCGTTTTTTTGTGGACGGCAGTGAAACTCAAGGATGGGCGGGGGCGCGCCGCTCGACGTCGGCGAGGACGGCGAGGAACGGGCCAAGGGCGAGCCCGAGGTCCCGTATAAGAAGGAGAACATCCTGGGTATGGTCAAGGCGCGAGGCGGCTGGCTCACCATCTTCTTCGTCGGCCTGGTCCTGGCGGCGCTCGTGGTTGAGCAGTTCGAGCACCTGCTCCAGGCGAACGTGGAGCTGAGCTACTTCGTGCCGCTGCTCATCGGCCACGGCGGGAACACGGGGAGCCAGTCCGTGGCCACGGTGATCCGCGCGGTGGCGATGCGACAGGTTGGCGTGAGGGACATGATGCACGTCATATTTAAAGAGTCCATCGCGGGCTTCCTCATGGGCCTCTTCCTCGGCCTGGTCATCTACATACTCGCAATCTACTGGAACGGCCTGGAACGGAATATCGGGCTGGTGGTGTGCATATCCATGCCGCTGGTGTCCGCGTGGGCGAACATGCTCGGTGGGTTGTTGCCCCTCATGTCGGTGTACCTGGGATACAACCCCGCGGTCACATCCGCGCCGCTCATGACCACCGTGGTGGACAGCAGCGGCCTAATCATCTACTTCATGGTTGCGGCGGCCATCCTGAAGTTCAAAGACACGCCCGACGAGGAAACCCCGCTGGAGAGACTCATCGTGGACCAGGCTAACCCGATCGGACGGAAGTTGCTCGGGCTCGGGTGGTGAGAGGACGCACGAGAGGACGCGGAGGATGTAACAACCGCGAGGGAGGGAGGAGCAATTGGAGGGAGCGCGTCGCCAACAAAAGTTGCTGACGCCGCCGTCACCATGACAAATAGCTGTATTCAATATGATTGTCGTTGCCGTGAATCGACGCGCGGGCGGGAGTGGAGGAGTGCGCTCGAGAGATACGCCGCGGGCACTCACGCCACCCACGTGCCGTGCCGCATCGACGACCCCGAGACCCGCACGAGAGCCCCCAACGCCAAAAAAAGCAATCAGACAGTCATCTCTGCTGTGTGCACCAAATCAGCTGAATATCTTCCCGTCCGTCGTCAAAACGAGGAGCCGCCCGTCTCTCCCGCGAGACGGCGCATCCACCGCGCGCGCCCGGCCCGGGATCTACTCGACGGCCGCGTGTGCATCACTCGAAGAGAGCGGCGTGCGCGCCCGGGCACACACGCCGGCGCACGCGAGCCGGCGCCCCCCCTGGGTCGTCAGCGCCAAATTGAATTTTTTTTGACTGCAACTCCGAGCGGGCGTTTTCCAGGAACCCGGACTTGAGAGAGAGGAGAGAGGGATGGAGGGTTCGGGACGCCGGCCCCCTCAGGGTCGACCGAGTCATCCGCAACCGACGTGCATGGACGTGATCGTGAGTGAACCCCTCGGAACCCCGCGCGAAACCGCGCCCCCCGCCCGTCTCTCCCCGTCATTTTTTAAAGGAAGCCCGCCGGTCGGTTCGAGGCCGTCCCCGCCCGTCCCCTCGCCGTCCCCCCCGACCCATCCCTGACCAAACCCCGCGCCGTTCTCCCCACGTCCTCCCCACCAGATGACGATATGCTGCTGCGCATCACCTCGGGGCGCGGACTCCCCAGGCAGCAGGGACAGCTCGCTCGACGGCAACGGCGAGCGCGAACGGTTCAACGCCGGCACCCCGTTCCTCCATCGCCAGCTCCCGGACGACTACAGGCCCGCGGGGTACAAAGCCCCGCCCATGCCCTCGCCCCTGACGCAAACATCCGACGCATCTGCATCTCCCGGTGGGGAGGGAGGCACCACGGGGGCATCGAGCGACGGCGACGGCGACGGGCTGGAGTCATCCTTGCTCGATAAATCGACCAAGTCCAACCGGTCGGACTCGAACAGGGCGGTGGACCACGACGACGTCCTCGTGGAACGACGGAAGAGCGTGGACGGCAGCACGTGCGGAACCTCGCCGTCCGCAGATCTACAGACCTCGCCGTCCAAGCATAACCCTAAACCCAATAAGAATTCTTCGAAGCGCGGGCATCACCGCACCGGGTCGGCGCCGGTTTTCAGCGGCGCCGTCAAGGATGCCGCCGAGGACCGCGACGCGATCGCTGCGAGGCTGCTCCGTGAGTCGCTTCAGCGGCCGGCATCGCCGGGTCTGCGCGCGGGCCAGGGCGCGGTGAGCGGAACGGTCATCGACGGCGGCCCGAGGGCCAAGGCGGCTGATCCGGACTCATCGCGAAGATTGGCCAGTCACCACCGCAAGTCGATGAGCGCGGCGTCGCTCGCGGATGACGACGCGTGCTGCCCGATTTGCTTCGAGGAGTACTGCGCGGATAACCCGAAGACGCCGCTGGTGTGCGGGCATCACTTCCACCTCGGGTGCATGTTCGACTGGTACGAGCGGAGCGATCGGTGCCCGGTTTGCGAGGAGCCCATGATCGATCTCGACGGCATACTCGTCGCCGCCGCGGAGGACGATTAGCCCACGGCGCCCCTTGGGCACACACGCAAGCACACATAGCGCATACTTTTAGCACACACGGACGTACGAGTATAAATACGACACACGCGGTTCAACCCTTACAAAAAACTGAAGCGCGCGCGGGAGGGACGCCGCGGCGGTGGTGCTCTCTTGACTCACATGAAAAACACGCGCGTGTCGAGGCCCGCAGCCAAAAATAATTTCCAGTCTGGCGGTGAAAAGGCAAAATCCCGAGAAGAGCCGGCGGCAAAGTCCGGGGAGCCTCTCTGCCGCGGGCCTTAGGGAGGAGACGGAAACTTTGGGATCGATCAGTGTCGGTGATGTCGGGAGTCGACCACGGGTAAGTTAAACGGCGCTCGCGCCGAACGCACGGGAGTTCGAAAGACGCTTGTCGAGTGTCGGCGGGCGACGTGGATCACGACAAATCAATCAGCCGCCCTAGAATCTCCGTCTCTTCGCGCACTCCGTCACGTCCTCTACTCGCCCGCTCGGCCGTGATCGAAGCTCCGACTGACGTCTCTCTCTCTCTCTCTTCACGTCCAGGCGGGAACCGTGTCCGCATCGCATCTTCGATGACATCGGCGGCGCGTTCGCCATGGGAGCCGTCGGGGGCGGCGCCGTGAACCTCGTCAAAGGGATCTACAACGCGCCGATAGGACGACGATTCCCAAACGGGCTCGACGCCATCAGGCGCGAGGCGCCCAAGATCGGCGGCTCCTTCGCCGTCTGGGGCGGGCTATTCTCCGCGTTCGATTGCTCCCTCGTGGCGCTGCGTCACAAGGAAGACCCGTGGAATCCCATCTTGTCAGGCGCGCTCACCGGAGGCATCTTACAAGTTCGGTACGGATTCGCCTCGGCGGCGCGATCTGCGGCGTTTGGAGGTTTACTCCTCGGTCTGATCGAAGGCGTGAGCATCATGCTCAACAGGATGACGGCGCCCATGCCGGAACAGTCGCTTCCGATGGACGCGGCGGGGGGTTTAGGGCCGGCGCCTGGGGTACCGGCGGCGGCGGCTCCGTCAGCCCCGGTTGAAACGTCTTCATCGCCGCCGGAACCGGAGTCGGGCGGCGGGGGCGTGTTCGGGGGAATGTTCGGGTCTAAATCCCGTTAAACTTAGCAATTGTATTACAAACAACGACGCGCGTACGACGGACGGACATGAATGCGATCAACGGAGCGCCGCGGCGGCTCGTTTCGCCGCCATCTTGGCGTAAGCAACCTGTACACAAACAAAACACGACGTCAGTCTAATTGCCCCATGGTGGAAATAAAAATAAACTCACGTGCACAGCCTTTGCAATCTCCTCCTTCGCCGCGAACATGAGCGCCGCAGCGAAGACGGTCTGCGTCGCCTTGGTCCCGAACCCCCTGTAGAACGCGGACAGGCCCTCCTCTTTCGCGATCCGTTGCAGCGCGTCGATCGCGCCGTCGTATCTCAAAGAGGCGTCCGTGCCCTTGGACTGCGACTGAAGCCGGGATTTGACCTGTGAACAAAACACGACGTCAACCTAATTGCCCATACGATAAGTAAAATAAACTCACCAGCAAGATTGGGTACGTAACAACCGTCGCGCCGAGCTTGGCGAGCGACGCCGCCGCGAATACTTCCCACGCGCTGAGCTCCTCGTTCGCGTTGGTGTTGGCCGCACCGCGTGTTGACCGCCTCTTACGCCTGGCGCGCCTGTACCCGTCGGCGACTGTCTCGTAAAGCGCTGTTAAACAAAAAACACTTACCCGTCAGTCCAATTGCCCGTACAGAAAATAAAATAAAACGCACCGTACTGCATCGCCGGGTTGCTGACCATGACGAGGGACGGGACGACCCCTTGCCAGAACCCCGCGGCGCCCCCGTCGTTCCACACCTCGCGCGCGGTCGCGAGGAACCCCTTCATCGGTTCCCCTTCGTCCTCCTCGTCGTCAGTTTCCTTGCCCTCCGCGGCCCAGGATGAGCTCAGTAACGATTTGCCACTCTTCTTCTTCCCCGCCCTCCCCTGCCGTCCGCCCGCCGACTCCATCTTCTTCCGTCGCGCCTGCATCCGCGTGGTGATGGTCCATATCGGGATCGTGCACATGACGTTGACGCACCCGGCGGCGGACGCGATCGCGAGGTTGGACAACGGACCCGGGTTGGTTCGTCGTTTGGCGATGTATTTGTTTCGCATTGCGGAGTAGAAGTAGTTGTAGACGAACTGCGACGCGACGGTGCCGATGATGGCGGGCTCGACGCCGCGGTAGAGGGCGGTCACGCCGCCTTCCTCGTTGATGAGCTGGCGAAGCTCGGCGACCATGCCGCGCTTCGGGGTTGGCGCGTCGGAGGTGCCGTCGCGCCGTCCTTTCTGTTTCCCCGCGCGATGCTCGGTGTGCTGCCGGGTGTTGAGCGTCATGAGGGGGTAGGTGGTGAGAAGCGCGAGGAGCGCGCCGCCCGCGCCGGCGACCGCGTCGAGCGTGGCATCGGCGTATGGCTCCACGCGACCGCCGTGGATGTTCGGGACGACCCTGCGATGCGACGGAAAGGACGGTGGACGGTCAGATAAGGCGGGGCGGCACGATTGTTTAACGCTCGTTCGCGAGTCAACAACGAGGTCTCATCTCAACTTCCGCGGGGCGGAGGACGGCGCCGGCGTGGGCGGGGGAATCGCGGGGTCGTCGCGGCGCTCACCTCTTCTCCGAGCTGCTCGACTCCATGACGGTGTACGCCGGCGGCGCTTAGATCGATGCCGTCGGGGCGAAGGCCACAGTGACCTCTCGTTAGGTCAAACTCGCATCAGTTAATAACAGAAGACGGGGAGACGAGAGCCGAGTCAAGATGACATGTCACATCAAATTGACATCGAGGTCGCGACGAGAGCCGTGCACGACGGCACACCCGATGCGGTATGAATAAATCTACGAGGGAAACAACACGCTCCATATATACACCGTCGTTTAACGCTGTTTACGCTCGATTATTAACCTCTACAGCGAGCGCCCACCGCCTCGGGTGGAGAGCATTATCCACTTCTATCCAACTTTGTGTAATAACTCTCACCTCGGGCGCCGTCTCTCAGGCGCCCGTGCCGTCCCTCAGGGTTCTCCCGTACCCCTAATAGGGCGCACCGAGCGCGAACCCCGGGACCCTGTGCCAGTTCCACACCATCCAAGGGTCCAGCCAGCACCCCAACGCCAACAAAACCGCGTGCGCCACGTGCCACCGCACCTGTCAACAAAACACGACGTCAGTCCAATTGCCAAATAAAAACGACGTCATTCAAATTGCCCATACGGAAATAAAAAGAAACGCACCGCCCCGTACTTTGTCCGGAACAATTCCGCCGGAGTCTCGACGTGCCGCGCCGCGAACGAGCTCACGCCGATGGACAACGGCATGGCGATGAACACCCCGACGGCTCCCATGATGGGCAGCCACCCGTTGAACGCGAGCAACGACGCGAGCACGTGGTGGAAGAGAACGCCCTTTCGAAGAAAATCGATACACTTCGGCAAGCCAAATCGCACCACGGGTGACTTCTTCCCAGCCGCCGCGTCGCCCTCCTCCTGGTGGAAGTGCGACGTGAACAAGATCGCGGTGGTGGTCAAGCCCACGAGGCACGCCGCGCCAATCACACCGGGCTGCAGCAGAGTCGGCGCGGAAGGCACGCCCATCCACACGCTACCCCCCGGAACACCCGCCGCCTGGAAACACAAAAACAAAACACGAGGAGTCAGTCCAATCGCCCATACGGAAATAAACGGAAATAGGAAATAGAAAAGAATTAAAGAGCATAAACACTCACCAGCGCCAGGTAAAAAGCGCCAGTCGCCAACGGCCCGAACGCGGCGAAGCAGATGGGCTCGCCCAAACCCTTGTAACTGAGCCGGAACGGCGGGCCCTGGTACGCGTACCCCCCAAACACCGCGAGACCGAGCATCGCAAGCACCGTATACGCGGTTGAGCCCGCCGCCATAGCCGCCGCGGCATAAAACAACCCCAATGCTCCGAGTCCGAGGCATCCGAGCGCGATGGCGTGCACCTTGTTCACCGCCGCCTTCCGCGCGTCTTCGCTGACGTCGCCGCCCAGCAGCCGCACGACGCTCTCGGGCTTGGTGTCGTCCACGCCCGTCGCGGCGTCCCACGCGTCGTTGGAGAGGTTGAGCCTGAAAAACCAAAAGTGAGTTTGTATGGTGTATGGGCAAACAGTTGGAGAAGATTTAAAAGAAAACTCACCACGCGATGATCAAGCACGCTCCGGCGGTGAGCGCGCCCCACTGCGGCACGTTGACGCAGCCGTACCAGTGGTGGCACAGCGCACCCGCGACGGCGAGGGGCGCGAGTGCGACGGAGTACATCGGGAGCTTGATCGCGCGCCACCACAGCGTCGCCTTTGACGGGGTGGCCACCATTGGTCTCGATCCTTGATTGCCACCCTCCGACTCCGACTCCTCGCTCCTTCTGCGCAGGTCGTCCTGGAAGTTGGCATCCATCGCGACGGCGTCGAACGCGGTGGCGACCTGCGCACGGAACGCCTTCTCCGTCTCCTCGTCCACCTCCGGCGCGGATGGACTTTCCTCTCCGTGACCCGTGGGATTTCGCGAGTCTGCATCTCCGTCGTCGTCATCTTCGTCTGGCATCACGACTCCCTCGACGACGACGTTGTCCTCGTCCGACGCCGTGCGCTCCTCGGACGCGTTGGGCCTGTTCCCCGCCGCGGACGCCGCTCGCGACGCCACGCGCGCGCGGCCACCACCGCCGCGGCCGCTGACGGACACCGGCACGGCGCGGTGGCTGAGGAAACCCGTTCGGCCGCCGAGTTTCATCAGCGGTGAGGGACGCGTGTGATGGCCGGCGGGGACGTGGCTACGCGCGCGGGTGATTGACGCGGCGGGACGCGACGGGGCCGTCGCGACTCCCGCGAGGGTCACCGCGCCCATGAAGAACGCCGACATCGCGCTCGCCTCGACGTCACGCGCGCGATGTGATTAGGGCACGCAGCGGGCACCGCGGATTTCCGATGGGAAAGTTAACGTCTCTGCACGAATGGGTGCGCGTGTCCGTGGCGGCGCGTGAGTGTCGTCACGCGTCGAAGCGAGCGGGCGCGTCGCTCCGTGAGGTTCCGATGGGAGTTTTCTCGCGCGCCTGTTGACCGGCGGCGGACGACAACCCTCGGCGTCGGTCGTTATGGCGCGCGCACAGAGGACGGTTCGAGCCTGTATCTTGTTCGAAGTGGTCCAATCCGGTCTCCGCCAATCATACGCCGGCATCAGATCTCTGCAAACTTCAAGCGGCACACACGCGGGTGTTCTGACTGCCAACTCTGTGTTGTTTGGCAAAAAAGCAAAAAAAATCTTTCGGCACTTTTTTGGCAATTCATTTCCCGGGAAGAGAAGCGCCCCTTCCAAATTCCGGACGCGCTCGGCCGCGGACGCCGACGTCTCCGAGCCCTCGATAACCCCGGACGCGTCCCCCGAATACCCGGCCGGCGCGTTCGAGCGTTCGAACTCCGCGGATACTGGCCCGGGATTCGACGGGGAACGCCCCGCTTTCCTTCGGTTCGTTGTTAATTTCATTTATCTCCGTGAGTGAGTCAGCAACGCGGGGTCAGCATGTCGACGCGCAAGTGCGTCAGCCCGCTGCTCCGGTTCGCCTCGGCCGCGCTCCTGGAGGCTCCCCCGAAGCAGATCGCCCTCTCAGGTCCCGCCGGTTTCTTAGGCAGCCGCGTCCTGCAGTCCGTCCTCGACGCGCACGAGCACAGGCGCGACCACGGCCTGGAACCGGGCGAGGTGATCTTGC
>Ga0302114_10000391_pt1 | contig 31048 bp, 32 predicted proteins | sample AG5_Surface_MG_FD_203107 | JGI IMG/M metagenome (GOLD analysis project Ga0302114, IMG submission 203107) | Marine microbial communities from Western Arctic Ocean, Canada - AG5_Surface | ecosystem: Environmental > Aquatic > Marine > Oceanic | place: Canada: Western Arctic Ocean | collected...
GTGCTAGCTCTCGTCGTCGCTCCCCTCGCCGTCGCCCTCGTCGCCCATGAACGCCTTACGCATCGCCTCCTCCACGTCCCGCATCCTATCCCCCTTCCCTTCCGGCGCCTTGACCTCCTGGAAAATCTTCCCGAGCACCTCCAAACCCCGCGCCCGTCGACCCCGAACTTCCTTGCTCACCGCGAAGTCGTGCAACACCTTGTCGCAGACTTTGCGAATCGTCGACTCGATGTCCAGCGCCGATGCGTTCCATATAGCCTCCATCACGTGGTTCAACACATCCGCCTGACGTTTCTGCATCGCCGCCTCGTTCGACGACGCGTCACCGCCCGGTCCCGCCTTCTTTGCCTCGGCATCCGCCGATCGCATCGTGGATATCACCTTCATGCCTGTACACAAAACACGACGTCATTCTAATTGCCCATACGGTGATAATAAAAAACGTACCCGCGCCCAAAGCGTTGAACTGAGACTGCATTCTCTTACCCATCTGCTCCATCCTCGCGTAGTTGGCCCTGAACCCCAGGTCCGCCCACGTCCCCATGCCGCCCACCGGGTCCGTCTGGAACTCCAGCGCCTGCTTCTCGTACACGAACCCGATCGTGTGCAGCATGATGTCGCCGTAGCTCGCGGTGACTAAATGGTCAGCCATCGCCTTCATCTGCGACTCGAAGGTTTTCATCGCGCCCGCGTCTTTAGCGTCGACGTACCCTTGCAGCATCGCCGCGAGCTTGACCGCGAGCCGTCCCACGCGCCTCTCCTGCAGCAGCCGCCGCTCGTCCTTGGTTAGATCGGCGCCGGCGGCGGCCAACGTGGCGAGCTGCAGCCGGCCGACCAGCCCTTCCATCTGATCGCTGCCGAAGAGCATGGCGAAAAACGCGGATGGGTCGACGAACGCGTGGTCCTTGAGGCCATCCTTGCCGCGCTCGTCGTACTTCTTACGCAAACTCTCGTCGCTCAGCACCTGGTACGCTTCGCCGATGCGCTGGAACTTCTGGTGCGCTTCTGGATCGTCTGGATTCTTATCCGGGTGTAGTTTCCGCGCCAGTAGGTAATACGCTCGCTTGATCTCGCCGGCGGTGGCGGCGGGCGCGACTTCGAGGGCGTCGTAGTACTCGGTGGACGCGACGTCGCCGCCGGATGATCCACCCCCGAGCGCGCCCTCCAGCCCCGGGGCTTCACCCCTGGCCTTGGCGCGTTCGCGCGCCTTTTCGAGGATGTCGTCGTCGGAGCATTCGGAGAGCTTTAGCGATTCCTGCACGAGATCTTCGGCGACCCAGACGCGTCGGTGGGAGTCCCATCGCTTCCCCGCGTTGGCCTCCATGATGGCCTCCGGGGTGTTGTACGCGCCGCGTGCGATCTGCGTGATGCCGACGGCGGCGCCGGCGACGGGCAGCGCGACGGCGGCGGCGAGCCCCGCGCCGAGTCCCTTGGCGAAGCCGGACCATCCCTCGGACCTGGCGCCGACGACGGGCGCGGCGATGAGAGCCGCGGCGCCGCCCAGCACGCCCTTACCGACGGACTGCATGCCGGAGGATAGGCCCGACATGATGTTTTGGGGGCGACGAAGCGACATGAAGTCGTTGAGGTCGATCTGGTGTATCGGGGGGGAGGGATGTCATGTCAGCGCTGAGGGCGGGGCGCGGGGAGTTTCACGCGCTTCAGTGGAAGAATGGGGTGCTCACCTCCGTCTCGGCGCCTCCCTCTCCGGAGACGGCGGCCGCGGGGACGCCGGAAAACGCGACCAAGGCACGTTGCGCGTCCTCCATCATCTTGGCATCGGCGCCGGGGACGCCCCCGGAAGAGCCGCCAGCGGACATGCGTGTGCGCTCTCAGATCTGTGTGTCGATTCGTGAAGTACACGGGTGAATACATCTGAAGATATAATGTCGTTGGCGGGCACTTCGGTTGGCGCGGAGGGGATGGGGATGACGACGGTTTGGCGGCCGCGCGTCAGGATAAACGTTCCGAATGTCGGCGATGTAGAGAAGACGGATACATCGAGAGAGGAGTTGAGCAAGAAGGGCACGAAGCGGAAGAGAGCCCCGAAGCACCACGGGCCATGCGAGCACGGGGTGAAGAAGCGCTCGAACTGCAAGGTGTGCAGCGCTTGTCCGCACGGTCGTCAGCGCCGTGAGTGCAAGGAGTGCGGTGGGTCACAGATATGCAAGCACGGTCGTCGGTGCCGTGAGTGCAAGGAGTGCGGTGGGGCATCAATCTGCGAGCACGGTCGTATACGCCGTCAGTGCAAGGAGTGCGGTGGGTCTGGAATCTGTGAGCACGGTCGTGTACGCTCTCAGTGCAAGGAGTGCGGTGGTGCATCAATCTGCGAGCACGGTCGTCAGCGCTCTAAGTGCAAGGAGTGCGGTGGGGCATCAATCTGCGAGCACGGTCGTCAGCGCCCTAAGTGCAAGGAGTGCGGTGGGTCTGGAATCTGCAAGCACGGTCGTGTACGCTCTCAGTGCAAGGAGTGCGGTGGGTCACAAATCTGCAAGCACGGTCGTCAGCGCTCTAAGTGCAAGGAGTGCGGTGGGGCATCAATCTGCGAGCACAGTCGTCAGCGCTCTACATGCAAGGAGTGCGGTGGGTCACAAATCTGCAAGCACGGTCGTCGGCGCTCTAAGTGCAAGGAGTGCGGCGGGGGATCAATCTGCGAGCACGGTCGTCAGCGCTCTTATTGCAAGGAGTGCGGTGGGTCGCAAATATGTGAGCACGGTCGTCAGCGCTATGCGTGCAAGGAGTGCGGTGGGTCTGGAATCTGCGAGCACGGTCGTCAGCGCAGAAGATGCAAGGAGTGCGGGTCGAACAAATGACATCGGCAGTAAAACACCAACCTTGACGCTAATGCTACTTTTCGTTCACGTCGGCTTCAGAGCCTCCTTCCACGCGCGCACCTTCTCCGCCATCGGTACCCGCGCGTTGGCCCGGCTCGAGCTCGGCAGGACGATCAACTGAATCTCCCGAAACGACTCGCAGGGCACACCCCCGTCGACCGCGCTATTCGCCACCGTCATCTTGTCGCCGTCGAGATGACCGCCGAAGTGCTTCACGAACGCGGCCTTCGCCTTCGCGCCGATGAAGCATATCTTCCGGATACTCTGCACACGGCACAACATGTCCATTATGTCGTTGGGCGGCGAGGGCTCACCTTTCGCCTTCTTCGTCTTCCGGCCCTTGACGTGCACCTCGGCGAGCACGTCCCATACGGCGATGCCCGATCTCACCGCCGCCTCGGCGAGAGCCGCTTGCCTCCCCGACGGGCCCGGGCGCTCGTGACGGTTCACATCCGTTAGGAAATGTTCCATGACGGTCCACATGCTTCGCCCCTCGTACATCATGAGCGGCGCGCCGTCTTCAGGCTTGGGTGACGACGTCTCGCCCAGCAGGAGCACGTGCGGCTCGACGTTCGGGAGCGAGCCCGAGGGATCGTGAACATTTTGTTCATACACTCGTCCGCCGATCAACGGTCCGCATCCCTCCACCTCCTCTCCAGCACCCGCGTCTTCGTCAGACACCGGCGACGCGCGTTTAGTGTTGTTCGGCGCCTCGCCCATGCCCAGCTTGGCCGCCTGGCCCTCCTGCAGGAAGGGCACTAAAGGGGTCACGTCGAGATCAGATGCCGTTTGTAATCGCGTCTGTAAAACCTCGACGACTGCGTCCGCGGCTGCGTCCCTGTTGTCCTTCTTCAGGTGCACCACCGCCACGCTCGGGTCGTGTCTCACCGCCTCCATCGCGGGCACGGTCCGCCCGTACCTCGGCATGGGTATCGTGCCGAGCACCGTCGTGGTTTCATCGGCCATGACGGCGTGAACGGAGGGGAGGAAGTCCGAACAGTGGAGCTCCATTTTCCCGACCTCGTCGATGACGGTGATGCTGGGGCGCACAGCTGTGTTTTTCAGGACGTCCAATGCGACGCGTTCGAAATCTGGGACGTCCACGATGTAGTTACCCACCGCGGGGACGCCCTTACCGGGCCTGGACCCCGCGGTGGCCTTCGTGGCGAGCGTGCCGGTGGCGGGCGGGTCTGTGCCCACGGTGACGACGTCGAAGCCGCATCGCTCGCCGCGTCCGTCGCGTCGCTCGGTGGTGATGAAGCCGCCTATCGCGGGCGGCTTCGTCGGCGGCGATGTCTTCAGCGCATCGATGGCTTTGAGGATCAACGTGGTCTTGCCCACCCCGGGCTGGCCGGTGAGGAACACGTGCCGCACCGCAGTCGGTGCCATCCAGATCTGATTGCCACGTCGACATTCTTGTAGTTTAACATCGTCGCTCGACGCCTCACACTCACGGGCGCGTAGGGTGATGACGGCGTGGACATTCGCGCTGAGGGCGGCACCCGTCGTGGACACCGCGCGTGACACGCGCACGTGCGATGGCGCGTCCACGTCCTACCGCCGCACCGCGTCGATACGGGGACGGGGCCAACGAAGCGGCGCGCACGGCAGGCTTCCCGCCATCTCACGCGATGAACTCGACGCGGTTCTCGACGACGACGACGAGCGCATCGCACTGGAGCAGACCCGCCGTACGTTCCTCGCATCGTTCGCGCTTTTGACGACTGCATCGTCGAGCGGCATCGCGCTCGCCTCGCCGTCCATCCCCGCAAGGCCGTCGCTACCCGCGCTCTCCGCATCGCTCGGCGATCAGTTACAGTCCGCCTTGGCCCCGGCCACCGAGCCCGGTCGCATCGCCGACGCGATCCGCCTACCGATGACCCTCGACGGCGGCACGTACGTCGTCCAGTACAACATCGGAGACACGCCGTGCCGCGGCGTCGTCGACACCGGCTCACCGTTCCTCACCATGGAAGGTCGATGCACCAACTACTGGGGATGCCTCAAAGGTGAGTTTATTTTAATCTTGTATGGGCAATTAGTATGACACGTGTGTTTGTTTTACAGAGAGCGACGCTCGGCCGAGCGGGTACGATAACACGTACGAAGTATACGGCTTACAGGACGACGGCGTGACGCGGTGGGTGTTAGGGGACGCGCGGTTCGACGGCGAGGTCGTGGACGTCAGCGACGAGCCACCGGTGGGTATATACGGTGTCGACGGCTCAGTCATAGATGCTCAGTCATCGTCATCCGAATCAAAGTCTGGCAATAAGCTTGCGGCGAAGCAGCGTTTCTCGTTCCCCGAGGTGCTCTTCGGCGTGACGTCCGAGGTGACCGCGAAGGAGGGCAGCAGCGCTTCTCCCGCGGCGGCTTCGCCCTTTCTCGGGCTCGTGAAAGAACGCGCCGAGTGGTATCAAAATTCCGAGAACAATAAAATACAGATCCGGCCGACTTTCCTGGGGCAGACGGACGTCACGTCCTTCTCCTTGGACTTCAACACCGACACCCTGGTGCTGTCGCGCCGGGAACAGATCCCGCGGGAGTTAACAACTGGGACGATGGCGATGGTGGATTTAAGACCACTCGGTTCGCCGGTGTTTCACTACGCGGTGCCCGTGGAGGAGCTATGGATAAACGGCGGTGAGTTTATTTTAATTACCGTATGGGCAATTAGTTGTTTGACGGCGTGTTTTGTTCATTCACAGGGCGATTCAAGACAGACCGGCCAATCTACGTCGTGTTCGACAGCGGCACGACGGGTATGACGGTGGACCGTGACCTCTTCTACGGCAGCGACTTGAACTTGGGCGTGTTCGAGTGCCACATGAAGATGCGATGCGAGGACGGGTCACGGGTGCAAATCGGTAGCAGTTTGCGAACGTGCACCGGTCGATGTTTATTTTTAGCGCTGCCGGTGGACGTTCCGTGGGAAGGCGTGAAGGGCGGGAAGGCGCACGTGATATTCGCGGGGCTGGCGTTCATGTTTAACCAAGGATCGTTGACGGTGGACGCGGACGCGCGAAGGTTGAGGCTCGGCGGCGGCTTCAAGGGCGCAGCCTTCCTATGAGGAGTAGGGTCATCCGCGATTGATGCTATAACTATTAAAATACACACTCCGCCTATGGCCTATCCGTCGGTCCTCTCATCCGATGGTTCGATCATCAGTTGGTCACCATGCCGCCCTCCTTGAGCACGTCGATCATGTCGAACAGCGTCTTACCAGCCTCGCAGTCCTCGCTGTCGCACCCGTCGCCGACCTTATCCGACAAGAACAGCGCCGCGTCCACCGACCCTTCCGCGTAAATACTACGCCCGCACACGTTGTGCTGAAACTCAAAGCTCACGGTGTTATCCGGTGATGTGAGTTTGTAGGTGTGGAACGCGTGACCGAGGATGTGCTCCTCCGGGACGCCCATGCCGGTTGGGATGGGCGCGATCTGCGTGGGAACGTCGCGGACGAGAACCGCGTCGGCGATGTCGAATCCGCATCCGAGCTCGTTGAAGGACTCGACGATCGCCTTGGCGGTCCCGCTGGTGTCCACCTTGGAGCTCTGGTGCGACTCCGTGACCGTGAGCGTGTACCCTTTGAACGCGCCGGGGAAGTTCGTAGCCATGAGTTTCATCGCCGCCTGGAACGCCACCACCTGCTTGCCCATCTGCGGCGCGATGACCGCCGGCAGCTTCGCGTCGGTGACGTCCTTCAACAGCTTCTCCCTGTCCCCGCCGGTGGTTCCCATGACGAAGGGTTGGTCGTTCGCCACGTAGAGCGCCGCGTTGGCGTTGACCGCGGCGGGGAGGGTATAATCCACGACGATCAGGCCCGGGTGTTCGGACTTGAGTGATTTGATGATCGCGCCCGGGTCGCCGTCGCGGATGCTCTTGATGTCCACGGTGACGTCGCCGACGGAGACGGGATCCTTGGCCTCGCCGGAGAATGCGACCGGGACGAGGTAGCAGACGTCGGCGCCGCGGGCGACGACGGCGTCGGCGACCGCGCGGCCCATCTTGCCGGTGAGATCGTTCACCATGATGGGCACAGCCGCCGCCATGGTGGTCGTTCGCGCGCGGGCGCGGGATTTGGCGCAGACGCGCGCGACGTTGATGCGGGCCGACACGGGGTTGGCGCGCCTGGACGCGAGGGTCGTGGGTCGGGTCGTGCCGAAGGAGGAAGCCGCGAGGGACATCGCGACGAGGGCGTACTGCGTGTACGTGCCGAGAGTGCTCACTGCCGATTGGAGGCCCACTCTCCGAGGGCACATCTCGATCTGCATCGAAAAAGCCGAAAAGCGCGAACAGCAGAAGTAACCTTTATGGTTCTCCTATGAGCAAATTGTTGGCCCATGTTCGCAATGGTTCTCAGCCCACCAAATGGATATCGGCCAGAAGATACTTTGATCACTTTAAAGCTGCAGCGCTGCGAACCGCGCGCCACTCGCATCCGCGCGCGCATCACACCGCCGCGTCTCCCACGATCCATCGAGCCCTAAGAGCTCAGCACACACACCTCACGCCAGAGGTTTAACAAGGCACAGCCCTTCCCCTATATATCACCCCACCAATCCACCGCCGACGCAACATGGGAACAAAGCGAATCGCCGAGTTGAACGGGACCGGCGCCGCCGCCAAGGCCGCCAAGCTCCACACGACGGGATCCTTCGTGGACATGGGCAAGAGCGAGGGCCCGAACCACGGACACATCCTCGATAACGGTGAGTCACCGGTTTAATCCCAGATCGGAGCCATCGGGCCGCGTCGATTCGCCCGCGATCCGTTCCGCCGCCGGCCGATCGAGGTGCCTGCCAAAGGCGCACCGAAACGCCACTTTATTTTCCCGAGGCCGCGCCCCGCCCCGCGCCTCCCCGCCTCCCCGCCGCGTGTCCACTGACGATTCCCCCCCCCCCATCCCGACCCACATCGATGCACAGGCATCAACGGCAAGCACGCGCGCGTCGAGGGCGTCGCCGCCGTCAAGAACCGCACCAACATCGTGTGCACTCTCGGCCCGGTGTCCAGGGACGTTCCTAAGCTCGAGGCGCTTCTCCGCGCGGGCATGCGCGTCGCGCGCTTCAACTTCTCGCACGGCGACCACGCGTACCACAAGGAGACCCTGGACAACCTGCGGATCGCGTCCGAGAACACCGGCATCGGGTGCGGCGTCCTCCTCGACACCAAGGGACCCGAGATTCGCACCGGCATGCTCGACCACGGCGAACCCGTCATGCTGGAGGTGGGCTCGGAGATCACCCTCACCACCGACTACGAGTGCAAGGGCAACAAGAACCTCATCGCGGTGTCCTACGCGTCCCTCGCCAAGGATGTCGCGGCGGGTTCCAAGATCCTCTGCGCCGACGGGTCCATCACCTTCACCGTGCTCTCCTGCGACGTGGACGCGGGCACGGTCCAGGTGCGATGCGAGAACGGCGCCAAGCTCGGCGAGCGCAAGAACATGAACCTCCCCGGCGTCAACGTCGACCTTCCCACCATCACGGAGAAGGACCGCGACGACATCCTCAACTGGGGCGTCAAGAACAAGGTTGACTTCATCGCCGCCTCGTTCGTGCGCAAGGGCTCCGACATCCAGCACATCCGCGAGGTGCTCGGCGAAGCCTCCTCCAAGATCTCCATCATCTCCAAGGTTGAGAACATGGAGGGCCTCGACAACTACGATGACATCGTCCGCGAGTCCGACGCCGTCATGGTCGCGCGCGGTGACCTCGGCATGGAGATCCACCTCGAGCAGATCTTCCTCGCGCAGAAGCGCATGATCAAGCGCTGCAACGAAGCCGGCAAGCCCGTCATCACCGCCACTCAGATGCTCGAGTCCATGACCGGCGCCCCCCGCCCCACCCGCGCGGAGGCCACCGACGTCGCCAACGCCGTCCTCGACGGCACCGACGCCGTCATGCTCTCCGGCGAGACCGCCGCCGGCTCCTACCCCGTCGAGGCTGTCTCCATCATGGCTGACATCTGCCGCGAGTCCGAGGCGTACGTCGACAACTACGCCGTCTTCAAGAACCTCATGGACCACCAATCCCTTCCCATGAACCCCCTCGAGTCCCTCGCCTCCTCCGCCGTCCGCTCCGCGCACAAGGTCGGTGCCGACCTCATCGTCTGCCTCGCCAAGTCTGGCAGCACCGCGAAGCTCCTCGCAAAGTACCGACCCGCCGCGACGATCCTCGCCGTCTGCGTCGAAGACCCGAGGGATCCGAAACACGACGCCGCGTCCGCCGCTCGGCGCCTGCTGCTCTCACGCGGCATCCGCCCCGTCGTCGCGCCGGTCTCATGGCGCGCGTCCGCGGAGGAGAACGCGGCGGACGCCGACGCCGGGTCCAAGCACCACACGGAGCTCAACGTCACCGAGACGAAGAACTTGATGGCCAACGCCGTGGACTACGCCAAGGCGCAGGGCTTGGTGAGCCAGGGTGACATGATCGTGGGCGTGCACCGCGTCGTGGGGGACCTCATCCTCAAGATCGTGGAGTGCCACTAAATCTTAAGGAGGAGGAGGTGTGTTTATTATTATTTGAATGTCGGACAATGTCGGACAATGTCGGTGACGAACGAGGCGTTTGCCACCGATAGGAACCGAGAGGAGCGGGAAACTAAAAAAAAGTGTTAGAGTCTGCGGGGCCGGCGCGAGCGCCACCCGCGGGGGGATCAGGCCCTCCATAGACACGGTTCACCCGTAGCGCACGCGGGTGTTATTATCAATGACGAATATTAACGTTATCACTCCGAGAGTCCACCGCGCCTTGTGAGCACTTATGATAGCCGGCGTCGACCAGGAACCAGGACCACTAAGACACAGTTGACATTTCCCATGAATGATTGAAGCTGCCGTTTGGTCAGGAGGGATGAACCCCCCACCTTGCCCGACCTTCCCGTCCTTCCCGAGCGCAGAAGAGGACGCGCGCGTGTTTCCACGCGACGCACTTTCGACGCCGAGAGGAGGAAGTCTCCGGCGGAAGGCCCAGAGAGGGTTCCACCACAGAGCGGCGCCCGCACGCGAGCCCGACTGCGTTCGCCCGTCAACTCAATCCGTCATCATCTGGGCGGAATCGCGGGACGGCCATTAGCTGCACGAGAGGGTGGACGCGGAGGGACTCGGAAGGATGATCCGGTTTTTGCTCCTGCAGAATCGCCAGGGTAAGACCCGCACGGCGAAGTACTACGTCCCGATGGACGACGACGAGAAACACCAGCTCGAGTTCGAGGTTCACCGCCTCGTCGTCAACCGAGATCCAAAGTTTACAAATTTCGCCGAGTTTCGCACGCACAAGATCATCTACCGGCGGTACGCCGGGCTGTTCTTCTCGCTCTGCGTCGACGTCAACGACAACGAGCTCGCGCTCCTCGAGGCCATCCACCTCTTCGTCGAGGTCCTGGACCACTACTTCAGCAACGTGTGCGAGCTCGACCTCGTCTTCAACTTTCACAAGGTGTACCAAGTCATCGACGAGTTCATCCTCGCGGGGGAGATCCAGGAGACGAGCAAGAAACAGATCATGGAACGGCTGTACGAGCTCGAGAAGATCAAGGATTGATGAGCTCACGGCGACGACGACGTTCAACGTAAACGACGCGTCGCCATGGGAGGAGAGCCGCGAGGGACGCCACCCGCGCAAACTCCGCTTAGCTAACGCTGATTAGAATAAAACTAGAATAAAACTACCACTACTACGCCACCCGCGCGTCCTCCGCGTCATCCGCGGAGGACAGCCTCAAGGAGGACGCCCGCGTTGAACGTCGCGTGCGCCGCCGTCGGCGCCGCGAGCCCCGCCGCCGTGAAACCCATCGTCGCGTTCGCACCCGACGCATCCGATGCATCCGATGAATCCGATGCATCCGATGCATTCTTCTTCGATGCATCCCAGTCGACGGCGGCGGCGCCGAAAGCGCACCCCGCCGCGAAGAGGCTCGCCGCGTCCCTCGGACTGAAATGAACCGCCGCGAACAACCCCGCGGTTAACGCGATGGACACCGCGACGTTTCCCACGACGCGGTCGCACGCGGGCAACACGAACCCACGGAAGAACAGCTCCTCCGTCGCCGGAGCCAACACGCACGAAGACGTGATCAACGCGACAGTCGCCAAGCCCGCGTGTCCGTCTGTTTGCCCATACGCGAGAAGCGCCAGCGCGCCCCCGGCGGGACCGTCCGCCGCGTCGGATCCACCGTTCACTATCGCGTCCACGAGCCGCGCCGCGACGGACGCGACGAGCCCGAACGCCACTCCTCGTTTGACGTCGTCCGCGACGGATGCCCATTGAACTTTTTCATCTAAAAAGTATCGCGTCCATCCGTGTCGCGGGTCCGCCAGGTTTCGTGCGTCCACCGACGCCCCGAGCTCCGCGTTGAGCATCGTGGTCGTGGCGCCGAGCTTGCCGCACTCCGAGGCGACGAGAGCGAGCGCGAGGTGCGACGTTCGCAGCGCGGCCGCGTCGTCGACGCCCTCGAGCATGGCGAGGATGGGCACCGTGAGGTACCCGAGCGAGATCCAGATGAAGAGGAAGCGCGCGGTGATCCAGGCTGCGAGCGCGGGGTCGAGGTCGAAGCCTCGAGGTAACACGTAGGCGTCGTCGATGCGGCCGGAGGTGGACGGCGAATCGTCGTCGGGATGCGCGGGAGGCGTGGACGCGGCGCGCGCGGTGACGAGTCGGGGGCTGGTGCTGACGGGGCGGTGGGTGACGGGGCGGGCCGGTGGCGGGCGACGCGGGTGGTCCGTCCGCGGCGCGCCGACGCGAGACGCGCGCATCCGACGATGCCGCACGGCCGACGGCGCGGTGCATCGCGCGTTCCACGCGCGAGCGACCTCCGCCATGACCGCGCCGGGGAGTGTGGCCAGCTGTAGCTAACGAATGAAAAGCACGTCGAGTTCAGGACGAGTGCATCAGGACTGCGTGTGATAAGTTAGTTTTGGAAGCCCTCGGCGCGGGAGAACGTTACAACCGCTAAGATAAGTCACCACCTTCCGCGCTGCACCAAAGGCGCTCCACACCCCCCAAAAACCAATCGCCCACGCAGCCGCGCAAGCCTACGCGCCGCGTGTTACTCAACGCCTACGAGTCCATACGATCTTAGACGATGGAGTTGGCGGCGGATGCGATACGGGGCCAGAGGTCTGCGCACTCCTTGGCGACGGGCCCGGTGATGGCGGAACCCTTCAGCTCACCCTTGGGGTTGACGATGACGCCGGCGTTGTCCTCAAAGTAGAGCACGAGGCCATCCTTCCTCCTGAACGGCTTGCGCTGGCGCACCATGATGGCGGGGAAAACCTTCTTGCGAAGGTCGGGCTTACCCTTCTTCACGGTCGCCATCACCATCGAGCCGGTGGACGCGCCGGGGAGGCGGTTGAGGCGGGAGCCCCAGCGCTTGACCGCGATCACGTACAGGTTCTTGGCGCCGGTGTTGTCGGCGCAGTTCATCACCGCGCCGACGGGGCACGCGATGGACATCTTGTACTTGGTGCCAGAGGCGGCTCCTCCACCTGCGTATCGTTAGAGTAAGATGAGGGGGTGCAACGGTCAGCGCTGGGTCGTTGTTTGCGTAATACGTTCAGATGGAGGGTCGAACGAGTGGACGGGCGCCGCGAGTTGAGGCGTCGGGATGCCGATACGTCCGCCCGAAGGATGAGGCATGATGGCTTTTCTCCCGAGCTTCACACGGGCGAAACCCTAAAAACGCGGGATCGGCGGCGAGTCGCGGTTTGACGCGCGTGATGGACGGATCGGGGCATCGCGACGGTCACGACGCGTGTCCCGGGTCTTCCGTGCACATCTGTCGAGTCGGAGAGCGCATCGTGATGTCGAGCGGCGTCGCACACGCCGCCCGTCACCCGCGCTCATCGAGCCGGACCCTCGCCCAAAAACCCCGACGGTGAAGTGGAAAACCCGCGCCGAGCGTCGCGCGGTGCGGTGCGCCCGAGGGCTCGTACGGCGCGAACGCGTCGGGACGATACGTCGAGTCGGTGACTGGACGCGTTCCCGGCGAATCCGCGCGTCGCGCGATAGCCCTCGCGGCGCACCGCCCCGCTCGACGTCCACGGGGCGAGCACTCATCAAACGATGAGTGCTCGCTCATCCCGTGCGTGGGCGGGCGGGTTCCTCTCCCGTCGTTCGTCGATCGACGCCCGCGCGACGTCGTCGAGGCGCGTGGTAGAGACGCGTAGAGGTGGAGACGTACCGCGCTTGGACATCTTTCTAGAGTTTTACACGGAAGCTGCGACTGTCGCGTGTTCCAAAGAGGCACGACGGAGCGATGGGTGTCCGGGTTTTGATACGGGCGGAAACTCGGCGAAAACTCGGGCATCATCGCGCCACGATCGTCACTGCAAACCATACGTCTTTTGAACACGTTTGCGGTTAACGAAATTATTTTTGTGACTGAATGACCTGTTGTGTGAAAATAAAAGGAAATTTGCGACGAGTCCTCCGGCAATTCTGACTGGGCCTCTCGCCACTCCACGAGGCGCGCGTGTGTAGACCGGCATGCTGAGCTTCGGCCTCGGGCGTTTCCTCCGGGGTGAGGCCCGGAAGAATGCCAAGGAAAAGAGCCAGATCTACGAGGTGAGAGCCCGTGTCTTTGCCGCGAACCCCCCGGGCCCTCTCCGTTGTTGAACCGCCCCGGCATTCGACTTGATTCACGAGCGCTGACCGACGCCCCGACCCTTTCCGCCCCGTTCCGCACAGCTCGAGCGCCTGGTCAAGCAGAAGATCGGCAAGCAGCGGCTCAAGGAGATCAAGGCCAAGTTCGCCATCTTCGACGCCGACGACAGCGGGCAGATCAGCGCCGCCGAGCTCGTGGACGTGCTCCGCGCGGTCGGCCTCAATCCCACCGAGCAGCACGTCCAAGAGCTGCTGGAGGAATACGACGCCGACAACAGCGGCGCGCTGTCCTTCGCCGAGTTCGCCAGGCTGTACGTCGAGGAGCTGGAATCCGTGGAAGAGGCGGACAAGCTGTTCAAGAGCGCGTTTCAGTTCTTCGATAAAGACGGCAACGGGGAAATCTCGCTGGTGGAATTCCGGCAAGTGCTCACGCAACTGGGAGACCCGATGCCGGAAGAGGAGGTCAACACGTTCTTCAAACTGGTGGACAGGAACAACGACGGTAAGCTGCAGTACGACGAGTTCCTGGAGATGGTGCTCGAAGGGAACAGTCAGGAGACGCCTGGTAAGAAGAAAGGGCCAGGCATTCGGGCTCGAATAATGGCTTCATCCACGGACGCGCCGGGGTCGCCGACGAAGGGCGCGAGACGGGACAAGGCGGCGGCCAAGCGGCCAAGCGGGGATGCCCCGCTCTCGCCCCCAGGGACGGCGAACGCGAAGAAGTGAGCGCGGCGGGATAGCGGAGGACGCCTGGCATCGCATGTTGTAAAACAGAATCTTTATTTCTCCACAGTCTCGTCGCGTTCAACAAAGAGATTTCAACCGCGTGTAACCCCCACCACAGTTGGGTGCGCTCGAGCGAGGGACGTGGGCGTGACCGGGGCGTCCGGGGTGTCGAATCGTGATGGTGACGCGATGGGGACGCGCGCTGATGCTGGCGCTGGTCCTCGCGGCGCTCACGTGCGCGACCGCGCGCGACGCGAAGGCCGGCACCGGTGACCACGACATCCACCATCGCGCTCGCGGTCGCCCGGATGCCTCACGCGCTCCGGTGGGCGTGGGATCCGCGGGGCTCGTGGACATCCCGTTCGATACGAAACCGAGCAAAGGCATGCCAAAGGGCGACGTCCCGACCGCGGTGCCCGGCGGACACGCGCGATTCCTCGGAGGACTCGAGGTGACGTTCACATCGTCCGATAAAACTTCATCCGATGAAACACCCGACGTCGACCCGCTGAGCTACGGCGGATGGTCGTCCGTGACGGGAAACGCGGACGGCTCCGTCGCGTGGATCCTCACCGATAACTACGCCAGGCTACTGCGCGTGGAACTGCGCAACGATGAACGCTCCGGCGCCCTCGACGGCGCGGTGAAGATGCAAGATGCGACCAACTTTTCGTTCCAATCCGACTCTGGCGCTCCGATCGAACGAACACCCGGGACGCGCATCGACACCGAGTCCATCCTATCGATTCCCCACGCGGATAACGAGCTCGGTGATGCGTCGATCGACGATTTCGTCGTGGGCGTCGAGGACTCGCGGGTCTTGACGCCCAACAACCTGGTGCGGTTCAGGCACGGAATAGCCGGTAAGTTTTCTTTACTTGTCGTCGTATGGGCAATTAGTATGACATCGTGTTTTATTCACAGGCGGGCACGTCGACGTCCCTGGCGCGAGTGAAGCTTTGGGGAACGCGTGCGACGTGAACCTGGGTCCCGAGGCGTTGGCGTACCTCCCGTCGAGGTACACGTTCGCGGGATCGTTGCGCGAGGGTGCGTACCCGGGCGCGGTCATCGTGGCGTTCTGCGAGGCCCGAGACGAATCTGGCGAGGTTACTGGTGAGTATACTTTAATTAGACTATTGTACCGTATAGGCAATTGTACTGACGTCGTGTTTTGTTTACAGGATTTCTGTTAGACGCCGCTCCCGCGGGGGGCGCCGGCGTTCTCGGTACCGTCTCGCTGACCGGGCTGGGAGATGACCTGGCGTCTGGGCGGTTCCAGTGCGGCGCCTCGGACGCCACCGTCACACCGGACGGGTCCATCGTCATCGTGTTGTTCCACTGTTACGACTTCACAACTGGCGACCACGTACGTTATGATTTGTTCTCTAACTGTTTGCCCATATGAACTTTGTGTTTTTCAGGTCTCTTCGCTCCGCACCGTTAAAGCCGATTGGCTTCGTGTACCGGATACTAAGACGCCCGTCTCGCCGTTGATGGACTGGACCGACCCGCTATTGAACATGGAAGGTGTCCACGCGTTCAGTGTTGCAGACGCGAACGCGGTGGGGGTTCTGATGGTGAGCGATAACAATCTCTCGGAAACTTCGCCGACGCAAATCGTAGAGTTCGAGTTGCGCGGGCCGCTCTTCGATGAATCGGTCCTCGAAGAGGGTGACTCCGCGGGCGCCTTGGGTGAGTCCACGGGCGGTGAGAGGCGCGTACATGGTGTGAAGATGCCGTCGCCGCTGAGGCATCCGTTCAGGGCTGCGCTGTGGGTCGGCGTCAGGAGGTTGGACGCGAGAATTGCATTTGCGGCGATTGGGTTCGCGGCGGCGTCTGCGCTCATCGCGCTCGGGTTGTTCGTCGTGCGGTGGCGGTGCGCGGTGGATGCGCGGCGTGTGCACTCGGAGGTGAGCCCGCTGCTGCCGCGGTGAACTGTCGGTTGATTCTTTCTATTCTTTATCATACTTTAGCGCTTAAGATTAGCTCGGCTGTTGCATTCATTTGGAAAAAACTTGAATTGTTACATGAATTTGGTCGACTACAGGTACACGAATGGGGCACTGAATCCTCGATTAGGTGTATCCCCCGTTGGTCTGCTCCAGGATGCTCACCTCCTCGTACCCTTTCAAGTCCTGGATCCCGTGCCGTACCCCCGGCGTGAACGCGCCATCCTTCAGGCTCACCAACGACTCCATGTTTTGCATGATGTTCTCGGGCGTGTACTCCGTCGTGGCGTACACGTCGCCGTGGAGGACGGGCTCGTACTTGCGCCTGGTGTCCCGTGTGTGGTACCTGACGTCGTAGATGCGTTCGGGCTCGGCGTGCGGGATTCGTACCGTGCTGGGCTGGTTCCTGTTGGTTCGAAGGGGGTAGATGGGGCGGTGAGCGTTTCTGCGGGAATCAATCTAGGGTTTTTCTGACTGGAACGCGTACGGATTTGGGGATGGGGGCGTCGTGGCTTGGGACTCACGCTGGGGCGGTGACGCGGTACTCGGTGGCTCCGATGGGCACCTCCTTCCACTCCGCGCCGGACGCGGGGCCGGTGATCTTCCAAGGGAGAACCTTGGCGAGGTTGCCGAGCAGACCGCTCGACTTGGCCGCCTCGCCCTGTTGATGAACGTTGGTGTGGGAGAAGGGGGATCGGTCAGTCGGTCGGTTCGAGGGAAGGACGCCGGGGGTGCGGGGACGCGCGCGGGGTACGGTGGACCGTCGTGTCGAGTGGACATCCGCGCGGGACGTGGGACGCACCGCGATCTTCTTCACGGGACCGCTCATCTTCGCGCGCTGGTCTAAACGGGCGCCGTGGAGAGTGAGATAGATTTTCTTTCTTCGAGCCGAGTCCCAGCCAGATTCGCTCTGCAGTCTGGCTGGCGGGATGTAGCTCTACTTTTAGACCGTCATTCTCGAATTAATAACGTTTCCCCTCACCCCCACGCACCCTTTCGCACCCTCACGCCTGCTCGGAGGCTCAGTACCGCGGGATGTTAGACCGCGGCTCCGCGAGGTGGATCCCCTTGTCGTCCAAACCCAGCGCCTCGTGCACCAGCGCCTTGGTCTCCGCCGCGTGAATCACTGGGGAACCAGTCGCCGGACTCGCCGCCGCGGGCCGTCCCACGTACCGCACACGTCGACTGTCGTCCCTGCTCCCAATTGGGGTATAAAACCCGTTATTCCCGTTATTCTTATTCCCGGCGTCCACCGCAGTGTACGCGTCACCGACCTCGAGGATCTCACGGACCGCGGTGTTGACCCTCGGCTGTGCAAACGCCCAGTACCCCATGTTCTTGGGCTCCTCCTGGCACCATACCAACTCGGCGTCGGGGTACCGGCCCAGCCGTCTGCAGTGCACACAGGGGCAGATTGGTCAGTGATTGGGTGGTGATTGGGTATTTGGGTATGGACGGGAGACTGTTTACACGCTCACCTGGCCAGCTCGGCGTGCGGAAACGGCGAGAGCTGCTCGACTCGGACCAGCGCGACGTCGTCGATGCCTGTAAACAAAACATGACGTCAGTTTAATTGCCCGTACGTAAATAAAAATAAACATGCCTTTCGCCTTTCGCGCCTGCTGCAGCTTGTAGTACACCTGGCCGGTGCACATCACCACTCGGCGGATGCGGTCCGGGGGCGGGCGTTCGCGCGCGCCGGACGTCTCGGTCTTCACCTGGACAACGTGGGGCGGATCGGTCAGTATTTGGTTGGTAATTGGGTATTTGGGTGTGCGAGGGAGACTGTTTACGCACGCACCGTGTTGTCGCCCACGTCGCCGTCGCCAATCACCGCGTGAAAGCGCGACCCGGGGCCGAAATCGTTCAAGTCACTCGCGCACGGCCTGTGATGGAGCAGGTACTTGGGCGATAGCACCACGAGGGGCTTGACGTGCGGCACGTTGGCCTGTCTGCGCAGCGCGTGGAAGTAATTCGCGGGAGTGGTGGGGTTGATGAGCACTGAAAGAAAACACAAATTCAGTATCTTCCTTGTATGGGCAAACAGTTAGAGAACAAGAAACGCTCACCGAAGTTACACGCGGAATCCGCGTGGGTTTTCGCCCTGTGGCGCATGTACCGGTCCCAGTCAGCTTTGTCCACGCGTCCACGGTCGCGGCGGAAGAAGCGGCGGACGTCGTCGTACATGGACCGCGCGCGCGACGCCTTGACCGCGGCGGACGCCAGCGAGATCGGGTCCATCTCCACCCCCGACGAAAGCGAGTGAAAATCCCCGGAGAGCGAATCGTCATCTTCATCGGACAAATCCGTGTCGGAACTCTTCCGGATCGTCTCTGGATCCTCTTCTAGAAACTTCGACGCGTCATCGTCCCCCTCGATCAGCGCGCCGTGCTCGTCGAACAGCGTGAACGCCTGGTCGTTGTCGTCGTCCACCTCGAACCCGCATTCCTCCGTCTCCGCCTCGGACTCCAACGCCTCCACCCGCTCGCGAAGCCTGTCGAGCGAGATGAAGTGCTCGTCCACGCCGGATCGCTCCCGGAGCGCCGCGAACGTCTTCGCGCAGTGTTCCCTATCACGCGGAGATCGCCCGGGTAAGGAATCCGGGTCGTCCGCGGCGGCGGCGAGCCATCGCTCGGGCCGCGCGGATGAATGGTCGGGGCCTGTGAATCACAAAACACAACGTCAGACACATTGCCCGTACGGTGATTAAGATGAACTCACCGTTGCCGTCGTACCCGTGCGGTAATAGGAGCACCAGGCCGCTCCGCTGGCCCCACTTGGCCTCGCCGGTGGCGACGAACTGGTCCACGATGCCCTGCGCGTTGTTCGCGAAGTCGCCGAACTGCGCTTCCCACAGCACCAAAGTGGCGGGCCCAGAGTCCACGGAGAAGCCGTACTCAAAGCCTGATTATTTACACAACGTTCATACGGGCAAACAGTCAGAGAACAAATAGAAACGCACCCATCACGGCGTGTTCGCTCAGCGGGGAGTTGCAGACCAGGAACCTGTCCTGGTCGCCGAGGCCCATGTTATCGATCGGGTTCACCGGTCGGCTCGTTCGGCCGCAGTACAGCACGGAGTGCCGGTGGTTGAAAGTTCCGCGCTCCACGTCCTGGCCGCTGAGCCGGACGTGGCAGTGCTTTCGAGTCTTTGCGTTTGAATCCTGTCAAAAACACACACGACGTCATACTAATTGCCCGTACGATGATTAAAATAAACTCACCTCGCCGGGGTACCGGTGGAGAACCAGGGTGGCGAACGCCAACAACTCCGCGGTTCCCCAGTCCACACCCAGCGTCCCTTCCACCATCCGACGCCGGTTCTCAAGGAGCCGGCGCGTGTGCGGGTGCGCGATGAAGTCGGGCGGGAAAAGGCCCATGTGCTCCAGCCGAGCTTTTCGGGCTCGATCGTCCTGTAAACAAAATACGACATCAATGCAATTGCCCATACGAAAGTAAAAATAAACTAACCAGTTGCGACAAAAGCGCCTTTGCCGTTCGAACCGAATCGCCCACGCGGACGCCGAAATCCTCATCCTCTGACTCGTCGTCGGGGGTTAAATGATCGCCGGGTGGTGTTAAAGTTTGGTCGATGAGGTCCTCGGGCGGTAACTCGGTCATCGCGTGGCCCACAGCTCGGATCATCTCGAGCGGCACGCTGTGAACAAAACACGATGTCATTCTAATTGCCCACATGTAAAGATTAAAATAAACGTACCCGGTGCTGAATTGCCGAGGGTTAAACCGTGGGTTCGCGTCGAGGCCCTCGATGGATTCGAACCTCGGACCTTTGCTTCCCCCCGGCGTGCCTTCACCGGTACCGCCATCGTCGCTCGCGGATACCGTCCGCGGGCCGCCCGGTCCGTCCTCGACGATCACGCCCGTATCCTCGAGCTTCCGCTGCGATTCAAGCGTCTGCTCCAGCGTCCTGTACACAAAACACGACGTCAGTTCATTCTAATTGCCCACACGGAATTAAAAATAAATATGAAATAGAAATAAACTCACTTCTCCAGCCTCAGCCGTTCACCCACGTTGAGCGCGCTGTCTCGTTGGCCCATGTACGTCGAGACCGCCCAATCTTCCGGAGACTCCACGTACGCCGACGCCGCATCCAGCTCAGCTTGGTACTCGGCGTCGCATTTCTCGATCCAGCGGCTCACCTCGTCGGCGGTGGCGACGCCATCCGCGACTAACCGTTCGGCATACTGTAAACAAAACATGTTGTCAGTCGAGTTGCTCATACGAGAATTAAAAGAAACTCACCAACTCAGAGACTCGTCTCTGCCTTTGGATCCGTTCTGATAACAGCGGGAGCGTGATGGACGGATCGTCCTGCTCGTTGTGCCCTAAGCGTCTGTAGCACACCAGGTTGATGACCACGTCCTGGCCCCACTCGGCGCGAAAGTCGCCGGCGAGTCGGCACGCGCGGACCACCGCCTCCGGGTCGTCGCCGTTGACGTGGAAGATGGGAGCGCCTGACGGAGAGGGGGTGAAACGGTCAGTATTTGGGTGGTATTTGTGTAACTCTTATTTGGGAACGGGTGGGAGACTGTTTACACACTCACCGTAGCCTTTCGCCACGTCGCTTGGGTGCGGTGACGAACGCGCGCGCCTCGGCACGGTGGTGAACCCGATCTGGTTGTTGACCACGATGTGAACCGTCCCGCCAGTGGTGTAGTCCGGCAGGTCCTGCAGCTGCATCACCTCGGCGTTCACGCCCAACCCGCAAAACGCGGCGTCGCCGTGTATCAACAAACCTGTGCATTAGTAATTGGTGAGTGATATGTCAGTAATTGGGTGGTAATTCGGTATTTGAGTATGGAAGGGAGACGCGTATGGACACTCACCCATCACCTTGCGCTGCGACACCCGGCTTCGTCCCGCGCGTCCGGTGTCTACCCGCATCTGCTTCGACCGCACCATCCCGGCGACGACGGAGTTGACCGCCTCGAGGTGGCTCGGGTTGGGCGCCATGGACATCTCAACCTGCCGCGTCTCACGGACCACCTCGTCGCTCGTGTCGAACCCCGTCTCCACCTGAAAAACACAAAAAGTTTGCATTTGCGGCACACGTGAGAGAACAAAAAACACTCACCTCCACGGGCGCGACGGTCCGCGTGCCGAGGTGGTACCGCACGTCCCCGACGTTGAACGAACTTCGCGACTCGCTACGCATCTCCGTCGCGATCAAACCTGTAAGGGTTTAGGGTAAGGGTTTAGGGTAAGAGTTTAGGTTTAGGGTTAAACAAAACATGACGTCATACTAATCGCCCATACAAGCACAAAAATAAACTCACCCAGCGGTTTGCCGAAGACGTTGTTCAAGACGTTGAGCCGGCCGCGGTGCGCCATGCCGATGACCACGGACTCCGCGCCGCCTGCGTGTAGATGTGGGTACGATTGGTCAGTAATTGGGTGGTAATTGGGTATTTGGGTATGGAAGGGTGACGCGTATGGACACTCACCCGCCGCCGCGGATTCGACGATGGCTTGCAAACCCGGTATGAGCGTCTCGGCGCCTTCCAGACCGAACCGCTTCGCGGATGGAAAGTTCCGCGCCAAGAAACCCTCGAGGCGGTCCGCCTTGACGAGCCGCTTGAGCACCGATCGCTTGTCCTCGCGCGTGAGCTGTCGCCCCGCCGCGGGTCGCCCCCTGGGCCCGCGGACCCGACTGGTCTCGCCACCTGTGGATGCCACGCCGCCGTCGTCCCTCACGTGTCCTTCCAGCTGTCGCCTCAGCCAGTCTTTCTTGTGCACGCTGGCGAGGTGGTTGAACTCGGCGCTGAGTGTGCCGCAGTACACCGCGCGCAGGCGTGTCATGAGCTCCTCCACCGTCCACCACTGCGCCCGGCCGTCGGGGTCCAGCGACTTGCATTCGTTTCCGAGAAAGAATTGCTTCTCCGGCGACGGGTCGTGTAAGCCGAGGTATTGTCCGACGTTCACTTTCCTTCCCCGTAGGTATAGGTCGTTCGGGAAGCCGTTGAGGAGCTTGGCGATGTCCGCGCCGTCCTCCGGGACGGTTGACTCCATCAGCTCGTAGCCTTCCTTGAGCGGCCCGAGGGATCGGCCTAGCGGGTCCAATCTCGCGGCGAAATGCCCGCGGTTGCGGATGGCGCGGACAACCTTGTAGATGCGCAGGACGTCCGCGGTATCCCGCGTGGATTGCAGCTTGACGTCCTCCGCGGTGATCACCGGCAGGGTCTCGACCATCATGTCGTCGTCGTCGGCGTCGTCGGGCGCATAGGTCGACGCGCTCGATGCGAATTCCCGGAGCCCTGCGCCGGACGATGGACCCGATGACCGGGTGCCGAGGGTGCCGACACAGCTGTGGCATCGCCCGTGGCCGCCCGACCGTTCGGCCCGCGCGCGCGTGAGATGCGACACGATGCGCGATATCGCACCGGCGCGCGGTGGATCCCTCGGGGCGTGTTCCCAGCGCGGCATCCTGCACCGTCCGGATAGAGGCGTTTTCACTTGGGCTAATTTCCTGTTCGCGACGCCCTGAGCGACGCCGACGTCCCCGCCGCGTGGTCGGAGCGCGGCCCGCGCCAGCCGAACGCATGCGTCCGCTCCTCTGCGCCTCATGCCGCCGGTCCACCCACTCAACCCCGTCGTCGGGAGACCCACGTGGAGCGCCGGTGGGCTGTGTCCCTTCATCGATCTCTCTGACTCGGATTTAACACAACGCGGTTGGCCTCTCTCGGAGGAGCAAAATACTTTCACGGCGATGGTTACCTCCTCCACAGCTGGGCGCTCCTGTCCGAGGTCGCGGCCACCCGGCGCATCGTTCACGCATCGCGCGTGATATAGACGCGTCGCGCGTGGGGAGGACGATGGACGCGTCCGCGCGGAACGGGCGTCACGGCGATGGGGACGCGCGGGAGAAGGCGGAGGAGGACGAGGCTGACCTCGCCGCCGCCCCGCCGACATCAGACGACGCCCCGAACACCTCTGCAGGCGACGAATCGGTATCCGAGTGGACGGGCCAAACCGCCGGTAAGCCCCAGTGCTACTTCATCGTCCACAACATCGCCAAGAAGCACAACGTGGGCACGATCGCGCGATGCGCCACCGCCTTCGGAGTCCGCTCCGTCGTCCTCATCGGCAGCAAATCTTACAACACTTTCGGGTGCAAGGGATCATCCAACCACGTCGACTTTGCCTATTACCCCACACTGAAGGACGCGCGCGCGGGGCTGACGACGGAGAAGAAGGTGACCAAGATCCTCGGCGTGGAGATATGCGAAGGTGCCGTGCCCATAGAGTCACACCCGTTCGACGGCGACACCGCATTCATCATGGGCAACGAGGGTGACGGCATGACTGAGAACCAGAAGGCCATATGCGACGGGTTCGTGTACATCCGTCAGCACGGCCCGGGTACCGCGTCCCTGAACGTGTCCGTCGCGGCGTCCATCGTCATGCACCACTTCACGCTGTGGGCGCGGTACGATGAACGGGCGCGGGAAGGGGAGAAGTACTTAGTAAGTGAGCGAAGGGTAAGGACGCATAAGCGGGGAATCATAGGTGAGGATCCGGAGGAGGTGAGGGCGCGGCGTGCGGCGACGAGGGAGGCGCGGGAACAGGCGGAGGCGGAGGCGGAGGCGGGTGGGACGCCGGGTATCGAGTTTTGATTGTTGATGACGTGGTCGTTTAAGTGTGTTGGCCCGTCGGGAATGTCGAAGGTTTGGATGTGTACGTAGCAAGGATTTTAGGAAGTGGACATTTCATCTGTGAGGTGCTTCGCGTGTTTCTCGGCGAACAACTCCCACTGCGGGCACTTGTTATCCACCGCGTACTGCAGGCAGTCCCAGTGTTTTTTATGGGCGGCGTAGTAGCACGTGTATCCGTCCCAAGGGCACCCGTTCTCGTGCAAGTACTGGAGGACGGGCAAGTGTCCTTTTGTAACTGCGTAAGCGCACGTGTACTTGTCCCAAGGGCACCCGTTCTCGTGCAAGTACTGGAGAGCGAGCAAGTGTCCATAATGGGCTGCGTGATGGCACGTTTGCTCACTCCAAGCACGGTTGTTCACTCGCGCCCACTTCAGCAGCCTTACACTCCCCCAGCGAGCAGAGTATTCACATACGTCTTTCGCAGTTTCACCAAGAAGTCCGACGACTCTCTCGTAGGGCAGAGACAGGGCTTCGTCGTTGTCCAACATGCGTATGACACGGATACTCCGCCTCGTCAAAGCAGAAAATCCTGAACCTGCTACCATGTGCGGGAACGCGTCCAATTCGAACCTGAGAGGGTACGCCGCGGCAGGCTTGGAGGCGTCCCTCCACACCTTGCTCACCAGCGCGAGGTTGTGGCGGGTCCTGACGCACCGCACGTGGGAGAAGACCACGGTCGCGATATCCAAGCCAGGATCGAAGGTTGGTCGATACCCATCGAGCGTCTGTGAGCCGTTCCTGAGTTCCATGGTGAGGCGACGCGTGGGTGCGCAGAGTGACGCGAACGGCGTCTCCGAGAGAAAAGCCGCCGGGAATATGATACGAAGGTATTATAAAAACTGACAACTGCAAAAACGTGACCTGCTCGCCTCCCACTTTACCCCGCACGACGCACGCGCCGCCATGCCCCACGCCAACCGTCTGGTGATCGTGACCGCCTGCTACGGCAGCCGGGGCGACGTCGCGCCGCTCGCGTCCCTCGCGCGTGCGATTCAAACCTCAACGAACGCATCCGACGATGACGAGTCGACCACCGCCGTGGTCTTCATGGCCAACCCGCACTTCAAGTCCCTCGCGCACGGCCTCGACTTTCACCCTTTCGGCGACGCCGAGGAGTACGAGTCTCGTTTGGCGGACTCGAAGGGCAGGAAGCACTACGGCGAAGGGTCTGTCGTGGACTGGTGGATGCGCCATCTCGGCCGGCACGTCCGCGCGATGCGGGCGCTCATGGACGACGAGACCAAGCTGACCTCCGTCGTCATCGTGGGCCACCCCTTGGTGCGTTTTTTGGCCAGTCGCCTCACTCTCTACACACCACATCCACCGACCGCCCCTCACCCACCACACCAAACAGGACCTCGCCGTGAAGTCCATCGAGGACCTGGCCAACGGCGGCCGCCTCGGCCCGCGCGCGCCGCTCATCCGATGCGTCACCGCGATCCTATCCCCGTCGCTCCTCCGGACCCCGGACGTCAAACAACCGCCCTTCTCCCTCTTCCGCACCCTTCGCGAAAGATCCCTCCCGACGTGCGTCACACGGTGCCTCAACTTCGTCGACGATACCGTCGTCGACCTCACGTTCCTGCCGAGGCTGGACGTCCACAGAAGGGCGCTGCGTCTACAGCTGTGCCCCAAGGGTGTGTACAAGGACTTCTTCCTATGCGAACGCTCACTTCTCTTCGTCCCCGAATGGTTCGCCCCGCCGCAAGTTTGGCCCCAAGGCCTCCATCAGGTCGGCTGGCCCATCGAGCGTGACACCACGGAGCCTATGCCCGAGGACCTGGCGCGGTGGCTCGAAGGCACCGAACGCAAGTACGGGCGGACGGTCGTCTTCACGTGCGGCACCGGCAACCCGCGACACGCCGCCGACTTTTTCAAATCTTCCGTCGCCGTGGTGGCGCGAATGAACAAGTCGTACAGAGACAAAGACCTGCCGTCCAAGTTCCGAGTGATCGTGGACGAGAAGATACGTACACGCGCGGTGTTCCTGACGGCGCATCCGGAGGTACTTCCCGAGGCTGTCGTGAACGCCGACGTGGAAGGCGTGTTCCATTGCGCGTACGCGGACCTAAACGCTCTTCTGCCAAAGTGCACCACCATCGTTCACAGCGGCGGAGTGGGGACGGTGACGGCCGCGGTGACGCACGCGACGCCGCAGCTCATCGTCCCATCCGCGTTCGACCAGTTCGATAACGGACGCAGGGTCCAACTCGCGGGCATCGGCGAGGTCATGCCCGCGAAAGTTTGGTGCAAAGGGTCCAAGCGGGTGGTTAAGAAGGTCAGAGAAATGCTCTGGAAATTGTCCGACCCGTGGGAGACGAACGAGTACCGGAAGAAATACGTCCGGCTCAAGCGCACGGATGACGCCGAGCGTGCATCGAAAGGCCTTCCGCTCGCTGTCGGTCACGTGCTGGAGATGTTCGACACCATGGACCCAAAGCCCCCCGCCGTGCTCGAGTTCATGAGTTAAGTCCGCGGCCGAGTTGAGTCGGTGTAAAGTTTCCGATGAATTCGTACCGCTAAGCCGTGCTATCGCGTCGTCGTTCTCGTCGTCCTCGTCCGACTCATGGGCTCACGGATATTTTGATCACCCCGCCGGGCGTCGCGGTGCGCCTTCGCTTCTCCAGCCTCTCCGCCAGCGGCGCGTCGACTTCATCAAAGTCCGAGCCCGCCTCTACCCGGCCACCATCGTCCGCCTCTTCTCTAACCGGAGATAAACCTTTGGATCCACAATCATCGGATGAATCGTCGAGGCCGTCGTCGAGGCCGCACGAGCCGTCCGCCCACGCGCCGACCCGCGCAGCCTCCGCCGCGCGTACCTCCGCCTGCGACGCCTGAATGTCCACCAGCGGCTCCCGTTCGTTTTCATCCGCGGCGATTCGAGAATCGGCTCGTCCCGGTTTGCCCGATGCAATTCGCCGACTCGACCCGCCCCGTCGCTTCCTCCCCGCCGCGACCACCGCGCCCCAAGACAGCGACGCCCCGCACGCCGGGCACGGCCCCCGCGCCGGTATCAGCGTCCTCGCGAGCGGCGGCATGGACGTGTTCGTTCGATCGTTCTGGAAGAAATGCGACGCCATGCAGCGCGGGTGCGCGAGGCATTCGCACCGCGGGCACGCTACTCGCTTCCCCGCGCATCCCACCCCGTCCTCACCGCACGCCGCGCACCTCGGGCGGCCGTTCGCCTGGCTTCCCCCGCCGAACGCGCCCGTGCCTGCCGAGACTGAGAGTACCTCGCTTTCGTTCCCGCCTGTCTCGGTCAGGGTTATGGCACAGCTGTCGTCGCCTTCTCCTCCTCCTCCTTGGAAGTCTTCTTCTTCGCCGTCGTCGAGATCTTTGCCGTCGCTGAAGGATCCCCCGACGGAGTGTTTGAGTGCGTCCATGTCGCCCGTGGATATCTCCACGTGCTCCGGCGGTGCGTCGCACTTGTCTCGCGCGAGTTTCGCGTACGTCGGGTTGAGGAAATGGACCCGCAGCGGCAGGTTTCTCCACGGCGAGACGTGCAACATGGCCATGACCAGCCGTGTTTTGTTCGCGAGGGATGAGGATCTGTCGCTCACCTTGAGCCGACGGGCGGCGTCCCGTACCGCGCGGCTCAGCGCGGGCTTCTGCCACGCCCACTCGAACTGCAGCGCCTGGACCTTCGACGGGAACCCGTGCACCAACAGCACCATCTCGCACGGTCGGAGCCTGCGCGTGTATTTCGCACCCGACGCCAGCACGCCGTTGTGCTGCCGGATGCGCCGTTCGGGGTTGACGGTGAAGCCGACGTAGGAGCGGCCCTTCATCGAGGGGTCGAGGCTGCCGACGAGGTAGCACGCGTGGAACGCGCCGAGCGACGGGCCCGCGCCCCCGCCTCGGTTGTCCGTCATGCGTATCGCGCCGCCTCCTCCTCGCGCCTCAACGTTCTGCTTGATTAATTTGAAGAGGGTGCCGTTGTTGTTTTTGGCCAAGACCGATTTATAACCAGGCGGCGGCGTCACACTCCCCGAGCAGCATGTCCGGACCAGCAGCCGCGCTCGCGCATCGCGTCGCACCCACGCCGGTGACGCGTGCGTCCCCATGGCGACGCTCGCGCCGCACCCCCCGCCAGTCGAGACGCGACGCCATCCCCCCGAACAAGGAGTGGCCGCCCGCCGACGTCTGGCAAGATTTCCGCGAGGCGGTCGGCGGCGAGTGGGTCGGCCACGCGATGACCCTCGGCCCGACCGGTACCGTCGTCCCTCTGCCGGACAAGTACGTCCCGGACTCCTTCAAGGAGTACGGCGTGGGCGTGAACCAGTGGTCGACGCGCGCCACCACGACGTACGCCGGCGACGGCGGCATCGATGAGGTGGATTCATTTACCACGACGACCAAGTACCTGTGGCCCGAGGCTGGCTGCGAGTTCGGCAAAGAAGACGTCGCGCTCGTCCGGGGCGACACCGATGCGCTCATGGGCGGTGGGCAGATGGGTAAGATGTGCGTCGTGGACGGCGACTACGCGCACGGTCCGCTCAAGCTCCCGCCGTGCGAACCAGGCGCCGAGGTTAAATTCCAATTTGGATTCTCGCAGCGGACGCCGGACCCGGCGGACGACCAAGGACCCACCGGGCCCATCAAGCTAAACCCTAACCCTAAACCCACGACGCAGCTCCCGAAGCGACGGATCCGCGTGGAGGTCACCGTGGAGGCGAGGCCCGGGGAGAAACGCGACTGGCGCCTCGCGTCCGTCGAGGTCATCTCGGAATCCCGGAAAGAATCCGAGGTCGACCCGGGCTCGCCCGAGATCGCGCCGAAGCTCGGCGAGGACGACATCGCCACCGGGGAGTGGCGCGCGATCCAGGGCGTCACCTTCCTCACGTGCGAGTCCTTGCTCGACGACGAGGCGTTCGATGCGAGCTTCGACGACGCGCCCCCGTCGATGACGCTGGCGCCGAGCGATTCTGAAAAAACAGACGAGCAAATCGACGAGGAGAAGATGAGAACACGCGTGGGCCAGGGCAAGGGACGTACCGGACGCGGACGCGTGAAGAAGAGTGGGGTGAAGGGTACGGGTGACACACTCACCGACGTCGTGGTCCCGACGGTGGTGAAATCGGAAGCTGAGCTCACAGCGGAGAAGGAAGCGGAGCGGTGCGTATATTTCTATTTCCTATTTCATTTAATTCTCGCGTGTGCAATTAGACTGACGACGTGTTTTGTGTCAACAGCGTGGCTTGGAACCTTCGAAGGCGTAACCGGCCACCTCCGACGGGGCTCGTCGTGGTCCCTTCGTGGGCGGTGGAGGCGAAAGGGCCGTTCTCGTCGGCGTACGAGTACTTAGTCGGCGGTGCCTCCCCGCTGGTGCTGTTGCCCATGCGCGGGTGGTGCCTGGTGGAGAGCGTGAACGACGAGTTGCTGGTGGAGGTTGGAGTGTACGCTGGAGCCGGTGAGTGTTTTATGTTCTCTGACTGTTTGCCCATACTGACTTTGTGTTTTATACAGGGGGACTCGACGAGGTTGGGTTCGACTCGGCTGCGAAAGAAGGGGGCGGGAGCGAGCCACGGCGCGTGGCGGCGAGGCGGTACGAGCGCGGGGGGCGGTTCGCGAGCGCGTTCTTCGTGGAGGAGTCGAGGATGACGCGGGAGGAGTTGGAGCAGGAGAAGGGGGAAGGCGAGGGGGGGAACCCGCTTTATTTCTAAACTGCCATTTTTCTTCTCTTAGTCAACGCTCGTCCCGCCCAGCCCTTCAAGTCGGTCCTAACCTCGCTTTTTCGCGCTCGAGACGAGCCTTGTGGACGCTGGGCGCCAGTCCCCCGACGCAGATCAGCGCCGCGCCCAACGCGCCGTATGTATCCACCCGCTCGCCCAAGAAAAGTAACCCCAGCGCGCTGCTCCAAACAACCATCAAATAATACAACGCAGACGCCGTCAGAGTGGGCAGATGCGAGTAGCCGTAGTTTAAACTGAGCTGCCCCGCGAAGGACGTGAGGGATATCAGCACCAACAGGCACCAGTCGTACGTGCTCGGCCACACCGCCGGCTGTGGCCACGCCACCGCGACGCTCAGAAAACCCAGCACTGACGAGCTACCGTGGAACCAAGTCGCCAACGCCTGTGCACAAACCACGACGTCATTCTAATTGCCCATACGAAAATAAGTGAAAGAAACTCACCAGCGCCGAGACCCGACCTTTCACTTTCCTTATGGTGACCATCGCAATTGCGCAGAAGAAGGCGGAGAATAGCGTCACGATGACCCCCACGGGGTCCAGCGGCGTCGCCTCATCGCTCGTGTGTACCCCCAACGCGTGAAACAGCGCGGGGGGTTTGACTATGAGCAAGGTGCCGAGTAGCCCGCCGCCGATTGCGACGACGGAAATAAACGTCGGTTTCTCCCCCAGCGCCGGTACGGCCATGATCGAGCTGAAGATTGGGTTTAGGAAGAATATCGCCACGCTGTCGCCCACGGTGAGGTACGTGAGTGAGATGTACGCCAACGAGAACGCGATGCTCCCCGCGACGCCTCGGAGGAAGCACAGTGCCCAGAACCGCCTGCTGCCCAGGAGTGTCTCTGACGTGAATACATCGTCTCGGACGTCTTCCCCGGGTGGAGCATCGAGCGGCGCGTCCGGATCCGTCGCGTTGGTCTTCCGGACGATGGCGTTGCACTCCACGACGCGCCTCCACGTCGTGAACACGGTCACGGCCCCGGATATGCACGACCTGACGAAGACGACTTCCATGGGCGGCACCCTCCGCTCCACCCTCTTGGCGACGACGTTCTGGAACGCGAACGTGAACGTGGCGGCGAGCATGACGGCCTCGCCCTTGGGAACCCGTGTGATGTACCCGCGCAGGCCGCCGGTGACGTGCGAGCTGTCATCGCGGGACGTGGACGCGGAAGCGCCGGCGTCGCCCCGAGGGAGTAACCCCTTCCCCTCATCTTCAGATTCCGAGTCCTCCGAGACGGCGTCCCCCGGCGGACTGCGTGTCCACTTCCCACCCTTCACCCCGCCGAACCCGTCCGTCACCTCGGCGAGGGAGACGTCCACGAGCTCGACGTCCCCGCCCACCCGCGCATCCGACGGGTTACACGCCATGCACCACCAGCGCGGGGCGGAGTGACGACCGCCTCGGGGCGATTGATTTCCGGGACACTTGCGAGCGACCTGACTCGTCCGCTCAATTTCTCTGCCTCTTCATTCAAACCATGAGCGGGAGGTCCCCGGTTCGGTCGCCCGGCAGGCTCAAGGAGGAGGATGCCGCCGCACACGCCGCGCGCGTGAAAGAGGC
>Ga0302114_10000395_pt1 | contig 31013 bp, 32 predicted proteins | sample AG5_Surface_MG_FD_203107 | JGI IMG/M metagenome (GOLD analysis project Ga0302114, IMG submission 203107) | Marine microbial communities from Western Arctic Ocean, Canada - AG5_Surface | ecosystem: Environmental > Aquatic > Marine > Oceanic | place: Canada: Western Arctic Ocean | collected...
TGAAATCAGTGACGACTTTTGATCCATTGATACGCATTGGCCTGGATAAGAGTAACTAATAATTAGACTGAATAGCATGAGTATTAGTTTGTTTTGAAGTCTCGGCTGGTCAAGACATATCCCCAATGTTGCAGGGTTTGTCTTATCTTTGGACTAACCTTGATATCGTCGTAGGTTGCGCCGTTCTTTTTTATCAGATTGATTAGAGCCTTCCTAAATCGACTTTTCGGGCCTGCTGTTTTCTTCCATCTATCGATTTGTCTCTCGTCGTCCGGTCCTCTTTTTCCGTCATAAAAATCACAATACCATTGCATCCATCCGTAAGGGTTTTGTTTATGTATCCAGTTTTTTTCCTCCCAGAACTCGAGAGTTGTGCCTACTTTCACTTTATATTTATTTATTTTGGTATCATAATCATCCCATGGTTGAGTAAGCCACTCCTTGGGAATGCCCTTCCACCAGGCATCTGGATATTTTTTGTGCTTGTTTTTATAGTCTTTTCCAGTCACCGAAGAATGTATGGGTCTCCAGTAAGTTCCTCCAAAGCTTCCCATCTTAAATACTTCTCTGGGCGTGAGGTTCGGTCTAAATTCAGGATAATCTTTGAACACGATCTCTCCGAGGTTATTTTTTCTTGGCATATACTTTAAAAGAGATAATAATGTAGCATCTGTAATGTAGACTGGATATATTGAGTGTTGTAAATAATAATGCATCATGTGCGTAAGAATGCATCATTATTTATTTTGCGCGCCGAGTTTTTGGTTTCTTACTTCTTTTTTTACTTCTTTTCTTTTTTATTGACCGGTTAGATTTTTTGCTTTTTCTTCTTTTGTTTGGTTTTCTTTTTGAAGTGCGACCTCTTTTTTTCCCTCCGTTGACATACCACCCAAAGTCTTCACTAATATCGCCCTCCTTTATAGGATTTCTCAAACTAGGTTCTGATCTTGCTCGATAATTTGCTGCTTCGTTTTCAAGGACAAGACTAGGGGATCTACGAAATTCGTAGTCATAGTACTGATTAGATACCACATCCGCACGTTTGGGAGGTAACGTATGTGTATTTTGAGGAGGAAGTGGAGGAAGAGGTGGCGTTCCCTTACTTCGTTTGTAGCTGGGGTTTGACGCGGCTCTTGGGTTTCGTTTCTTCCTTCTTGTAATGGGACCATCTCTCTCCATAGTGGATACCTCTGGTGCATTGATGGGACGAAAAGAATTTTTGTCTGGAAGTGCAAGTTTAAAAAGTTCGGTATCGTTGGACATATATTGATAATATATACGAAGAAAAATAAATTCATTGTCTGTAGTGCGAAATAATATCTATATGTAATGTAGTTGATATGATAACCATTTACCCGTTTATACTTGCGTTATTCATCAGTCTTGCGTTAAGAAACGTCGCTGTTAAAAAGCTTGTCACTACAATTGATGTAGAAACAACCATGGTTATGGTGCTGTTCATAAACGCACTAGTTGCATTGATTTTGTATTTATTTGTATTTAATACGAAAACCATCACTCGAAATATTGGTGATTTGATTAAGCAACGAGACCCTATTTTATTTCTCCCGTGTTTTGCCTCGTTGGTAGGAATAGCATTCACCTATGCTTACTATCGAATAATAGAAGTCAAGAAACTTTATTTTGTCTCATTGGTGTTGTCCGTGTTTCCCGTTTTTGTTGCTATCGCGGGTTATATTTTTTTAAATGAGACAATGAATCTACGGCAAGTATTTGCTATGTGCATCATTATATCCGGAATTATATTATTAAATCTCTCCGATGGTGATTGAGTTAATGAATAATATTTTGTAACAATATAACTAAATAATTATATTGTATATATTCATATGTCGGCAACATTGATTAGTCATTCGGTCCCAGTTAACAAAGATTTTGGAGAAACCTTGCTAGAGAATGTAGCATTCTGTGCGAGGGTTTCCAATCCATCTAACCAAGATAACACTCTCACATCAGAGAGACTTGTGAAATATCTTATGAAGCATGATCATTGGTCCCCTCTTGAAATGGTGAGCGTGTGTCTTGAAATTGTAACAACTCGTGATATTGCGCGACAGATGTTGAGACACCGATCCTTTTCTTTTCAAGAATTTTCTCAGAGATACGCTGTCGCAGATATTGGCGTTGACATTCGCGAAGCTAGGCTACAAGATAATCAAAACCGCCAGAATAGCATTGAAACTGATGACGAGGAACTGAATACTATGTGGAGTGACAAACAAAAAGAACTTGTTGATCATGCTAAATCCACCTATGAGTGGGCATTGGAAAATGGAATTGCTAAAGAACAGGCTCGTGTAGTTTTGCCTGAAGGAAATACAATGTCTCGGCTATATATGAATGGCACTTTGCGATCGTGGATACATTATATTCGGTTACGCAGTGGAAATGGAACGCAAAAGGAACACAAACATATCGCAGTTGCGTGCGCGCATGCTATTTCTGATGTGTTTCCAATGATTATGAGTTTTGTTGAAGAGACTTCATGAAAGTATTTGGTATAACAGCAATTTGGCTAATGGGTTTGGCGCCACCTTTTTTAAAGGTGGCCCCAAAAAAAATGAAATGTATTTCGTGAGTGAGTGTGTATAAAGTATCAAAAGTATCAAAAGTATCAAAGAAAGTATCGTATAGAATGAGTTCGAGTATCGAAGCGAGTGTTCGATTGCGTCAGCTGGCGGGCGTGCTTAGTGGTGCGGACGCCGAAGTGTGTTTGGCCGCGTTGGAGCGTTGGGGTGCGTGTGTGCGTGGGTGCCCGTGTCCAGTGGGTTGGGAGGTGTCGTCTGATAGCGGTTCGGGTTTGGGTTCGGGTTTGGGTCGGTGCGGTGCTTTGGTGTGGAGTGGCGGTTGGGAGCGGTGTACGTGGGCGTCTGTGGATCGCGGTCTGTGCTTGGGGTGCGGGTCGCGTCCTGCTGCGGAGGTGGATCTGGCTTCGGAGCGCGCTGCTGCGGGGCGTGTGTGGCGTCCGCGCGGGGGGGTCCGCGGTCCGGGTCTGGGCGCGCGTGCGCGCAAGGCGGGCGTGGATGCTGAGCAGGTGCTTGCGGAGATGCGGTTGCGCGGGGACGACGCCGCAGCGGCGGAGGAGTGGGTGCGCGGCGAGCTGGCCCCTCGCGAGTCGCGCGGGCGCCCCCGGGCCTCCGCGCCGCAGTTGTGCGAGGAGCCCGCCCCCGACCTGTTCGCGGAGCTGGCGGGCGAGCTGGCAGGCGGAGACGAAGTAGAGACCGCGGCCGCCAAGGAGCAAGCCAATGAGCAGGCTAAGCAGGCCAAGGAGCAGGCCAAGGCCGCCAAGGAGCAAGCCAAGGCCGCCAAGGAGCAGGCCAAGGCCGCCAAGGAGCAGGCCAAGGCCGCCAAGGAGCAAGCCAAGGAGCAGGCCAAGGCCGCCAAGGAGCAGGCCAAGGAGCAGGCCAAGGCCGCCAAGGAGCAAGCCAAGGAGCAGGCCAAGGCCGCCAAGGAGCAAGCCAAGGAGCAGGCCAAGGCCGCCAAGGAGCAAGCCAAGGAGCAGGCCAAGGCCGCCAAGGAGCAAGCTAAGGAGCAAGCCAAGGCCGATAAGCAGGCCAAGGCACAGACCAAGGCCGCCAAGGAGCAAGCCAAGGAGCAGGAGCAGGAGCGCCCCGTCCAGGCCGAGCTACAGCCCGATACCTTCTCCGACGACGAGGAGGAGATCGACGTGCGCCCCTTCGAGCACAACGGCAAGCGCTGGCTGCGCGACGATGCCGGCGCGATCTACGACCCCGAGAGCCACGACGAGGTGGGGCGCTGGGACGAGAAGAGCCAGTCGGTGGCAATAAATGCGTGAGAGCTTATGAGTTGTATTCTGTAACCTAATTATTGTTTCTTTTCTTTTCGCCACTCACATCTCAATTCGTCACTCATTTCTCGACACCCCGACTTCCAACGGACTTCCAACGGACTTCCAACGGACTTCCAACGGACTTCCAACGGACTTCCAACGGACTTCCAATTCGTCACTCGCATCTCAATTCGTCACTCATTTCTTGAGCTCGGCGCAGCAGCCCAGGTATAGGTGTAGTCCTAGACGACACCCCGTCACTCTTCTCTCTTCTCTCTTCTCTCTAGTCTCTGATTGGTTGGTATAGCAACGGGGCATTGTTGGGTGTCGGCGACCCGACCGCACGCGGCCTCACACCCTGCACCGCAAACAGACTTCAAACAGACTTCAAACAGACTTCCAACAGACTTCCAACAGACTTAAAACAGACTTCAAACAGACCGCAAACAGACCGCAAACAGACCGCAAACAGCATTCCAATTCGTCACTCGCATCTCAATTCGTCACTCATTTCTTGAGCCCCCGGGGACCGACCGCGCAGAACGAACAGCATTCGAACACAGCAGGCGTCGCAGCGGGGAAACTCAATTGTGTGTCGTGTTGCATGACATTGTGTGTCGTGTGGAGAGTGCAGGGTATTGTTGTGTATTTCATCGCATCTACTCGTCATTGCTATCGTCCTACGAGATCTGTATATTTCTCTCTTTGATCTGTTATTAGGATAAAAAATAGGACGCCCTTTTTTTGTTTGTGTACTTCATACGGATGAATAAACTGACAAAGATATTTGTTGCGGAAGCGATAGGCACATTCGTGTTCCTGGGTGTCATTCTATACGTCGTTAGCAAGAAGGAGGATCTTGCCTGGCTAAAGATCGGTCTTGCGTTGGCCGTAGTGATTGTTCTTTTAGGAAGTGTGAGCGGGGCTAAGTTCAACCCTGCTGTGTCCTTTATGTTCATGCTCGCGGATAATACATCGTTCACACGCTTTTTCGTGGAGTGTTCTGCGCAGGTGGTTGGTGCGTTGATGGCGCTCTGGCTATACAACACGATCCTTCGGTGATATGCTGAAAAAAAGGCACTGAGGATACCGGCGTCAAATTGGCGGACCAAACATAACATAAACATGATGCACTGGGCTGGGCATGATGTTTAGGACATGGATCTGTCGATGCACTCCACGAGACACTTGCATCGATGGTTTGTCAGTGCGGGTCTTGATAGCATAGACGAGGAGTATATCGCGAAGTCGCGATGTGTGTACTGGTAGTTGTGGCATGTTTTGCACACGAATATCTGTATCTGGTAGTCGCTAGAGTAGAATGGGACATTGTTCATGGGGTCGTATGCGGATGCGCTTGTGAACATGTCCTCGTCTGACCACGGCGGGAAGTCGACGATGCGGGGTTGTCCCCGGAAGCGGAAAACGACCTCGTGGTTGGGTCGTGCGCGGGTTGTGTGGAGGGCCCGTGTATGTTTTTGCATTTTCTGTATGAGTGCATTGGTTGTATGTTTGTGTTCGCGCGCACTCTGTATGTCGCGGGCGTCTTGCGGGCTGTAGAAGAGAAACTGCATGATTTGCTGTGTGAGTGTATGTATGTTTGTCTTTTGAACGGCAAGTTGAATGTATACGGCCCTGTTTTTGTTGTCTTCGAGTGAAGATGGGTGCGTAGGCATACAATATCCCGACACTATTATTTATGATATGTCCCTAAAAATATTTTTGGAATGTGCGGCCAGCACCAGCAGTGCATATGGTTATACGTAGCATATTCGGGGAGTGGTGGATGCGGGTAATATCCTTACTCCTTCGTGGTGCAATGCGCTGCGGGGTGATGATCTCGCCTGGAAGTGGAGGTAGTGGAGTTGTCCGAAGGAGTGGTTGGGTCGCATGGACACGGGGTCTGTATGTTGCAGGAGTAGGTCGGGATGGTTGTCGAAGAAGAGTGCCGAGTTGGGGATCATGGGTACGTGGGCGAGCGCGAAGTTGTATTTATGGTGGTGGATGCGGAGGGCGGGGGTGTTTGTGGAAGGTGGTGCGAGGAAGAGCAGCACAGCTGGTCCTTGTGTGTCGTGTGATGGATCGGTGATGGCGTGAGCGAAGCCACCGGTTTTAACGCGGTGGAGGGATACCTGCACGTCTGATTGGCGTATGTTGTGCCCGCGCCAGAGGTCTGTGTTGGCGAAGGCGTGTACAAGTTCTCTCACGAACCGGAGTAGTTGGGGAGCAAACGAGTTTTGGTGGAATACGAGGACATTATGTGCCCACGATTGTCCTTGTCCCTGTCCTTTATTCAGGATGTTTTGGAAGTGTGTCGATGTGGCGCGCGAGTCGGGAATGGCGTTTGCTTCGTGACACATCGCAGCATATGTGTGTTGAGTGCGTATCAGGTCGGTTATATGTGAATGTGGTAACGGCGCTGGTGTCATGATGGCGTTTCGGAGTGCGTGTGGGTTGTGGATGTGGTTGTGTATGTCGTGGTCGATGTGGTCACACAAGTTGTTTAGCGTGATATGTTCGTGTGGCAGGTATTTCAGTGTGAATAGTGGTTCCGAATTCAAGTCAGTTGAAACGTTGATCCAGATGAAGTCGTCTGCCCCGTCCGTTCTGGCAACCCTTTCAAGTTGTATGGATTTGTCTGGCGCGGAGAGTGTTTGCATGAGCAGTTTCCAGGAGGGTTCCATGTGTTTGGTGATACAATGTGCGGGGTGGGTCGAGTGATTATGTGGCGCATGGTATGCGGTGTGGACCACAAGACGCGTGTTCAAGGTCTGGACGATGTGTTGTGTGAGTGATGACATGAAATAATATACTAAACGAGAACAAAAAAAGCGAGGTGCCTTAACGCGGAGACGGGGCGCATATTTTTTTGCGCATAGTATACATGCCTATCACGAAAATCAATCGGAAAAGACCAAGAAGAACAAGAAGCGGTCCCAGAACAAGAAAGCGACAACAGGGCGAGCGCCTTGCGCGACTGAGCCCCATGGAGTTGGTGAACCAGATGGGTGGTGATCTTGCGTCTGTGTTTCCTGCAAAGGCGTTGGATCACGAAGAGGGGATGATGCATGGCAAGAAGGTGTATCACGCGCCGTTCTACAAGTCGGCTGGGTGTGTGGAAGGTATGTGTTCGCTGGACGACCTGTTTGTCCAGAGTTCACCTCCTCTAATGAATTCGGATGATGAGAAGAAGCGACTTCTGGCCCAGGCGTGCCTGAATAGTTTAGGTGTGGGTATGGTGGAGCGCCAGACGTATGAGGATTACCACGCGGTGATGAAGACGTTTGATAGTTTATCGGAGCAGGGGCGGTTTTATGTGTTGGAGAGTAATCTGCAGACAATTCGCCAATATATAACTTCTCTCTTTGCGGAGAGAACGGGAAGTGGAGAAGGTGTGAGCGGGGACGTGTTGAGCTCGATGGAGCGCGAGAAGTTGGTGTCTTTGCTGAAGGTGCTTAATCCTGCCTACTACCAGTACATTGTGAAGACGTCATTGCTTCCCGTGAAGGTGCGCGAGATAGTGGCGGATGCCATGGTGGATGCTGGCAAGCTGGAGACGCCCGTGGATTTACTGAACCTGATGTTGCGTTACTACAACACGCCCGATCCGTTTTACACCGCCTGGCACACCTCGTGGCTGCTTCGAACAAAGCCGTCTGAATATCCTAGTGCGACGCGTTTCTTGGGTGAGTATGGGTCGTGGAAGTTCCGTATCACTGAGGCGATGTTTTCTGCGGATAGTGTCGGAAGGTATCACGATGGGCAGAATTGGGATGTGGAAGGCGCATGTGCCGCGTTGGAGCTTCCGATGGCGCCGGTTCTGAACGAGGATAAGTTGCAGAAGACGATGCAAGAGACGTTTATGGATTCCTTCGCTCGCCCTAACCTGGTGAAGTTGATATCGCCCGACGGCCAGGCCACGGATCTGTCTGTGCCTGTGCTGAAGATCGACAAGCGGTATCGGGATTTCGCGAAATATCCTGAGGGGGCTGACGGGGACGATGTGTATGCGCGCGACATGTTCGTGGAGGTGATGAGTCGGTTGTTGGGTATGGATGGCAACGCTACGCGCGAGCTTCTGGAAACGACGCAGAACATTCCGACAATTCGATCGGTGCAAAGAGACCGCGACGAGGTTCCTTTGGCAGAGAGCATGATTGCTTTGCGTGACACGGGTAAGTTCGCGTTGGTTGCGAAAGTGTTTGGTGGCGTGTTGGGGCCGAGTATTTATTATGTGTTCCAGGATAACTGGAACCTGGGGTCGATTGGGGACAGGAACCTGGACATGGAAGGCAATTTGAGCGAGACCGCGTTTCGTCCCAACGGGGAGCAACTGGGGATGTTTGCGCACATGTTGACGATGTATTTGAGCCGTTCTGGGGAGGATATGGTGGATAACATGGACTGCGCGCGCATGTACTTGAACAACATTCACCACGAGACGGAGCCGAGTTTGCGTCCTACCCTGAGCGTGGGTGCTGCGCGCAGTGTTCTTGGATTTTTGAGCCGCGAGGCGCCGTATTACTTGGAGACGTATCCAGATATATTTGAGCGGGGTGGCGCGGCGGACGCGAAGCTGGGCGATCGCGTGTATGCGGGTGTGGATGCATACCGCGAGATCGATTTGGTTGCGGGTTCCGCGCGGGTGGTGAGTATCTACGAGGCGGATATGGTCCTTCCGTCTGTGGAGATTGAGGGGACGGGACGCGCCGGCAAGTATCGGATTTGCATGATAACGGAGGTGTCTGAGTACACGAACGTGGATAACACGGACGCGCCGATTGAGCGCACCACTAAGTTTCAGATAGTATGGGAGGACCATACGCCGGGAAACCAGGCAGGTTTTTCGGAAGAATGTGTGACGCTGGACAAGATGCTGATGGATGGTGTATGGGGTGGCATGAAGTCGAGCGATACTCCGGCCCCAGCCCCAGCCCCAGCCCCAGCCCTAGCCCCCACCTCCGTTTCTGTCCCTGCGAATGATTTGGTGAGTGATGTAGGTGTAGGTGAGGTGCCTAAACCGCGGGAGCCATTGGATGTTGATGCTGATGCTGATGCTGATGCTGATGCTGATGCTGATGCTGATGCTGATGCTGATACGAATACTGATACGGATAAGCTGGAGGAGCTGGAGGAGGTGGATATCGACGTGCCTGCCGCGGATGATACGGATGATACGAATAAGCTGGAGGAGCTGGAGGAGCTGGAGGAGGTGGATATCGACGTGCCTGCCGCAGAGGATACGAATGATACGGATAATCTGGAGGATGTCGCCACACAGGGCGTGAAGGATTTGGGTGCGGATATTGGCGACGAGTTGGTAGATCTGGTGGATGACAAGATTGCGCTGGACGAAGAGAGCGCGGAAAAGACGAAACAGATACAGGCTCCAGATGTTCCGTTAAAGTCAGCTCTGAAGCGTCGCGAGGCTGGGCATCAGATCAAGACTGCACCCAAGACGCGTCGCATGATGCGATACATTGCTCCAAACAAGACGCGTAAGGTTCGGATCGATACATCGCGCAACGTGTCGGATGATCTGATGTTGGATGACGCCGGCAATCCTTTGCGCGGCGCAGATGACCTGCCTGTGCCGAAGGACGGGTCTGTGTCGCTTGGATAAGATAGTTGTTCCCAACAGAAAAATGTCTTTGCGTAGTGTACGATACTACGGAAAGACCGATGCGGGTGAGTGCAAAGGGTATTTTCATGCGATTAGAAGGGACAATTATGTGGTTGGAGGTGATTGTGTACCTGCTTGTGTTATTGCTGATTGTGCGGTCGCTGGGGGGGTCTGTGTACGATTACTTTACTGATCCTGATATGAATACGTGGTACGAGGACACGAAGCTGAAATTTAGCTATACGATTTCAATCAGTTTGACGTCGATTTTGTTCCTTGAGGTGCTGAAGCTTTTTTACCTGAAGACGAAGCACCAGATTTTCATTGTGTCTGGTATCACGATATTGAAGCTGGTGATCAACTACTTCGTGGATTCGGATCTGCGACAGCTTCGGAGCGGGATGGGCCGCTAGCCCACTAGACTGATATTGATACTGATGCCATCAGCCTATAACGGAGGTGGATGGGACATGGGTGTCCATGGTGTTGCCACCTGCGCCGTGGCGGTGGGGGTGTCGTTGAGCATGTTTAGTAGTAGGTCCATGCTTGTGTCTCCTCCCTCGTCGTGGGTTGTCGGGGGTGTTGGTGCAGGTGCAGGTGCAGCTACATTAGTATTGGGTGAGTTGTAGGAATAGAGGACCATGCGCAGTTCAAGTAGTTTGGTCTGTGTGGCATCGCTCTCGCCGAACGACGCGACCTCGGTGACGTTTGTGCGGCACATGGGGCATGCCATTTTTGAGCGCAAGCTTTGGCGGCGGTGGGGCGACCTGGTCTGTGTAGTCCTGACTGAGCGTGCGACGCCGAGAACACAATCGTGGCAGAACCGGTGGTCGCAGTTGGTGACGCAGGTTGTTTCGCGTGTGAGATCGTCCCAGCACACCCCACATGTGTGGCCATCGGCGTATTGGGGGTCGTCCTCGGAGGAGGTGGCTTCACTGAGATGATTAATTTCGATCGCGAACGGCGGAAATTGTTTTCGCGGAGGTCTGGGGGCTCTTGGTGTGGCTGGCACGCGGTTTCGTATTTCCGCAACCTGCGTGTTTGGGCGTAGTTGAATATTATTCGGTAATATGCTGTCCATATAGATATCCGCTAAGGAGCCTCCTCTCGTCCAATCGGGTTGTTCGATTGCCCCCCTCCGGGGTTCGTCGGGGGTGTATAGCATGTCGGCGGTCACTTCGGGGGGCTGTGTGGTGAACTGGAAGATCTGTCCGCGGTATCCAATGCGGCTGATGGGTCGGTCGTTCGGGATAGGGAACATCTGTGTTCCCATGACGATGTCTGGGATGGCTATCTCAAAATTTGCAATATGCAACTGAATTTCTTCTTTCAATTCGCTGCAATACCTACTCATCTGGAGGCCGTAGTTGCAGAGGCCCTCTATTGTGAAGTCTCTTCTGGCCATGTTCCTCTCGGCTTCTTGGAACGTGCGGTGCATATAGACGGCCGCGTGCCATTGGACGCCCTTCTTGTGGGCCCTCTGCATGATTGGCATATATTCCACGAGCTCGTCGGGGTGGGAGAGGATATCACTTGTGATCGCGGAATATACGCTGTTGATCATCACAAGGATATTGGCATTGGATGCGGACGATAGGATACCGATGCGCGAAGGCACGAGCCGGGCCTGCTGGGGTGTTCGCTCACGCCACTGGGCAAGGGATACGAATGTGTCTCCGTCTGCGCGAATGCTGTCGGGCGCATAGTCGAGAACAATCTTGCGCAGTATGGGTATGGGGGTTTGGTCGATAATGCGGTCTCGTGTGTACAAGTATTGGGACCTGTCTATGTTTCTCAGTATGGTAGTTTTTTTGATCGCCTCGTGGCATGACTCTATTGCTGAGTGTGTGCATTCTCTCCAAAAATGCGTTCCCTGACAAATGGGGCAGCGAGTGTGTGTGCGAGTTTGTAGAGGTGTTGTCATGGTATCTGTTTGTTGGTAAAGCGGGTTATCTGGGTTGTCTATGTTGCTGGAAGACATAAGAAGTGAATGATGTGCGATTAACCCAATCGGGACACCGCACATCATTTTTAAATTGAAAAGAACGTAGAAACGTAGAAGATGGAGGACTGCCGGAAGCATGTGGAAGGAGGCTTAGAGAGTAAACAAGTGAACAACTATACTATCGGTATGTTTGAGTGTGCAAGGATTGTGTCCAGGATATTTCTGGCATGCATGGTGTTGCTGTTGTGGAAGCCCTGTGACCAGGCTGTGGGTTTTCATCTTCGCCGTGTGGATCCCGCATCGTCATCGTCATCTGCATCGGCGTTGGGTGCGGAATTGCATGACGTGATTGCAAACGATGCAAATGATGCGAACGATGTCGATCACAATATGGTATCTGAATACGAAGCACGGAAAGGAACGGATATGCGCTACGACAACGCGATGTGTTTCCCTCCCGAACACAACGTGACGACGGCGTATCTGTCCATGTTGATGGAGAAGCAGGTTTTGCTGGGCGTTCTTTTATCGTCGAGTGTGCCTGAGCACGTGAAAATGGCGTACATCAAGAAAAATGATCACATTTTTCCCGGGAGCTTGCGGTCCGATTTGTCTGCGGGGGGGTTGTTGTCAGACTGGCGAGACGATATCGAGTAGATGTCGAGTGGATCTATTCGTCGTGTCCGTTGAGCAAGAAGGACGCAAGTTGTCGTTTGTCGTTCTGGAGCAACTGCGCGCAGGTATCGAATGTGTCCGCACCCCTCTCATCGCCCTCCATGTCTTGAAAGTCGTCTGCGCGCATGAGGAAGCGGAATACGCGCACGCGCTGAGACTGGCCGATGCGGTGACATCGCGCGATGGCCTGTTCTTCGACGAATGGGTTCCAGTGAGGCGTCACGAAATAGACCTCGGAGAACCGCTGCAGATTGAGCCCTTCGCTGCAAGACTGGGTCTGCAAGATGAGAACCTGTGCTTCCTCGAACGCATTGGGGTCTGTGTGGCGTCCGTCCTTGACCCCCACTACTGCGCCGGCGTTTCGCAAGCCCTGCTTGAGGAAGTCTATCTCGGCGTGGTATGTGCAGAATACAAGTTTGTTCGCGTTGTTTTCCAGGCCCTTGGTGATGTGGTCGAGCACGGCTGTGAGTTTGCTTGTTCCGCGCACGCCAAGAGCGGCGCCCGCATGCTGATGGGACCACCCGATGTGTCCCTCTTCGAAGACCCTGCGCACGGGGCGCGTGAGGAGCGCGGGGGCGGTGCACATCTGTTTTGCGCGAGTGAGTGCCGCGAGGTGTTCTCCGATATGCTGGCCAAAGGCGCCTCCGATGCTGGATACGACACCGAACGCGACCTGTGACTGGGAGTGGATATCCTCTGCGAGCTGGCGCTCGTGTTCGTCTTGCCAGCTCACATAGAGGTTCTCGCTGACGACGGGTAGTAGCTCGGCGCCGACATCGCGTTTGGTGCGGCGCAGCATGTGCTTGGAAATGAGCTGCGTGTCGGAGAGCCCCAAGAGCGCGCCGAGGGCGACGATGTCTGATCTGCGGTTCTGGATGGGTGTCCCGGTGACCATCCACTTGATGGGCGATTTGAGCATGCTGGCTCCGTGATGTTTGCTGGTTGTGTGTGTGCGCAGGTGGTGAGCTTCGTCGAAGACGACTCGGTCCCACAGGATTTTGTGCAGGACGGATAGGCACGGGCATTTGCTTCTGACGGATATGGTTCCGTAGGTAGAGAGAACGATTGGTGCGCGCTGCAGTTCCTCTAGGGAGGCGCGTTTCCCGGGCGCGGAGGCGTGGAAAACTAGTGCGCGGTGGCCCGTGAAGTGGAATATTGCGTCGCGCCATTGGTTGAGTAGCGCGACGGGCGTGACGATGAGAGTATGGCTTTTATAATTTTCAATCATGGTCCCGATGAGGGTGATTGTTTTACCGAGACCCATCTCGTCTGCGAGGAGGCCACCTAGGCCCTGGCGCTCTTGATCGAGAAGCCAATGCACGCCTCGATACTGGTAGGGCTTGTGCAAGCCATTGGATCTGTCGAGGAGTGCGCGAAAGCGAGGAAGTGATGCAAAGTCGAATGGGGGCTCAATCTTGCGTCTGCATACTGGGCAGTCGTGGAACCTCTCGAGCAATGCGCCCAGGCAACCGGTGTGGAACGCGTGACCACAGCAGAGCTTACGGCCCTCGTGGAGGTCGTCGTGGCAAATTGCGCACATGTCGGCGTTGGCGAGCTCGCTCGCCGTGAGTAGCGGGAATTGAGAAACGGGTGTGATGGCGGTCATGGTGTACTAAATACTAAACGTGAAGTTGAATAACGGAACTATAAATAACGGATGGATATTGGTAACTACCTACACAGGCTAGGGTAAAAGTGTTTCATTTTTATTGGAGGATCCAGCGTGTGTCACGCGTATAGATTTCTGAGAAAATATGCCGCTACACACTATATGTCGATGAAAGTGATAGTGTATGGGTCCCATGGCTGGATCGGGGGGCAATTTTTGGAGGTGCTTCGCGGGGAGAATGTGTCATTTGTTGAGAGCGTCGCGCGGGCGGACGATATCAATGCAGTGGCGACGGAACTGGATCGTGAGCAGCCCACGCACGCAGTCTCGTTTATTGGTCGTACTCACGGCAGGATTGGGGACAAGGTGTTTCCCACGATAGATTATCTTGAGGAGAAAGGAAAGTTGCGGGACAACGTGCGAGACAACTTGTTCTCTCCCTTGGTGCTTGCTATGGCGTGCAAGGATCGCGGGATCCACTACACCTATTTGGGTACTGGATGTATATTTACGTATGACGAAACGCATGAATATGGCGATGCGGGGCGCGGATTTAGCGAAGAGAGCGTACCCAATTTCTTCGGGTCGGGGTATTCTGTGGTGAAGGGCTACACGGACCAGCTGATGCATTTGTTCCCGGACGACGTGCTCAATTTGCGCATTCGCATGCCTATCACGAGCAAGGACCACCCGCGCAATTTTATCACGAAGATTGCTAGTTACGAGAAGGTTTGTTCTGTTCCCAACTCCATGTCGGTGCTGGACGAGTTGCTTCCTTGCATGGTCGATCTCATGCGGAAGAAACGCACTGGAACGCTGAATTTCACAAACCCAGGTCTGATCAGTCACAACGAGGTGTTGGAGATGTATCGGGAGCTGGTGGATCCTAGTTTCTCCTGGCAGAACTTCAGCGTGGAGGAGCAAGACAAGGTTTTAGCCGCGGGTCGGTCTAACAACTGCCTGGAGACCAGCACCCTGGAAGAGTTGTGTCCCGGGGTGAGGTCCGTCAAGGAGGCGGTGCGTGCGGCACTGGAAGGCGGAAATTTTTTGAAACGCGAGTCATGAACACGTTAAGGTGGTGAATTTAATTCCACATGATATTTATATTTTAATTATGCGGAATGTTGAGAACGATTTTTGGGGTTGTGTGTCAAAGAAGGAGGGTATGGTGAAGGAAGGCGGTGCCCTATCTAGAAGAATTCGAGAGACATGTGCAAATCTGAGCAATTGGACATTTCTGGAGGTGGGTGCCTGGAACGGGTGGGGCAGCACGCGCATTTTTGTGGAAGCGCTCAAGGGGCGCGGGGACGACTTTTTCTTCTACTCCCTGGAGGCCAATAAAGAGAGGCATGATTATGTGCGCGATCTTTACGCGGAAGTCTCCAACGTTCATGTGCTTAATGAAAAGATAAGTGCGCCTAGCAAGGAGGAGGTGGTGGAGCGATTTCCCGAGCTGGCTGGCGCCGCCCCGGCCCCATCCCAATCCCCAGTTCGAATGTTTTTCGAGCGCGAAAAGGAGGAGGATGGCGAGGGCGTAATGGTAATGGTGCCGGAAAGCCTGGACGTTGTGTTGCTGGACGGCGACGATTTCGCGACATGGTTCGATTTTCTCTCTTTGAAGCAGAAAACAAACACCTTTTTATTGACTTGCATCAACACGCCTAAGAACAGGCACGTAGTTGACAACCTCCAACAGGATGTTGAGTGGTCTCAGGTGGAGGACGCAGCTCTTTCCGACGAGGGATGCGCGATGTTCGAGCGAGTGCGCGGAATAGGGTTTGTAAAGAAGGTGCATGTCAAGTGTGCGGAGCCGGTTCCAGTGGTGATCCACCACACGGGTGGAAAGCAGGAGTACTTTCAGAACAGCGTGCGTGTGAATGCGCGGAACAACAATGTGATTGTGATAGGCGACGAGAAGAACCGCGACGCGCCGGTGTTTCTGGAGAAGCATGCGCGGGAAGTGGAGTTTGTTGATGTAGCGACCCTCCACTCGCGGTCGGAGAGCGAGTTTAGAGAGTGCTTTGTGAACTATAGTTTCCAGCCCGCCGAGTTCGAGCTTCATTGTTTTCTGCGGATATTTTTCTTGCTGGAGCTGATGAAGACCCGAGGGCTGAAGAAGGTGTTTTACGTCGATAGTGACTGCGTGGCATTGTGTGACATAAGCAAAGTGTTGTCCAGTCTTCCCCAGTTGGCGGTGGGATATTCCATCCAGAAGCACAAGCAGAGGGACAACAAGTTCCACATGACGGGTTGTATTCACAACGCTGTTCTGACTCAAGATATGTGTGCGCGGTTTATTCGATTGTGCTTCGACGTGTATAAGTCCGGGACCAAGTTTTCGCTGATAGAGAAGAAGTGGGAGCATCACCAGCTTGTGATGGCTGGTGGAATTTGCGACATGACGCTTTGGTATTTATATGAAAATCACAAAGGCGACGGCGCACAGAGCGTATCTGATTTGAACAGCATATACGAATACGCGGGGGAGCAGTGTACGTTTGACCACAATATCAACGATCCCTATGGGTTTGATGGGACTGCCACATATCGTATGGAGTATAGCGAGAACGTGAACAAATGGTGTGAGACGAAGAAGGTGGTTCGACGCGGAGACAAGTATTACGCGACTACTGCAGCGGGCAAGCAGGTGCGACTACTCACGATGCACTATCAAGGAGGCGCCAAGGATGGGTTGGGCAACAACGTACATTTTGGGTAAACGACTTAAATGTTTGAGTGACATAGAATAAATATGATGTTCTGGTTGGTATCGCTTCTAACTTTTTCCGCAGTCTCTGCCTTTCCGGTTCCTGGGGTGACCGCGCCCATGGGCTACTTTGATCCGCTCGGATTTTCCGTGGATAAGACTTCCTCCCAGAAGTCCTGGCTCAAAGAGGCGGAGCTCAAGCATGGTCGGTGGGGCATGGTCGCCACTACCGCTATTCCCGCCTATGAGTTCGTCTCCCGTGAGGCAGGGATCAATTCACTGGATCACGCGTCCCCCCTCGTCGCAGGGATGTTCCTTTCCGGCGTTGCCGCTGGCGAGTTTCAGACCATGCTCACAGGATGGAAACCTCCGTTCCGGACGCCGGACATTTTTCAGTTGAAGGACGATTACGTTCCCGGCGACCTGGGGTTCAAGCTTCGTCACGACAATGGGTTCTTGCGCAGGGAGTTCATGGAAAACGCGGAGTTGAACCATGGTCGGCTGGCTATGATCGGTAGCGTTGGCATGATTGCTCAGGAGCTGGTTACGGACAAACCTCTATTCTAGAAGCAGGTGGAGCCTAGATACGCTTTTGTTTGGCGATGACAAATCAGAATCGGTTTGTCATCGGCATTATTCCATGGAGAAGTGGAACATAAAAATGAAATGAATGGGTAAAGCGTAGCGCACGCAATCGTAAATATTGATGGAGCACACATTTGAACATTCTGGGATCACATACACCATTTTGTGTGGAAAGAGTGCAAAAAGCAACAACGACTTGCTGGACAATGCATCGCCTGATGACGTATGGTTTCACGTGGCGGATGCCCCGTCTGGTCATGTGTTTCTGGTGAACCCCGAATGTAATCCTGTTAACAAGCTGCCCCGTCAAGTGATCACCCGCTGCGCTTGCATCTGCAAAGCTACAACGAAAACGTCGAAGAAATGTCGAGTTATATACGCGCCGCGCAAAAACGTGGCAAAGACCGACGTTCTGGGGCAAGTGGTCCCCGTCGGATGCAAGAGTGTGGTTGTTTAGTGTTTAGCCGAGCATGGTCCAATATGAATATGCGAGTTAATATGTGAGTAATGTATATATGGCGTGCCGGTATAGTTGCATGGTGGCGCTTGTTTTTGTTGTGGGTATGGTTTACTATACGAACGCGCTAAGCGATAGTGCTTTTATGCGGGAATACAAGAGCAACATGGCTCCCGATCTGCGAGATCGATACGAGAAAATCGTGGCGGAGCGCCGCGCCCTGTTTTATCAGGGATACTGCCTGGGATTTGTACTTTCTCTCTTAGTGCTTTTTCTGAACAAGTACTATTTGGGGCGCAGGCTGGGTTCCGTGTCTCTGGTATGCACCATTATTTCTGTCAGCTTCCTGACCAATTATTTCTACTACATACTTTCCCCAAAGTCGGACTGGATGTTGAACCACATCGACGACGCGCAGCAAGCCCGGGCATGGCTGTATGTGTATCGCAAGCACCAGGTGGCCTATCACGGGGGGCTAGCGCTGGGTTTGGTGGCCATGGGATTTTTCGCATTCGCGTTTCGGTGTGGAGTGTGAAGGCGTATCTGTGTTCTGTAGCGCAGTCGCTATATTGTTGATCCAGTAATCCATGGTTATCTTCTCCATGTTGTAATCAGTTTGCATCATTTTGTCGTATATATGCTGCAAATACTCCTCGGTGACGTCTGTCCATTCGTCAACGAACAATATGGGTAGGTCCTCGAAATCCCGCATGGAGACGTGTCGTTTTACGATGGGGATGGTGCGCAAATAGAGACATTCCCAGAGGCGATGCGTATCGAGCCCGTTCCCGCGGGGCGCAAATACGAACTTGTGGCGATGTATGCTGCGCAGGAATTCTTCGTGGCCCTCTTCGGATATGTCTGGATCGCGATAGGTGACCCAGTGCTTTCCGGCGAATGCATCCGCTATGAGCTGTCTCTCCTCCGGGAAATTTGATATGGTGATGTTGAGATAGGCGAGCTGCGAATTAGTGTTGGGCTTGGGTTCCTGGGAAACGGAGAAGATGCGATCGGTGTTGCCGATGATTTTGTGTCTGCCTCGAGTGGCGGGTTCGTCGCGATTGGTGATGCCCAACGGGATCGCTATGAGCTTGGGGTGGTTGATATTTTTGTTTTGACAGAACCAGTTGGATAGCCGGGGGGAATTTAGTATATCGATGTATGAGTCGTCTATGCAATAATCGCTGTGACCGGATACGAGCACTTGCACATCGGCTATATTGATAGTCTCGTGTCTGTTTCGCCACCCCTTCATGCGTATCTGTCCATGTTTTCGGTTTTTGATCATGTCTGTTTTTACGTATTCCGCTGCATTGCACGAAGAGGGTTGTGATTGTGATTGTGATTGTGATTGTGATTGTGATTGTGATTGTGATTGTGATTGTGATTGTGATTGTACAAAGGCGTGGATCCTGTCGCTTGTGATGAAATGGTCTTTCTTGAGACGAAAATCGCACATTCGCATAGTCGGAGCTGCGAGTATGGTATAGTGGGACAATCGTTAATGGGGGGTTTGACGCAATGTGTCGGGTTAACAATATTTAAAAATGAAATAGTTTTACTGCAGGATGGCGATAAAAGAAACAAGTAACAAGTAACAAGTAACAACGAACGAACTGCAAAGATGATTAGCCAAAAATCCATTTTCGACAAACAGAACATTGGAAAGGTGTTGGAAAGGATCGAGCCGTACGTGGTGTTGAATGAGCGCCATATACGGCGGTTGGAGACATCTGCTGGTCGCTTGACGACCTACATGACCTCTAAATCAGTGACGAGCCCAGGGTCGCATCAAAAACCGGGGCCGGGACCTGAACCAGAATTACCAATCAGAAAGAACTCTGCAGAGGAGCATTATGTGTGCGACATGGTATAATCCGACATTGTGAGCATCGATTGTTATGTGATCCTGCGCCTTCTCGCCCAAATAGGAAAATTGGCCCCTCTTTTTTCCCAGTCTGGCGCCCAGTAGGTTTCATCGGTGATCCATTCGGTGCCCCTTTTTTTCCGTAGGAGAGAGAATATGCTTTGGTCGTGTCGGTGTTCTCGGAACCCTGGATCATTGGGCAACGTGCTTGGGTGGTCGTTGATGAGGTGGTAGTTGTTTGTCCAGCACAAATCGTAGCATGCGCGAAACAACTCGATGATGGTGTCGCATTTTCTAACCACAAAGGTTGTAGCTATGAGCTGTTTGGTGTTGAGGAATTCGGCGTCGGTGGCCTGCATGGCAGCGGCGGTATCCATTTTTGTGAATCGGGATTCCACTAGATCTGGGTGTTTTCCACAAAGAGAGAGAATTCCATGCACAGAGGTTTGTGCGATATCTATATACTCCTGAAGACGAGACATCGCGTTGGGTGTGTTGTTCAATTGGCACCCGCAGTCGGCATACACAATGACATCGTCGTCGTCAATGCGGTCCAGCAGCTGCAGAACAATGTATGGTTTCCATATCCAGTATCCCCACCCACGTTTATTGTTGGAGACGAAGTCTCCGTGGGCTTCCCAGAAGTCCTTGTCCGAGATGAGTGTTTGTTCATCCCATGCGTGGATGTGATGAAACAAGGGGACTGCACGCGCTTCGGTCGCGATTTTCGAGAGGGAATGTTTGAATTCATCACCGGCTCCGAACGTGAGAAAATGCACGACGGGCTGCGATTTAGCGGGGGGTGAGGGCATAAGAAAAAGATAGATATTCTTTTTGGAAAAAGAACCTAATATTAAAATGCGAACATACAGCATAGAGAGAATACAATGCAAAAGAACGCCGGAAACAACGCCGATGAGCAAGACGAAGAGTACAACGAGTGGGTGTTCAACGACGCTACCCAAGAGTGGGACTATGCCGGAGACGGCCTGCAGGACGCGGTGGATCCTATGTCTGTAGAGTTTCGCATTTTCTGCAATGGTTTTTGGGGCGGGGACCAGTTTCTGGATCGCACCAGCTCGGAGAACCCTAGTGTGAACTTCTTCGCGGAGGTGTTCGAGCGGACCCAGATCAAGAATTTTGTGTTTGTCCGCCATGTGGAAGAGGCAAACGTGCTATTTGAGTCGGTTTTTGCTCCGTCGATGGTGGATTATCGCGCGGACTGGCGCTACAAGATTCACTTTTCGGGTGAGAGCATGCAGCGCACGGATCTGTATTTTCCCAACAAGTCTTACTACGAAACATACGACGTGGTCATGTGTTCGCACGGACAGGTTCGAGACAACGTGATAGATCTTCCGTTTTTCGCTTTTTACGTGCAGAGTGGCGGGCGTCTGGCCAAGCTGCGTCCCGATGCGCGATTTTACAAACACCATTACCACTTGGCAGAAAAATTTTGCTGCTACATTGTTTCGTGGGGCGGGAACCCGACGCGCGATCGCATTCTGGATGTCGTTTCCGGCTACAAGCGGGTGGATTCGGCGGGGAAGCACCGCAACAACATAGGCGGGAATCTGGAGTTTGCCTACACGTCGGACAGGCTGATTTCCTTTATTGGGGAGTACAAATTCATGATATGCTTCGAGAATACCATTGAAGGCACGTACATCACCGAAAAGCTGGTGAACGCTTTCCAGGCGCGCACCATTCCCATATACTTTGGAACAAACTATGTGACCCAGGTGTTCAACAAGGACGCGTTCCTCATGCTGGAGGACGAATCGGATGCGGGCTACCAGAAGCTCCTTGGACAGATCCGGGAGCTGGACGAGGACGACACGAAATACATTGAGATGCTGAACCAGCCGGTCTTCAATCCGGACTTTGATTATGATGGGAGCTATAGTGTAGAGGCGATCGCTCGGAAGATGGACGCTCTGTTGGATCCTCCGCCGAATACTTACACGGGCGTGAATGATGGCGTTTACCCCGAGGACGCGAAGCCCACGTATATTTTGTTGATGGCCTACCGCGCACGGAACCCACAAGAGTTCAGGCGCGACGAGATGCGGAACATGCTTGCGAACTGGCAAGAATATTTCAAGATGCACGACCAGACCCTGAAGGTAGTGATAGTAGAGCAGGACAATGACAAGCCGTTCAACAAGGGTGTTCTCTGGAACGCCGCGTTTCTGGAGGCCCAGAACTACTACGAGGCCCTGGAGCCCAAGGTGTTTGTGCACAACAACAGCGATAACGTGATCAATCTTGGAGAGCCTTTTCCGGCAGACCTGGCAAGACCCGAGATTGGGTTCATGGACATTCGCCGCGTTCCTCATTTGGACGAGTACATTGGGTCCCAGATGTTAGGTGGGTGTTGCAGTTTCGACGCGCATTCCTATATACAGGCAAACGGGTTCCCGAACAATCTATGGGGATGGGGTGGCGACGACTGGGCATTGATGCGCAGAATTCGGGAGCGCAATGTGCCCTATCGCCAGAGCTCTGTGTTCAATACCAACTGGATGATTGAGAACAGAGATCATGTGCGAGATAAGAAGACGAACGACGACAATATACAATTGGCAATGACAGAGCCCATTGAGAAGAGTGGGGTCGGCAACGTCAAGTACGACATCATGCGGTTCGGTGAGTTTTACGACGAGATGGAGGGGGTCATTCATTTGTGCATAGACTTTTGAAGCGGAACGACCTGCCAAGTAGAGAGGAACGCCGTATGATGTGGGATCGATCTCATTCTTGATAATTATTTTATCAACCTATTTTATATCGGTATGGAAGGTTATAGAAAATTAACATTCGACGAAGCACTCAAGCTAACCGATTTTAAAGAAAATAGACCCAAACCAGTTATTGTGTATGTATATACAGCAATGCATATTCCTCCATCAGATTTAACGAAAATGTATATCATATATCGTGACGATCAATACATTTGGATGAAAGGTAACCTTGCCGATACAGGGAGGGCTGGTCAGAACCGGTATGGATGGACGCAAAATTTTGTTTTGGCCGATAACGCGGCCGGAACTCAAGGTTCTGGGTTTTATGTACCCACGTTGGAAAGGGGGCAAAAAATCCTACGGGTCGAGGCAAACAATCGCAAATCCAGATTAGGTCACGTGCCTGTAAATGTAATAAATACTATTTCTGATTTCACCACAAAAGATAATGTCATATTTAAATCGGAGGATAGCCTTCGTGGCGCCGAAGCGTACAATAGCGATGCCATCCCGTTTTTTCCTACTAAACCAGATCCCGGAGCTACATACAACCCCCTTTTTGTTGGGGGCGGGGCGGAGAAAAAAACAATCAGGAGATCTAATAAGAAAACGCGTGTTAGTTCCGTAAAAAAAAGGACCAAGAGGACCAAGAGGACCAAGAGGACCAAGAGGAGAACAAAAACACGAACCCGTCGTAGATGAAAGCTATCTTCTATGACTTTTGGTTTTTCTATTTTTTCTGGTCTTTCTGGTTTTTCTGGACTTTCTGGTCTTTCTGGTCTTTCTGGACTTTCTGGTTTTTCTGGTCTTTCTGGCGCGCCCTCCTTTTCTAATTCTCGCTATTTTGCGTTGAAATGCCTCTTCTTCACTCTTGATTGTTTGCGGGGGTTGTTGATCCAGTTCGTCTATCATGTCTTCTATATCGTGCTCTGCACGAATTTCGTTAGTTCGATTTGCAACCCACGCATGATCTTTATTTTTTGAAAAAAACAAACTTTTAGGGGGGGTCTGGCGATCTGCTTCTTGTGTCGTGTCGGGTGTGTTCAGATCTCCTTCACTTCTGCTTCTGCTTCGTTTCTTCATATCCTTATATAGTATATGAAGAACTAAATATTTATCTCGGGTTCCCCAACGCATTGGAAGAATTATGGCATTTTATGTTCGAATATTGCCTGATCGATATTTATGTAGCTCCCGCAACATCGGGGCGCTGGAACTTCTTTACGCATTCCCAGATTTTTGCCGCCTCGTCGATAGTGAACGCCCCGCGCTTCTGGGCAAGGCCCAGAAACTGGACCATCATATTTAGTGCGGTTATCTCGTTATCAATAACAACCTCACTAAGGCGCTGTTTCGGGGTAGTTGCGGGTTCCTCGCCCGCCTCGGCTGGCTGTGTCTCTAATTGCGCATCTGCTTTAGAATGTGTGCTTTCAAACTCCATAAATTAATTTGTGAATTACGTTTAAGTTATATTTCATAATTTACAAATTGTGTATAATAAAATAGATACGTACTTTATAATGACGCAACGTAATTCGAAGGCTGTCAAACGAACTAGGGACGCATTCGAAGACACATTTATCCGGGATATGGAAAAAGCGGGGTTGGGTGAATATGACGATGACGAGGAGTTTTTCAAAAGTATAGAGGAATTAGATGGAAAGCTTCAAAGACAAGAAACAGATGATAAGTTTCGAAATTCTCCTATTCCCCCGGACACTATGCCGAGCCGTAAAACACCTACCCCCGAGATGACGCCTAAAATGCGAAAGGTTATCGCCGACAAGTTCAGTGGCAACAAAGAAGGCGGACGGCGTAGAAAACGCAGTAAGAGAACGATGCGGGTAACAAAAAGGCGCGTAAAAAAGACACGAAAGTCCAAATCAAGAACAAAGTCAAGAACAAAGTCAAGAACAAAGTCAAGAACAAAGTCAAGAACAAAGTCAAGAACAAGGAGAAGTAGAGCCTAGTGGCGCTCCTATGATTTTAAGAACGTAAATCGACCCTCGGTGTCTGTGGAGATGGAGGGAGGGTGGCACATGACGTATCCCAGACCCTGAAGAGACGCGATGGTGTCCATGATCCGTTTTTTACCGGGACACGAGTATTTGCAATCCCAACATTCGTCGAATACGATGGATAGGTAACTAGGTGCCGTAATTTTGTTGGATATGATATCATCGATGATGTCACATGCAATCCCAGGCGCGCATATATTGAGAAAATTAATTATCCGGTGTTTGTTTTCCTTCATGATGGTGGAGAGTGTTTTTGTTTCAATATGCATCGCGGGATCGGCGTGTGTGTTCTTGATCAGGCTGTGCGAAAAGTCATCGTTTATATCATGTTGGTAGAAAGTAGCAAACGTGTTATTTTGCGATGCAACGCCATATGCATGAGTATGTATTTTGTCTACGGGAATTTTTAGGGACATTAGGCGAGTAACATAGTCGCTGCAAGGAGCAGAGAGAAGAGCATGGTCTGAAGGAAGGCCTCCGTCTGATAAAAGTTGTTTCACGTGCGATATGTGTTCCAACGCGCTGGGGTGAGGGTCGAATATGTGAACATGTGCACCCGTCTGGTGTGCGACTTCAATATCATGCAATACATTGTCTCCTGATCCAATGCAGTAGACAACGCTTTTATCATTGAGGCCGCTAAGTGTCATGGGGTACACATGACTATCTTTACCGAGACCATATCTCTTGTATTTGGTGTCGGTGATAACGCACTTCTGGGTATAGACTAGATCCAGCCAACGATCCTTTATTATTTTTGCGTATTCTTCCGATCTTCCTGAGTTGTATTCGATAAGCCAGAAACTATCATCATGAACAACGTGATCATATTCGACACCGGGAACAACATGAAATTCTGCATCTAGTTGTTCGAACGCGAACATATTAAAAAGTATGGAATCAGCGCTTGTTGCTGTTAAAATGAGTTCTTTTTCCGTTTCCACGTCCATCTGTTCAAATATGTGTTTGTTATAAACACCATTCATCATATTCATTAACGTGTCTACGGAGTGATGAGGTTGTCTGTTAGGGTCAGAACGTTGCTTATTTAATGCATCAATGAGCGTATCTTTTGTCAGTACTGATCCCGCCAGGTAATGAAAGAGAAACCTATCTTTTGCGTAACAAGGAGAAAGTATCACGTTTTTTTGGTTCCCTAAATCATTTTCGATGTATCGTTTCGTGTTATTGAAGTAGTTTTTCTCCGGAAAATTATCTGAATCGAATACACACACCCACTCGTTCTTGGCAAGAAGCGCCGCCTTGCGTTTATTAAAAAAAACACCAAGGCGTTTTTCGTTAACGTGTAGCTTTAATTTGGGGGAGTTAAAATTTTCTTTTATTTTTTTCACGTCTTCGCCATTTTCGTCACAAATTATAATTTCATCAATATGATCCATTGCTAAATACATGGGTATATATTTTGACAAAAACTTGTCGTATCTGTTCATTGTGGGAATACATAATGAAAACATTCTATATAGCAAGAAAACACAAATATATTGAGTATGAAACTTATTTATTAAGTGCTCGCCGATTATTCTTTTGCTGTAGTACATAAGAATGTGGAACAACGCATGCATTTTGTTTGGCAGCCAGACGGGAAATTCTGAATGCATCGCGAGCGATTTGTTTTCTAGGATAGAAGATGAAATAGTGGTCAATTGCGCGGGACAAAAAAAAAAGAAGGTAACATTATCGCACCTCAATGACTTTGCATCGCCAGACAAATGGGATGTATGGAAACAACCCGATAATGTTGTTGTTATTATCTGCTCTACAACGGGAAATGGAGACTTTCCGGAGAACGCGGATCGATTCTGGAGAAGCGTTAAAAAAAGAAACTTGCAGCGTGATGCCTTGTCTGGAGTCAACTATATGGTGGTGGGGCTAGGGGATACCAATTACGACAAATTCTGTTATGCGGGGAAACAGATAGACCAAAGGTTATGTGAGTTAGGCGCCAATCGTGTGGCCCCTATGGTATGTGCTGACGAGGCGACTGGATTAGAAGAGGTGATAGAACCATGGTTAGAAGACATGGTGAAACTGATTTAAAGTGATGGACGGAGTTATCTAAGTGTATTGTCTATATGCCAATGGATGTGCTAGAACAGATGCTGGGATATGTTGTGTTTTCTCAATGGAACATGACTAGAACAAGCCGAGAATGCATTCAGCTAGGGTTGTCGGTCGATCCTGGTAAATATGTAGAGATTGTAGAAACAAAATCGCAGGACGTGGCTGTTTCCATTCCACTGGAAATGGAAAGTTTTACGATCACTTTTCCGAACACGAAGCAAGCGTATGAATATGTAGAAACTTTTCTACTTGACTACCATGAAGACACCGCACAAGGTTCTGTTTCCAGAAAAAGAAACAGCTGTATCGATTGGAACGCGTCGGGTAAAAAACGCGTCAAGTTCGCGGGATAATCTGATTACTTCATTTATTTAACAAAAAAATGAATGAAGTCAATAATATTGGTATATAGTATATTTAATTGAGGATGACTACCCAAGTGAAAGTGAACTTTGCAAGAGGATGCACCAGCCTTATGCGGAGCAGGGTGGCTGGTTGCGACAGAATTGGAGAATTGTCGCTAGTGTGCGATAGTGTGTGTAATGAGGTGAATGTGCATGTGGATAACGGAGTAATGTTAGATATGCCTGGCCACAATGATGTGAATAGTGACAACGTCACCTCATGGATGAATAGTGTAAAACTAACTAGAAAACAAAGAAATGATAAATTACAAGGGTCGTGGTTTATCAAAAGCAAAGACAAGGACAAGATCAATATTATTGTTCAGGAAACGCTGGTCAGGTCCAGCGAGCAAACAGACGCGAAACATCCGACCGATGTCCTCTCTGTTCATTCCGTTAATATAGAAGTTGAGGTTCCCCAAGAAATGTATCCGTTCATGCCACAGCCATCATCCTCCTGGATGATTCCGGAGGGGATAACAGAAACAAAAAGAAACCCTTCGAGTGTTGATCTATCGTCGTCACTCCCCATTGTTTCGAACCACGACATAGATGATACTATAGAGCACGATTTATATGTAGGGACACTTTCAGCCCCCAGCCCTCCTCTCCATTTGATGGAACCCACATTCAAAGAATTCGAAGACATGAACATACCTGATATGAGCCCGCGCACATTGTCTCGGTTCACATCCAAAATAGAGCGCCCGAAGCTGGAGAGATCATGTAACATGAGATGTAATCGCGATGGTAATGATATAAACATGTATGATGCAAACATTGCATATTCATCGCTACATGAAGAAGCAATGATTGCCTCGCAGATGTCTTGATTTGTTAATTAATCCATCCGGTATAATCTACTGGAAGTTTCTGAATAGGCGTAGAGGGGAGGCCCCATATTTTTTCCCACGCAGGAGACACAGATTTGTCGGCTTTTATGGAGAACGGACACGAGTTATTATAGGGGAATTGCGCGCCAACACACGGGTTACATGGTTCGCTTATATACTGAAACCCCTTGTAAAGCTCGGGTAATTTTTCTGGATGAATGGGAATAGTGTCGAACATTGCCTGGCCGGTAATGCCCTTGTTATATCCAGAGAACCGCGATAGTTCGAGCTTTCCTTTCGCGCAACGTATGTTACTCTTGTAAATATCGGGATGCACAAGCCCGCTGTTTATGCCGTAACTACCTTGGCCGGTATTTTCCTTCGCCGCGTCTGGGTTGGGTATTTGTTTTCCGAAAAGCAGGAACTGGCCTTCTTTCTCGTTCAATCCGAGAATGCGCAACATGGCCTGCTCGTTGTATATGGTTCGGTCTGATTCCATGGATTTTAGCCCGGCACGCTTTATATATTGGCTCCTGGCCAACACGTCCTGGTATATCTCTTGCGTGCGTTCGCTCCATGGCCACTTTCCAGTTTTTAGCAATTCTTTTGCCTCTTCCTCGGATGTCTGTTGCTGCACAATGTCCATGTCAAATAGGAGATCCGGGTTCTGGCGCATTTGAAACGCCAGAAAATCGTCAACGACCTGTGGGTTCCATATTTCGACAGATGAGTTCACGAAGGGTCCTCTTGCCAGCTTTCCATCGTCTGGATCTACGTATTCGTCGTCGAACATATTAGTTTTTTGATACGAAAACTCGCCCCGTGTTTGATCCTCCTCTTTGTATTGGGGCGTTGTTTCCGGGTTTAAGGTTTCATCTGCCGAAACTATTTTCTCTCCCGCCGCCCCCTTGGTTATGAAACCTTCCTCGAAGAATAGGAAGTGTGAAACCACACTCGCTAAGAGGAGCCCGGCTACGACTAAAGTAAATAACGTGTTTATGCGCTTCATATGTGTTGGATGATATATTATATCATAACAAAATGTTTTAGTCTCAGTTTTCTTTTCGGGTGATGTAATTAAATATTGTATATATATATATGTCGTTTTCCACAATGGCTAGGGAACAAGCTCAAAGTATGATAAAAGAGGAGATGAAAAAGCAAGGAGCTAATATGGGTAAGGAAGTGATGATAAAAGGAGTTAACAAAGCAGCAGAGAGACTGCAAAATCTCAAACAAGCCGGAACCCTTGGTGAGATGGATCCTCGCCTCAAGGAGGCAATCGCCAACCTCTGCTCAATAGCACAAAGGGGGGGGCGCAGGACAAGGAGAATGCGAAAGTCTGCGGCCAGAAAGTCGAGAAGGGCGAGAGGCATTAGCAGAAAAAAGAGCACTAAGAAAAAGGCACGCACTAGGAGAAGGAAGGCATGAGATCGACTTTGTGGTCCTAAGCGTGTTCGTATAGCGGCCTGATTATCTTATCTTTTCATATACTATATGAACGCATCTTTAGCATTCGCCACACTAACCACCCTCCTTGCAATTTCTTCTTCTATGGCAGGACGCATTTGCGTGACCGAGAAGCAGTCAAACTGCGTGACATTTAACGTATCTCCCGGAACTGGTTGTGCTTGGATGTGCAGTTATTGCGCAGAGCAACTTGGTACCACCAACTATTACTTCACAGACGGCGTGTGCAAGTATGAAACTGGTGGATGTGCCGGAAACCCCCAAGCCGGTGCAGAGTACACCTGCTGTTCCGCATAATGCCCCGGTTTGTAGATATATCAACTACATAACAACATAATGTCAACGACAATATGTTGTTTGATCTTCATGCAAGCATTACTGATTCAATTAATGGCTATTATGTTTGAGTGATTTTGGGTGTCTTTCTTTTTCTTTTTGGTCTTACTTAGCGTGTCCAGCAAAGGGGACCCATTTATAAGTTCCTCCTTTTGCCTTGGAAATGTAAAACTTTCCATCGTTTCCTTTTCTTTTCTTAGTCTTACATTTGTTAGCAGGATACGGGGGGGATTTTCGTGTAGTATATTTTTTAAGCGTTTGTTTAACACAAGTAGTTTTTCTACCGCCTCCTTTCAAACTCTTTCTTGATTTTCTACCTTTCATCTTATGTATTCTACTTATATTTTTTCGTTTTCCACCAAGTTTTCCAGATTGAAGCAACATGTCTTTATTTTTATTAATTTCACTTGTAGATGTGGTATTTAATTGACTATGTGCCATTGAACGTAATGATGGTATATTAGGTCGTTTGTATTCTTTTATATTTTTCGTTACTAAACTTTTTTGTTGACCTGTTTTTAATAAAGTTGCTATTTCAGGGAAGACGTCTTCATATACCATATCGAAAGCGGTGTAGCCTTCATTCGTCTTCGCATTTAAATTAGCTCCATATTCTATGAGTGCTTCTACTACTTCGAAATGACCAGCACCTACTGCCATCATCAAAGGAGTTTGTCCGTCAATATTAGCCTTGTTGATTTCTGCTCCTTTCTCAAGCAGTATCCTCACCACCTTCACATAACCCATTTCTGATGCTACGTATAAGGGAGTGTCGCCGGCACTATTAGTAGCCTTGTTGATATCCGCTCCTCCATCAACAAGGATACTCACCACCTCCGCGTGACCATTTTGTGATGCTATTAGCAAGGGAGACCACCCACCATTATCAGCTTTGTTGATATCCGCTCCTCTCTCTGCCAGGAACCTCACTACCTCCACATGACCCTTATATGATGCTATGTATAAGGGAGTTGTGCCATCATCCATAGCCTTGTTGATATCCGCTCCCTGATCTAGCAGCCTTTTCACCGCTTCCCAATCGCCTTCCCTTGGTCCGTACTCTCCTATCTGCAGGAGCATGGCTCTTAACAATTCAGAATATATATTTCCTCCTTTTTGCTTTTTTGAACGAGGTTTTCTTCTTTTTTTGGTTTTTGTTGATTTTCTCGTTTTTCTTTTTCCACCAAGTTTTCCAGGTTGAGTTGTCTTTTTTGATTTACCTCCTGCGCTAGAATAAGTATCAAACCATTCTTTAGAACCAAAAATAGTTTTATCTGAGGGCCTGGTATACTTGTGATTACTCTTGTGATTACGTTTAAATTCATCAACAGAATCAATAGTATGTGGCGTTTTTCCACTTTCACTTTCTATCTCACCTTTGTCCCAATGTACCTTTTTACGAGAAAATACGCGCGACGAGAATTCATCCGACTCTTTTTCTGTCGATAATTCATCCGACTCTTTTTCTGTGCTCATACATCCTCCTCCACCCCTAGCATTTTTGTGTTTTCGTGTTCTACGTTTTTTTCCACCAGTCTGAGCACTATAAAGTGCATTCACACCCAAAGGATACCATTTGTTAATCCATTTATTAGTTATTTTCTTTCTTGTTAGAGGATGTATTTTTTGTATTTTTAACCATTCTTGTAATGCTGAACGTTCAAAACACTGGTTATTATCTACAACTACATAGCGTTCCCGCTTGGGTCTACTTCTGTTATCTACCTCTGGTTTAACTGCATTTTTTCTATTTAATACATCTAATGTAATACCACATGTTATTTTTTTTTCATTGTTCTTGTCACATGTTTTAAATTCTTCTTCTGTCATTACTGGAATTTGTATAT
>Ga0302114_10000399_pt1 | contig 30793 bp, 12 predicted proteins | sample AG5_Surface_MG_FD_203107 | JGI IMG/M metagenome (GOLD analysis project Ga0302114, IMG submission 203107) | Marine microbial communities from Western Arctic Ocean, Canada - AG5_Surface | ecosystem: Environmental > Aquatic > Marine > Oceanic | place: Canada: Western Arctic Ocean | collected...
GTCGCCGCCGTCGGGGTGAATCTCACGCAGCGCGTCGCCCTCGGAGGCGGGCGCGCCGCCCTCGCGACGCCCTGTGCGCCCTGTGCGACGCTCGGACGATCGCGACGCGCGTTGAACACCGTCGCGCTCGTCAACGTGGACCTCGGCCCCGCCGCGGTGCTCGGCGCGTCCGTCATGACCTCCGCCATCGCGCTCTACCAGGTCCGCGCGTCCAGGCCGGAGGTGTCACGGGACCAAGACGTCTTCTTCTCCTCCGTCGGCCTCCTCTGCGGCGGCATCCTGGTCTTCCAGGGGTGGAGGCTAGACCCGCTCATGCTCTTCGGGCAGCTCCTCACCGTGGGAACCGCCGTCGCGTTCGCATCCGAGACCATCGGACTGCGCCAAGAGATCCTCAACCGAGAACTCGCCGACGAGGAAGACCTCTTATCGCCAGGAATGGGAGGCGCCACGAACGGAGGACGCGGGTACGAACGCGACCGCAGGGGCGACGGCAGGAACCGCGGCAGGGGCGGCGGGGGCGGCGGCGGCGGCGGAGGCGCGGGGAGGGGACCCATGGCCCCGCTTCCGCCGCCCCGAACCCGCGTGGAGTTTGACCAAGGCGACGGATGGCGCGACGCCCGGAACCCGGGGTCCACGCCGTGGGGCCGCGAGCAGCAGGGCGGCGATGAGTTCGTCTACGACGCGGGCGCCGCGCGGGGTGCGTCGTCGTACGGCGGCGGCGGCGGCGGCGACGACGCGAGGGGAGGAGGCGTTCCTCCGGGCGGCTTCGCTCGGGGACGGGATTCGTCGAAACGAGCCGTTTCGTCTGAGAGCGGCGGCGGGTACATGGACGGGTTCCAGGAGGGACGTGGCAGCGCGCCGGGTGGCGGGGTGCGACGGGAGGGGCGTGGGGATCCGGGCGGGGGGGGGAAGTACGACGACTCGTTCGGGCCCGGGCGGTTCGGCGACGACAACGACGACTGGGAACTGTAGACTTTGGACTCGTGTAAAAATAAATACAGCGATTTGACAGTCTTTCGAAGGTGCAACTAATTAGCATTAAAGGAGCGATTCGAGGTGTTTCAATCACAGTGCCGCAGAGCGCACTGAAATAGATAAATGCACCATCATTCTCAGAGGTTCGGGTGGCAAACGTCGTAACACCCAACCGGCAGAAAAATAAACCTCAACGAGACTGATTTTCACATAAATTGCAGACTCCTCGCCACTCACCGAACGATTCAATCGGGTCTGACGAAACGCTCCGTCGGGGCCGCGTGGTCAACCACCCCCCCGACCGGCCGCCCACAACGCGATACGCTCGCGCAGCCGCCGAGGGAGAGGTACATCGAACGCCCCTCGATCGGCCGCAGGCGAGAGCCGTTCGCCCGAACACCCCCGGCGTCCCGTGCGCATCGACGGACGCCCCGCGCGCTGACAACCGCCGCGGAGTGAGATCGCGATGTACGGCGGCATCGTGTCAGCCGATGATGACACCGCGAGCCGTCCCCTCCTGGAGCCGCTCCAGGAGCGCGGGCGCAGCTCGTGGACCCTCGGTCGCGTGACTCGCTACGCGGGTGCCGCCTCGATCGGCGCGCTCGTCGTCGCCGCGGGATTCATCGGGTCCGATCCGTCGCACCCCGCACTCCAAAAGTTCCGCGGCCTCCGACCGAGTCTGGGAAATGGTCGAGACGCCGCGACGACCCAACGCGCGCCGATTCGCCGCGCCGCCCCGACCCCCGCGCATCACCATCGCCTCGGGTCCCTCGACGCCGATACCGTCGGTCGCCTCGGCGAGGACGACATCGCGCAAATCGACAACCTCGACGAACAGGTCGAGCGGCTCACCCGCGAGCTCACCGACGCGCGATCGGAGAACACAGAGCTCGAGAAGCAGGTGCAGAATCTGGAGCAGTCCATCGTCGATACCCGCGAGGAGTTCCTCAAGATCGGCCACGGCGGCAAGAACAAGCATCTCGCGGGCTCCCACGAGAACGAGATCATCGCCGACCTCGAGATCCAGCTCAAGGACAAGCACTACGAGCTCGAGAAGACCCGCCAGCAAAAGTACAAGCTCTACGTCAAGAACAACGAATGCAACTCCGCGCAGGCCGATCTCGACAAGAGCGTCGCCGAATGCAAGAAGAACATGATCGAGTACGCCGAGCGCGCCACCGCCCTCGAGAAGATGGAGTCTTGCTCCGCCGAGAAGGAGGCCGTCGAGTCCAAGCTCACGACGGCTACCGAAAAACTCGAGGTTGCTCTCGCCGACCTCGCCGCAGCCCGCGGCGACGACCACGACGACAACTCGCGCATCGCTTCGCTCGAGTCCAAGCTCGGCGATTGCCACGACACTCGTGATGCCTCCGCTGACACCATCGCCGACTACAAGAAGGCTGTCGAGACGGACCGACTCGACCTCGCCGCTCGTCAGCGCCTCATCGATGAGCTCAACGCCAAAGCCGCCGCCTCCGACGAGCTCGCCGATCGCCTCAAGACGGAGGTTTCGCAGCTCGTCGAGGACGTTCAGGCCTGCGAGCTCGACGGCAAGTCCTTCGACTTCTTCTGCGCAGGCGAGGACGAGACCTGCGATTGCCCCGACGGCGACATCGTCTGGGGCCCCAGGTACCACGCCTCCGACCCGGAGAAGGCCAACACCTTCGCCGACGTCATCGCCACGCAAAATTTCATCGTCCACCCCGGCAAGTCCGGCTTCGAGTGCACCAACAAGCACGTCGGCGGTGATCCCGAGTCCGGCCAGCCTAAGGCGTGCTTCTGCGCGCCGAAGGGTCTGAACTACGACGTCAAGGCGTCCGCCGACGTCGAGCAGCCCTCGCCCGCGCCGGCTGTCGCCGAGCAACCCGCGCCCCCCGCGCCGGAGGTTGTCGAGGAGCCCGCGGTGAACGCCGCCGACGTGGAGTCCTACGAAGACGCCCTCGAGTCCGCGCCCGCCCCGGCGCAGCCCGAGGTCGAGCCCGTCGACGTCTCCGAGGAACTCTCGAAGCAGTTCGAAGAGAACGTCGGCGACGACACCATCCGCGACGTCGAGACCGACGCCGAGATTCGCGAAGACGAATCCGCCGCTACCCCCGCGCCGCACTCCCACACCAACGCCAGCGACTCCGACTCCGACTCCGGTGTCCATCTCAAGGGCGAGGACTGGAAGAAGTACGACGAGGAGGACCTCGAGGATCTCTACGAGGATCTCAACGAGAGCCTCAGCGAGGACGAGGAACTCCCCGAGGGCGTCGACGAAGCCGCCACGCGCGTCGCCGCTGAGAACGCCGCCGCCGCCAAGGCTGAGGCCGAGGCGAAGGCTGCCGCCGAGCAGTCATTCGGCGAGTGCCAGGCCATGTGCGCCGCGGAACAGGAGTGCTGCAACATCGACATCGTTCAGGGCTCCAACCAGCGTCTGTCCTGCCTCCAGGCCTGTACCATGGTCAGGGGCGGAGTCACCGAGGATCAGTGCAACGCCGAGTGCGCCGACGTCAAGTGCGACCGCACCGTCAACGGCGTCACCTACCACCATTGCAACTTCCCCGGCTGCGGCGATGTCCCCGCGCACAAGGATGCCTTCGGCGATAAGTTCCAGCCCGCGCCTTACGAGTGCGCCGCGCAGTGGGGCACCGACGACAACTCGTGCAAGAAGGGCTGCCTCAACGGTGTCACCGACTACGAAGCTTTCAAGGCTAAGAAGGCTGCCGAGGAGAAGGCTAAGGCTGAGACCGAGGCTGCCGCCGTCAAGGCTTTCGGTGACTGCCAGGCCATGTGCGCCGCCGAGCACGAGTGCTGCAACATCGACATCACGCAGGGCTCCAACCAGCGTCTGTCCTGCCTCCAGGCCTGTACCATGGTCAAGGGCGGCGTTACTGCAGATCAGTGCAACGCTGAGTGCGCCGACGTCAAGTGCGAACGTACTGTCAACGGTGTGACATACAAACACTGCGCCTTCCCCGGCTGCGGTGATGTGCCAGCTCGAAAGAATGACTTCGGCGACAAGTTCCAGCCCGCGCCGTACGAGTGCGCCGCGCGATTTGGCACCGACGACAACTCGTGCAAGAAGGGCTGCATCAACGGTGTCACGGACATCGATGACTTCAAGGCTAAGAAGGCTGCCGAGGCCAAGGCTGAGGCCGAAGCCGCTGCGGCCAAGGAGGCGGCTTTCGGCGACTGCCAGGCCATCTGCGCCGCCGAGCACGAGTGCTGCAACAACGACATCAAGCAGGGCTCCAGCCAGAAGCTCTCCTGCCTCCAGGCGTGCGTCATGGTCAAGGGCGGCGTCACCGAGGACGCGTGCAACGCCGAATGCCCCAAGGCCACCTGCAACTTCCAGGTTGGCGGCGAGAGCTACCCCGCCTGCACCGTCTGCGATGACGTGCCCGCTCACAAGAACCACTTCGGTGACAAGTTCAAGCCCGCAGACTACACGTGCAGCGCCCACTACGGCACCCATGCCGACGGCTGCAAGAAGGGCTGCTCCGCCGGTACCACCGACTTCGACACCTACAAGGCTGAGAAGGAGGCTGCCGAGAAGGCCGAAGCCGATGCCAAGGCTGCCGGCACCTGGAAGCGCACCGGCTTTGAGACCAAGACCGACGTTACCAACGCCGTCAAGGAGTGCCAGAAGACCAACTTCGCCGGCGATGATTGCGTCATGAACTGGTGGGACGTCAGCAAGATCACCGACATGAGCTTCATGCTCGACTGCAACCAGCGCCGCGGGTTTGATCGCGAGTTCAACCAGGATATCTCCAAGTGGGATGTCTCTCACGTCACCGACATGAGGCACATGATCCAGGACTGCTACTTGTTCAACCAGGACCTGTCCAACTGGGACATGAGCAACGTCCAGGACGCGCGCTTCATGTTCAACGGCGCAAAGGCGTTCAAGTCGGACCTGTCCAAGTGGAACCCCGCCTCCGCGACAAACTGGATGGGCATGTTCCAGCTCACCGATAACTTCAAGTCTGACCTGTCCGGCTGGAAGTTCCCCGACGGCTACAACGAGTACAAGAACTTCTTCTTCCGCGCCACGGCCTTCCACAAGGCCCTCGCGCCCCTTCAGGTGCTCGCGAACCCGCAGGATCGCACCTTCAACGAATGCTGCACCTGCCCGGATCCCATCGCCACGCCCTCGCCCACCATCCCGGCAGCCACCGTTCCCACCCGCACCGGCTTCAACCACAAGAACGACGTGATCAACGCCGTCAAGGACTGCCAGAACAAGGGCTGGGAGGGTGACGAGTGCGTGATGAACACCTGGGATATCAGCAAGATCACCGACATGGGCCACATGCTGCGCTGCAGCATGGGCCGCGGATTCCCATCGGACTTCAACCAGGATATCTCCCTGTGGGATGTCTCGCACGTCACCGACATGAACAACATGCTCGGTGGTTGCTCGGTCTTCAACCGGGACCTGTCCCAGTGGGATGTGAGCAAGGTCGGCGCGGCTAACGGTCTGTTCTCCGGCTGCAACGAGTTCAACGCGGACATCTCCAAGTGGAACCCGGCCTCCGCAACCAACTGGGAGTTCCTCCTCAACGACGCCACCGCCTTCAACCAGGACCTCTCCGGCTGGAAGTTCCCCGACGGCTACAGGCACTGGCGCAACTTCTTCAGGAACGCCAAGAACATGGACAAGTCCAGGATGCCCGCCGGTGTCACCAACGACGGTCTGCCGGGATGCTGCTCCTGCCCCCCGCACGATCCGGTCTCCAACCCCTGGCCCGAATCGGTGGCTGAGTACATGGAGGCCAAGGCTGCCGCCGCCGCCGCCGCCGAGGCTGCTGAGGCAAAGAACTTCGGCGACTGCCAGGCCATCTGCGCCGCCGAGCACGAGTGCTGCAACAACGACATCAAGCAGGGCTCCAGCCAGAAGCTCTCCTGCCTCCAGGCGTGCGTCATGGTCAAGGGCGGCGTCACCGAGGACGCGTGCAACGCCGAATGCCCCAAGGCCACCTGCAACTTCCAGGTTGGCGGCGAGAGCTACCCCGCCTGCACCGTCTGCGATGACGTGCCCGCTCACAAGAACCACTTCGGTGACAAGTTCAAGCCCGCAGACTACACGTGCAGCGCCCACTACGGCACCCATGCCGACGGCTGCAAGAAGGGCTGCTCCGCCGGTACCACCGACTTCGACACCTACAAGGCTGAGAAGGAGGCTGCCGAGGCTGAGGCTGCCGCCAAGGCCGAAGCCGAGGCTGAGGCTGCCGCCAAGGCCAAAGCCGAGGCCGAGGCTGTCGCCGCACCTGCTGAGGCAGTTGCTGTCGCCCAGCCCAAGAATGTCCAAGGTCGCTACGTGCGTCTCTCCAAGACGGGTATCATCAACGTCGCGGAGCTTTATGTCTGGAAGAGGGACGGCTCCGAGCTGGTCAACCTGGCCGACGGCAAGTCTGTGACCGGCGACAACACGCATTTCTTGGGGAACCTGCAAGCCAGGAACCTGATCACAGGCCGCACCGATTTCCATGGCATGGTTCACACGGTTGGCTCCGATTCCGCGCTGAAGTCCATCACGGTGGACCTCAACGCCGAGACGGACATCGACGGCTTGCTCCTTATCAACAGGCAGGACTGCTGCGGAGAACGCACCGTCGGCCTGAAGGTGGAGGTCCTCGACGCGAACAAAAACGCGATTGTGACCACCACGATCAACGAGGAACACAGCGCGTACGCGCTGGACCTCGCCGCGGGTACCGACGAGTGGAAGTCCGTGTCCGGCGCCGGCCAGAGCAGCAACTTCAACTGGAAACCGCTCGTGCCTGCCGCGCCCGCCGCCAAGGCCGAGGCTGTCCCGGATTTCAAATGGTCCATCGATCTTCCCAAATCACTCAAGGTCCATCTCGTCGCCGACGACATCCAAACGACGGACCTCGGAGATGGTAACCTGGTCAACAAGTGGCCGGATCGCTCTGGCAAGGGCAACAACGCCGTTCTTTACACTGAAGCGACAAGACCAAAAAAATCGACAGACCAGACCATCTTCAACGGGCACGATTCAGTCGATTTCGGTGAAAGCGACTCTGCAAAGTACACCTGCTTGTCCATGGGCGATCGCAGCTCGCAGATGCTCACCCAGCCCGGAGAAACTGGACTGACTGTCTTCTACGTGGTCAGGCCAGATGAGAGAACAACGGAAAAACATCAATTGAACACGTTGTTTTCTTACGGATTCGCCGCGGATGAGGGATACGGTTTCGAGCTTAACGTGAATGAGAAGGGTACGGGTGCCACTATGTTTACGCCTACCAAACGTTCCCATGGAGGCAGTATTTCACAGTCAAAGACACTCGTCGAAGACAAAGAACCCGTTATCATCACCATGAAGTATAAGTTCGCCAAGGACAGCAGAAGCGAAGGTTACATGTGGGCGAATGATCATCACGCAAAGGTGAACAAGGCGCAATATAACCTGGCCCCTGCCAAGGGTCACAAAGTCAGAGCCTTCACCAGCAGTAACATTCGGAAGGACTATGGCATACGCGGTGAGCTCAGGGAAGATAATTTCTTCGCGATCGGCTGCCAATCCAAATACGGATACGGCAGCCGTGAGTTCAGGTTCCTCGACGGACAGATTGCAGAGATGCAGTTCTACGGCGAGAACTTGGATGACACAACGATCAGAGCCATCCGAGCCGACCTTCAGCGCAAGTACATTTCGCCCGACAGCCCGGCCTACGTCGAGGACATTAACTAATAAGGTGTGTCTTTTATGTGAAGAAGCGGAGGTTTTCCGTTACGACGGCTTTTCCCTCCCGTTTCAGCAAGTTTATTTTCATGTTTAATATCGAGTTGAAGTATACGCTCATCACACGCACTACACTATGAGCACGATGGGACGCGCGCCGTACCCTCGCAGCGTCACCGGCAGCGCGTGCGAACCTCCTTCGTTCCCAACCCCGATCGCCGCGAGCGCCACCACCTCGGACGCCAGCGCCGTCGCCGACGATCCCCCCCGCGTCCGTCTCCGAACCAACAGCGGCTTCGGCACCGAATCCCCCGACCCCCCCTCCGTCGTCACGCACGCCGCGTCCGTGTCCGACAACGCGAAGTGCGTCCCCTTACACGGCGACCCCACGCCCGCGTCCTTGGACCAGCGCAGGATCCGCCCCGTCGCCGCCTGGGGCTCGCGGACGATATCGACAACCTCCACGTCCTCCACGCCCCTCTCCCGACCCGCGGCGACGCACGCGGGGGCAAAGTCGGGGTGGGACCTGCCCTCGTGGTGCACCACGAGCCGCGCACAGCTGTGCTCGCCGCCGGTACATTCGAGCGCGACGCGCACGGCGGTCGTCGCCGCGGCGACGGACCGCGCGCCCCACTCCCGAAGAGAAGCAGATCCGAGAAGAGAAGAAGAAGAGCCTTCCTCGTCTTCGGGCTCGGGCGGTTCGTCGTCGTCGGGGTCGCCGCCGTTGACGACCCCGAGTTCCGACCTACCGGAGAGGAGCACGCCGTCGCCGTCCACCACGCACGCCACGTGCCTCCGCCCGCTACCCTTACCCCCCGCGAGCCCGACGAAGAACGTGCGTTGGACGTGAGCCGCGCCCGGCCACGTCGTCGCCTGCCCGCCCCGGCCCGGAAGCGAGACGAGCTCGAGCGCGACTCGAGCGGCTCCGTTGGCCGACGTTAGCCCGCACCGCCGCGGCCTCGACGCCCTCGCTCTCCACGCCGCGTCGCGCACGAGCGCCTCGTCGTCCCCTGAGGGACAGTCGATGACCACGGCGTCGTAGCCGCGATCGCGCGCGCGTCTGAACAGGGACTCGAGCTCGCCCGACCTCGCCGCCGGTTCCGCGTCGGACGCGGCGACGTCGGCGACGATCGCGTCGATCGCCGCGTCGTCCAGAAGGCTTCCAGAAGACTTCCACGCGCGCATCGCGGACTCGACCTCCTTCGCGATCCGCGCCTTGTCGCCGCCGACAAATAAAGTCCTCGGAGGCGTCGACCCGGAGGCGTCCAACTTCCAACTCGCGGGCCCGTCGTAGACGCCGCCGAATCGTTTACTCGGCGCACCCGCCCACGGGGGCAGCCGCCGCATGCGGTCCGCGAGCCTCGCGTGCGGCGCGAACGGCTCGCCGAGCGCGACGCGTATCTCCGAGACGCGTCGTTGGAGCGTCGCCGGGTCCCCGGTGCTCACGCCTTGGTCCGTCGCGCCCGCCGCGCGAGCCCGAATCGTCGGAGCCAAAAGTTCCGCGGGGTACGCCATCGCCTCCGGCTTCTTCTTACCGCCACGTTGACTCCCCCGTTGACTCCCCCACGCCTCGGGGACCAGCCACACGGGCGCCGCGGCCTCGTCCGCGTCCTGGAGCAACGGCACACGCGCCGGGTACCGCTTGCGATGGTAGGACAGGAGCGAGTCGCCGCCGAGCTCGGGCCGCGGCTCGCCGATCGATCCGTTCGCAGCGTCTCTGGAAACATCGCCGGATGAATACGCCAGTTTACCGGAGAGGTGGGGTCCTCCCCGCGCGACAACCTCGGATCCCTCCGGTACGTCCAGGACGTTCGGGTCGTCCATGATCTGCCGGACGCTCATCGCGCTTCGAAGCTCCCTGCCCGCGGCGACAACCAGGTGCGTCGAGCCGCCGGGAGTGATGGAGGTTGAGTCTTCGACGGAGAGGGCGAACTGCTGCAGCGCGGCGACGGCGCCGTCCTCGAGCGTCGCGTCGCATCGCGTGGTGCCGGGCTTGGCGGTGAGGACGACGCCGCGCGTGCCGTCCCTGCTGACCTCGAACTCGTCGCCCATCGTCGCGAGCGCGTGCGCGTAGAGCGCCTCCCTGAGCAAGGAGACGTGCGAGTTTCGATTGAGCGCGACGGGGATGGGTTCGCCGGAGACGAGCGTGGCGCCCGCGCCGGCCGCCTTCTTCTCCAGCGCGGCGGTCGCGGGGCCGGGTTCGCCGGCGCGAAGGGCGGTTCCGGGTTCGGGTCCCGCGACGAAGAGCTCGGTCCGCGACGCGAGGGGCGCGCCGGCCGCGCCCTCCGGCCTCAATTCTCGCAGGAGCCTCACCTCCCTCCACAGCTTAGATCCGAGGTCGCCGCTCCACCCGCCTCCCTTGCCGCCCTTGCCGCCCTTGCCATTCGACTCGAACCTCAGCGGCGTGGCGTTCAGCGGGGATTCGATCGAGATCTCGTACGATGTGAGCACGTGCGAGACGCCGCCGCCCCCCGAGTCCGCCGAGGCGTCCGAGGTTGCGTCAGACTTGGCGCGAACGACGGGAAGCGCGCGCCGATTCGACGCGCGAGCGCGACGAAGGCCGCGGATACCCGCGTCACGGAGGCGGGTGGCGAGCATGTCTGGAACTAACGCCGGCGTCGAGCTCATCAGCCGCGCGAGTACCCGCCGCGCGCGCCTGAGATACTGCCGACGCGCGGAAGGCAATCGCACTCAGTCTTTGAGGATCCTTGAAACCTTGGAAAACCAACATTTGGTCGCCGGGTCTCGCCCGCGTCCTCCTCGCGGCGTATTTTCGTCTTCAAGACGCGTGTTTGAACTTGGCTGGCTAATATTACAAGTGGACACCCGTTGCTATCCGGAGTCACAATCGCTGCTAATGCGGGGTCGTTAGCCGCTTCCCTCCCGCGTAAGGAGTAAAGAATATCGAGCCGGAGCTTTTTGCTTGAGAGTGAGCGCTGAATCGGCTCACCTGTCCCGCGCCCCAGACTCGATTGGATAAATGTGCATGCAAGTCAATCTCGTGCGTCGATCGTGACTTGTTTTGGTCTTTTGTTGTCAGTGTTGTCGGCTCTCGGAAGCCCTCGGAAGCCCTCGGAAGCCCTCGGAAGCCCTCAGAAGCCCTCGCCCTCTGGCAAGCCGTCCTTGAGGAACATGTCGAGGACGTCGTCGTCGGGAAGTCCTTGCCCGTTGACGAAACCGGTGGTCATGTTGGGAATGGCACCCATCTGCTCGCCGTTGGGCATCATGACCATGCCGTTGCCGCCCTGCTTGTTATTTTGCAAGTTGCCGTACCCCCCGTTGCCGTTCATCATGCCGCCGTCGTGCATCTGCATCATGCCGCCGCCCGGGCCCTGCACCATCATGCCCCCCGGGCCCATCTGCCCGACGGGCATCATCTGCCCGTTGGGAGCCATCATCTGCCCGGGCTGCATCACGTACCCCTGCGGCATCTGACCGTTACCCTTCCCGTTGGGCGCCATCATCTGCGGCGGGCCCATCCCGGGGCCGCCGTAGACCATCCCCATCTGGATCGTCTGAGGCGCGCCGCCGTTCAACATGGAAGGATCCATCGGGCCGGGGCCAACCATGATGGGACCGTTGGGTCCCTGAGCCATGGCGGGGGATCCGACCCGCCCGCCGGGCCCGTTCTGAAGGTTCATGGAGCCGTCGAGCGCGATCGGGGACATGAACCCCGGTCCTCCCGCGGGCGCGCCGCCGCCGCTGTTCACGCCCTGCAGGCGCTTGAGGTACAGCCGGTACTTCTGCAGGTGGCTCGCCACGTTCTCGCGAGTCAAGCCCTGGACGCCCATGAGGTCGAGGATGCGCTTGGGCACAGCCTTGTCGATGCCGAGCTGGTTGACCGCGGTGACGAACTGCTGGTGCAGCTCCGCGCTCCAAACCACCCGAGGCTTCTTCAGCGCGCTGCTGTCGTCCTCGTTCTCATCCCCGCCGCTGCCATCCTTGTTCTCATCCTCGCCGCTGACGTCCTTGTTCTTGCTGCTCCCCTTCTTGCGCTTGGAGCTGCCGCCGCTGCCGCCCGCGCTGCCGGTGTTGTCCTTCGTGCTGCCACCCTGCAGCTCGGAGGAGCCCTTGCTGTCCTTGCCGCCGCCCTCGCCGGTGCTGCCGCCGCTCACCGTCCGCCCATTCGCGCCGGCGCCGTCCCTCAGGTTACCCTGCGAAGACTCGCGCTTGCGGCGCACCACGTGCTGCCAGATGTTGCGAAGCTCCTCGATCCTGACGGGCTTCAAGAGGTAGTCCACGGCGCCGTGGATGATACCGCGGAGAACCACGTCCGTGGCGCAGTTCGCGGACATCACTGAGAGGGAGAAGGGGGAGGGGGCGGGGGGAAAATGTCAGTTTGTTTTCTTCACAAATAAGAGATCCAGATAGTTTGGTGATATTTTGGAGCCATGCGGGCGAGTGCGTCGGTGGGTTCGGGGCACGGCGCGGCGACGGGGGGGCGCGCCCCGCCGCCGTTTCGGCCCCACGTGGTGTTTAGCTCGAGAACGCGAAGCGTTTTGGGGCGTGAACGCGCCCGGGACGCGCCAACACCACGAGCAAACGCGCTCGTCCATTATGGATAAGAAGCACATTTTCAATGGGGTGGTTGGGGGGTGCAAGGAGGGTTGACTTGACTCACTCATGACTGGTATGTCGAGCTCGAGGGCGATGTGCTCGAGGAGCTTGAAGCCGTCCATGTCCGGCATGTGTACGTCGGAGAGCACGATGTCGAAGTCCTCCTTGCGGTCGCGCAGGGTCTTCAGCGCCTCGGCACCGCGCGAGAAGGTGGTGACTGCGTTGTTGAGTCGGAAGGTTGGGGGAGCGCGTGAGAAAGTCGGGTCGATCGAGGGTTGCCGAGGTGGGGAAGCCGCGGGGATTGAAGACGCGTCGAGCGATGAACGCGCCGGGCGCCGCGCCACGTATTTGGCAAACCCGCGAGTGCACCCTTTCGGCGCGGTCTCGGGGAGGATGCGATCGCGCGTCGTCCATGCCGTCGCGGTTTCGGCACCGCGACCGACGGGAGAAATTCGCGTTCCATTTGCTCGTAAACGGGACGCATGTGCGGTCCGGGACACCCACCTTCGTACTGGCATCGCTTCAGCATCTTCTCGACAATCTTCAGGCAGAGCGGGTCATCGTCGACCACGAGAACCCGCAAGCCGATGGGGAACCCCTGCGGCTTCACCGGTGGCGACATGGCGACGGGACGCGCGTCGAACGGTGGGGTGCCCGGCGTATTTAAACCCTACGAGACTGCCTACGGGCCCGTGGGGAGCGGAGGCTTTTTTCCCGGGAACGCGGGAGTCCACCGGGCGCGAGCTTTCGTTCCGGGGCGCGGCGCGATCTTCAGCGCGGCGGAGGGTGGGAACTCAACACCAGATGTCGGTATCACACCAGAAGTACTCCACACGCCGCGTGCGTGGCGACGCGTCGTGTGATTTCCAGAACCAAGGGCCAACGCGTGTCGACTTTCTTCTTTTCGAAGACAAGTCATCCCACGAGACTGGATGCACTGTGCGCCACGGAATACGATTGCGAAAACGCTATCCGATTCGTGGAACAGTTGGAACAGTTTGGATAGGTTGAAAGTTCCATTCATGCGCGGCTGTTATCAGATAAACAGAGCTGTGGGTCAATTCCATCGGCGTTGATAGGAAAGTTCTTCGATCATCGCTCAAACTTTCGTCATCATTTTTTTCGCGACCGCCGACTGTTTATAACTCCAGAACAGTTTGATGGCCCCGATTGCACAGTCAAGTAGTCAAATCTTTTTGACGTAAGGTGCAACTGGAGAGAATCTGGAGAGAATCTGGAGATTGCATCTCTGCCCTCCAGTTCCTTGCCGACCGTTTGGTTGAGACCGACCGATGTTCGCCTCCAACCCTAAACTTTGCCGTTGCACCCGAGGTCTCGATACCCCAAGGACTTGAATTGTGAATTCCCGCGCGCGCGAACGTCACTCCACACCTCCACACACGTCCTCGACCTCGGCGACGCTCGTACCGGCGACCGCACGATGGCGAGCGAGGTTCCAATCTCTGATGACGACTACGCGATGGCCGCGACGTGGGCGGTGGAGCACGTCGCGGCGCTCGGCATCCTCGGGCGGAACGTCCTCACCGATTTGTTCTCGATTTGCGACAAGAATGCGCACCTCCCCGCGCGCGTCGAGCAGAGGCTCGTCTGGGTCCTGCTCAACGACGTCGTCGAGGGCGACGGCGAGGTCTCCGCGCACGTGTGCAAGATGATGGACAAGCTCTCCCCGCTCACCGCGCAAACCTCACAGGAGGTGGCGGACATCTGCGTCAGGATCCGGCAGGCGGTGTGCGTCAGATCCATCGACGAACCCGCGCATTTCGCAGCCATGGTGGACGAGCTTTTCCCAACAAACACCGGCGGCAACGCGCTGCTCGACGTCGCCAGTCGAGGCATGCTCAAGGTCCTAGACGCGGTGGAAGGCGGGAACGACGCGGGCAAGATCGAAGAGGCGAGGGAGATGTACGGAGTAGGAGACCGCCAGCTGAGGCTGGATCTCAGGCGCTTCGCGACGATACACGGGCAGAAGATGGGCGGAACCTCCGTGCAGAGGCTCGTCGACGACATCGCCGCGGCGCGGTACGATCCCCCGGGACCCAATCGCAACCACGCCTCGCTCCCGCGCGGTGTACGCGAGATCCTCGCGCCGGGCGCGGCGCTGACCGCGTCACCTCTGAATGCGTCACCTTCGCCCCGCCGCAAGAGCATGCTCCGGACAGCATCCGGCGCGCCCAAGGTCCGCACCCCTTCGAAGGCCACCGCCGCGGCATCCCCCGTCGCCAAGCTCGCGCCACTCCCCGCGCACCTCGCCTTTGAAGACCCCGTCGAAGACAACGACGACGGAGACGGATTGAATGCAAACGACGACGAAGACGCAAACGACGTGTTCGCTTTCAATCCGGCGACTGACGACGCCTGGAACGCGCTGGGCGACCTCGCCGAGGCGGCGGATGCATCCAAACCCGGTAAGGTCAAGGGTAAGGCCAAGCGACGCGGCAAGAAACGCGGGTTACCGATCGATGATTCCGACGAAGACGACGAGCCGATCTCCGCCATCAAGAAGAGGATTGTCGAGCGGGAGGGTCGACCCAAGGGCACTCCGGTGACGCGCACGCTCGACCGACTCGCCTCTGCCTCGGGTCTATTCGCGTCTAAGAAGGCGACGGAGGAGGATGACGAAACGGACGAGGGTATCATGCCCACCCAGGCGGCGCCCACGGAGGAGGACCTCGACGCCGAGCGCAAGTCCGGTAGGCGCAGCTTGGGCCAAATGGTCAAGGGTATGCTACCTGCTAGCTGGCGAAAGGGCAAGGGCGGCGTCGGCGAGACCTACCCTGCCTCGCCCGAGCCCGAGCCCACCTCCCCCGGTCTTCACCTCGCGCGCGTTCCCTCCCCGCCGACCGCGGTGGGCACCCCCGACGGCACCCCCAAGCTCCGCGGTGTCGCGCCGCACGGGCTGGCTCGAAGGCACTCAAAGTTCAGGGACGGCGACAAGGTCGCCGCGGGTTACGTGGACAGGCGCAAGGTGGGCCGCAAGTTCTGGAGCGTCGCGGAGACCGCGGCGCTGGTCCGCGGGTACGAGCAGTTGGAAAAGGCGGGTAAGCTGAGGGTCGTCGACGACAGGCTTCGCCCCAACGGCGGCATCGATTGGATCGCGATTTACAAGACGAACGAGGAGCTCTTCGGCGCCAACGAGCGGACCACGATGGATCTGAAGGACAAGTGGCGCAACCTGATGAAGAAAAGGAAGACCGCGGAGGGCGAGGAGAGGAGGCGCGCGAGCCTCGGCGCGGCGGGAACGGGAATTTCCAGGCGCAAAAGCGGCGGCCTTTGGGGGTTTGCCAAATCCATGGTCGGCCTCGGCGGCGGCGCCGAGAACGACGGATCCCTGGAGGACCTGATCCCCGATAAGGACCCCGAGCCCCAGCCGCCCGGTGTCGCCAACCGGCACTCCGCCCTCAACAAGAAGCTCGGCTTGGCGCCCGCTGGGCGCAAGATCAAGCAGCCGTGGACCGACGAGGAGGTGGAGGCGCTGAGAGAGGGCGTCGCCAAGCACGGCAAGGGCGCGTGGAAGGCGGTGCTCGTGGAGAGCTCGCACGCGTTCCAGGACAGGACCACGATGGATCTCAAGGACAAGTGGCGCAACTTGGAGAAAAAGGCGGCGAAGGAGAGGGCCCGAGAGGTTCAGGAGGAAATCGACAACGCCGCGGAGGAGGAAGCGGATTCCTCGTGAGCTCGACGACGACGCGAGAAAGCTGAATGTGACGTCTCAATTTTACGATACACGTGATAAAATCTCTCTACTCGGTATATTAGAGCCGATCCCCGCGGGATCGGCGGGGTTCCCTGCGATCATCGCGATCGTCACCCCTTCTCCGTTCGTCCCTGCGACGATCCGTATCCCGTCTCTCCTCCCTTCCGTCGCGGTGGGACCTTCGCTCGTTCCCGCGATTGTTCTCCGGCTCCGCTCGCTCCTCCTCCATCTCCCTCGTGTCCTCCTCGTTCTGCATGTGTCTGTGATCCCTGTGCGGAGGCGGGTGGTAGCAGTAGTCCAGCTGCGGGATGATGTTGAAGTTGCAGGAGGAGAGCCAGTCGCCGTTGTTCCCGCCGCCATCCTGCGAGTACCTCGACGCGAGGTCGTCCCCGTCGAAAGAATCGTACTCTTCGTCGTCGATGGCGGGCCCGACTCCGCTCTCCGTCTCGCTGCCGTAGATCCGATCCTCCTTGGCCTCATCGTCCGGGACGATCGTGAGCGCCGCCGCGGATTGCTGCGCGCTGGGGAGGACGGTGTTTGGGGACCCGTCTCTGGTCTCCTCGCCGTCGCGCGGCGCGGAGATGATGCTCTTGACGTCCTTGATCGACCTGAGGATCTTCAAGGCTTCGCCGTGCCTGTAGTGGCCTTCGTCGAGGCATCCCGGGGGCAGGATCCTGGCGTACCTCTTCCTGTACCGCTTCAACGTCCGGCGATCGGCGCGGCCGCGGAGGAGTTGGTAGATGCGAATCTTGTTGGTGAGCATGTTCCGAAAGTTGTTCACCAGGAAGGCGACGTGCACCACCTCGATGAAGTTGGTGCTCTCCTCCTCCGACGCCGTCTCGCACGTGAACTTGTCCAGGATGATGGACACGAACAGGTTGGCGAGCACGGCGTTGGCCATGAGGAAATAGGAAAAGAAGTAAAACGGAGCCGAGTACCGGTAACTGCACTCCCTGCCCCAGTCCCCTTCGTCCCCCTCGCAGTCCCAGTACGTAGCCCGAAAGATGCTCTCCCAGTTCCCCGTGAACATCACGAAGAGCAACAACATGGCGTTGGGCCAGTTGCGAAAGTTGGTGTACTTGTTCAGGCCGTTGGGGAACCCGTACGGCGCGTCGATGTCGCCATAGAGGGTAACCCCCAGGCACGCGTACATGAACATCAACAGGAAGAGCAGTAAGCCGATGTTGCTCACGCCGGGTATGGCGGATAGGATCGTGTACATCAACACCCGCAGCTCCTTGAAACCCTTGATGATCTTAAACAGACGGAGGAATCGAAAGGTCCTCAGCACCGCGACGAACCCGGCGTCGCCCGGGACGGAGAGCTCGACGACGCCAGCCGCGACGATGACGAGGTCGAACCTGCACCACGGGTCGGACAGGTACGCCTCGGGGGTCATCGCGGTCATCAGCACGACAACCTCGAAGCAGTAGATGGTCTGGAAGCAGATGCCGGAGTAAAAGTCCACGTCGTCCATCCACCCCGGCTGGTCGGCGTGGATGCACATCAACGCAAATCCGTTGAGCATGATGACGCCCATCATGATCGGGTTGAACATCCTGTGCGAGGCGATCGCGATGCACACCTTGACAAAGTTGGATTTGGTTTTACGCTCCGCCCAGTGCTTCTCCTTCTCCGCCTGCGTCCTGGCGAGCATCAACGCCTTATCGAGCGTGGCGCTGTGTTCGTTGGCCATGGCGATGACTCCCTCGTTCTCGCTAGCCTTGGTGTACTGGTCCACCAGCGTGGACACGAACATGTTGGCCCAGAAGAAGCACGAGAGCATGGTGACGAGGACAAAGTACGCCGACGCCCACGGGTTCTCGTCGTACACCGGGTTCTTGTCCACGTCCACCGCGTCGATGCCGGTGTACATCACGTCCTGCCAGTTATCAGCCGTTGACGTGATGAACACCACGACGAGCGCTTGGCCGATGTTATCGAAGTTGTACTCCGAGTTTCGCCAGGTTCCGTTGAGCGCCGCGCAGTCCGCCTTGGTCACCACGGGGGGCATGCTGCACTCGAACGAAGCCACCGGCCACAGCGGGTCGCCCGATTCGTCGATCGCCGCGTCGTGCTCGCACGTCGTGAGCGTCCGTTGCGCCCAGATCCCGCCGAAGGATTCGCACGTCGCCTGCGTGCTCTTCGCCTCGTAAACAGAGGCGTCGTTGACGTCAGGGACGAAGTGGCAGCTCCAAAACTTGCCGCCGAAAAACTGCATTCCAAACAGGCCGAGAATCATGGCGAGGAACGCGCCGAGGACCATGATCCACTTGATCGCGGGCAGCGCGCCCACGGTGCAGTCGACCACCATGCGCAGCGCGGGAAGCCTGCGAATGGCGCGAAGCGGGCGCAGGATCCTGAGCAGACGGAGCGAGCGGAGCGCCGTGAGCGTGCTGGCGTCCAGCCCGGCCCACGAGAGGATGAGCGAGAGCCACGCGGAGACCACAATGATGAAGTCGAGCTTGTTCGCGAGCTGCCTGAAGTACGGGCCGATCCCGATGGCCATCCACTGGATGCCCATCTCAAAGGTGAAGATTATGGTCAGGATGATGTCGGTGACGTAAAACACCCTCGCCGCCCCTGAACCCTCCGTGGGCCAATTCGGTGTCTCCATCGCGAGCATGATGGACGACCAGAGGATGCAGACGAGGATGAAGTTGCCGAACCGGTTATCTTCGACGATTTGCAGCCAGATGGTCTTCTCCTGAGGCTGCTGATGGGAATCCACGAATTCGTTCAGAGCCTTCATCGACTTTGACTTACTTTGGCCCAGATCCTCGCCGTCGCGGAGCGCCTTCAACGATTTGGGCATCGACCCCATGTTCATCTGCTCTCCGGTCGGGGTCTGCGTGAAGGGCGTGAGCGCGAGTCGCTTGAACTCCATCTTCTGCGCCTTGGCCTTTGTCCAGTCGAAATTCTTCCGAAGGCTCAGGCGGTCCTTCGCCTTTTGCTCCTGCGTCGCCGTCATGCGTATGGGCAAGGGCTGCTCCACGCTCCTGTCGTAGTCGTAGTCGATATCGTACAGCCACTGCCTCACGACGGCCACCTCGTGCATCACCTTGTGACGCTTCAGGTTCTGGAGCTGCTGCAACCGCGTCTGCGGCGCCGCGTCCGCGGCATCCGCAGCCTTCTCGTCGTAGAGCTCGTTGAGCTGCTTCTTCAGCGCGCCGGTGTCGGGGGAGTGCGGGTCATGGTGCCGGTCCTGCGTTCCTCCCTTCCCGGACCGAGCCTGCGAGTACCCAGCCTGGGAGTACTTCTCCACCAAAGATCCCGGGGTTTTGGAGTAGTGGTTCCCGTGCCGAGCGGTGGTCTTCATCTCCGTCGGTTCCGTGCCCCTGTGCGACCGCGGGGGCGCGATGATCGTGCCCTGCGGCGTGGACGTCTCCGAGAGGTTATCGCGGCTGGTCCACGTCTTCGCGTCGCCGTTATCGTACGCCCGCCGCTCGTCCCTCCGCTCCTCGCGACGACGACGCCGCTCGTCCTCCTCCTCCTCCGACAAAGAAACCCTTCGGTCCTCCTCCTCCATGTCGACGAGCTCCTCGCTGAGCCGTCGTGGTCTCGCCCCGGAGTCCATGGGGCCCATCTCGTACCCTTCCTTGTGCGTCGTCGCCACACCCTTGGGCGGGGTTGGCCCTTCATCCTCCTCCTCCTCGTCGCCGCCGACGGTGTACGTATCGATCAATAACGCGAGGAGAAGCGCGAGGAGAATCTGCGAGATGAACATCCAGGAGATCATGAACATGGACGCGGCCGGGCCTTCCGCCTCCATCGTCCAGTGGATGACGTCGAAGCCGTTCTCGCCCGACGCGGTGACGAACAGAGTCAGCATCGCGCGCATAAACGACCGAAACGACAGCCGCCCGGCGTCCTCGTCAATCTCAAACACGCACGCGCTGCCGTAGAGCCTGGTGCCCAGGAGCGCGTAGATGAGCATGAAGATGAGCCAGACGAGGAGGAACCCGGTCATGGACGCGAGGGACGTGACCATCGCCGTGATCACCGCCATCGCCTCGGGGGCGGCTTTGAGCACCCGGACGGTCCTCACCACCCTCAGGACCCTCAGCGCGCGGATGAAGCCGAGGTTAATGGCGCTGCCCGCCATGTCAACCATCGACGATATCACCACAAAGCCGTCGAGCCTGTTCCACCCCACGGACCAGTACCCGCCGAGGCCGTATCCCAGGTGCTTAATCACAAACTCGGCGATGAAGATGCCGTTGAAGCAGTACTCCATGACGACGTTGGCGTCCGCGAAATCGTCGCTCTCGGGGTAGTGCCGCGTCATCATGACGACGGTGTTGAGCGCGATGACCACGAGGATGACGTTGTTGAATTTTTCGCTCTCGGCGATCTTGTGCACCGCCGGCATGTGCAGCCGCACGAGCTTCCGCACGCCCGCCAGAGATTTGCTGGTCCTCCACGTCTTCCCCATCGCATCGATGGCGTCGCCATCCCCTTTGTCGAGAGGGTCGCCGCCAGCCTCGATCCGCCTCTTCTCCCGCTCCGCCTCCATCTGATCCACCATCTTCTGCTCCGCGCTGCACGTCTGCAAACTCGTCACCACCACCGCCGACAGCAGCTGCATCACGAAAAAAGCACCAACGCAAACCATCAGCGCGTACCACAGCAACACGGGCCAGCCGATGGCGTCCATCAACATGTACGCCGTCTCGTTCCAGCCGTCGATCGTCAAGCCCTGCAGCACGAGCAGCGAGGACCACAGCACGTTGTCGAACTTGACGTACCCGTTACTGGGCATCTCGCCGTGCTTCGCGTAGTCGCAGCAGGTGTGAGTGGCGACGGGGCAGTTGTCGAGGGAGATGCCGCAGATGACGTCGTCGCCGCCGTCGGTGAGAGCCTCGTACCGCGCGGGAGATGCGATGGCGCCCGCGTACAACGCGTCCGCGGACGGGCACGTGTTCGGGTCGGTGTTGGCGCTGATGTCGAAGCACCTGCTCCTGAGCTCGCCGCGGAACAGCACCGTACCCGCGCACGCGCCCAGGATGATGAACCACACCAAAAAGATGAAGACGTTCATGATGTACTGCGCCGAGGAGAAGAGGGTGTTGACGAAGAGCGCGCCGGACTTGAACCTGGACAGCGTGCGCAGCGGCCTGACCGCGCGGATGGCGCGTAAGGAGTTCAGGCCCTCCGCGCCGCCGCTGACAAAGTCGAGGCACACGAACGAGATGATCACCACGATCCCGTCTAAAATGTTCCAGCCGTTCCTTAAGTACGCCTCTTCGCCGAAGAGCAAACCAGACGCGCATATCTTGACGAACATCTCGAACATGAAGAGAAAGGTGAAGAAGACGTCGGTGCCGTCGCTCAGCGCCGCGTTCGCGTTCTCGTCCAACGGGTCGTACAGCGCAGCCATGAGGAGGCAGTTGACGATGATGCTCACGAAGATCATGTTGTTGAAGTTTTTGTCGTTCATGATCGCGATGGCCTCCTTGCGCGGGAACTGCTCGCGGTCGAACATCATCAGACTCAGCGGGTTCTTCGTCATGTCGCTGCGGGAGGGAAATTTTTGGGGACATCGGGTCAGCGCGCCGCGTTCGTTGGGGCGGGGCGTTCGGTCGTCCACGGGAATTTTCGGGTCGGGGCCAGGGTGGATTCGGTCTCACCTATTGAACTTGGCCCACGCCGACGGCTCCTTCTCGCCGGGCCTCGTGGGCTCCTGCGTCCCTCCGGCGTTTGGATCGTCCTTACGTTTCAGCGCGGATCGCGGAGGCGCCAGCTCCTCCGAGCTCACCTGCGACCGCTCGCTCTGAAACCTTCCCCCACGCCTGCTCCTCCCATCGCTCCGTCCGCTGCGGACGCTATCAGCCTCGTAATGGTGCGAATGCCGCCCGTCGCTCCGACCGCTCCGGTAGCTACCGGAGCGGTCGGACCGCAGAGACCGCGCGTGACGGGGCATAGGCATGATGCCCGCGGGTCTTAGCCTCTAAGACCTCAGCAGCGCACGCCCAGGCGTCCGTCGGCGCTCGGCGCCCGACCTAAAATGCTGTCTCAACGGGCTAACGAACCCAAAATCTTTGAATTAGCACTGGCGATCACACGAAAAAATCTCAAATTTCCAAAATTGGCAAGTTTCCTGGGTAAAGACCCATAGCCATGTAGCGATTGGGGTTTTTTCTTGCGGCTGGGTGTTACAGCGCACTCAGAATCGGCGGAAACGATGACTCGGAAACGACGGTCTGTTTTGCGCCATATAATTCCCCAGCGGAATCGAATAACTAACTTCTCTAGTGCTAAGACTCTTACTGAAGAAACAAACAGCTCTCCACCATCGTTCCGCCGTCACGCGTGCCTAGCCCACTCGTCGGTGACGTCCTCCAACGACGCCACGTCCGGCTCCCCCCACTCTTTTCTTCGAATTAAGAACATGTCCAGCCGCACGTCCTCCGTCTCCTCCATCACCCCGACCCGTAGCATCGCCGACGTCACGGACACCTTCGCAAACGACATACCCGCGCTCTCCAGCCGACTCGGCAGGTCACCGGCACCCGACCTGTGCGCGGGTGCGGGGTTGACGATCACCGCGAATGCATCCGGTCCGTGACCGAGGTGTTTACGCAGCATCGTAGCCACGCCGCGAGCCATGCCCTGCTCGTGCACCACGTCCGCGCCGAGCACCACGTCGAAGGTGACGTATTCGTGACTTTTTTCACAACCGTCGTCGTCGGCTCCATCCTTCAAAACCCGATCCTCCCCTTCGTCGACGCCGCCTCGATCGAACGCGAACCCCGCCCGCGACAGCGCCCGTCCCAACGAGCACGTACCGGCACCGTCGTCGTCGGAATCGGAATATGAATCGTCATCATCGTCCCAATCGTGCGCCGCGCACGCGATCTTCGACGAGACTTCACCGCCGAGGTTCATTCTGGCGTTGTACGCGGCGTTGCGTACAGCGGTGGGATCCACGTCCGTCAGCGCCACCTTCCGTGCGCCTCTGTGTGCCGCGGTCAACGACGGCGCGCCCAACCCGGCGCCGATTTCCAAAACGGACTTACCCGCGACCGACTCGGGATGCCTCGCTATCCATCGCGAGAGGATCAAGCCGCTGTCCCACGCTATGTTTGGGATGCGTCGCTTATTGCCGCCCTCGGGCTCGCGCACGTGCCTCATGCGGAGGGTGAGTGGGTTCGCGAGCGTGCCGACGCCGAGGATGGCGTGCGAGGGTTCGTCCACGTCGCCGCGCGCGGGGAAGGACGCGCCGGGGGGGCAGTGCCTGGAGCACGCCTCCATCGCGTCGGCGGCGGCGGACGCCACCTCCGGGACCTCGTGCGTCACCAGCCTGGTGAGCAGGTCGTGGCCGCACGCGGCACCGAGCGCGGCGACGTACTCCTCGTCGTCTGCGATGAGCGCGGCGACCTCCTCGAGCGTCCGCGTGAGCTCGGCGGCGCCGTCGTCGCCCGCGCGGTTGTTGGTTCTCAGCCGATCGACGACGACTGCGCACTGCTCCACCATCTCGTCCCACTCCCGCCCCCGCCAGCCGCGTCCTCCGGCGGCGTCCGATCCCGACATGTGAGAGCCGACTAGATATGACGCGCCCGCGGTGCGCCGACCGAACCCGCCTCCCTTCGCGCGTCGGGTGGTGAAGGTGCGTTCATGTTTTTCATCGTTGTAAAACTTGGACTGATAAGTTCACTTCAACTCGCATTCAATAATAATAATCGAGACCTAGCTAGCTAGCTAGGCTGGAACGGTTATTCCTGAGGGTGCGTCGCGGTAAGCGGCGTCGCGGGACTGGCGGCTGAGTTAATCAGCTCCCAGTCCAAGATACAAGCAAGCCATCGTACCGCGCTTGCCCCGCTCGGGGGCACAAAAAATAAATACTGCCACGCAGGGTCTGTCTCTAGTGTACATGTTCAGGCGGCGGTCACCGGTTCGACTCACGCCCCGACTCACTTCACCTTGACCTCGTGCATCTTGTTGGGACCCCAGAAGATCCCGAGCGCGAGCGCGGGCTTGATGAGCGTCCAGTACGGCAGGTCCAGCCCCGGGCGCTTGTACGCCAAGGGGTGTTTGTGGTGCCAACCGTGGTACGCCTCCCCGAAGGTATTCGCGAGCGGGTCGAAGGGTATGTCCACCGCGCGGCACGTCCCTTTGGCGTTGGCGAACTTGGCGCGCTCCGCCTCAGTCACGGGGTCCGGGTGCGAGTGGAACATCACGTTGAAGTACAGCGTCAGGGACTGGCACAGGACGCCGCTCATCATGCTGCAGTACACCGCCCACGCCGGTCCAAGCGTGGCATAAAACCCAGCGTGAACCGCAAAGACTGGGACCCAGTAAAAGTTCTCCATGAACGCGAGCTCGGGAAACGCGAGGTGGTCCTGCATGTACTCCTGATCGTGCCCCGACCCGAACGGACCTTCGCCCTGCGACGAGTACACCCACCCCATCCACGCGTACAGTTTGCTGAACGCAACCGGCGAGTGCGGATCAGCCTTTGTGTCGCAGTGCGCGTGGTGGCGCCTGTGCTTGCTCGCCCACCAAAGAGGCGCGCCCTGAGTGAGGGTTCGAGAAGAGGGAGAAGGTAAGTAAGAGGGACGGAATCGTGGGACACGACCTGCTTCGCGCGTGCGCGGGAAAGAAGCGTTCTTAAAGTCGAGGTTGGGACCCCCCCCTCCGCGTGCGTAAAGATTCGTTCGTATGATCAAACAGTCTGTCGGTGGTGTCTCGGGAAAAAAAGTGTCCGAAGCCGTAGCCGTGTCGTCGGTCGAACACGTGGGCACCGCCGCTGCTCGAGGCGGGGGATCGCGCCCGCGCCGCGAGTGCGATTCGGGAAACCCCCGCGGCGCGCGCGTGGCGTGCGAGAACCCCGGCCGTGTTTCTCTCGGCGCGTGTCGATCCCTCGGCACGCCTCGCGTCGGTCGTCGCGCGTGACGAATCATCCGCGGCTGTTTTGACCCTTGGGGGTAGCTAGGGGCGCTTTTTACTAACCTGAGACGCGAGGCAACCCCCGATGTACAGCGCGAACTGCGTGACGCGTCCGCACTTGAACCCCTTGTGGCTGAAGTACCTGTGCAGGCACACGCTCATGGGAATGCACTCCTTCCACAGGTAGATGAGGAACATCGGCCCGAGCATCTTGGTCTCGAACTGCGCGCGATAAATCCAGGCGAGCACAAGGAATATCGGGCCCTCCGCGAAGCCGATGGGGTTCATGGAAGTGCCCGGTATGCGCATCACGTTCAGGCGAGTATCTTTCATGAGCCCGGACGCGGCGAACGCCTTCGCCTGCGCCACCTTGACGGGAGTGGGGGGTAAGCACATGGTGGATGCGTGTCCGCGCCCCACTGCGCCGCGACAATGGATTCTTTGTGAAAAACGGAAATCAGGCATGCGTTATTCGGAACTCCAATTACTGCATCTGTATGGGTATTTTAGCATATTTTCTTGTCAATGTATGGGTATTTTACAGAGATATTTCTTCGTTTGTTTTGTATGACTAAAAATGGTGTAAATGCCGTTGTTTTAGTAGACCGTTCGAGATGAATCACGGCGTGATTTGGTCACGCGCGGCTCACGCCCTGATGACGACGGTGTGGCGGCCCAGGGTGAGGGTGCGGGTTCCGGATGTAGACGAGGGTGAGAAAGGAGTCGAGGTGGCGGAAGAGGTGAACGATGCGGGTCTGACGAAGAAGGGGACGAAGCGGAAGAGAGCCCCTCCAACAAAGGGGCCATGCGAGCACGGGGTGAAGCAACGCTCGAAGTGCAAGGTGTGCAGCGCTTGTCCGCACGGTCGTCAGCGCTATAGATGCAAGGAGTGCGGTGGTGCATCCATCTGCGAGCACGGTCGTCAGCGCTCTCAGTGCAAGGAGTGCGGTGGGTCAGGAATCTGCGAGCACAGTCGTCTGCGCTCTGAATGCAAGGAGTGTGGTGGGGGTGCAATCTGCGAGCACGGTCGTCTGCGCTCTAAGTGCAAGGAGTGCGGTGGGTCTGCATTCTGCGAGCACGGTCGTCGGCGCTCTCAGTGCAAGGAGTGCGGTGGGTCTGCAATCTGCGAGCACGGCCGTCAGCGCTATTCATGCAAGGAGTGCGGTGGGGGTGCAATCTGCGAGCACGGTCGTCGGCGCTCTCAGTGCAAGGAGTGCGGTGGGTCTGCATTCTGCGAGCACGGTCGTCGGCGCTCTCAGTGCAAGGAGTGCGGTGGGTCAGAAATATGCGAGCACGGTCGTGTGCGTAATAAGTGCAAGGAGTGTCGTGCGGTGTAACTATTAAACCGACTCACTTCTTGGCAGCCTTGGCCTTCTCCGCGGCCGCCTTGCGAGCGAGGTACCTCGCCTTCGCGTCGTCGACAGCCTTGTCGTCGTTCTTCCTCACCCCGCTCTCGACCCTCTGCCGCTCCGCCTCCTTCGCCACCGCCATCCTTCGCTCCTCCTCCTTCGCCTTCTCCCCCTTGACGCGGCCGCCGCTGAGTTTCGCGAGGTCCGCGCCCCGCAGACGCTCCGTCACCGCCTCCACCCACGGCCCCTCCACCGCGCACACGTTGCGCAGGAACACCCGCGTCGTGGATATGAGCTCGTGGTACACCACCCACTCGGGTAGTAAACCGGTGCGATCGTCCGCGAGTTGACGCGCGGAGGACGGATGGACCTCCGCGAGCACGGCGTTGTCGTTGAAGGTTCGGAAGCCGTTGTGTTTGGGCAGGCGCCTGGCGAGTCGGTTGCAGAAGCCGACGCAGATGGCCTGGCGAAGCGCCGTGACGTCGCCGCGCTTCGCCTCGTCGTCCCGGTTACCATCGCGGCTCCTATTGCGGCCCCTGTCCTTGCTCCTGTCGCGACCTCTGTCCCTGCTCCTGTCGCGGCCCCTGTCCCTGCTTCCGTCCCGTTTGCGCTTGTCGCCTCTGGGCCCGTCGTCGTCCCTCCTCCCGGACCTCCCGTGTCTGTCACCCCCATTGTTGCCGTGTCTGTCGCCCCCCCTGCGCTCCATCTCCCGAAACACCCCGAGCAGCTGCTTCCGAACGTCCCTGGCGAACTCCATCCCGCGGTCGCTCAAACCGTGCCGCTCGCAAAAATCCCGTCTGTGCCCGCCCCTCTGCCACGCCTGGTACGTCCGCATCAACACAACGTGGTCCCCCATCCGCTTCTCGTGATCCGAGCACAGCGACTCGACGGGCTTCTCACCCTCCTCCACCCGCGGCGGCCCGGCCCCCGTGTACACCCGCTCGACGCTCAGCATCGCCGCGACGGTGGCCATCTCGTCGACGCATTTGAACCGCCTCGCCGCGAGCATCGCCCTGGCGAGCTGCGGCTCCACGGGCAGCGGCGACATCTCGCGACCGAGCGTCGTCACGGACCCGTCCTCGTCGATCGCGCCCAGCGCGTACAGCTGTCGCAGCGCATCCCCCATGAGTTTCAAATCGGGTTTATCCAGAAAGTCAAAGTCGAGGACGTCCAGTCCTTCCAGGCGCAAGGTTTTGAGGTAGAGAACCGTTCCCACGAGTGACGTTCGTTGAATCTCCGGAACGGTCGTCGTGGGCATGTCTAACTCGAAGTGCTCGCGTGTGTACAGGCGGAAGCATCGTCCGGCGCGCGTGCGTCCGGCGCGGCCCGCGCGTTGCCTCGCCTGCACCGCGCTGATGGACGTCACCTTCAGCGAGTCCATCCCGGTCACCGGGTCGTACTCGTTTTGTTTCGTAAACCTGCAATACAACACGACGTCAGTCACATTGCCCGTACGGACGGAACGGAAATAGGAAATAGAAATAAACTCACCCCGGGTCCACCACGAAGACCACCCCTGGAACGGTCAGCGACGTCTCCGCGAGGTTAGTCGCCACCACCACGCGCCTGCACCCTCGCGGCGGGGGCGCGAACACCCTAGCCTGAAGCTCGGGCGACAGCGCGGCGTACAGGGGCAGCACCTGCATGTCCGGGCACTCATCCTCGGGCATCTCCCGGACTCGTTCGTTGAGCGCCGCGCAGGTTCTTTCAATCTCATCCTTCCCCGTGAGGAAGAGTAAGACGTCGCCGCGTCCTTGTGAGCAGTGCAGGTCCATCACCGTCTCCAGCGCGGTCGCGACGTAGTGTTTCGGCGTCTCCGTGGCGTACGCCAGCTCGACCGGGTACACGCGACCTGGGACGTGGTAGACCGGACAGTCGTTGAAGTAGGCGCTGAACTTTTCTGATTCCAAGGTGGCCGACGTGACCACCAGCCGAAGCGTCGGTTTCCGTGTCTTGACGAGCACCTTGAGCAATCCGAAGAGGATGTCGGTGTTGAGCGAACGCTCGTGCGCCTCGTCGAGGACGACGACGCCGTACTTGGACAGCTGTGGGTCCTCGAGGCACTCGCGGAGTAAGGTGCCGTCGGTGAGGTACTTGATACGAGTGTCCCTCGACGAGCAGTCCTCGAATCGGACGGTGTATCCGACCAGCGATCCGATCTTGACCCCCATCTCGTGCGCCACGCGCCTCGCGACGGACACCGCGGCGACCCGTCTCGGCTGCGTCACCGCGACGCCCATCCGCGAGTCCGGCATGAGCGAGGCGGAAGCCTTGTGCAGGATCTGCGAGATCTGCGTCGTCTTGCCGGACCCGGTCTCTCCGATCACCACCGTGGTCGGGTTGGTGCGCACCGCCTGCAGGATCTCCTCGGCGTAGCGCAGCACCGGGAGCTCGCCCGGGGCGTAGGGATCCTCGACGGGCGCATCGTCGTCACCCATGGTCCACGGACGGTAGCACTAGTCTGCCGCCACCGGGAATGAATTATAATCGGCACCGCACGGGACGACGTTTGGGAAAAATGCGCCGCCGTGACACTCCTCAGCGAGCGCGCCCACGCGTCGGGTCGCGGGACGAAGGGAGGCATGGGGAAGCGGGATCTGAACGCCCTGCTGGGTGTGGGCAAGAAGTCGGGCGGCGTCAAGAAGGCCAAGAAAGCCGGCGGGTCCATCCTCGCGCAGGCGGCCGCCGCGACGGCGAAGGCGAAGGCGAAGAGCGCCGATGATGCGAGCGGCGTGGAGGACGCGGGGGTGTCACCTCGCGGGGACCCGGAGCCCGAGGCGACCCGGGGCGACGATCCCGCGCCGAGGCTGTCGCGATGGGGCACCGGCGTCGCCGACGATGCCCCGGGCCCGGCTCCCGCGCCCGCGAGGGCACCCGCCGCCAAGTCGAGGTGGAACGACGACGACGCAGATTCATCCGACTCGGAAGATGCCGCCGCCCGAAGAGAAGCTGCGGAGCGCGAGGCTGCCGCTTTAGAGGCCGCCGCCGCGCCCGAGAGCTACATGGACAAGATGGTGAGGGAGGCGATGGAGTTCAAACTCGCGCAGGAGGCTGCGGATGACTCACTCGAGGAAGCCGGCGAGCTTCCATCCAACGGGCATGGGCATCGACAGCCGCTGGATAAAGCGGCGCTCATGACTCCGAGCACCGACGACGACGCCACGCCGAGGGAGGCGCCCCAAACGGAGGATGTAGATGCAGCCGCGGCGCCCGTGGACACGCCCCCCGCGGGCGGCGAGGGCGCACAGACGGAGTCCCAGCATCCAGCCCCGCCGCCGCCCGCCGCGCTCGACCACCCCAACGTCACCGTCGGCCGCGGCGACGGCACGGCTGGCGAACGCGGCGGAGCATTGGCCGATCTGGACGACCTGGACGACCACGTGGGCGGCTCGGAGGACCGCGCTGACTCCGAGGAAGGGCTCGGCGACGTCGCGGGTCCGTCCAGGGGCCCGCCGGGAGGGGGAGGTTTAGAGACCTACACTAAATACCCGGTGGTTGAACGCGAGCCGAGGAAGTCGAGGGCGACTGATGGACCCGAGCGCGAGACGATCGAGGATGCGCCCTTCGAGGAATCTCCCGGAGTCGAACCCGGCGTGAGGACCATGACGAAGGTTCCGAGCTTCAACCGCGTGGCTCAGCTCCGGTCCGTGGTGGACGACGAGGACAGGTCCCCGACCCCCGACAGCGTTCACGAGGTGGTCGGCGAGCGCAAGTTCGACATGATGGCGGGGTGCCGGTCGGTGTTTGAGTACGAGCAGCTCAACAAGATCGACGAGGGTACTTACGGGGTGGTGTTCCGTGCGCGTGATAAAGGCACGGGCGCGATCAGGGCGTTGAAGAAGGTGAAGATGGATAAGGAACGGGAAGGATTCCCGCTCACGGCGCTGAGGGAGGCGAACATACTGCTCTCCATGCAGCACCCCAACGTGGTTGGCGTGACGGAGATGGTCATGGGGAACTCGCTGGACTCCATCTTCATGGTGATGGAGTTCGCGGAGCACGACCTGAAGGGGCTGATGGAGACCATGACCAAGCCGTTTACCATCCCGGAGGTGAAGTGTCTCATGACGCAGCTGCTGGGCGGCGTGAGTTACCTGCACGATAACTGGGTTTTGCACAGGGACCTGAAGACCAGCAACGTGCTGGTCAACAACAAGGGCGAGCTGAAGATTTGCGACTTTGGCTTGGCCAGGCAGTACTCGGATCCGCTGAGGCCGTACACGCACATGGTGGTGACGCTCTGGTACCGCGCCCCCGAGCTGCTCCTCGGCCAACGGCTTTACAGCACCGGAGTCGACGTGTGGAGCCTCGGGTGCATCATGGGTGAGCTGCTGTGCAAAGATCCGCTGTTCCAGGGCAAGACGGAGATTGACCAGATCGACCGCATCTTCCGCGTCCTCGGCACGCCGAACGAAAAGATCTGGCCGGACTTCGTCAACCTCCCGTCCGTCCGAAAAATCAAGTTTCCGCACCAGCCGTACAACAATCTACGAAAGAAGTTCCCGAAGATCTCACCCAACGGCGGCGTCACGCTGAGCGACTGCGGGTTCGACTTGATGAACAAGCTCCTCGCGTACGACCCGAGCCGCCGCATGACGTGTGAAGACGCGCTGA
>Ga0302114_10000400_pt1 | contig 30788 bp, 29 predicted proteins | sample AG5_Surface_MG_FD_203107 | JGI IMG/M metagenome (GOLD analysis project Ga0302114, IMG submission 203107) | Marine microbial communities from Western Arctic Ocean, Canada - AG5_Surface | ecosystem: Environmental > Aquatic > Marine > Oceanic | place: Canada: Western Arctic Ocean | collected...
TCAACAACATAAAGGACGGCGATGAGCGGCAGCATGGGCATCCGCATATAGACACACCGTATGACTCTGTGTTCTGGCCCTGCGCTATATCTGACCCGTTTAGCTTCACACTACCTGTGGCTATACCTGCGTGTGGGGCGGGCATGGGGTTCTGGGATGACGTTACAGAGAAGGAGATGGACTTGTATGCGCAGAGCAACCAGATACCTGAGCCGACTATATATGACTACGAGCTGGGCAGTATGTACCTGCATGATGGGATGACACCACACCGCATAGAGAACATGGGGAACATAAGAGACAACGAGTTGCGGATAACCCTACAGGGGCATGGGGTGACGATGGAAGATACGGGGCAGGTAGTGGCATATTTCTAGTCCCACACTCTGCTAACGCGAAAACAACGCTGAAACTAGAAGTATGTTCATTTGACATAAGCTCAGAATGCTGTATAATGGTACATGAGATGGGGGATTAGACATTCCTTTCTCACAACACTTACTTACTTACTTACTTAATCCCATGGGATTAGAGGATGACATTATGAAAAAGCAAAACGCATTCGGCGCACGGTTACTTCGCAAGGGCAAACGCGTAAGCGGCACACTCCCTGTCAACAAGGGTAACAAGCACAGGATGAAGTCTGTAGCAAAGAGCTAGAGGTGGTTGTAAAAGCAGTAACATTTATTCACTTACTTAATCCCATGGGATTAGTCATTATTGACTGGAGAACGAAATGAGTATTAAAGAGAACGCTTTGATTGTTAGTGTCAACGTCGAGATGCCTACCAAGGCACGTACCGACAAGAAAGCCATTGACGAGGTAGCCAAGAAGTTTGGCGTTGCCGCGAAATCAATAGACATGCGCAAAAGCCTGTACCCCAAAGAACTGCTAATGCCGATTGACAATGTTGTTTACAAGGCTAGACAGCACTGCGCATGTGATACCTACATGTGGGCTAGGGGCGAGTTCCTGTTACCTTCTACAGAGTACATGGAGTTTGCTTCCACAGGTGGCGACATAGAGTTGGAGTTCCAACAAAATGTGACTGCATTCCTCAACAACTGGTCTAACGTACTAATAGGTGCAGAAAAAGAGCTGGCTGGCTTGTATGATGCTGGGCTGTACCCCTCTCTGGAGGAGTTGCGGCAGCAGTTTTCCCTCAAGTTCAAGTATCGACAAGTGACAGACGAGCAGGATTTCCGCGTGTCTATGCAACAAGAGGAGCTTGACGACCTGCGCGCTAGGACTGAGGCTGACACGATAGACCGCATGGCTGGGCTACAGCGCACGCCAATCGCGAACCTCAAGAAAACGCTAGATATCCTTTCTGCTAAACTAGATGAGCCTATGCGGGAGATCAAGGATGAGTTCGGCAACTTATCTGAGCTGCGGCACGCTATCTTTCGCAATTCGACTGTCGATAACATCACCGATGAGTGCAAGAAAATCATTATGTTCGGAGATTCTGTTATTGGCACTAACGCCGTGTCTATGGCAATCAAAATAAAAGATAGCTTACCTGACCCCGACCACATCCGTAGTCGCGAAGCCAGTCGTACCATAGCGCAAGTACAAGCTAAGGCGTACTCCAAGGAATGCGATGACCTTATGGCTTCTATGCGTGGGCAATGGGAAACCCCTGTTGTAGCAGTTAATCCCATGGGATTAGTGGAGGAGCATTTGGAGACTGGAGGGGTACTTGGTGTGAAGGCATATAAGGCTTCCGAGGTGGAACCCATAGATGACCTGCAAGGTACGCCAACTATTGTAAAGGTAGAGCCACCGTTTGAGCCGCCAGCTAGTATACAGATACCGCCAGTTGAGGCGACTGTAATCCGTTCCGAGAGTCAGATTAAGATTGACACTCTGGAGCAAGAAATCAACGACATGTTCGGCTAGGGGGTGAGCTATGAAAGCAAAACCAAGTAGGACACTCAAACCCTATAACCGCAGAAAGAAGGGTCGCTGTATGGGTAGTTACATCATCAAACCACGAAAGCATATGACCTATCGGATGATTAAGAGAAAGCATCGACCCAACCGTTTCTTTGGATGGCGTATCAAACAAAGACGGGACTACAATGTAAGAAACAAGATGTTTAAACTTTACGCTTACGTTACACCAGCGATACTAAGGAGAACGAGATGAAAAATGCAGATGGCAGTGACCTTACGCTCCAACAACTAGTGGCGATTATCCAACATGAGATAAAGCACCACGAAGAACGTAAACGCAGACTGGAGTTGAACCAATACTCGCCCTTGCCAGCATCCTTTTGGGATAGGGACGAACCAACCTTTAGCAAGGATATGCAGGACGCTTTACATAAACTGATGGTGGGCTTCCCAAACATTGGGCAACCTAAGCCGTTTTTAGATTCAGACGAATCGAAAGCACCGTTAAAGCAGACGGTAGAAAACCTGCAAAAAATCATGGCGCGAGATGGTGAGTTGATACGCGAGATGGACAAGGAGATCAAACAGCTCAGGGACAAAAACCAGAGGCTTGCCGATAGGCTTGCCAAACCCAAAAAACAACAGAAAGAAAGTGCATTGGACGCAGAGCAAGACCTAGCCCTAAACAAGTTAGGTCAGATGCGCGCTAGGAAGCACCTCTTTTATGTTGATCGCAAGGGAGGAAAGCTATGAAGAACAGTGGATTAGATACGGAGCTGACTTTGCCCGAACAGGCACAACAACTAACCTTGTTGGCTATTAGGCTGAAGAAGCAAATTTTCAAAATGGAGGAGTTGAACGTACTTGCTATAGACACAGACTATTTCTGTGAGCGGGTAATGATGATGTGTGGTGAAGTAGTTGATAGCTGGGGTGTAGCTAAGCCCGTAGCTAACGGTTTCGAGTGTCAGCACACAACCTATGACATAGACGCCCAGAGTGGCGCGTCCTACTGCGCGCAGTGTGGGAAAAGCAAGTTGGAGATAAACCGTGAGCGGGGGTAAAGGGTCACGCGAACGCCGCGAGAATAGGCGGTACAAGGAGTTAGTGGAGGAGAACAGGCTGCTAAAGGAGAGGGTTAATTACTTGACCGCTCAAGTAGAGCAGCGTGGCCCTCTACGGCTAAAGATTGTTATGCGTGATGAGAAGGAGGTTTAATCCCATGGGATTAGGGAAAAAGATGTTCAAACGCCGTAAGGTTAATAGGATAAAACAGGAGAGAAGTATGGGTATGACAAACCAAATGCCGATTGGCAGCATGACGCTAGGGGCTTTAACTGAGCTTATAGATAGTCAGATAGAGTTTCAGCGAATAGAAGCGGAAGATGAGTTCCTTAGCCTTAACTACGAGGAGATGTTAGAGGCTAGTGAGATTGTCATACTGCGGGCTGAGCTTGAGGCTACTAGAACAAAACTGTCTGTAGCAGAACTAGCCCTAGACAAGTCGCGTGAAACTGCCTCAGCACTAGCAAGTTACCTGATTACAGGCAGAACCGCCGAAGAACCAGAACTTTGGCCGATGAATGACCAAGGAGGTGTGATCTAATCCCATGGGATTAGTTATGGTTTTACATTTACTAACTTAAACTTATTTACTAGGCTTAACAGCCGGAGAATTATTATGCGTATTAAACATGTTGCACCTGTAATCGTTAAGCGTTACATGAACCCACAAGTCCGTAAGCGGGCTATGTTCCTACTCGGTAAGTCTGGCGTAGGTAAATCAGAGGTAGTCTTTCAGGCTTCTGATATGCTTGCTAAGCACGTACCTAATTGGCAGGGTGTTACAGACCTTCGCCTGTCGCAGATGGAACCCACCGAGCTGCGTGGTATGCCCGCTGTAGACATGGCTAAGCTGGTTGCTAGCTGGTGTCGCTTCGACCTCTTACCTACTGACGGTGCAGGGATTATCTTTCTTGACGAGCTGACCTCCGCCCCTAAGATGCTGCAAGCTGCGGCATACCAGCTAGTTCTCACACCTGCTGACTTTGGCATACCTGATACATGGATGGTGGTGGCTGCTGGTAACTTCCAGAGCGACCGTGGCGTTACGTACCAGATGGCTGCGCCGCTGGTCAATCGTTTCAACTACTTAGAAGTTGACACAACGCTTGACGACTTCTTGGAACACGCTGTAGTCAATGGCTTACGCCCAGAGATCACATCGTTCTTACAAGATCGCCCTGACTACCTGCATCACTTCGAGGCTACTGGCGAGACCAAGCCCTTCCCTTCACCTAGGTCATGGTTTGCCTGTAGCGATGCGCTGGCGTTGGATTTGCCAGAGGAAGTGCGACCTGAGATAATCCGTGGTGACGTTGGTGAGGAAGCGGGTATTGCGTTCGATGCACACCTCCGCGTGTTTGGCGAGATGCCTCGCATAGACGACATACTTAGTGGTGTAGAAGTAGAAGTACCGACCAAGCTCAACGTAGTGTACTGCTGCGCTATGGGTCTGGCTGCAAGGGTAGACAAGAGTAACTTCGCTAACGCGTGGAAGTTCCTGTCTAAATGCCCGGGCGATGTGCAGACACTTACTGTTAAGTTAGCGTACAAGCGTGACAAAGAGATCGCTAAGTCCCCTGCTTACTCGCAGTGGGCTATGCAGAATCAGGACGCGTTCGCCGCCTAATCCCATGGGATTAAAAACGCTGGCTGTAACAGGCCAGCAGACTTATTAACTGAGGTAATTGATATGACAAGTTTAGCAAAAACATTACTAGTCACTGACCCGATTGTAGACGTTGAGTACGAGCGTAAGCGGGTAGAGACTGCTTATAACAAGCTGGGCATACGGGAGCCGTTCGTTGCGGCTGTAATGTCCAAGATAAAGCGCGAGGTAGTTGTTGACCCTAGGATACCTACGGCAGCTACCAACGGTGCGTGGGTTAAGTACAACCCCAACTTCACTGCCAAGTGTACCGACCCCCAGTTGTTTGGGCTGGTACTACACGAATCCCTGCATGTAATACTGATGCACATGTGGCGTAGAGGTCAGAGGCACCCCGGTCTGTGGAACTATGCGAATGACGCGATAATCAACTTATATATACGTAGTCGTGGCTATGAGTTACCAGAGAACGGCGTGGATGTTAAGTGGGTTACGGAGGCTATGTCGTCTGAGTTAGTATATAAGCGCATGAAAGACGAGCTGCCCGAACCACCTGAAAAGCCTGAGCCACCTGCTGGCGGTAAGCCTTGCGAGGATGGTGAAGGCGAAGGTGAAGGTGAAGAAGAAGGAGAAGAAGGTGATGATAAAGGTGGCAGCGGCAGTGGAGGTGGTGATGACGATGATGACAGTGCTGATGATGGCAGTGGCAGTGGCTCTGGTTCTGGTTCTGGCGGCAGTGCTGACGGCAGTGGTGGCGATGAGGGGCCAGAGGATGACGGCATTCCCAAAGGCGGCTGGGACAATAGCGGCGACCTACTGGACGCGGATGACGAAGCGAGTAAAGCTGATCTCGAAGCGACTATTATTACTGCTGCCCAAATGGCTAAGACCTGCGGACAAGGTTCGGCGTTAATAGATCGCATCCTTGGCGACATAGGTAAGCCGTCTGTAAACTGGGAGGATGTGTGCAGGGAGATGCTAACTAGTAGTGCGCGTACTGACTTCTCTTTCTCACGACCTAATCGTAGGTACGTGTGGCAGAATATCTTTATGCCTTCCCTACTTAGCGAAGCAGTAGGCGCGTTGTTGATTGGCTTTGATGTGTCAGGTTCTATGTCACAATCCGAAGCGAACCAAGTAGCCGCAGAAATTACGGCTATCGCGTCAGACCTAAATCCTGAGTTTGTGGAAGTAGTGTACTGTGATACCCGCATTACAAAAGTAGAACGCTTTGAGCAAGGCGACGATGTAGTGCTGAATGTAGTTGGTGGTGGTGGCACTGAGTTTGCCCCTGTGTTTGACTACTTAGCAGCAAGCGAGGAGCAGTACGCTGGCATGATCTACTTTACGGATATGTGCGCGCGTACTTCTCACTTAGTCCAGCCTGATATACCTGTTATCTGGGCTGACACAAGCGGTCATTACGGCAAGGAAAATCCACCGCCGTTCGGTGTCCTCGTAGATGTGAAGCTGTGATTGGCACAACGCTTGGTGCGTATGCGTGGTTAGATGATGTAATGGCACACTCTGATACGGATATTCACTACGCCGTAGAGTTGTGCCTAACTTATACGTGTACGTTTAGCAGTTACAAGGCGAGACAGTGGTTTCGCCGCCACTTGATTACTAGATACAAGGAGGAGGTATGAATCCCCACGACGTAAGTTCAAGATTAAGCAGCTTGGAAAGCAGCCTTAGAGATCAACGCGACAACTTGAGGGAGCGAATACGCGAAAGTTCCCGTGATGAAACGGTGCTGATTCTTAAAGAATTTGTAGCTGTGCTGCGGGAGCAGTTGGCGGCGGGGGCAACCCTAACGCCAGAATTTATTGATGATGCTATCAACGAACTTAAAAAGGATTAAATGTAATGAACAACGAAGATGGTATTATCAAACGACTATCTAGGTTGGAGAAAGAAACTCTTAGCCGATTGGTTAGAGTGGAAAGCAAACTGGTGCGCGGGTTTGAGGAGCTAGGTATTAGCACCGACAAAGACGATGACTGGTTATCCGTGGACAACGCCGCACGTATAGTTTACGTTAGCACGATTGGACGTTCGCTTATGGTGCTGCTGTCTGACATGGGAAGGCTAGGAGCTACGCACTATGGTGACAACTATGAGGTGATACACAAGGGCGTCACTATAGCGGTAGTAGAATTACGGAAGGTTGTTTAATCCCATGGGATTAAAAAAATTACTTACTTACTTATTTACTGGAGAAACACATGAAAAGAATTACTAAGCAGGTTGTACTTGGTAGCAAGAAAGCTAAGTTTAACGTCAGCGATTACATTAGAGGCTTGGGTAATACTGGCTCTGGCGGCTACTACGCGCGCAGAGGAGGCAATTCAGCGAGTCCGTTTGCCAATACCTCAGAACACTTTGAGGATACTAAGACTGCGTTTAATGAGGACTGCTACGCTAAGATACCCAAAATAGACGACATAGTTAGTGACAAGCAGCAGCAAGCCATACAGTGCAGGGATTCCATAAAGAAGTACGGCTTCTATATGCACAGGAAATTGCACGACGCGGTAGATGAGATACTTTTGTCCATGCCCTACTTACGTCTGTTCCCCTACTTCTCTGCAAATGAGCTGGCTAACAAAAGCTACCCCACTGGCACAGGTGCGCCGTCAGTAGGATTTATACACGAAGGCGACGACTACCCGTGCGGTGCTGTAAGCTGGGAACACTACTCCAGCAGATACACCTTGTTCTGCCCGCTAACTTCAGAAAAGCGCAATGGCAAACACTTCACGGAAAATCCCGAAAGGTTGGCTGCTCTAGCTAGGCAGTACTTTAAGTATAGAACCCCCGCAAAGATCGCGCCTTTCGTTGCGTTTCAGCGGGCGGGTAAGACTGAGCTAGAGGGTGAGGCTAGAGATAACAGCTACAAACTGCGCAGACTCTTAGAGAATGTTAATTCCTACGGTGGTAACAAGGACATATCCAAAGAGGTGTACTCCCACTTACGTAGCCTACACGACCAAGGGCATGTGTTTGGTGACGGCCAGCTCAATGATTTGTTCAGCGAAATAACTAGCCGCCGCCACGAAGAAAGCAAATACCATGAATTGTCTACGTGCATAATGTACGCAAAGATGCGCAGCGACAGCACGGTAGAATATTCGTTCTATTACAAAGAACCGAAAACAAGTTACTACACTGACGTTACTGCGTTTCAGAATAAGCACGCAGATTACGACCTTTGTTCCACTATGTATAATACTCCTGTGTCTGGTATGCCACCTGAGTTCATTGTGCCTATGTCGCAGTTGGCATTAGAGGAACCAGCAGTTATTGTCGAAGGCTTGGGAGTAAGAATCAACCAGTATGAGTACGTGCTTTACTCCAACGGAGCAGAGGATATTCTGGACGAGGACGCTATCAATAACATTTGCGCTGAGGAAATAATGGAGCAATCGTTGGAGTCTAATCCTTAATCCCATGGGATTAACAAACTATTTACTAGTAGGGCTAACTACCCTACTAGTATCGAGGTATCTATCATAAACGGAAACGAGCAACTAACCGAAGCCATCTACCAATTTTCACAAGGTCTGAGGATGATGGCTGATTCACTAGAGCTAATTGTTGATTTAGCTGAACAGGAGCAACAAGAACGTGAAAGAAAGACTGAAAACGACAGGGAATTATAAAAACCGCTTAGAGCTAGAAGAAGCTATAACTAGTATGAAAGGTACACACAAGTATATAGCGTCCAAGACAGGAGTATCCGCCTGTACAGTAAGCCGCATACGAGCAGGGAAAGACATAGTGTCAAGCTCGCCCTCCTTTAAACTTTCTAAACGCTTAGACAGTCTGTGGAAAATAACTAAGAGCGTTGACGATGAGTAATTTAGAAACAATAAAGTGCCCAGTTTCTTCATGTGAAAGCGACATGCAAGAAATCATACACGCAGAAGCTAACATAAGAAAAGGCTGGTGGTGCCAAAAGTGTAATCACTGGATAACAACAACAGGTAGAGAGAAGTTCTTACCCCTCGCGTCTGACGACCCTAGGAACACTGACTAACTTACTAATCCCATGGGATTAAGGAACTATTATGGATGTAATATTCATAGATTTTGAGACTTATTACGACCAAGAGTACTCACTTAGCAAGATGCAGACTGATGCCTATGTGCTAGACGATAGGTTTGAAGCCATCATGGTAAGCATACGGCTGAACGGTAAGACTGTAACCTTGCACGGTACAGAGGAATCCCTACAGTACCAGCTTACTAACTTACTAGACTGGTCTAAGTACGTGGTGGTAGCACACAACATGATGTTCGACGGCTTTATCATGGCCCAACGATATGGGATAAACCCACGCATGTGGCTATGTACTTTGGCACTTACTAGGATGGTTAAGCCGTTTTTACGGTCACACTCCCTGTCTAATATATCTAAGTACTTCGGTTTCCAAGAGAAAGGGCACGCAGTACACAACATGAAGGGTGTGCATCGGGCAGACATGAGTGACGCAGATTTTGAGGCGTACAAAGAATACTGCACTAATGACGTAGACCTGTGTGAGAAAATCTACAACGAGGTAATAGGATTCTGCCCGCTGCTTAGCCAAGTACTTGTAGATATGACCATCCGCATGTTTACAGAGCCTTTGTTCGTAGGTAATAAACCTATGATGGCCGACCTACTGGAGAAGGAGATAGCCCGTAAGGAAGGACTAATGACCTTAGCAATGGTGTCGCGGGATGAGATAATGTCCAACGCCAAATTTGCTGAAAGGCTGCGGGACTTGGCGGTTACACCGCCGACTAAAGTAAGCCCGCGCACAGGTAAGACTACGTTCGCGTTTGCCAAGACCGACAAAGAATTTATGGAGTTGCTGGAGCATCCAGACAGCGAGGTTCAGGCGTTGGTAGGCGCAAGAGTCGGAGCGAAAACTACTATTGCCCAGACTCGCGCTGAGCGGTTTATAGAAATGACCGACAGAGGCCCGCTTCCTGTGTACTTGCAGTGGTGGGGCGCAAAGACGACTGGTCGCTACTCTGGCGGCAACAAAGTTAATTGGCAGAACTTACCTGCGCGTGGCTTATCCGCTGGTTTGCGTAATGCGCTAGAAGCACCATCGGGATACACGGTAGTTGTTGGCGATTCGTCTAATATAGAGCTGCGCACGGTCATGGCTCTGGCTGGACAAGAGGACGCGTTGGAGAAGTTACGTGCTGGCGTAGATATGTACTGCCATTTCGCTAGTACTTTGTATGGGCGAGAGATAACCAAGGCCGACAAGCTAGAACGGTTCTTAGGCAAGACGGCTATGCTGGGACTACAGTACGGTGCAGGTGCGCCTAGGTTCGCAGAGATGGTTCGCATACAAGGAAAGGCTATGGGCGCAGAGCCTATAGAGCTGGAGAAGGCGTACGAAACGGTGGAGCTGTATCGCGGCATATACAGCAGAGTAACCGCCCTGTGGAGGCATTGCGAGCGTTCTATACTGCCTGATATAGCTACGCGGTGTGACCACTTGCGAGTTGATGTAAACGGCTGGTATGTGACGCAGTACGAGGGGTTTGGTAGGCCCGGGGAACCCGGAGTTGTTTACCACAACCTGCGTTTCGACTCCGAAAAAGATGAGTATATATACGACCAAGGGCGCGTGATAGGCAAGAAGATTTACGGGCCTAAAGTAGTAGAGAATCTGTGCCAGCACGCCTCCATGCAGATCGTTATGTGGCAGACAGCTAGGATACACCAGCGATACCCTGTTAAGTTGTCTGTGCATGATGAGGCTGTATGTATCGTGCCAGACTCCGAAGTTGCTGACTGCGTAGCGTGGATGGAGGACTGCCTGTCCACTACCCCTGAATGGTGCAAGGGTAAGATACCCGTAGTGGGCGAAGTAGAAGTAGGTAGGTCTTATGGTGCTGCCAAATGAGCAAACAAGACTACAGAATAAGTTTAGTAGACAAGCAGTCTTGCGAGAGCATACTTATGAAGTGGCACTACCTAAAAGATATAAGCGTGGGCTTTAAGAGTGGCGTTAACTATGGTCTATTTACAGGCGACAAACTATGCGGCGTATGTATATACACAGCGTTGCCAGTGCCAGAACTAGTTAAAGGTATGTACGGACTGGAGCGAAACGACCAAGAAGGGTTCTTTGAGTTGAGTAGGCTCTGCCTAGAACCAGAGGTACAGAAGGTAGAACACAATCTAGCTAGTTGGTTTGTGAGTAAGACAATTAAAGAGTTGAGAAAAACACACAAGGTCAGGTCTATTCTTAGTTACGCAGATAACGACCACCACAAGGGTATTGTTTATAGGGCGTGTAACTTTAACTACTATGGGCTAACCGCAAAGAAGAAAGACTTTTGGGTGTTGCAAGGTGACGGCAGCCATAAGAAACTTTCGAGGGGGAAAACAAAGGGCGTTGCTGGGGAGTGGCGAGACAGGAGCCAAAAACACAGGTTTGTTATGACGTTTGACAAGACGTTAAATATGCTTTGGGAGTTAACTAAAATAAAGGAACTTGAATATGAGTGACAAGATGGCGCTGTCATACAGCAGACTAAGTACGTTTGAGAACTGCCCAGCACAATTTGATTACGTCAACGTGTCTAAGTCAGTGAGCATACGCGGCAGTGAGGCGATGGACTACGGGAACCGCGTCCATGAAGTATTGGAGAAGCACGGTAAGGGAGAACTAGATGCAGGTGTTATGACTGAGGAAGATACTCTGTCTATTAAGAAGTGGGGCAGCATCGTAGATGTAATAACATCCCGCCCCGGCGTTAAGTACTTCGAGTACCAGATGGCGATAAACGAGAAACTAGAACCTGTTGGGTGGTTTGACAAAGATGTGTACTTTAGGTCTATTGCAGACGTATTAGTAGTTGACGGGGACACAGCTTACTGTTTAGATTACAAGACGGGAAAGGTGAGAGAGTCACCAACACAGTTACAGTTTTTTGCTGCAATAGTGATGTATCACTTTCCAGAGGTTACAACTGTTAAAACGTCATTTATATGGCTACGGTTTAACCAAACGACTAATTCAGAGTATCAGCGCAGGTATCTAGCGCCATTGTGGGACGCACTCAAGCCAAGGCTTGACGCAGTGCATGACGCTATTGACCTTGGAGTTTTTGACTTTAAGCCTAGTGGCTTATGCCCATGGTGTCCCGCTCAAGATATATGCCCTAACGCAAGGAAGAAACACAGATGACACAGAAGTGGAAGGTAGAAGAAAACATAGCTAGAGCCGCCGCGCAGGGAGTAGCAGAAAAATTGCGCCCTATAATAGAGGAACGCGATGCAACTATTCTTGCGCTGCGAGAGTTATTGCGAAACGCTTTAGGGTTTAGTGACAAAGAATTTGAGGAGTACATGGATGAACAATGAAGCAGATGTTAAAAAAGCTGTGCGTAAAGTACTAGACTCACTACCTAAGTGTTACTACTTCATGCCACCCGCCAACGGCTATGGTCGTTCGGGAATCCCTGATTTTATTGGGCATGTGAATGGGTACTTTTTTGGTGTAGAAACTAAGTTCGGCAGTCGTGACTTGACGGCTAACCAGACCCGCGAAGTTGTTAGCATCGTACAGAGTGGCGCAACTTGTTGGATTGTTAGGGACTCCACATTGGCACACTGGGAGGTAGAGGTTAGAGCCTTTGCGGCGTTATGCTCGTAATTAAAGAACAGAAGAAAGTAGTACTTGATACGTCTGCTAACGACGTGATCGCTGAAGTGATACCCCACTCCAAGCGAATCACTAAAGACGGCAAGGACTTAGTAGTAGTGCCGCATGGCGTGCAGGAGTTTATGGTTCTAAGGAACATGGGCATATCCATACCCGCCCCCATACACTATTACTATGATTTCCCTGCTAGATTTAAGCCGATGCAACATCAGCTTGGTACTGCTGAGTTTCTTTCTGTAAACAAGCGGGCGCTATGTTTGAACGCTCCGGGGACAGGTAAGACTATAAGCGCGCTATGGGCCGCTGATTTCCTGCTAACTTCTAAAGAGGCTAAGAAGGTGTTGATTATCGCGCCCCTGTCCACACTTAAAGAGGTATGGGGTAGAGAGATTAAGCAGCACATGCCGCATAGGACGTTTGTTATATGTACAGGTGCTAGGGAGAAACGACTGAGGTTATTGAATACCCCCGGGGTGCAGTACGTAATCATTAACCATGATGGGTTCACTAATCTTAGCGTAGAACTAAATGACTTTGATGTAGTTATTTATGACGAGGCCACCGCACTTAAATCACCTAGGTCGCGGAGGTTTAAGACATTTTTTAACTGGGCTAAGAAGCACCAGCCTTGGGTGTGGCTGCTTACAGGTACTCCAATATCACAGACCCCCGCAGATGCTTGGGCTTTAGCTAGACTAGTAGAGTCTAAGAATGTATCCAAGAGCTATACAGCGTTTAAAGAGACCGTGATGCAGAAGGTATCTCAGTTTCGCTGGCTGCCTAGGCCAACAGCATTGGAGACATGCAAAGAGGTATTACAACCGTCTATAAGATACTCACTAGATGAGTGTAAGGATTTACCTGATACTAATTTTGTTAATCGGAAATGTGAGTTGACCGCTGAACAAAAGTTGGCGTTTAAAGAAATGCAGACTAAGGCTGTAACTACCTTTGCAGGTGGGCAAGTGACCGCAGCCAACACAGCGGTTATGCTATCCAAGCTATTACAGATTTGCTGTGGCGTGGTGTATACAGAAACTGATTCTATTTGCTTAGATGCTAAGTTCAGGTATAATCTACTCACTGAATTGATTGACGAGATTGGCGGCAAAGTTATTATATTTGTGCCGTTGAAAGGAGTACAGTACTGGCTCCGTGATTCACTTATTAAAGATGGATACGACCTCGCTCTGGTTAACGGGGACGTTAAAGGCAAAGAACGCGACCAGATATTTAATGACTTTCAGCATACGGATAAGCCTACTATATTGTTGGCGCATCCCAAGGTAGCAGCGCACGGACTTACGCTCACTGCCGCGAAAGATATTATCTGGTACGCACCGATTTACTCATTAGAGCAATATGAGCAAGCAAATGCGCGCATACGTAGAATTAGCACGGAAGGCAAGACTACTGTATGGCACATACTGGCGACGAAGTTTGAGGCCGAGCTGTACCGTCGATTACGACAAAAGCAGAATGTCTTAGCTGCGTTTCTTGACCTAGTCAACGGCGTAAATTCCGACGACGATTACTGATTTACTAACTACTAATCCCATGGGATTAAGGACTTACTTATGAACTATGAACAAGCAGCGGAACGCTACACGCTAGTACGCGGTGAAATAGACTCTCTTGATCGAGAATACAAAGCTGCCAAGGCTGGCCTAAAGGAGAAATTAGTTGCTCTTGAAAACTGGTTTACGGCCCGCGCACAAGAGGATGGACTTGAATCAATCAAGACTCCGTTCGGGACAGCTTATTGGGCAACGCACCAGTCTGCGACTGTTGCTTCCCGCGAGGACTTCTTTACTTTCTGTAAAGAGCATGACGCTTGGGACTTAGTTGAGTCGCGTGCGTCTAAAACGGCTGTTCGCAGCTACCTAGAATCCCACAACGAAGTACCACCGGGATTGAACTACAGTACCATTCGTGTCTTTAATTTTCGTCGCAACCAGAGAGAGAGCTAAATTATGTCAAATGCACTTACTAAGAACGTACCAGCGCATATCGCTGACCGCATCCGCACTCGTCAAGAGTCGGGTAAGAAATCTGCCGTAGCAGACGCAATTGTAGGGGGTGAGGGAGGTGGCTTCCCACGAATTAGTACCCGCTCTAGCCGTTATCGTCTGACTGAGGGCGGAGTAGAGACCGTTATAGGCCCAGTGCTAGATGTAGTTATCGTCGGCGCTAATCCCCGCGTGTCCAAGATTTTCTACGCAGGGCAGTATGTACAGGGGGAGAACGCAGCCCCAGCTTGTGCATCAAGTGATGGCCTAAAGCCTGACGATAGTGTGGAATCACCAGTAGCTAAGGCGTGCGCAGCTTGCCCACACAATGCGCTAGGTTCCAAAATATTGCCTTCTGGTGCCAAGTCTAAGATGTGTGCTGACCAGCGGCACATGGCTGTTGTGGCTGCCGCAGACCCCAGTAAGGTGTATGGACTTACAGTACCTGTCTCTGGCATGAAGTCACTACGCGAGTACTTCAAAGAGCTGGGCACTTATGGCCTGTCTCCCGAAGAAGTAGTGACTGAGTTAGGCTTTGATGAGGAAGCTAGCTATCCTAAGATAGTGTTTAAGCACAAAGGTTATGTGCCTGAGCGGGTTATTGAATTGGTGGATGAGATTTCTCACCACGATTCTGTGAAAGTTGCTACCCGTCAGATGCAACCTAGTGCTACTCTAGCTGCTCCTACCTCGGCGGCTCCAGCAATTGAGCAAAAAGTACCAGTTGATGACGCTTATGAGGAGGAGGAAGAATTAGCCGCCGCTCCAGCCAAGCCACCTAAGAAGAAGAAGCCGCAGGTTGAACCTGTAAAAGCCTCTGACGACTTGGCGGCTAACATAGCAGCGTTGTTTGATAACTAAGGGCGTCTACCCTAGGTATAATATCCCCCCACACACTTGTGGGGGGCATAATAAAGCGAGGTAAAACGTGGACACCAGAGAATTTTTAGACCGAGTACATGCCAAGACCGATCACTTAGTTATTAGCACACACAGGCCAGACCCATCAGGCCAAACGCCCAGAGGTATATTCTGGAACAGAGGCTCATTCAGCTACAGCGATATAGACAAGGCGGTAGCAGCGATAAGTAAGTGGGATGCAGAACCTAACACAACAGTTTACTTCTCCATAGGTTCATTTGCAGGGCATAGTTTCGAGAAAGACGGTAAGACTAAGTGGAAAAGAAAGCAGGAATACGCTACCAAATTTAGGACGCTATGTTTAGACCTAGACATAGGGGATGGAAAACACGACACACAGAAAGAAGGGTGGATGGCCCTAAGCGCAGCACTTAGCGCGATCAAAATGCCTATGCCTTTAGTAGTATCGTCAGGTAAAGGGCTACATGCTTACTGGCCCCTAGAAGAAGAAATCGGTGTTGAAACGTGGACTATGCTATCTGATGCACTGTGCGCGGCACTGCTGGCTAATGACCTTACGTTCGACACAAGTAAGATCAAAGACCCCTCTATGGTGCTTCGCCCTGTAGGTACACACCACAAGAAGCAGACACCTTGGCTAGACGTTAAGGTAATGTACGACCCCGCTGATGATTTTGATGTGGCGTTTCTAACAGGTATCTTAAATCCATGGATAGACCTAGCCCCTAAGAAGAAAGCAGTGGGTAAGTTGTCGTCTGTAGCTGACGCCATACTTGGCTCTAACAATGATGTGGAACTATCATTAGTCGCCGCGAGTTGCCACCAGATAAGTTCTATCATAGCAAGCGGTGGCTTTACTGACGCAGCGGGGCAACAAATAGAAGAACCGCTGTGGCGCGCCACTATGGGTTTCGCTAGTTTCACTGTAGACCCAGAAGCGTCTATCATAGCTATGGCGGGCGACCACCCTGACTTTGATATGGCGGCGAGTGTCGAGAAGATGGAGGGCTACTCTGGTACTGGCCCACCCACATGTAAGTCTTTTGAGCAGCACTGTGCTGCTGGCTGTGAGCAATGTCCTTACAAGGGCAACATCACAAGCCCCGCCCAGCTTAGCGCGCAGACTTCTGTTACTGTCGAGAACGAGGAGGGCGAAGCATTAGAGATTGAGCTACCTGACAGCTATGTAGTTAAGGACAACAAGATATATAAAGAAATTGTTGAGCAAGTCGAGGCTGACGACGGCACTATGCTGGAGAGTAAGTCTTGGAAGCTGATAACTAATTACCAGATGCACATTACTAATACGTTTAAGAACCACTTTGACGGGAAATCACAGTTTACTCTAGCGATTAAGTACCCCAAAGACGGCTGGCAGGAAGAAGATCACGATGCAGATGTGCTAACCCTCGCAAAAATGCAGGGATTCCTGCTTCACAGGCAGATATTTGATGGGCGAAGCCCAGCGCAGATGAATAACATAAAGGACTTCTTGATGGACTACTTATCAAAAGTGCAAGCAGCGAACCAGTCCGGCGTTGATTACCAGTATTTTGGTTGGCAGGATGACAATTCCTTCTTATGTGGCAAACTAGTTATAGGTGGCCCGTCTGGTGGCATTCCTCGAAGGCTGAGCGGCGGTGCCAAACGATTCGACAGTATTATTGGACGCAAGGGGTCGCGGGAAGGCTGGGTCGAGGCTATGAAAATCCTCAACAGAGAGGACGCTAAGATGCTCCGCATGGTTATGCTGCTGTCTATGGGCAGTGTGCTGAGCCGTGCGGCTGGTAACAGCACTGGGCTGGTGTCTATATACTCCCACAAGACGACAACAGGTAAGACGCTTGCGTTGTATGCGATCAACAGCATGTTCGGCCATCCCAAAGAACTCCTTATGCAGCACCGAGATACCGCGAACGCCATGTATAAGATACGGGGGATACTTAACCAGTTGCCTTGTACCATAGATGAGCTTACAACTATTGAGCCACAGAAAGCTGTGGATATGACGTATGATTTTAGCTCTGGCGTAGAGAAGAACTCTATGACCCAGACCCGTGATCTACGCGACCCTGTGCGCTGGACAGGGCCGACATTCGTAACTACTAACGTATCCCTAACGCAGCAATTCGACATCGTACAGTCTAATGACAGCGCGCTACGGGCACGTTGCTTAGAGATAGTGCATGACGACAGGCGGCTGGTACAGAAAGGTGAGGATGGTATTAGCCCGTCCGATAGGTTCTTTGACGATATTTCAGCTAACTATGGCTGGGCTTATCCAGAACTAGTTGACGCTGTGATTAAAAGCGGCGGTGATGCCAAGTTGTGGCACGGCAACCGCGACAAGTTTCACCAGAAGTTTGGCAGGGTGTTTAAAGAAGTAGATAAGTACGCTGAGCCTATGATTATTTCTGGCTGGATGATGTGCAAGGTAGCCAAGCACTTGGGGCTTATCAGCTTTGACGAAGATCAGGCGGTACTAGACCTAATCGCCCACCTAAAGGACACCCATGCCCAAGCCGATTCCCAGCGTAGTGACGCGCTAGATATAATAGGGCAGTTCTTATCTGAGCAGAATGACAAGACTCTAGTGTTTACTGCTGATATGGGCAGCGCTTCTAAAGAGAATCTTGTCCAAGGGCGACAGACTGAAATAGCCAATGTCCGTATAAAAGTAGTCCAAGATGGTGACAAGATATGCAAAGGCAGCTACATAGCTATAAACCAAAAAGCCTTAAAAGCGTGGCTAGGTAGGCAGAAGGACGGCTTGTCTAGGGTGACTAATGAGCTGTCAGAAATGGGCGCTTTACTTAACCCGCGCGAACGTGTGACCATGTATAAAGGGTGCCCCGGAAGAAACCCCGGACAAGCCTACTGTATAGTGGTAGACCTCACGCACCAGAGATACATAGATGGGCTGGCTGGCACTGAGGCTATAAAGCACAGTAAAATACTTGAGGCTATACTAGGAGGGCCAACAAATGCCGTCGAAGAAGCGTAACTACCGTAAAGAATATGATAACTACCACGGTACGGCTAAGCAAAAGAAGAACCGCGCTGCCCGCAACTGCACTCGCGCCATTATGGTTAAGGCTGGGAAAGCAAGGAAAGGGGATAATATGGACGTAGACCATAAAATCCCAATGGCTATGGGCGGGGCTAAGTGCAACCCAAAGAACCTAAGAGTAGTCGCTAAAGGCACTAACCGCTCTTTTGCTCGCACTAAAACTGCTCGTATGAAGAAAACTAGAAATGCTTAATCATCTTCTCTTTCTCTGCCGAAAAGCTCGTCCAGTTCATCCCGCCGTCTTTTTCTGAGGTCGGCTAATTCTTCACGTAGGCCAGCAAAGTCTGGTGTGCCTTTCCTATACTCCGCTTTTCTAGCCCTAGAGATAGCCATACCATAGTCCCGCTTAATAAATTTGGCACTGCTACTCTTAATCTGACGCTCTTTGTCTGTGGTGGGGTTGTAGAACTTAAAGCCAAACGCCCTAGCAGCAAACATACCGTCCATCGGCTCCCCTGTGAAGTCTTTAGTGCCGTCTATCCATTTCATTAGTTTGTCTTTGTTTCTATTACTAGCGACAGGAGGCATAAACATGTCAAACACCATACCCACATTGCGCATAGTGGTGTCCATACCAGTGTCGGTGGGGTCGCTAGTCTTTCTGCCCGTAAAGGCATCAACGCTTAGGGCCATACTAGCGGCTATAACGAACGGGCCGCTAGGTGCGAGACCTCCGGGCCAGTTGCTGTACCCGAACGTACCTCCCGGCACCCCTCGTCCTGTACTAACTAGCGGTATGTAGTCGCCCATCTTCCAGTACACAGGGTCTTTATCACTGCCTAGAAAGGGTATGCGAATCATAGTGTGGGGGCCAAACGAACCAAACAATCTTTCTTGGTACGCCTCGCCCATCTTATTGCGATCTTCGTCATCTTCACCAGCAAGCATAGAAGCAAACGTGTCAACCATTGCATAAGACGCTAGCACGTTGGCAAGCATCCACGGCTTAGTTAGGGCTATCTTTGTCAGCACAGGCACAACAGCGTATGTCCACGATGCGAAAGGCATAACACTTTGCCGCGCCATATTTAGCGCAGCGGAGTCAATGTCGTAGTTAAGGAACGCTTCACGGCCAAACTTACCAGCTTCATCCCACTGTGCGTCTGTGAGATTCATGTCAGATGTAAGGTCTGTAGCGCCGTCAGAGTTAATTTCTTGTGCCTTACCAGCACTATGCAGGAACGCAGCTAATCGGAATACGTTATCTTCCGCAGCGTATACATCCAGAAACATTTTGTCTGCTCGGCCCGCTTTCCTACCCGCTTTCCTAACTACGCTTTCTATATGCCCGCCCTCAATACCTAGCATAGTTAGCGTCCTACTCGCTAAGTCGCCGTTGTTTTTGTCGGTCATATCTTTAGCCATACGCTCAGCTACGTTGTGACTCACTTCAGTGGCAGAGAAGTTACCCAGCAAAGCGCCAGACGCTTCAAACTTGGCTAAAAACTCAACTTCAGCGCCAGTAAGTTTGTCGGGAGTTATTGCTGACTTGTATAGAATTTTCGCTGCGTATCTAACTGTCCCAAACGATATGCCGTGCGCCATCATAAGCGATAAATTAGATATGGCGTTGGTCATGTGAGTGCCGGGGTTACGTGTCGTCTTAGATAATTTAAACTGCCTAAGAACCTTGCTATAACGCTTGCCAAAAGAACTGCTAAACAACTGTTCCCTAGCTGCCATGTCTTGCATAGCAGCGTATACAGGGCCAGAGACTATCTTGCCTGATATATCACCCCAAACTTCTACATCAATGCCTTCGGCTTTCATAGTTACAGTGTCAGGCATTTGCACGTATGAGCTTGTTACGCGGAGCTGAGAAGACGTAGCAACTGATTTGAGGTTTTTGGTTTTTATTGGTCTATCTTCGGGCACTGGTTTGAATGTCACTCCATCGCGCTCTGCTGAGTCTTTTAAGTACGAATTAAGTTCTTCAAGACTTTCCCAGATAACGGGCACCTCGCCTCTTTCTTCAGCATCTAAGTCTATTTTGCCGTTCGTACGTCCCGTTTCAAATAATGCTCTAAAGTACCGAGCAGACGCGTAGTACGTACCTATTGTGTTTGCTGTATTAAGTATAGCCACTCCAATATCATCGGCGGCTAATATCTTTTCTTCCAAAGTCTTAGCGTCTTTCAATGCTTGGGCTACGGTCTTGTTGGTAGTAAACGTAACAATGCCGTTACCTTTGGAGTCATCAGCTTTCCACAATCCGCCGTTTTTATAAATTGCGAATGAAACGCCCTCTGCGTCCAGCACAGTTTCTCCCCCAAACAGTTCGGCAATGTCACGGCGAACGTACCCTTGGTGCTTGTCGGGCATTGGCTTGCCGTTTTCATCCATTTTTACTACGCGGTAGTATTCAGCCCCTGTGTTTAGCGGCGTGCCCTCTGGCACGGAGCCGTCCGCGTCTTCAACTTCTGAGCTGTAAACCCATTCATCTGTTAAGTTTTCTTCGTCTTTCTTACGGTCTTCACCTATTATAGTTCTTAGCTTCTTCATGCCCGGAGTGCTAGACCCAATGTCAGCGTCGCCCTCGACAAATATTAAGTTTTCAGTAAATTTACCCGCGAAAAAGTTACTCATGCTCTCAGGCAGTGAGTTTGTTTTCTCTTTGAGCGACGCTATTAAGTTGTCAGCACGGGCCGCCATGAGTTTGCCACCTGTTACATTGTCCAGAGCGTTCTTATCTCCATCCAAGTAGGCTAAGTAGGCTTGTGCGCTGTCCATGTCTGTCTCTATAAGCCGCTTTAACTTAGATGAAACTAGTTCTGCAAGCTGTACGATGGTGTGCTTATCTGTCTTGAATGTATCAAAAGCCTGCTTTAGCGGCATCCCAAACGCTAGCTTGGGGTTCATGTATCGAACCATCGTTTCTATGTTGGGGTGCTTCTTTGTGAAGTCCACAAGCGTTTCTTTGATTTTGGCTTGATACTTAGCTGGAGTACCTTCGGGCAGCATACCGTTAACAAAATCAAACAAAGGCTTAGTTATGCCATACGTAGTGCCTTTGCTATATCCCCGCATGTCTCTATTAGTCTTGGCAGCAACGCTTTCACTAGTTACGTCAGCTTTAAGGACTGTTCCAGACAAAGGCGCGCTCTGAGTAGGATTGTCGTGAGCTTCTTGCAGTAGCGCTATCGTGGCATCTAGTACCTGAGAAGCTGAGGATTCCCCTACTCCTTCTACTTGCGGCAGGACTTTACGCAAAACGCCTATTATTCCCCGCCAAGTTTTCTCAACAGCGAGCTTCCAATTGTTAGCTTCTTTGGTTTTAGGCTTGGGTAAGTTGTTGAGCATTAACTTAAATGAGTACAGCGTGTTGCCATAAGATATAAGCTCAAGCACTGCGTTCTTCATGCCTTGGTTTTTGTCTTTTGCGCTGTCTCGTAATTCTCTAAGTATGTTTTGTACTTCAACAGCTTCCAGCCTTTGCTGGTCGGTTAAGCCAGTAACTTTGGCTAAGTCAGTGTTTATTACTAAGTTTACGTTATCGGCAAGAACCTTGATAGCCGCGCCCGCTGCGTTTTTCTTGCCAAAGTTCGTATAGACATACCCTTGAAGTACAGCGTGCAGTATTTCGTGCAAAGCTACTTCTGCGCTTACAAACTCAGGAAAAGTTATAGTATCGGTATTGGGGTCGTAGCTAGGCTTCGCATCTTTTTTAGTGTCAAACACTACTTTTGTTTCTGCTATCCCTGCCGCTCTTTGGCTTTTTATCACACGATCTAGCAGCTTCCTAAGCATCCTAGAAGTTACTGTCGCGTTGCCAGAATCAGCGGCCCTGTTCATAACGCCGAGCAAACCTTTGTAGTTTGCCTTTTTTAAATGCCTATTGCCGTTGGGCACATACCCATCTCTATAGGCTAGTTTTAGACTTTTTTGGGTTTGCCCGCCAGTAGGCTTGCCTAACTCTTTATTATTGGGGCGCGTACTGCGTCCCTGTGGCGCTATGTCGTAGTTTTCGTTTAGCCGCCCGTCTTTGTATGCGGCAAACAGAGTTGATACAACAGAGTCAGCTTTACTTGCGAAGTCCTCACGGCTAGATGTCTCTGCTTTACCATTCCCAAACAGAGTATTAGCATATTCAAAAGCAGAGGCATTAGAAGTCGAGTCTTTGCCACCCCTTACCTCCTTAGCGCCTTTTATAACAGCCATAATAGCGTTGGCGTTTGCTTCGCCACCTACAAGTTCTATAAACTGCTCTACGGCTTGCACTAATGCGGGCATTTGTTCCGAACGTATTTCTGCTGAGGCTGCTGCTGAATCATCATCTTTTTTCTTAGCAAGCTGCTTTCCATCGTTTAGGAAAATAGAACCTAGTTTTAGAATATTAAGGTATGCCTCGCGTATGCTATCTATCTCTTGGCTATTAGCAGCGGTTCCTTCTTTATCTACTATGACGCCGCCTTCGCTGTCAGGATTAGCTTTGTACATCCTGTTAAAGCCACCTTTAGTCGGGCTTCTCAAATGTCTAGCTACCGCAGCTAAGAAGCTCTGCGACTTAGTGACCTTACCCGTTGTGCCACCCTCAGTGCTTGTAACTTCGGCTTTTAGAGCTTCGTTTTCAGTTGATTCTATTGCTCGCTCCATTTCTTTTGGCGTAAACACCATGTCGTCAGTTGCTTCCCCTCGCGCTTCTGGCGAGCCTTCGCTTACTGGGTCTGCTCCTGTCTGCCCCTGTTCTTGTCCAGTTACGTCAATTGGGCCTGTCCCTGCAACGGGGTCAGCTACTGCAACGGGGTCAGCAACGGGGTCAGCAACGGGGTCGCCTTCTACAACTGGGTCAGCTCCTGTAACGGGGTCACTTATTGGCTCGCTTTCTTGCTGTTGCTGCTGCTGTTGCTCAGCCGCAGCTCTAGCGGCTTCAACTGCCTCCTGTTGCTGGCGCTCTTGCTCAGCTTTATATTCAGACGGCAGTACGTCTTCGACATTTAAGCGCTCAAGATCAACACGCGCAGTATTAGCAGTATCGTTAGCTGCAAGCTGTTCTTCAAGAGCGGCTATTTGTCCCTCTATTCCTTCTACTATGCTTTTCTTTGCGGATACCCCTGCGGCTTTTCGCTGCTTCTTCGTCCCTTTACCTGTCGGCACTGGGGCAGCTTGCTTTGCTTGTTCTAGGTCATAATTTAGGTTTTTTATTTCCCCTGCTTTATCTTTTTGTTGTTGACGGTCTAGGCTCCCCCCTACTTGCACTTCCAGTTCCTGCCTAACTTTCTCCTTCTCTGCTGCACGTTGTACCTGTGCCTCAGCGGCGGCGGCGGCTTCAGCAGCTTCAACATCTTCAGCGGCTTGGTCTTGTCCTGTGTTTGGAGCAAGGTCAAGCTCGCCCGCTTCGTTTTCCGTTGCAGTAGTTGTGGGGACTCCCTCTGCTTCAGCTTCAGCAGCTTCTCGCTCAGCGTTGTCGTTTGTCGCTTCAGGGTCTATTTCGAGAGTCTTGTCTACCGCAGGGTTAGGTGTTAGTGCGGCAACACCTCCACTAAAGGTTCCGCCAACAAGTCCACCAGTAACAGCCGCGTTTAACCTGCGAGAGCTTTTCTCCTCGTCTGTAAGGTCGTCCCGCATAGACATTTCTAGTTCTGTCTGGCCTAGTTCAGTGACAGTTTCAGCAATTGCCCCTGTGCCCCCTACTTTACCAACGCGTTTTAACTTAGAAGCGTCATTGACCAGACCACTCATTAAGTCAACTTGGTCGTCAGCGCCAGCAGCGACAGTACTTGATTTGCCTTTAAACGCTCCTCTGAGCATTTTACCAATGCCTAGAGGTACTAAAGCCTCTGCGGCTGCGTAGGGAATGGCTTTGACAAACGAAGTGCCAGCGTCAGGGTTGCCTCCCTCTACAGACTCGTTGTATAGAGAGCCGACACCAATACCGTAACCAGCGCCAAGCGCACCTGCCGCAGCCCCTGCACCTAGTCCACCAGTAACTAAGCCAGCACCGACAATGCTACCCATTATAGGAATTTGCTTACCTAATTGGTTTACATAAAAATCAACTCCGCTGCCAAAGCCGTCTATGTCTTCTACTCGCTGGGCTATATCTGGGTTGTTGCTCAGTTGTGCCTGTATGTTCTGAGTTTCTACTTGCTCGTTTAAATAATCTTTTGCGCCGTCAAATCCTAACGCGTCAGCGCCAGCAGCGAGTGCGCCATAACCTAAGCCTTGTATTTGGTCAGAACCCGCAGCTAGGCCAGTGCCAAACGCACCGCCACCTATGCCAGTGTCCATACCAAGGTAGTCTGCCACCTCGGTCATGTTTCGCCCAGAATACTCAGCAAATTTACTGACAAGAAGTTCGTCACTTATGTCAGGATTCCCTGCGGCGGCTCTAAGCCCATCCATGTTAAATACTCTAGCCATTATCCGTTAAACCCTTCCATTATTTTTCTAGCATAAGGCTCAGTTTCTTGCCGTTGCGGCAGCGAGGCGTAATTTCTGCCTGATTTTATCCATTTGTCTGCGTTGGCGGGGCCAGCGTTGTAAGCTATTAGCGCAGCTTCTTGGTCGTTGCCATACCGTTTAAGCATAGCGGCTATGTACTGCTGTCCAAAACGGACGTTTTCTACAGGGTCGTACGGGTCTAAAAGAGGCTCTACCCCAAAGCCGGGGTCTTTAGCTGTTTCTGGCATAACCTGCATCAAACCCATAGCACCTGCATCGCTTTTCGCACGGGGGTTTCCACCGCTTTCTGCGAGAATAATCTGGTCAACAAGTTTATCAAGTTTAGGGTTGCCAGTAGATGCAGGGGTATACCCACCCTGCGTTTCTAATCGCCTGTAGGTAGTGGCATTTGATAACCCTTCTTTTGGTGGCGTAGCCGCTTTGGGTGCTGGGGGTTGAGGGCTAGGAGACCCTCCCGTTACTTTCCCGGCGTTAACCCTCTGGCTTGTGACCTATTCGCGGAGTTTTGCCCTTCTAATTCAGCTAGTTCAGCGTACAAACCTTGTAATTTTTCATAGTTTGCATTTTGGCTTTTTTCTGCATTGTAGTTGCCCAAGAAGCCATTGTATTCGCCCCCACGGCCAAGACCCTGTTGCCTCTGCCTCTGCCTACTGGCTTCTTGGGGTGTTGGCTCGCGGAGGTTGCCATCTTGGTCAGTATAGAGAGGAGGCGCTTGGTCTATCGCTTTTTCCTCAAGTTCTGTAATCTCGCTTTGTAGCCGCTGCTGTTTGTTAGCATCAGGTGAACCCTGCAAAGGGTCGCCGTCCTGCGCGCTGTACGATACAGTTTGTGGGTCAGAGTTAGGCAAAACCTTTTTTAGAAAACTTACAAGAGTATTGTCACCTTCTTCTGGAATATCAATACCGCCGACTAAATTAGTAAATTCGTCTGCCGTCATTAGGGATTCTAATGGGGCAAATATCTGAAGTTTCATTATTTCTTTTTCGTCGTCGTCTAAGCCCGCATAGACTTCAGAGTTAATAAGGGTATCCGTCCCTTTCATTACAGCCTCTGATATCGACATTTTGTTATCAAAAATATCCTGCTTATAAGCTGCCATCGTCGTCGCCGCCGCCTTCATTTCAGTAGAGTAACTCTGAGCTGCTAAAGCGGGGTCTGTAGCTTTGGTGCGCATGTAGCGTTCCATCATGTTTTCACTTGCGAAGGGCATCCTTTCTTGCTCTACATCGTCGTCATCGCTATAAGTGACTAGCTCTACCCCACCGTCTTTACCTTTTTCCATTACAACATAAGTGCCCGCAGTTAGAGTTTCTTCTGCCGTGTACAGGGCAAGAAGTTCCTTCGTAGTTTTAGCGCCACTTACTTTCCCTTCCATTGATGCTGCTAGGTTATCTATTGTCGCCCTTCTAAGGCCGGTATTATGCGTTAGATACGCTGTTTTTTGCACGTCGTCTAATTCTTGGTACGCTCTACTATTAAATTTTTCTTCGTCGTTCATTCCCGACGTAGCTTTCAAAGCCGCGTAAAGCGTTTCTTGTCTTTCTCCTTCAGCAATCCTAAAGTCGTTTATTTTAAGATTTTGCTGAAAAACCTGATCGTCTTGCGAGTCCTTACGTGCGTTACGCTCGTCTTCTTTAACATCTCTGCCCTGTCTGTATTCAATGTCTTCTTGGTTCGATGCACGGATAGCTACATCGTCAGCCATGTCTGTCTGTCCGCGACTACGTAGTAACCCTTCGCGCTTACGTAACATCTCTGCTTGAGTTATAGCGGCAACTTGTTCTGGCCTTGCGCCCATGCCCATAGCTTGCCCAGAAGCAGGAGAGCGAGACTGCTGTGAGTTTGGTGCGACTGGGTAGGCTGACAGTAATTCGCTGTTTCCGGGTTGCCTCATTAGCCCCTGAGCAACTGTCTGATTTGGGTCTGGTCTAAACTGCGGATTATCAACAGGAGACATTTGCGGAATGCTGCCAGCAGGGGTTGTGCCTAAGCCAACTTGTTGCGCCTTTAGCTGCTGTGGAGTCATACTAGCCAGTCTTAACTGCTCAACGTCATAAGCGCCGCCAGCGGCAGTGGAAGATTCTATTTCTTCGGCGTTTTTTGTCTGCAAGCCCTCTATTTCAGCTTGAACTTGCCGCTCATCGCGATTTCTCCTAGATGCTCTAAAGTTATCAATCGCGCTTTCTGCGGCTTTTTGGCCCGCGTACATACCTGCTGCAAAACCCATTACGCGGTCTCCTTGCCAGTTATCTCAAGCATACGCGTGTTAAGCGCGCCGTAGTTTACAGAGTAGTATCCGTCTATGCCGAGTTCTACTGCGTATGGGTAGTTAATAACAACTTCGTCAGCCATAAGACCTACAAACGTACGATCTGGTTCTTTTATATAATTAAACGTGTAGAAGTTAAGGTTCAAGTTCATATCTTTGTGATGGAACTCTACATTCTCTTTAAGCCTACGGTCAGACATACCCATTGCCCCACCAGCTAAGCCCATAACCGCGCCAAACTTAGCGCCTTGCATCTCTTGGTTAGATGAGTATATATCCGTCTGAGTACCCATAATGCTGTTCAAGCCACTCATTTGAGTCTGTGAACCAGCATTGTATATGCCCGCACCAGAAGAAATACCCGCTTGATAATTCTGCCCAGCAGCTTGGTAAGTGTTAGCACCCGCAGAGCCAGCCCCCACAGAACCTTGGTAGGCTGCGGAAGATGCACCTGCCAAACCACGACCTAAGCCACCTGCGTCTAGGCGTCTAGCCCAACCAAGTTGCTCAGCTTGACTGGTAGCGTTTGTCATAGAGTTAGCTCTGGAAGCGGCTAAACCTAGTGAAGCCTGTTGTCTAGCGGCCCTAGCGGCTGGTGAGTTGGGGTTAAGTCCCCGCGCTGCGTCAGAACGCGCTAGTGATTTTTGTGTATTTGCGAAGGCGTTACCCGCAGCGGCAGAGGCTTCACCCGCCATTTTTTCGCCATAAGAAGCGCTGCTAAAATTCTGCGCGTCAGAAACTAAGCCCTGTTCTAACGGCCTAAAAGTTTCTTTGTTGTAGTCAAAGTAGTCCTTACCTTGTTCTAACTGCTGAGCTTGCGCAGCAATTTGCCCATCTCCAATCGCGTCAAGCCTAGGCTTGTTTTCTGCATACTGCCGCTCCGCAAAGTCTATTGCCCTTCCGCCTAAGTCCCTAGACGTTTCCGCTGCATACTGCGCGGCTGCTTCCATACCTGAGTAGTCAGGAGCTTCGCTTGATTTCTTACCCATGTGCCCTCTCCAGCCAGCGACTCGCGGTCACTGGGGTTAGTACTAAAACTTGCATATCGCCGTCGGCGGCAGCATCTTTCATTATGAATTCTTCTTCAAAGCCTATATGTTTGTCGAAAGCTATAACATCTAGGTCACTAGTGGGCACCATGCCTGTCATACGCTTTAGTCTACACTGGTTGAAGACGTAATAACACGCCGCTGCTATAAGGTCGAGTAGTAATTTGGTCGGTTTTTCAACAGCAATGTGCGCCGTACAGTTGGATTCGTTCATATTATTAAACACTACCCCAGAAATAACAGCGCTTCCCTTCATAATACCCATAGCGTAGAAGTCTCCCCATGTCGTATCTTGCCCAGTTTGAACCGCTACCCACGCACCTATAAGCTCTTTTCGGTCAAAAACTAACCTGTTTTCAGACACAGGCGAAACTACTTCGTCAGTAGTCACTATTTAGGCGCGCCTTGCTTAATAGCAGTCCTCTTATCTAGTACTTCCTTTGCTTTCGGCCCAATATCTATGCCTTGCGCTTGTAAAGCCTCTAGCGCAGCCCAAAGTGCCTTCTGTGACACGCCTTCGCCTTCCAGCTTCATATACTCTTTGCGCCGCGATACTGTTGGGTCACGGCTAATGCTACGTTTCGACATTATAGTTAATTATTCTCGTATGAGTTAAGTATCGTGGAGCGTCAAATATAAATACAAACTCCCCGCTAACATTAGAGTCAAACTCTAGTTCGCTGCTTTCCTCTGTAACTACATAATCAGGCCACTCAACGCGTGTGTTATCGGGAATGTTCTGTATTTTGCCATTAGTGATTTTTAACTCGGGGAACGGCATTTTGTTTTTAACCTGCCCCCCTTCCATGTAATGTAGTTCGCAGTCGATGTAAGGATGGTCTATACAAAGCGCTTTAGCGTTAGGCAGTGTAGCGGCGTATATTTCTTCGTTTTCTAGCGAACCGCCGTTAGCAGTTTGTAGAATTGCCAGAGTGTGCGTATCATAAGTTAAAATGTATTTCATTCTACCTCTTTAGTACATTGATTGTGGCTGTAATAGTGCCGAACCTCATATTACCAGATGTCCTAGTGCATTCGACAACCCAACCAACATTTCCGTTTGTAGCGTTTGACTGATGGCAAGCGGAAATAGGGAATGAAAAAGCATTAAAGCTACCGCCTGATTGTCTAACCTCTATTGTTTCTGTCGAACGTCCACTACCGTCGTTGGCATAAATCCTAATCTGTCCAGAACCGTCTTCGCTGCCAGAAGCAGTAACATTAGCCACAATTTGCAGGGTGCCCCCTAGTGGATTGTCATTGCCGCCGGGTCGTGCGCTCTTTTTTGCGTAACCAACTACAACAGCGTTCTTACCAATCTGAAGTGTTTGTACTGCTGCGTTCGCTATTAGGGCTTCTGTTACTGCCAAATCGTCTATTTGCGCTGTACCTATAGCCGCCCTACCAATACTAGCCTGTTGAATAGCCCCGACTCCGATATAAGTAGAAACATTCTCGGGAGTTACTTTAGCCAAGAAAGCGAAGTCTTTAAGGTCGTTATCACTGGTGAAAAAGTCTGTATAATTGTTAGCAAAGGAGTACTCGTTAGTACGCGAGTCAAAGTTAAAAGTTTTCTCTAGTCTGTCATCGAGTCTATCAACGTAATATCTTGCGCTACCTGCTGCGGCATTGGCGTCCCCCGCCTTGTCGTCGGCATCGTCGGCAGCGTCCTTTGCCTCGTCGGCGGCGTCCTTTGCGTCGTCGGCGGCTTTCTTTGCTTCTTTGTTAAGTCTTTCAATCTCTTTAATTTTATCGTCTATTATTGTTAGGATAAAATTGGGGTCTTCAATTCCTTCGGGGTCTTCAGCTCCTTCGTTGCCGCCAGATGCTAATATAGTCTCGCCAGCAGCGTTTTTAATTCTAAAAGTGCCCTTTACTACATCGAACTTCCACCCCGCTTTTTCAGGGTCATTGTACGTACCAGACTGTATATAGTCTCGTATCACTGCGCCGGATATAGATACTACTTGGTTGTTTAGTTCAAGAGCGGGGTAAGTCAGCCCCTTGCTGCGCAATATGAAAGATACGTCCTCTTGTATGTATTCATCCCCCGCTGCTGTTTCTACAAAACCCTGCCCCAACTTTAGAAAAAACCCCGCTTTCCCCGCCTCATTACTGAAATTGTATGACTTGAGTTCGCCTGTAATAATGTCCCCTGCGTCCAATGAGCCTACCTTAGCGCGGGTAATAGCAGCGTTTGCTATATTTGCAGTGTCTATAGAAGCGATGCCCATCTTCGCGTTCGCAATAGAAGCGTCCATAATGAACGCATCCCGTATATAAACACCCGCAGGGATGGCGACATCGCCTATAGTAGAGGGAGTGGTCTGCACGACAAAGGGGACAGGGTCAAAATCTATCCATTTGTTGGCAGCGGTTCTAATCTTGAAGTAGTCTGTCGTAACTTCTTCGGCGTCAGTTTCTTCTCGCCTCCATATATCTCCTTCTTTAGCCAAACTACTAGAGGGTTCGTTAGTTTGGTCAAACTCCACAGGGGCCATAAGCGCAAATCTATTAGCGAGTATGGCAAAAGTACTTTCTATTTTGCCTGTTGTTTCGTGTTCTTTAGACACAAGGCCAAACCCAGAAGCAACGCCGCCTTTCTGTATTTTTACAACGTAATTATCCTCTAGACCGTCAGTTAGCGCCCGCAATTCCCCAGCTAGTTCACTAGTAGTTAAAGCACCCGATAAAGCGTCTAGAACTTCTTCTACATCAATAGCCGTTGATGTAAAAGCACCTTCACTCCACGGCCCTTTTTGGTCTAGCAGATTTTGATACCGTATAAAATACGTAAATGTTTTCCCAGTGCCTACATTGTCAGACCATACACTCGCGAACCCGTTTATACCGG
>Ga0302114_10000401_pt1 | contig 30758 bp, 20 predicted proteins | sample AG5_Surface_MG_FD_203107 | JGI IMG/M metagenome (GOLD analysis project Ga0302114, IMG submission 203107) | Marine microbial communities from Western Arctic Ocean, Canada - AG5_Surface | ecosystem: Environmental > Aquatic > Marine > Oceanic | place: Canada: Western Arctic Ocean | collected...
CGCGGTGCCGTCGGCGGTCTGGTCGCCCGCGCCCTTGTGCTGGCCTCGCTCCTGCCACTTCTTCTGCACCTTCTCCCTGAGCTCGTTGACCTTGCCCTCGTCCTTGCTGAGCTCCACGCCGTGGTTGACGATGCGCATGAGCTGCGCGGTGTTGACGATGATGTCGTACGAGATGCCCACACGCGCACCCTCGATCTTGACCGAGCACGTCCCGTCGCTGTCCACCATCCCCCACGACTTTGGGTACTCGCAGTACGCGAAGCGTATGTCGTTCATCACGGTGCGGATCCCCTCGATGGAAACCGTGGACCCAAAGCCGGCGTGATCCGAGTTCTCTCCCGTCTGGTTCTCCACCCGCAGGCCGTCCTCGCCGACGGAGAACTCGGAGAACGCGAGGTTGTCGACGTGGTAGCACACGCTTCCGAGCGGCGAGTCGTACACGCCGTCGACCCTGGGCAGCTCAAGGGTGGAGACGAGGTCGCAGATGACCTCGACGGATGCGCGGATGAGGGACTCGAACCCCGGCGCGATCTCCTCCTTCAAAAGCCGCTGGACCTGCTCGTCCGTGCGCACCTCCTGCCATACGCTTCGCCCCTCCCTCGCCAGCTTGGTCATCGCGTCGTTGTCGTCGACGTCCACCGACTGGCCGTCCGCGGCGGTCATCACCAGCTTGCCGTCGGCGCCCGCCGTGAAGGTGACGTGCCCGGACATCTCGCGCGCGGCGGCGGCGGCGGCGATCGCCGAGTCGTGGTCCACGCCCGCGGCCGTCGCGCGCTCGTACGCGTCCGCCTCGATGGCGTCGGCGTCAGCCTCCTTCCTCTTCTGCTCCGCCTGCTGCTGCTGGAGCGTCTTGAGCACATCCTTGAGCCGGGTCACGATGCGCTGCACCGTGCCCTGGATCCCCTCCAGCGCGCCGCTCTCGCCAGCCTGGGAGCGCAGCTGCGTCCACACCTCCTTCGCAACCTCCTTGCCGTTCTCGACGAGCGCCTTGTTGTCCTGCTCGGTGCTGAGTAGGCCCTGGAGCCTGGTCGCCGCGCCGCGGAAGGTGCCCGCCACCTTACCGGTGCCCTTGCTCGCGAGCTTCTCCACCACGCTGAACACTCGGCTTGACACGTTGCGAGCCTGCGGACGATCGGGGAAGGGTGGGTGAGTTCGGTTGGTTCTCGTCGGGGGTTTGATCGGCGGCGTGGACGATCGGGGAAGACGGGCGGCGCCGGGGACGCGAGTCGACCCGCGACCGGATCTCCCATCGTCGTCTCTGTTCTCATCATCTGGGGGGGGTCCTCACCTTCTCCATGCGTTCCTCGGACTCGATCGTGTTCTCAAGGAACATCTTGGTCCTGTCCTTGATGACCTGGACCTTCTGGTCCTCGTCCCACACCTTGCGCGCCGCCTCCTTGATCTTATCCGGGTCGTCCAGGGCCTCCGCGGCGAAGGCCACGGACTTGTCAACAGCCTCCTTCGTGCGTTCTGACTTCTTCAGCCGATCGAGATGGGTCGCCGCCTCCGAGCTCACCGTGCGGCCAACGTCCCGGAGCTTCGAGCCCCCGAGCCCGGTGGGGCTCACGGGCGGTCCGTCCATGGCGCGCGTCGCCTCCCTCGGTCCGTTCCGAGTCGCACGCCGGCGACCAGGGTGTGGATCCCCAGCCGTCATCGAGTCAGCTTTGAAACTCTATCGCGTGATTCATCAGGGTGAAGAGCGAACCAATCAGATGAGATTCGTCGAGCGATGACAGAAAATAATTTAGAGTCATGCAGAGTTTACGTTTAAGATCTTGGAAATAAAACACGTCGTCAAACTAAAAGCCCATACGGAAATAAAAAAAGAAACCCGCCGCGAAAACGAGTTAAAGAAGTCCTGACCTTTCACTTTCTCCGGAATTTTGCGCCGACCCGAAAAAGTTATCTGCACTCTCTTCCGCGCGCGACAGGGATGGCCGCCGTCGGTGAGGAATCAGGGGTGGACCAATCAGAGTTCGAGCCCGTCTGCGGGGATGCATGGCGCGAGAACGTCCCGGAGGACCTGCAGGAGATCGGGTCCCGCGCGATTGAAACGCTGACGGAGCGCGTGAGGCACGCGCTGGCTTTCCTGCAGGACGGTGCGGAGGCTGTCGCCGCCGAGAGGCGATGGAGCGAGGCTGGGTACCGCAAGCTCGCGACGCACGGCAAGAAGGAGGAGAAAACCCGAGCGTTTTGTACCTGGGAGCACAACATCGCCGAGCTCGAGCGCGTCCCCGAGTGCGTCAGCGTCGTGCGGTTGCCATGCGATGTGGAGCACGTGAAGAAGATGATCGACGAGAGGTGGGAAATGCGACCCAAGTGGGACTTCAACTGCGCAGCCGCGGTTAAGGGCCGGCAGTTCAATCCGCTGTGCTCGGTTTTCCAAAACAGGTTCAAGTCACGGCTGTTATTCAGCAAGCGCGTCACGTGCGGGTTTATGTTGTGGAGGAAGCTGAAGAACGGCGGGTGGTTCCTCACATCGGCGGGCCTGCCGCACAATCACAGCCTCGCAGGAGAGCCGGTGGGACAAGGGTTGACGCCGATGACGCTCAACGTGGGGGGATACCAAATCGTTCCGGGAGTGGGGGAGCACGCGGGGACGTGCAGGGTAGTCGTGCTGCTGCACGTCGACCCGGGTGGGACCCTGAGTTTTCTGAGCAAGCGGGCGTACATCATGAGCCTCGGGAACAACTTCACGAGGGCGATTTATCTGTGGAGGCGTTGGGTGTTGGAGGACTGGACTTCTACGAAGGACTCTAGCTAGCGACGTGATTGCTTATTGACTATTCATATTACAGCTCATGCGAAACCATCCGCGACGACTACTCACACGCCCTGGGTGGGCACGGGCTGACCGCCGCCGATCTCGCCCTCGGAGAGCGAATAGCAAGCCTCGCCGTGGCACCACATGTCCAGACCCTCGCCCTGCTCCGCGCCCTCCGGCACGCGGAGGCTGCCGCCGGTGATGGCCTTGGTGATCATCAGGCAGATGTAGGACGCGACCGCGGAGTAAGCGGCGGTGGCGATCGCGGCGGTGCACTGGATGATGGTCTGGGTCATCATGGTGGTGTCGGTGTTGAAGCCGCCGAACATGGGGGACGCGACGATGCCGAGCATGCAGGTGCCGAGGAAGCCGCCCACGCCGTGAACCCCGAAGACGTCGAGGGAGTCATCGTACCCGTACTTCTCCTTGACGACGAGGGAGAAGAACCGGCACACGACACCGGCGGCGACACCGAGGATGAGGGCGCCGAGGGGTCCGACGAAACCGGCACAAGGGGTGACGGTGGCCAGGCCGGCGATGGAGCCGGTGGCGATGCCGAGCATGGAAGCCTTGCCGGTTTCCTTGATGTCCTGGATGGCCCAGACGGACGCGGCGGCGGCGGCGGCGATCTGGGTGGCGACGCACGCGAAGGCGGCGTCAGCGCCCGCGGCGAGCGCGGAGCCGCCGTTGAAGCCGTACCAGCCCACCCAGAGCATGCCGGTGCCCAGCACGGTGAGCACGAGGTTGCCCGCAATCATCTTGTTCTCCTTGCGGGGGCCGAGGACGGTTGCGCCGACGAGCGCGCCGATGCCCGCGGTGATGTGCACCACGATGCCACCGGCGAAGTCCATGACGCCCTTGGCCGCCATGAAACCGTCGGGGCCCCAGACCATGTGGCAGGCGGGGAAGTACACGGCGAACATCCAGAGGCCGCAGTACCACATCACCGAGTTGAACTTCATGCGCTCGACGAAGGAGCCGACCATGAGCGCGGGGGTGATGATGGCGAAGGTCATCTGGTAGAGGGCCCAGAGGGCCTCGGGGATGGTCTCCCAGACTGACGCCTTGGTGATGCCGGCCATGAACGCCTTATCGAGGCCGCCGATGATGGAGTTGCCGGCGTCTGAGAAAGAGAGGGAGTAGCCCACGGTGTACCAGAGGATGGTCATGAGGCAGGTGAGGGAGAAGCACTGCATGAGCACGGAGAGCATGTTCTTGCGCTTGACGATGCCCGCGTAGAAGGCGGAGAGACCGGGGATGGTCATGAACAGGACGAGAGCTGCGAGGGAAAGGGGCGAGGGAGGGCGCGTCAGTCTCTGTGAAGGGTCGGATCAAGCGGGCACGTGGCGACGGATTTAACCCGAACTGCCGAAGCAGGTTACGGCATCGGACAGTCGTGTTCACATACCGGTCGAGATGAGAATCCAGGCGGTATCGGCCTGGTTGATCGTGGCGACGGCGGCGGCGGCGGCGGCGGACGCGGGCGCGGCGGGGGCCATCGCGACAGCGGCAGCGGCGAGCGCGAGCGCGGGCACGACAAGCTTGCTCTTCGCGGGAACGGATTTCTCCTCGACCGCGGGCTGCGCGACGGTCGACCCCACGGGCTTGGACGCATCGGCGCGCACGGACATGGCGACACGCGACGAGGTCATCCCGGGGACGATCGAGCGGGGGCGCACGACCGCGGGGCGAGCGGACGCGACAACGCGGGAAGCGCGGCTCGCGTGAACGCCCGAGCGCATCCCGGAGACGCGCGCGGTGAGACCGCTCATGGAGAGCGTGGAGGCCATCGTTTGGAGTTGGATCGATCGATCAGCGATACGTGCGCGTCGATTGCGATTCGCGGAACCCTGTGTGGCCCGTGGGGAACGTCGCCCGTGTCGTGGAGTGCGCTCGCCGGCCGATCGGCTCGGCGTCAAGTTGGATTGCACTTTTGGCTTTTCACGTCAGGAGCGGGTGTCGGCAGTCCCTTGCGAAACTGAAAGGTCAGGTGACCGTTTTTTTTCTTTAACTGTTTGTCCATAACACATATTTGGAATTTGTAAGAAAAAATTCGCCAGGTGGGTTTTTGATTCTTCTCGCAACCCCTAAATCAAACGGAGATCCGAGTTGGATAGACTGCCATCATAGTGCTAACTGTTCCACTGTGCGAATTAATCAATTGTCACAGAATAATGACCCTGGGAACGTGCAGTTATTTCAACCAAATGGTGTTAACATTAGCCTCGGTCTTGTGGACACCGGTCTTGGGACACTCTTGTGGAAACTTCCCGAGACACACCGCCCTCATGGCCCTCCTCGCGCTCGCCGCGGGAGCGGCGATCGTCGCGATGGTCATCAAGCGACGTCGGCGTGATGACCTCAATACCGTCGTCATCAGGGCGGAGGGCATCGAGGTCCACGTCTCGCCGTTCGGGGCGACGGTGACCCGCATCGTCGTGCCCGATGCGACGGGCGCCCGAGGGGACGTCGTGTTGGGTTACGACCGCCTCGCCGGCTACGACGATCCCAAGGATCGCCCGTACTTCGGCGCGATCGTCGGCAGGGTGGCGAACCGCATCGCGCGCGCACGGTTCACCGTCGACGGCGAGACCCACACCTTGGTCGCGAACAACGGCCCCAACTGCCTGCACGGTGGGTCCAAGGGATTCGACCGAGCGTGGTGGACTCCCGAGGTGTTCGAGGACGGAACCGGCGTGCGACTGACGCACGTATCCAACGACGGCGACGAGGGCTTCCCCGGCACCGTGAAGGTCGCGGTGACGTACACGGTGCGGGCCAACGATCGGACCGGAACCGACGCGGCTCTCGCGACTGAGATGGTCGCGAGCGCAAATCGCGCCACCCCCGTGAGCCTCGCGCAGCACTCGTACTTCAACCTCGCGGGACACGACAGCGGCTTGACGATCGGGGACCACCGGATCAAGCTGCGGTGCAGCGCGTACACGCCGGTGGACGACGTGATGATCCCCACGGGTGAGGTCAAGGACGTGACGGACACCGAGTTTGACCTCCGCGGCGGGCCGGGCGAGACGCGCGACTACGGGGTTCGGATCGGGGGGAACATGCCCGCGGGGGACCCGGAGGGGTTCGACCATAACTTCGTTCACGACGCGCACGTGGATGGCGACGACGCCGTGAGGGTGCTGGCGCAGGTGTGGGAGCCGACGAGCGGTCGGAACATGACGGTGGCGTCCAACGCGCCGGGGGTGCAGTTCTACACGGGTAACTGGCTGGGAGCGGGTACTCGCGCGGGAAAGGGAGGGGCGAGGTACGGGAAACACTCGGGGTTCTGCCTCGAGACGCAGCACTTCCCGGACGCGGTGAACCAGCCGGAGTTTGTGTCGTGCCTTCTGCGGCCTGGGGAGACGTACCGGCACGTCATGGAGCACAGGTTCTTCGTCTGAGCGTTTAAGAGTTGAGAGTTTTGAGAAGTGCTGCTCGTGCTCTGAATGTTTTTTTCAACACGCGGGCTCGCGCCGCGGACTACGATCAACACTCCTCGCCAGTCTCGTCACCTCCCGAACACGTAGTACCTGAAGAACAAGAACACGAGCAGGAGTCCGCCGACGACGACGAAGGGCATGTACTTCTGGATGAGCGCCTGGAACGCGAGGTCCTTGGCCTTGGCGCTGTACTTCCGGGTCTCGCTCGCCAGGTTCTGGGACATGTTGGACACGTGGTCCAGCTTCTCACCCTGACCGAGGATGTCGTTGATGTTGCGGGTCATCACGCTCTGGATGTCGTGCAGGTCCTCGTTGAGCTTGTTCAGGTTACGCTGCGTGCGCGTGTCCTGGTACAGCTTCTTCGTCCGTTGGATAACCGTGTCGAACTTGATGAACGCGTACGGCCTCGCCACGGTCTCAACCTGCCCGCCGTTCTGTGCCCCGAACTCCTTGCACAGGTCCTCGAGGTACTGATACGCCAGCTTCTTGGGGTAACCCCGGTCGCACAGCGTGAGGTAGCACACGCCGCCCTCGATGAGGTAGTGCAGGAAGAACGCCCCGCTCTCGTAGCTCATCCGCGAGGGAGGGGGCGGGCCCTGCGACAGCTTCTTGAACAGCGTCTTCGCCTGCTGCTTGTACTGCTCCAGATCCTGCTGCCTATCGCTGTCCAGACCCTCCGCGAGGGGCAAACCGTCCGCCACCCTCGCCAACATCGTCAGCTTCACCATGTTCACCCACACCAACCGCTGGTGCCGAGGATCGGATCCGCGTTTTCTCTGGTCGCCCGAGTTTTCCCTAAGTTCCAAGACGACGGCCCCCGGACCGCGCTCGACTCTGCCCGCCCGAGACGTATACCCGAGACGCGAGTTCTCGCGAGGCTAACCTCGACGATCAGCGGACGACGACGAGAGTTCTGCGCTTGGCGGCGCTCCCGACCGAGTGGCCAACGTTCGTGGCAACGACGATAATTCAAGGGCAACAATGTCATGGGCTCACGGGCGCAGTTCAACAGACTGGCTCAAAAAAAATGCACTCCGACCAGCGCGGACGCCACCCGTCGGTCGGAGGTCACCATGTCCAATCCTTTCCTGCTCGACGATGAGACCGGGTTCGGCGCCCTACCCCCGCCGTCGAACCCGCCCCGGTCCAACCCCGAGGCCGAGCCCAAACGAGACCCGTCCTCGTCGAAGTCCTCGTCCCGGGCGGGCTCCAGCCATCGCCTCGCGCCGGACGACGCGCCGTCGGACGAGAAGAAATCGCTGCTCGGCGCGGGTGCCGACTCGGCGCCCGGCACCGCGCTCCACGACAAACCCCCGGAGATCACCGCGGTGAACAACGACACGGAGAACGGCGGCGCGAGGCGAAGGACCACGTCTTGGATCTTCTCGCTGGTGTTCTGGCAGCAGTACTTCGACGTGGACACCGAGGACGTGGTGGACAGGATCAAGAACGCGATCGGCAGTCCGTTGAGCGGCACTTTCGGGAACGTCATCGGGGATAACCCCGACCTGTGGGGACCCTTCTGGGTCTGCGCCACGCTCATCTTTCTCAACGCGCTCGGAAGCAAATACGTGAATTACCTGATGCACGACGACGCCACCGGGGACTTCAACTTTGACGTCAACCGGATATCGTACGGTGTCGTCATGTTCTACGGCTACACGTTCTGCGTGCCGCTCGGGTTGTGGTGCGTTCTCCGGTGCTTCGGCGGCGTGAACACCGGGCTCGCCGCGCTGCTGTGCGTGTACGGGTACTCCCTGATGGTTTACATTCCTATGGGCCTAGCATGTTTAGTGCCGATGGAGACGGTGCGGTGGGCGGCGTTCCTGCCCTCGATGGTGATATCGTCCACCTTTCTCTTCTTCAACGTCCGCGGGGTGGTGGCGGAATCGCCGAAAGGGCTCGCGTTCACGACGCCGTTCATGGGATGCGTCGTCGGCGCGCACGCAGTATTCGGACTCTTGCTCAAGGTGTACTGGGTGTCTTAGCAAACAAAGTCATGCAAACTTATACAAGTAGCAAACTTTTTCCAAAAATGAAGAAACAAAAGCTTTCCACTCACCAGGCGCGCACCTCCTCACGCTCCTGGCGAAGTGGACGAGAACCCGCGCGGCTCAATCGTACACCTGCCTGTAAGAGAGGCGGCGGCGACGATACGGCATCGGTCGGGTATTTCGCGTGCTGAAAGCCGTCGGAAGGCCAGCGTTCGGAAAGTTTGAAACGCGATGGCTCCGGTGGCAGCGCCCGCCTGGCGGCTCAGCGTGACCACTGTGGGCGCCGCCGAGATGAGATTCGTCGTTCCGTGCGGCGACGGGGACATAACCGTGCTGGAGCTGACGCGGCGGCTGATGGAGCGGTGTCAATCGTTGATGCCGGACGTGCCGCTGTTGGCGGACCGGCTCGTGGACGAGCGCGACGGGAGCATGCTCTTCCCGGAGGACAAGGCGAGGGAGGTTCTGGACGACGGGGACGTCGTGAAGGTATACCTAAGAAATAACGCCCAAGGCGGCGAGGGCGGCGAGGGCGGGGGGGCGGGTCGAGGAAGGGCAAGGGGCGCGGGGTCGTCGGCTCCCAGGTTGCCCCCGCCATTTCGATCATAGCAGCAGGTTTCAAAACAGCGACAGACAAACACTAAGTGTAAATTGGAAATATGAAAATATGGCGAAATACAAACTCAACGAGGTGACAAACAGTTGGGAGTCGTTAACGAGTCACGTCAGACTCGAACATCAGAGAAGATACGCGCTCTGATTGGCGGAGCGATTTCGCGAGTGCCGAGAGTTCGCTTATCATATATCTTGTCGTCTTCTCGTCCACTCCAGAGCCCACAACGCGAGGTCTAACGCGACGGCCGATGTCGCGAATCCACACGTACGACCTCGCAGAGGACGATGATGACAAGGAAGACTACCCTACGTCCATGGTACAGGAGTGGGTGCTGGGCCTGGGCATGTCGCCACCGCCTTCGGAGGCCCAAGGCGACGAAGGGCAGGACGGATCTACGAATTCAGGCTCGCCCACTGACGGGAGCAAGCGGTCCTCTGCCGGTTCGGATCCCTCCTCCGGGCCGGATTGGCCGTCGCCCTCCAAGCCGTGGACGGGCGATCAGATCCCTTTTATCGCGCCGAGGGTCATAGCGGGGAACAGGGTGGTGGTGACCACGCTGGAGCCCCCGACCGCGGAGGTTTACCACAGCCTTCGCGGGATGGTATGCGGGGGTGCGGGCATCAGCGCTTCGTCCCCGTCCCAGCCGCCGCCCGCGAGGTCCGAGATCGAGTTCCAGCTGCCCACGGACGATAACCCGTACTATATCCTGGCCATTCGGTGCGCGATGAGGCAGGAGGATCGCGACGCGCCGGCACCGAGGAGGTCGCGGGGGCGGGAGGTGAGGCCGCAGTTCTCCATCACAATCGACGCCGGGGGGTTCATCTACGTCGGAGCGGTCCAGCAGGGCGACCCGTCCGAGACGCCGGTCGGATTCGAGCTCATCGCCAGGTTCCCGGGATCCGTCAGCGAGCTCAGCGCGCAGTCGGTGTACAAAAACGGCGTGCTGTTCGTCATCGCGTCGCCGAAGAAGGAGTCGACGGTGGTCGAGGTGCCGGTCCTGACCGTCCCGGGCGGCGGTAAGGGTAGCAACCTGCAGTTCCAGCAGAATTAAGCGAAGACCGCGCGCGGTCTCGTGACGTACAAACACATCATCAGCAGCTAACTATCCGCGCTCAACGTCGCCTCTTCTTCTTTCCCCCGTTCGCGCGCGACGCCGGCTCCAACAGACTGGACCCGTCCTCGTCTTCGAGCACGCCGTCCTCCAAGTCGTCGAAATCGTCGTGGAAGTCGTCGCCGTCCTCGTGCATCTTCGCGTCCAGCATGGCATCCATGGCCCGATCCATCGCTCCATCGTCATTGTCATCGTCTTGATCCTCGTCGCCATCCACATCATCTTGATCCTCGTCGTCATCCTCGCTTTCGTCTTCTTCCTCGCCGCCGTCCTCCCGCTTTTTCCTCCCCTTCCCGCCCTTGCCCTTGCCCACCGCCGCGGCCGCCGCCTGCACGTACTCGTACATCACCTTCTTCCGGTACCCCCGCTCCAGGACACCATCCACGCCGTGGTGCGTCACCGCCTCGTGGAATAGCCGCAGGGTCCGTGCGTTTGACCGAAAACGCTCGTGATAAGCGATCATCTGAGCGGACACCAGAGCGGCTCGGCTATTCACCGGCGGGAAGGGAATGTTCCGCGTCCTGTCCACGTACGCGGGCTCGTACGCGTCGTCGGCGAACCCGAAGGACACGCACACCCGCGGCGGTGTAGGCCGTCTCACTCCGTCCTTCTCCACCGACCGCGGTGTACCCCGGCTGCCCCAGTGGATGACCCGGTGCGTGAACACGACGGCGGAGCCCGTCTCCGCGGGAACCGCCGTGATGTGCTGATACGCCTCCTTGTGCGGGAGGCACAGCCGCAGCGGGTCCGCATCGGCGTTCGTCGGGTCGTCGTCGTCGCCCTCGTAGTACCCCGGGTCCCGTCGCCGGGGTATGACGTACAGGCAGGAGTTCTCCGGCGAGGCGTCGGTGAGCGCGACCCACGCGGTTGTGTACATGGCGGAGCCGTCGGCGCGAAAGGTTGACGGCGAGTCGTCGGGCTGCCTGTCCCTGTGCGGTGAGAACGCCGTGTGCTCGTCGTCGCCGAGGTCGTCGTACGGGTCCACGTGCCAGCACAGCGCGTCGAAGTTGAGCCTGTTGCCCGTGGCGTTGAGCACCACCTCGGAGAGCTCGTGCGCCACCGCCCACGCCTCGTCGTACATGAGCAGGAACGACGGGTTCCACCCGTGCCGCATCAGTCGCACGCACGCCAACGCGAGCTCGCGGTGTGCGATAGTCTTCCACGGGAGGGATGCGGCGGGGATCTTGGTGTAGCCGTCGCGGAGGATTCGCTCGCGCGCGTCGGCGGCGACGTCCTCCAGCTCGGCGCCCCGCATCGGGCGCACCGAGCCCTGGAAGGCCTCGTCGCAGACGTGCAGCGACGGGCAGATCTCGCGCCAGTACTGGGGTTGGAGCATGGTAGCCAAATCCACCTCGCGGACATGCAGCGACGGGTCCTCGGGCGGCTCCCTCGGCGATGGGAACGGCCTGTCGCTCATCGCACACACGCGCCCTCGGCGCGATAGGAACCGACGAAATGTGTCGGCGGTGCGGCTTTCGGAGCGATATAAGTTTCGGGGTTAGGGTTGGCGCTCTGGGCACTCCTCGGGGCGACGATATGGCCGCCCGACACATCGCCACGACGGCTATGAAGCCCCATCTGTACTACATGTCAGCGTGGTTCTGCCCATTCGCGCACAGGGCGACGCTCGCGTTGGAACATCATGCCGACCACGTCACGTGGGAATGGATAGAGGCGCTGGGATGGGAGAAGCGCCGGGCGACGGACGACGCGCTGCAGACGGACCACGAGAACTGGTACCACTTCAAGGCGCCCGAACTCATGAAGCACAACCCACTGGGCATGGTCCCGACCCTCGTCTCCGAGGCGACTTTCACGGAGGACGCCTCCAAGGGACCCGTCAAGCCCCCGGTCCGAGAGTCGCTGATCGCCATCGAGTTTGTGGATGAGCTCGTGGCGGGCGGCGACACCCCCATCATGCCCTCGTGCCCGTACGAGCGCGCTAAGATGAGGGTCGCCGCGGATGTGGTCAACAAGAAGGTGTGCTCCAAGTACTACCACGTCCTCGTGCGCCAGGACCCGGCGGAGCAGCGGGAGGGATTCGAGGCGCTCGTCGCGGGTCTCGACGAGTTCGGCTCTGAGCTCGCCGGCGGTCCCTTCTACGGCGGGCGTGACTCGCCGGGACTGGTGGACTACGCGCTGTTCCCGTGGGCGCACAGACTTCCGGTGTTCGTCCACTACAGGGGTGACGAGTACTCAATCCCGAGAAACACGCCGGGGCTGCGGGCGTACCACGCGTGGCTCGACACCATGCATGCGCTGCCGAGGGTGAAGAAGACGTGCCCCCCGTGGGACGATTACCTGGCGCACATCGGGCGGTACGCGGACGGGAGCGCGCGGAGTAAGGTGGCGAACGCGGTGAGGGACGGGCGTGACGCGCACCAGTACGACGACGCGAAGGACGATACGAGCCACTGAGGGCGAAGGGAGACGAAACGCGCTCCGCCGCCCACCTTTAATAATGATGGTACCCGTAATACACCGTCTACCCGTAATACACCGTCTACCCGTAATACACCGTCTACCCGTAATACACCGTCTACCCGTAATACACCGTCTCTCGTCTACCCGAGGAGCCTGGACGGGACGAGAACCCCGCCAGCCTCCGGATCCGGCGCCATGATTCGACCCCCGTTGCTCGCATCCCCCGCGGTGAACACGTCAGCGTGGTCGTCCAGCCAGAGCACCAGCGACTCGATCGCCCTCGACGCGTCGATTCCTCCATCTCCGCCCGTCGCCTTGCCCCCGTTCCCGGGCTCGTTCGCCAGCGCGGCGTCGAACACCTCCCTCGCTCGGATAGTAAGGAGCTCGTGCGCGCGCGAGTGACGTGATCCCGCGGCCGCGCCGTCGTCCCCCATCGCGCACGTCGAGATGGTCACCCTCGGCGCGCGATCCCCGTCGTTCGTCCCCGCGCCGTCCCCAACGCCGTCCCCGGCCGTCCCCGCCGCGCCGTCGCCCTCCGCCAGCGCACCTAGGTCGCCTATCTTGCTCGCCCCGAACATGTTCTCCACCCTCGCGACGAAAGAGCCCGGAACCTCGCACGCCAACGCCTCCGTGGCGTCGTCGAGCGCGGGCTGGGTGCGATCCGAAACCTCGGCGCCGAGCGCGTCGAGGGGAGACACCCGCACCGAGGGCGCGACTGACGCGAGGTGCTCGAGGAGTTCCGCGAGGTTTGTCCCGGCGAAGGAGGTGCGGTCATCCACGGGGACGTGGCTGACCCGTCTGCGTTTGCTCTCTCGCGACGTCGCGGCCATGGCGCGTGCGCGGGCGCGAGTGCGAACCCTGGGGGATTTTCGCATCGAGTTCTCGTTCATCAGGAGCACTCTTCGCGTCAAAACGGTGACGTCGCTCAAATCATGCAGCGCAGGAGGGACGACAACGCTCCGTGAGTCTCTAGGCAAAGAAAAGCGGTCGATCGCGATGACCGCTGTGAAGGAGGGACTCACGGAAGAACGCGAGAGGGCCGGCGACGCCGGGCCCATCGACGAGCTGCCGCCGGAGGTGCGCGTCCCACCGGCTCGACCATTTTCAGCGTCAAAACCGAGTCCAGATCGTCATCCCGAGACGAGTTGGTGCCCCGACTGACCGCGCGTTCCCCCTTCTCCCTGCTCAGATCATGTACCACATCTTATCTTTTCTCCCGCGATCCGCGGGGACGGCCAACGCCCTCGTCGGCGTGTGCAAGGGGTGGCGCGAGGCCATCCTGGGGGACGAGGATTACCTCAGCTCCCTGAAGTTCTCCCTCGACACGTCGCAGCCGTTCAGGGGCATGGAGACGGTCCGAGGCGCGGTCGCCCACAGACGAACGTGGGCGTACGCCGACCGCCACAACCGCGCGGCCATCGGCGGTGGTACTAACCGGGTCCACGCCGCGGGCAAGGGCGCGACAGTACCGGCGCTGCTCCTCAGAGCCTCCGAGGTTGGCGCCAACGCCACCGCTCTGGAGACGATTGCCGTGCTGAGAGAGGCGCAGGGAGACGTGGCCACCGCCTACCGGTCGTGGAGGAAAGCCGCGTCGCTCGGGTCGTGCCTCGCGCAGTTCAAGCTCGGTGAGATCTTCTACCGGGGGCTCGGGAACCAGGGCGTGGACGGCGAGGAGGCGCTGTTCTGGCTGAACAAGTCGATGAAGGGAGACGAACTCGCGGTCGAGTGCAGGGCAACCGCGGCGGGAATCATGGGGTTCCTGCACCTGGACGGAGAGGGAACCCAGGCGTGCAACCAGTCCGCGATCAAGTGGTTCAAAGTTGCGGCGGATAACGGGTGCGCGGAGGCGCTCAAGACGCTGGGATGGCTGTACTCCACGGGCCAGTACTGACCGCCCGGACCCCGTGTGTAAAAAAATGCTTGTAACATCACCATCATTCCGACTACGTATCCCTACTCTACTTGCGTGCGCCCGGGGCCCGCATGATCCGCGTTCCGCATCTTCTCCCGGATGCGCCCCATCTTCTCCCCCACGCGTTCCATCTTCTCCGACACGTTCGCGCGGCCTCGCTCCTTCAGGCTCCGTCCCAGCTCCTTCACCGCCGCCATCCTCTCCTTGCCTCGCGCCACCCGCGCCTCCATACGCTCCCGCCTCGCCCTGAACCTGTCCGACGACAAGAAGTAGTACGTCGCCGCCGACGCCGCCGTCGTTCCCCCGGCGACGTAGTGAAGGGCGGCCATCGCCTCCGGGGGAACCGCCGCGGCTCCCCACGCCGTCTGTGACGCCGCCGCGCAGCCGAACAGCGCAAACTGCACCGCGGTGCTCCACTTCCCCATCGCCTGCGGCTCCATCGCGGGTAGGCTACGTATCGCGCTCACGGTGCGCCCATCGCGCGCCCTCTCCTTCGTGCCCAAACGATCGTATCCGCCCAGTTCGTCTCCCACCTCCGCATCCAGCCCGAAGAACTCGCCCCACGTCTCCCACCTCCACCCGAGGGACCGAGCGCGCTGGTACGAGACTCCCGCGATGAGCGCCGCGTCCCTGCCGAGGAAACACGCGGCGAGCCACGCGGGTATGGCGCCCTTCGCCGCGAGCGCCACGGCGACGGACGCGACGAACACCTTGTCGCCCGCCGGGTCGAGGTAGGACCCCGCGACGCCGGTTTGGTTCCAGCGCCTGGCGAGGTATCCGTCGAGCCAGTCGCTGACCCCAGCGGCGACCACGCCTCCGAGGATCAGCTCGGGGGGTGCGTCGTTGACGATGCCGTACGCGATGAGTGGCCCGGCGACGCCGCGCGCGATGGACAGCGCGTTTGGAATGGTCGCGATGTCGCCGTAAGACCACGGCGCGGGCCGAGCGTCGGGGTCCGGCGCGAGCGTGGCCTCGCCCCCGTCTTCTTCGTCTCGATCAGCCTTCCTCGGCGGCGCGTCGGGTGGGGTGGGGTGGGGAACGGCGGCGAACCCTCGCGCGGACGGCGCCGTCCGCTGCCCGTGTGTCCTCGCGACGGTCGAGCTCGCGGCGAAACCGACGGTCGGGGAGCCGGGCGGGAGCGGACTCCGCTCGGGCGTCGACGTCGAAGCACCGCGAGACGAGCGAACCCGATCACCCGTCGGAGGGAGGTAGTCCGGGCGCACCGGTGCGACGACGCTGAGGTGACGCGCGCACCACAGCTCCCGCCGCCACGCTCGAGGCGGTGCGCGCATCACGGCTTCCGCCGCGACTCGCGCCGCTCTCCGACCGCTCATGCTGGCCGGGATGCGGCTACCTGTGTGTGCAGTTGGCAACGGGAACTTCCTCTGTTGTTGATATCGGCCAGCTCAGCATGCCACGGAACCGGCACTACGGACCGGCACGAGGCGAGGTGCCCGCGACGATGATGATACCCACGGTCGCGGCGACGACTCATCGACCCTGCGCCGTCCTCGGGAGCGTCCCGAGGTGGCGACGGGGGCCACGAGCGGCGGCCGATGGCAGTTCTCGCGGGAGTGCATCGCGGTTCGTCGACGTGGAGGGGATCCCGAAGCCGAAGGTAACCCGGCGCTTCACCCTCACCGCCGTCGCGGGAGCCGCCGCCGCTTCGCGCGGCTCGACCCCCGCGACGGCATCCATCGCACCGACGTCCGAGGTTGTCCGTCGCGCCGCGGAAATCGCGACCAACGGCGCGGGCGCATCCACGGTAGCCTTCGACGACGCGTCGGTGACGATTGACGGCACCGGCCAGGTCGTGCCCGTCGCGGTGTGGTACCCCACCGACGCGACGAGCTCCGGCGCGACGCCGACCTACCCGCACGCCATCTCCGTCGCCAAGATCGCCAGGGTGCTGCTCAACCTCCCGGAGTCCACGCCGAGGTTCCTGGACCGCGACTTTCCACTCGCGCCCTCCGCCGGCATCGTGTCCTCGAGCGCAAAGACGCAGCCGAGCAAAGTCGTCGGCGCCGTCGTGCTGTGCCACGGTTACCTCGGCTCCAGGTTCGACCTCGTGGACCTCGCCGAGGCGCTCGCGGCGTCCGGCTTTCTCGTCGCCGCCCCCGAGTTCGCGGAGTCCCTCGCCACACCGACGACGACATCGGCGCAGACCCGACCGGGCGCCGAGCCGGCGGCTAACCCATCCGCCACCCGCGACGTCGTCCTCAACGCCGTGCTGAGGGACGTGATCGGGTCAGGCAGGTTCAACACTGACACGGAGGACGGCGATAGAAAGACTGCCTCACTTCCCGTGGCGCTGGTGGGCCAGTCCGCGGGGGCGTCGACGGCGACGAGCGCGCCCGGGAGGTTCGCCGCGCGGGTCGCCATCGCGGGCTTTCGACCTCCGCCCTCCGAGGAACCGGAGCGGCGGGAGGCGCTCCTCGGGGACCCGCTGCTGGTGGTGGCTTCCGCGGGGGACGGGGTGATCTCACTGTACCCGACGGACGGCGGCGCGTTCGGTCCCTACCGCGGGATCAAGGCTGAGGTCGAGTCGCTCCCGGCGAGTTTCGCTCGGCTCGACGCGGGCGGGCTGCTGGAGTCGACCCGGGGGGGCGGAACTCCTCCCAGGACGGCGTTCGTGACGTACGAGGAGGACGCCGGTGACGCGTCGAGCGGCGTGCTGCCGTGCCATATAAGCTTCCTGTCGTCGAGGACGAACGACGCCATGGTGGACGTGCTGAGCCCGCTGCTTCCGTTGGCTCGTCTACTCGGCGTTCCGGTTTTAGATTTCGATCGGTATCAAGTCACCCGAGACAGCGACGAGGTCAACTCGACGCTGGTGCCCGCGGTGACGGCGTGGCTGGCGTCGACGATGAGATGACTTATTGTTATTAAAGTAGGTGTCATCAATTAATTGTTTTCAGTGGCATACAGCGCGACCTCCGTGATGACCTCCGTCACTTCACACCGTTCGTCGCGGGGTGAATCTTGCCGGACGCGGCGACTGGTTTCGCGTGTTTGTGCTGCTTGTTCCATCTCCGTCGCGGCCTGCACGCCCACGCCGCCGCCGCACCCAGCAGCGCCCCCGCGATGACATCCTCCGGCCGGTGCTTATAGTCGGTGATCCGCGTGCACGCGCAGTACACGGCGTACGCCATCGGCAGGCACGCCACCGTCCGAGCGGGCGTCGCCCACGACACGTCGTCGTTGATGCCGGCCACGTCCGCCGCCTCCGCGAGCGCGAACACCGCCCAGGACATTGCGACGAAGGACAGACCCGCGTGCCCCGACGGGAACGACAGCGACGCCTCGTCGATGTCGTCCTGGGACGATTTGCACTCCTTCCGGTCGCCGGGCGCTCCCGCCGTCGTCGCCGCGAGGTACGCGGCGTAATCCCCAGTCTCCACCGCGGTCCTGTACCCCTTGTAGTCGCACGCCGCGAAGAAGTTGGGGCGCAGCTTCCCGACGAAGCACTTGCACGCGTTGTACGTTCCCATAGTGAGCGACAGGGCCTGGATGTAGCAGACCACCTCGAACATCAACGCGCGCGCGGCGTTCACCTGGCGCTCGAATTCCGGGTCGGTGTCGGCCTCGTCCCCGAGTCCCACCCCGCTCGCCCGACGGGGTTCTCCGCCGCCGGGCATATGCTTCACCCGCGCCAACACCGCGAAGCCGACGCACGCGAGCGGTAGGATCGTGGCCGTCACCGCGAGCGCCCCGTTGGAGACGGTGGAATCGAGGTACGGGTACGACAGGTCCGCGTCGCGCTCCACGAAGAACTGTTTGTGAGCTCGCCAGTTATCGACGTTGCTCCATACGATGAGGGCGTATATCGCACAGCAGGCGGATATCCGCATCTGCGACACGAGCGACTTACGCGTGTCGTCTTCGGCGAGGACCGCGCGAACCAGCACGACCAAACCCATGACAGCTCGGCTCACGAGGTCGCGCCCCGCGGAGTGTCAGCTTTGAAATTGTTGATCCGCAGAACTTTTGGAGCTGTCAGGAGCAGAGCCAGCAGAGTTGGGCTGATTCAGACTGGATCCACAAACAAACAGACCCAAAACCTCGAGTTATCGGGTTTTTTTCCATCATGGAACCCAAACAAGGAGATCCCAACCGGAGGTTCAACCGGATCTGCTGGATCTGCTTGGAACAGAACAGAACCTCCACAGAACGTCTGCAGAGGTCCAAGGCGCACCAAGAGACCGTCCATGGCATACTTTACCGGTTTTTTTCGGGTAAAGAAGTTTTCCCAAGCCCTCGTGAGGCCCTCTGGACAAGTTTTTTCGGGTGACCGACACCTGTGGATGTCTGTGCACCTACCATGGAGAGCTCTGTCGACCTCCACAGAGCTGCTGGTGTGAGTTTGGAAACCTCTGGAAAACGTTTGGCCCTTCCCAGGCGCGCGCCCATGGGCCCTCGCTGCTCGCGCGCGCGCGAACGAACCCGCGATATCTCCTCGGGACGACCCCTCCGGCGATCCTGCCGGGTTTTCCCGCGCCAGGGACCGCCCTGGGCGCGGGCCACGAGGGTCGTCGACGCGCGAGGGCCAAATATTGGACTTGCCAGAAGGGGGTGCCCAGCGCAGGTTTTCTCCAGGCTTGTGATGAAGGGTGCCGATTTCCGAAACTTTTGGATCTGCAATATATTAAACATGTGGTTATCAGTCTAAATGTTTTGGTGAAATATAAATATAATGGGAAACCGTAACCGAAAATTGTATGGGCATTTAGGATGCAAGTTAACTCACGGATTCCTCAGGTGGTCAGGAGCGTGCTGCGCTCCGCCGCCCCTGCCATCAGAGGTGAGCGCGACGCGGGAGGGCATCGCCGAGGCGTTTGGACGAGTATTCTAGGACGTGCGCATCTTGCGGTGGGTTAGGCTCGAGATGGCCAAGAAGGGAAGGGTCGCGCGCATCCTGACGACGCTCCATCGCGTCGCCGGCACGCCCGTCAGCGAGGCGCTTAAGCGGCGGCAGCGCAGCGCCGTCCAACGCGGCGACGCCGGGACGCACTCAGGCAGCGTGTCCAAATGGCGCAAGCGCAAGGACAGAGAACGTCGCCGCGAACAGTTCGAGGGCGCTGCGAAGGAGACCGGCCTTCCGCACGGCTACCACAGCGGCATGCGGGTCCTCCTCGTCGGCGAGGGCAACCTCTCGTTCGCGCTCGCGCTCATCACCCTCTTCGACGGCGACGGCTCAAACCTCCTGGTCACGTCGCTCGATCGCCAGCGCGTGGCGCGCGCCGCGTACCCGTACTGCGAGGACGTCGAGGAATCCATCGAGGCATCGGGCGCCGCGGTGATCTTCGACGTGGACGTCGAGGAACCCGACGCGCTCAGGCGGGTCGCGAAGGATTGGTGGAAGGCGGGGGATGTTCAGACCGACGGCGACCGCGCCGGGGCGTGCGCGGGACCCGGCGGTCACTTCAAGGGATTCCACCGCATCGTGTTCAACTTCCCGGACAGGGGCGTGGGCACGTCCGGCCCGCTGTCGGTCAAGGCTAACCAGGACATGCTGGGTTCCTTCTTCGACGCGGCGAAAGGTTTGTTGACGCGCGACGGCGAGGTTCACGTGGCGACGCAAGGGGACGATAGGACCGCGGCGTGGAACGTGGTGGGCGTGGCGGCGAGGCACGGGCTGGTGTACAGGGCGTCCCTGGGCTTTGAGCCCGGGACGTTCCCGGGGTACGAGCACTACAGGACGCTGCCGCACGAGTCGCTCTGGGGACACCACCGCGGGGATGAGGACGAGGAGCGGGACGACGCGGGCGGTGCGGACGGCGACGAAGGACGGGTGGAGGCGAACGACGACGACGTCGCGGAGGGTGCGCAGACCATTGTGTTCCAGGTGGATGACACCCCAAAGGGTGCGAAGGACGCGGAGTTGATTCGCAAGGGGAAGACGTGGTCGCTGAAGTAAGAGTTTGTCCTGTTGCACAAGTAGTTTTTGACAGACGAGCCTGAATCTCGTTCTTCACACGATGGAGGCGCGCGGCGTCGGGGCACTCGACGCCGCGGCAGCCTCCGAGCTTCGAGATGCGCTCCTGCACGCGGTGGCGGAGGTACACGCCGACGCCGGGGCCGTGTTGGCCGCGTCCCCCGACGCCTCGAGCGCGCTCCGGGACGCTTGGCTCCGCGCGTGCCCGATAGTCGACGGCGCCGACCTCGAGACGCACGTCGCGGTGGCGCTCTTCTGGGGCCTCTACAAGGACGAGCGTCGCGCGGCGGCGGCGGGGGGGGCTGGTGCGGGTGATGATCCGGCTAGACATACATTCGCGCGCTCAAAGGATGTCGCCGTCACATCCTCGTTCGGCACCGTCCGTCGGCTCACCGCCCTCGAGCTCGCCGCCGCCGTGTGCGATGCCATCTCCCCCGACGCGAGACAGTCGACGCTGGTGGACGCTCGACCGGCTCCAGGGGACAGCGGCGTGATCCACATGACCACACACGCGCACTACGAGGCGAGGCGCGGCGCCGGGCAGCTGAGATGCTCCACGTGCGGCAGGTTCGTCGCCGGGGATCGCGCGCTGTGGTGGCATCAGAAGACGCGACACGGCGTGCACCACTCGGAAGCGGTCGACGCCGTGGAGGACGAGCTGCGCGCGCTGTCAACCACGGTGTTAACAAACTATGATCCCTCGACGTCGGACTCCAACATCAGCGACGGCGCGTCATCGATCGGGGAGACGGGGAGAAGGGTACGGAGCGCCGACGACCTCGCCGCCGGTCTCGCGGGCGGCGCCAGCGCGTTGGACGCGCTCATAGCGTCCGGGAAGGTGGAGGCTCTCGCGGATCCCGGGCTGGAAGCGGCGCGTCGCGGGGACGTGGACACGCTGCGACGGCTCGTCGTGGACGAGGGGTGGGACGCGAATGCGGCCGTGGACAGGCACGGGAGCGGCGCGCTGCTGTGGTCGGCGGGCGCGGGGCACCTCGCGGCTGTCAAGTTTTTGGTCGAGGATACGGGGGTGGACCCGGCGACGACGTCGCAGGTAGGACGACGGGCGTACGCGGGGCGAACCGCGCTGCACTGGGCCGCGCGTAACGGCCATGTACATATAATCGAGTACCTGGTCCACGCGCGGGGCGTGAACGTGGATACGAGAACGGCGGAGGGGACCACCGCGCTCGCGTGGGCGTGTTGGCAGGGTCGCGTCGACACGGCGCGATGGCTCGTGGAGACGGGCGGTGCCGCATTCGGCGCGGTGAACGCGCACGGGTGCAACGTCGCGATGTGGGCGGTGCAGGGCCGCGCGGGTCTTGAGACGTGCGAGTACCTTCGATCGTTGGGCGTGACGTTTCGTCTTCTAAACGCCAACGGTCACTCCGCGGTGCACAAGGCGGCGCAACGAAAGAGACGCGACGTGTGCGCATGGCTCCTGGGCAGGCGCGGCGACCACCTCGGAGACGCCATCGTCGGTGACGCGCCCGTGGAGGAGAAGGACGTCGAGGCGGCGTGGGCGAGGGCGCTCGTCGGGGCGGACCACCTCGCACCGGACAACGAGGGGTTCACGCCCGCCGACCACGCCAGACTCGCGGGCGACGCGAGGCTCTCCGCGTGGCTCACCGCGAGGCAGGCGGAGGCGTCCGCTCGAGAGTCCTCGCGATTCGCAGCCTCCGAAGGGCATGCCCACGGAGGCGAAGACAAAGACGGAGGCGAAGACAACAAAAGCGGAGGCGATTCGAGGGACGCGTCCGGGGTGGAGACGACCTACCCGCCGGCGACGTTTTACGGCGCCGCCGCCGTCGGCGACGTCTCCCTATTGAACCGGATTTTGGATACCGACCCGTACCACGTCAACCAAGACAACGGGACGGGCGCGCCGCTACATTTCGCGGTGACGTACTGTCGCGTCGACGCGGTCCGCGCGATGCTCGCGGGCGAGACGCGCGCGGCGGTGAACGTCAACCAACGGAGCAAGGCGGGCGGGTTCGGGCTGACGCCACTGCACCTCGCGGCGTCGCTCTTCCGCAAGAGACGCGTCGCGGCGGAGGCGCGCGCGGAGCTGGACGCGGCGGAAGCGGAGCTCGCGGCAGATACTATCGTCGACACGCGTGGTACGAAGGAGGAGGTCAAGGCTGCGAAAGCCGCGGAGAAGGCTGCGAGGAAGGCTGCGCACCAGAGAGCCGCCGCCGCGCGAAAGAAGCTCGCCACGCACGGCGCCGGCGCCGATGAAGCCGTTCGGGTGTACCGGCTCCTCCTTCAGTCCGGCGCGGATACCCGCGCGATCGCGACCGTGCCCACGCCCGAGGGTACCGCCGTCGGCGTCAAACCGGTCGATCTGGCGGGAGACGACGACGACGTCGCTGAGGTCGCCAGATTGGAGTCCGAGTCAGCGGAGGCTGTTCCCGCGCCGTTCCCGAGGGCGGACGCCGGCGACTGGAGCCGGGACCTGGCCAGGCCCACCGCCAAATCGAACGTGGAGTACACAGTGGGAGCGGAGGAAGGACCGGCGGGCGGGCCGAGTCTCGACGGCGATGTCGCCGCCGTGGACCCGGAGGATGCGGACGCGGTTGAGGCGCTCTTCCGCGCCGCCGCCGACGAGGCGGGTGCGGCGACGGAGATCCCAACCCGCGTGGACGTTCCGGGGGTACCCGGCGCGTTCCTGCTGAGACGCGTCATGGGCAAGCGCGCGTGCGCCGCCCTCGTCGACGTCGTGGAGTCGATGCAGCCGACGAAGGTCGAGGACGGAGCCACGGCGGTTTCGCAGCGAGGGGAGATGGCGCCGAGGAGGGAGAGCGCCGCGGAGAGGATCCTCCGAGTGGGCGACGAGGCCGACCTGTTCGACCTCCTCGTGAATGACCCGCTCGCGCTGGTCCCCGCGACGGACGGCGTGGACGGCGAGGCGTTCGCGCCCGTGGAACCCGTGCGTTGGGAGGTGCGACCGGCGGCACTCGCAGCGGTGGCGGGTAGGTGCCGGCCGAGACTGCCGAGCTCGGTCGACGGTTCCGGCGAGCCGCTCGCCCCGCTCGGCTCGGAGCTCGCGACGTCCCTGCGGTGCTACCGCTACCTGCCGGGCACCGCGTCCCTGCCGCACTATGACAAGTCCACGGTGAACGCCGACACCGGCGCGTTCAGCGCGTACACGGTCGTCATGTACCTGAACGGGGACGATCACGGCGGTGGCGTCACGAGCTTCTACGAGCCGGTGCGCTCGGACGCGGTCGAAGCCGACGACTCGATGGACGCGAACAGGTCCAAAAGCAAGCGGGGTGCGACCTGGGCCGTTGGTGGCGGGACCGCTCCGCTGTACAGGATCGTCGCGAGGGTCAAGGGCGGGACGGGCGACGCGCTGTTCTTCCCGCACGGCACGAGGGGACCGGGGCCGAACCCGCTGCACGAGGGGTCCCCCGTCTCGGGGCGCGTACCTAAATACATTTTGCGAACCGACCTGATGTTCGGCGGATAGCGGTGCTTTTTGGGTTAGGGCTTAGGGTAGGGTTTTCGCCCAAGTCATCCGCTCCCAAAGTCAACAAAAAGTCGAGATGTTGCCTATAGTGTTGGCGCAGGTCGTCGGGTTCGCCATCATCGCCACCAGGTTCAAGGCCGTGCCCGTGGGCAGGTGACGAGCCCTCACGTTAGAATAATTTTAGAACTACGATAGTCTATCAGTGTCCCTCACTCGCGAGCAGCTCGATAAGCGCGCGCACGATTGGCGTCGACGCGAGGTGAGCGCTCGGGTGGTTGATGCGGTCGAGGAGGAGCTGATCCACCCGCTGTCTCAGTTCCTTCACGAGCACGCCTATGCGCGCGGGTGCCTGGAACGTCGCCCAGCCGTCAACCTTCACCAAACCTTCGTCGTGCAGCACACGCACGTCCCCGCCGAACAGGAGCAGCGCGTACGACCCCACCATCGTGTTGTCCCGGATGTAAACCTTGGCCGTCTCCACCCGCTCGCTGTACACGATCCAACGCGATTCGTACTTGCCGCAGTGAAAGTTTACCGACGTCGGGTGCAAAAACACTCGACCGAGGTCCTTCGAGAAGTACCTCAGGTCCTTCGAGTTGTGTAGCTTCTCCACCGCGCCGCCCTGGGTCTGGGTGTACTTCGTCTCCGGATGCTTAACCCTGACGACGTGGGGGTAGAAACCGGCCACGAGCGCCGCCTTGACCACTCGGACGACGTCCGCGTTGCAGTCCGCCTCCGTGCCGCCGGACCCGCCCCGCCGCATGTTGGCGATGTATTCCCTCCGCACGAACCCAAGGTCGGCGAGGATCGCCGCGTAGTCCGCGCGACCCGCCTGCACAGCCTCGAACGCCTGTTGGCTGAGAAAATATTCGTCGCAGTATCTTCGCTCGGCGGCTTTCCCGGACGACTTGGCCTTTGACCAGCCGTTGTAGGCGGCGACCATGGTGAGATGGTCGCTCTTGTTGGAGTTGAGCGCGCGCTTAGCCTTGTCCGCGGCGTCCCTGTTGTCCTTCGGGGAGTAAAACAGCGGCCGACCGCTCATGGCACCCGCGATGGTGAGTATCGGGTCGAGGCATCCGAGCAGCGCGCCGAACAGGAGCATCTTGCCGATGCGCGCGTCCACCGGCATCTGCGCGAGGTGCCGCCCCAACGGCGTGAGCCGCTCGTCAATGTCAAACGCGCGAAGGTCCTTGAGCTCGGCGAGTGCGCTGTCCACCGACACGACGTCGGGAGGGGTCAGCGCCGCGGCCAGGGTGCTCGCCACGGGCTCGTCGGGGGCCATCGCCTTGATCGACAGGCAGAGCTTCTGCAGCGGAGTCCGGAGCATCTCCGGCGGCTGCTGCGGCGACGCGTTGGCAAACTGCGCGCGGGAGAACATGGCGAACCTGGCGCCGGGCGCGGTACGACCCGACCGACCGCGGCGCTGCTTCGCGGCAGCCTGCGAGACCCACGTGTCGGCGAGCACGGACAGGCCGCGGTGCGAGTCCCAGCACATCTCCTTCGCGCGCCCGGTGTCGACCACGTATCGGACGTCGTCAATCGTCACGGAGGTTTCGGCGATGTTCGTGGCGACGACGATCTTCCGCACACCCTTCGGAGGGCGCTCGAAGATCTTACGCTGGTCCTTGCTGGAGAGCGAGCCGTACAGGGGCAGGATTCGGAGCTCGCCCACGTCCGCCGGGTCGAGGAGCCTGGACTGCTCCAGCTTTCGAATCAGCTTTGTGATTTCAAACTGACCGGGCATGAACACGAGCACCGCGCCGAGCCCGAGATCCTTCGGCGCCTTGCCCGCGACGGGCGGCGGAACGAACGCGGCGGGCCCTTCCTCGCACTCCACGCGGATGATGTGCGCGATGAGCTGTTCGATGGCGTCGTAGTTGATCACGGTCTGGTCCACGTTTTGAATGGACCGCTGCGTCTGCGCCGAGTAATCCACGGCGAGCAACCTGGACGCCTCGGCGAGCGCGTCGTTGCGCACCCGGTCCTCCTCGGACGGACCGAACGATGCGACGGGGCCCAGTTCGGGCAACTCCGGCGGTAGCTTCGTGGTGGGCGGTTTCACCTCGTAGGTGCTGTTCTCGTCGGCGAGGTCCCAGTCCTCGGGGACGTCGTCGCCGCCGTCCTCCTCTCCTTCTTCATCTTCTTCGTCGTCCTCGTCGGCGTCCTCGAGCCCGAGCGCGACCCTCTCGCGCCGCCGCTGCTTCGCCTTCTCCGCGAGCGCCGCCTGCGCGGCGACGTCTACCCGCTTTACGCGCTTAGCCTGGTCCTCCTTACGCTTGGCGTAGGGTCCTCCCCGTCCGACGGCGTGTCCGGTCATCTCGAAGACGTCCTCCAAAAAATATTCGCGAACGGGGTGCGTGAACCCGGGGATGTGAACCTGCGTCGTGGGCACCCCGGCGACGCGTGATGCGGCGCCGGGATACTTAAAGTACCGGTCGAATAGATCCGCGTCCGCGGTGGCGGACATGAGCACGACCTTGAGCTTCGGGTTCTTGGCGAGTACCTTACGGAGGAGCAGCAGGAGTAAATCCGAGTCGACGGATCGCTCGTGGACCTCGTCGAGCACCACGTGCGTCGTGTGTTTGAGCGTCGGGTCCGAGAGCAGCCGCCTGAGCAAAACTCCCGTGGTGCAGAACAGCAACCTGGTCCGTTGGCTCTGCTTGGACTCGAGCCGGACGGAGTAGCCGACGACGTCGCCACAACGCTCGCAGCGCTCAGCGGCGACGCGCTCGGCGAGGCCGATGGCGGAGATTCGCCTCGGCTGCGTGACGATGATGTTCGTGGCGCCGCCCGCGCCCTTTGAGATTTCGTGCTCCAAGATGAACTGGGGCACCTGCGTGGACTTACCGCACCCGGTCTCGCCGCTGAGGACCACCACGGACGCCCCGGCCACGGCGCGCGTCACCTCCTCCCTCGAGTTACTCGCGGGCAGGTTCGACCGCTGCGTCATCATCGAGAACGCGTCACCCTTCTTACCGGTCCTGAACGCGTCCATGTACGCGGTCAGCGCGTCCGACAGGCGCTTATTCTCCGACACGCTCTCCGCGGGAGACATGGACGGTCGCTCACGACGCGTGGGCTTGTCGCTAGAGGGCCGATGGGGCGCCTTGCGCTCCGGGGCGGACGCGGCGGCGGGTTTGGCGGTGGTTCCCCGCGACGCGGGAATCGCTTTGGTCTGAGGGTCGGTTTTCGTCCCGCCGACGGGAGCTCGTTCGCTCTCGCCACCCGCGATCATCCCGCCCGCAGCCTCGAGCAGCGTGTAGACGCACGGCGTGCCCACGTTCTCGGATGCGAGTTCCGCGAGCTTGGACGTCGCGGCACGGAAGCTATCTCTCATGGCGCCCCTCGCGTGGAACGCCACAGCGGGCGGCTCAGTAGACGGGTACCCGCATCCTTCAAATCTGTACACCTCGAGAGTGGCGCGGATCCCGGACTCTGTCTCCACGTCCACCGCGACGCCCGCGCCGTCGCACAGCGTCCGCACCTTATCCTCGCCGACGATCGCCTTGATCGCCGTGAGTTCCTCGAGCCAATCCTCGGCGTCGGCATCCGACCCACACCCCGCGGGCCATCGCGAAATTTCGGTAGAATCCGCGAGGAGAGAACCGAAAAGACTCGCCAGCGCGCCCTCCCTGTTCCCCGCGTGTTCCTTCGCGGCAGCCACGCACGCCGCGCGCGGGTACCCACGCTCCCACAACCACGCCGCGTCGCCATCCTCGGGGCGCGCGTCCTCGTCCCGCGATGAAGACGCCCCCGCCGATGGAACCGTTAAATCACCGGCGCTCTTCTTATTCTTGTTGAGCAGGACCACGCCGCCGTCGTTGACGGACTGCGGCGCGTACGTCGCGGGTAACCGAGACTCGGGCACGTGCACGCACAGCCACGATATGGCCGGGTCCATGTTGGCGATGTCGCTCGATTTCGTCGCCCTGGACGCGGCCACCGCGTCGTCCCTGTGGAAGCCCAGTCGCGTGAGTTTGTCGCAGAGAGCGTTGACTTCGTCTTCGTCGTCGGTGTTGTCCTCGCCGAGGTCCACGTCGTCGTCGTCTTCGTCCGAGTCTGACACCCACGTCTCCCGCAGGATGGATTCCACCAGAACCCTCTTGTCCTCGCTCATCGTGAGCACCTGGGCGGCCTCGGCCTTGCCCCTGGCCTTGGCCCGCGCTATCCTCTCCTCCTCCCTCGCGGCTCTGGCCTTTTGGTGTTCCAGCCGTCTCTTCTCAGCCTCCTCCGCATCGGCAAAGGTGTTCTTATACTCGCCGGGTAACAGGCGCTGTAAGGGCAGGTTCTGCGCCACCGCCGCGAGGGCCACGACGCTAACCCTGTGCTCAGCCTCCTGCTTCGTGGCGCAATTTTCCTTCCACCAGAACACCCTGTCCTTCTCGGTCTTGCCCTGCTTGTCGCGCAGCACCAGCTTGCACGTCCAGCCCCCGTCGACTTCGTGGGACTTGAACAGCGGCGCCTTGAGGTCTTTTCTTCTGGTCTGGACGAACTCGCGGAGGATGGTGGACGGGAGTTTGCAGCTCATGCGTTGCATCGGGGCCTTCTCGCCCTTCTCCACAGCCTCCCTCGCCTTGTCCTCCTTGGCCTTGGCCGCCTGCTGCTGGATGAGCGCAGCCTTGGCGGAGATCTTCTGGCCACCGCCGCCGTCCCCGTCCCCGCCGCCCACGGTGGTGGCCTGCTCCGCGACGACATCCGCGTGCTGCTTCTGTATGTGCTGCTTCAGCCGGTCCTGCTGTTTGAATATCCTGTCGCAGTGCGGGCACGGGAGCTCCTTGTTGTCCTTGAGCGCCGCGAAGTTGGGATCGGCCTTGGTGCTGCAAGCGCCCGTCGAGAAGATGCCCTTCTTCGCCTTGGCCAGCGCCTTCTTGGCGGAGTTGGTGGGCATGGCGACGCCCTTCGTGCAACACCTACTCCCCACCCACCCTACTCCCGTCCCGGCCGCCGCGTGTGATCCGCACGACGCGAGAGGTGAGGTCGCGTGCGCCTCGCTGTGAGGCCTCGAGTCCACCATCAGGGTTATTTCGTGCCGACTTCGGCAGGTCCAAGTTTTTGTTAATAATAACCGTAGCCTCAACGTCGAGGGCACGACCCCGACGAGCGCGATGGCCTCCGAACCGCTGCTGTCGGGTTACTCCAGCGATACCATCGGTTCATTCGAGCGATGGGTTCGCCGCATGTGGGGTCTCCCCACGGGTCAAGGCTTGTGGGCGGAGCACCCTTCCGTGGTTAGGCGAGGATTGTTTGGCAATGTATTCGGCCGACGGGCGCCGGGTTTCGTCAAGCGCGGCGTGATGCACGAGACAGCCAGTTGGGAGGAGGCCGATCGCGAGACTGGAAGTAGCCTGGAGTGTGGCCCAGGTCATAAGTTGGGCGGAGGACACAGAGAATACGAGAAGCGCCGGGGCTACGACCTCAAGCTTCACAGGTTCGATATGAAGCAGCAGCTGAAGTTGCAAGCGCCCGAGGGACGCGATGACGCCTTGAGGAGCGTGAGCCTGGGTGAGGACCTGTGGCACATCCTGACCGTCGACATGAGTCTGCCGCGACTGCTGATGCTGGAGATCTACGCCGAGTTCTTCTTCATCCTGATGGGAGCCGTGCTGCTCACCCTCGTCGCCGCCGCGGAAGGGGCGAGCCTCGACTCCACACTCTTCGGAGAGAAGCTGCTCCTCTCCTTCACCACGGTTCGCATCTCCACGGACTCCGTGTACGGCTGGGAGGAGAAAACACCGAGTACCAAGCCCGAGATCGTCATCCTCGCGCTTCTCGGATGGTTCCACTGGCTTTTACTCTCCATCGCCGGCGCCATCATCGTGACGAGGGCGTTGAAGCCGCTGCAGCAGGTGGCGTTTGCGCCGGATGCAATAATGAACGACGAGGAGATCTCCGTCCGTCTCATCACGCTGCGACCTTCCGTGCTGCTGTACGATGTGCAGATTCACATGAAGCTGATCGCTGCGTATAAAGACCCGGAAACTGGGAACTTTGTCGGCGCGCTCAGGCCCCTGGAGATCGCGCACACGAAGGGACACTACGGTCTCTTCAAACATTTCCCGATGACCGCCCGGCACGTCAACTCTCCCACTTCGCCGCTGAGAGATACCACCGTCGACCACATCATGCTCTTGGAGGTGACCGTGACGGCGACGGACAGTAACGGTAACCCAGTATTCGCCGGCGCCAACTACCATCCCCCAAACTCGCACATCGTCAAGTCGTCGTGTCACCAAGGTGCGTATGGCGAGCGCCTGTATCCTCGGCTGCTGCGAGGAAAGTGGCGAGACCAGATGCGGCCCTTCAAGGAAGCCAACACCGGCGCGCCGTTCAAAGCCACGGACCTCCCACTTTACGTATACAACATGGACAATTTCCACGTCATCGAGCACGATAAGAATGTCGCCGACGATTCCGCGGTGTGAAGTTAGTTGGTACTTGTGTTGTAACTCATCAGTTTAGTATTGTACTACACGCGGGCAAAAGGCCCGTCTACGTCGGTTTGTATCCAATCATCAGGCGGGCACGGTCCTCCGTCCCCGGTACGCCGTGCACGCGTGCATGTCCGAAAGAAGACCCAGCACCGTACCCACGTCCCTCGACACGATGTCCTTATCGCTCCACAGGTGCATCGGCGACATCGCGGGCTGGTTTCGAAGCGCCTCCATCGCCTTACCAACGTTGTGCAGGCGGGCGGCGCCCGCTCTCGGCTGCCACGTCACCCCCGTCAGCTCCTTCCGCTCCAGCAGACGCACGAGCTCGCACAGCAGCGTCCCGTCGCTGCATGCCGCCGCCAGCTCCGCGGCGGGCCTCGACTTGTGTCTGGTGAACTCAGCCTCGAACTCGGAGGTTCGGTCGGTCGTCGCGCCATCCGCGCGGCGCAGAGAGACGCCGAGCCCGTCGATCCATCGCGCCAGTCTCACCGCCTCTCGGTCATCCGCAGTCCAACCGTTGCCATCCTTCTCGTCGTGGTCGGACGGGGGCGATGACCGCCTCAGGTAGTTCGCCGAGCCCGGTCGCGCACGATCCGGCGTGACGGAGCGCGGCGGGGTCTGCTCGAACGAGACGCGCTCGCCCTTACGCCGCCCGTGAC
>Ga0302114_10000402_pt1 | contig 30690 bp, 33 predicted proteins | sample AG5_Surface_MG_FD_203107 | JGI IMG/M metagenome (GOLD analysis project Ga0302114, IMG submission 203107) | Marine microbial communities from Western Arctic Ocean, Canada - AG5_Surface | ecosystem: Environmental > Aquatic > Marine > Oceanic | place: Canada: Western Arctic Ocean | collected...
CATCCACGACACACTGCATCGCATGATCGGGCTGCAAGTGCAATGGAGCTGAAAACACCATATCGCGCACACCGACGTCAAATCCAGCAAAGGTCACCAGTTGCGCTGCAGCAGCGCGCCCAAACTCCAGATGCGCGGCTCCTGGCAGAATCGCGTTGCCTGAGATCACATGGTCACTAAGCTCGGAGAGCACAGGAGCATTTGTAGGTCGCATAGATACATGCAGGACGTTTTGCTCAGCTTTTATCATCGTCCATGCGCACGGATTTTGCATGAGTTGAACGTTTTGTTTGTGCGCTTCTGCATAGTATTTTTCACTTCTGGATTCGATATTCAGGATGTCAGCTTTCTTTGCCTGTGATATTAACACCATCGAGTTTGTCCCTTGGAATGCAAACGAGTTTATGGAGACAACCAAAGGTAAGTTTTGTAATTCCTGTCGTCCTACCCCGGATCTTGGAAACAATATTTCACTTTTGCCTCCTCTCAGGGCATCTAAAACATGCGCGTTGGGTCTGATGAGATGAGAAACACCACATTGAAGAAATGATTTCAAGTCCATCATGCCTCGAATGACGCTATTTAATCCGGAAGCTGCTTCCCCGTGTCCAACACGAGACTTCTCGGCTGACATGCGTGGCGGAGCACAGGGTCCATCGAAATTGTAGTCAGCGATTGCCTTCACTACAGAGAATACCTCAATTGGATCACCTAATGCAGTTCCAGTGCCATGTGTTTGAATCTGTAATGCGTTCAACGGGCATGAGCTTTGATGGAACAAAGATGAGACGAGCGCCCATTGGGATAAACCATTTGGTGCGGTAAGACCATTTGACCTTCCATCTTGGTTCAGCTTGTTAGCCTCAACAACAAACTGTGTGTTACCAGCTTCGCCAGCGGAACATTCATGGTTGGTGTTGCAAACAATATCCAGTCCATACCCAACAAGAATATCACACGCTTCACTCCGTACATATCCATTTGCAAGAGAATCGAATGTCTTGCATCGACCATCACTCGCAAGCATGCCAGCCGCATGGAAATGCAGATTCATCTCAGGGGTAAGTATCACGTTTAGTCCACAAATGATTGCCTGTTGCGTAGAACGCAAAAGGATCGATTCTGATGCCATACTTAAGGCGACCAAAGAAGACGAGCACGCGGTGTCTATTGTCAACGCGGGTCCTTGAAAATCAAAGATATAAGCGAGTCGGCCAGCGCCGACAGATAACGATTTCCCCGTCGCTGAGTGGGCAGTGAATGACGCAACCTGAGCGTATGTCAAAATATGTTGAGAAAAGTCGACCCACGAAGCACCAAGGAAAACAGATGTGCAGCCGTGTTCAATATTTGCAGCTTCAATTGTACCTCGGCCTCCAGTGATAATGAGACCTTCTGAAACAGTTTCGAGCAGAAGGCTCTGTTGTGGATCCATGCATGCGAGTTCCCTTTCGGTGAATTGAAAGAGTCTCGCATCCATGTCATACACGTCTTTTTGTAAGAACCCGCAAAAGCGCGGAACACTCCCAAGAGCAAGGCTGTCTAACTCCCATCTTTGTGAGACGTCTACAGCATCAAGTTGAAGTACCGCAGCATGTCTTAAAGCATCGTTGGGTTCATTCAGTCTCCTCTGCTGACCAAGGATGCTGATAATTACTTTCCTAGACTTGAAGGCAGTTGTTGAAATGTCAGAAGTCGATACTGACTCTATCATTGCTGTATCCTTAACCTGAGAGCTTTTGATTCGGCGGTGGACAAATTCTTGCCCATTCCTTGCAAAAGGTTGTATGTTGTCCATTGAATGTTCTCCAAAGCTTCCATAGAAAGAATTCGCCTCATACATCGATAAGAATGCAGCTTGATGGGTAAGGTAGCCATCAAGACAAGATGAAACATCTTCAAGTTTTGTCAAGGTCAAGTTTGAGACAGAAGTTGACGAGTTGCGATCTTCGATGCAAGATCTTGCCCTTAGCAAGCACTTGACCTCGCCGAAGGAGAAGCAAAAGTTGCAGCTCAGCATAGTAACGGCATTGATAATATCATGTTCAATGCTATCATCATGAGTATACTGATGGTCACGCCAAGTATCGACGTCAATCTTGTTCGTATCGACGAAGTCCAAGAGGGAAACCATCGTCGGCAATTGGGGAGCTGAAACGTTTTAAAGTACGAAAACGGGAACACCAATGGCAAGGCAGTTGCTTTGGTCCACGTCGCACGTAAGGGTCCTGCTGGTTTGATTAGATGTTTTAATACATCTGTTTCAATAACGAAATATGTATTCAAGGATAGGACGTCTTTGTCTTCGCTGCGTCTGGTGCCGTCGGCAAATGTTGGCGTGTCCAAGATTCTTCCGTTTTTATCCGATCTCGCTGCGTCCGTCGGTCTCCATTTGAAATCCGAAAAATTATCTTGTCCTTGCTTACGCCGCTCGCGCTGGAGTAGCAGCGTGAGCTAGTAGACCGGATTATGAATAAAACTCAAGACCTTTCCTTGTAAATTACAGCAAAAAAGCGCCTTGTATTTAAAACTTGTTCACAATTTCTGTCGCTTAAACCTATCCAACGCGCCTGCCCCCTCGTCCCGTGCTCCTGCTTCTAAGTCGTGAGAAAATAAGCTCTCAGGTAGAAGTGATTGTTCTACATCTATCTCCTCGCGCACGGCGCCACCTTCTTCGCCTTCGTCTCCAATGTCTATCTCGTCAGGGTTTTCGCCATCGGCAGGACCAGTCCCTCCTCCTTCGGTGTGTGCCTTGACGAACCCTTCAATCTTGTCAGAAAGACCTCCTCGCTCTAGCTCCGCCATAGACTCTTCCAGAGCTTCGTTTTCTTGAAATTTCGGAGCCGCGGGCGCGTGCACATTTCCAGCTTCAACTGCTCGTGAGGGGAGCTCAATGGTGGCCATGTTGAAGTGCATTTGACTGAAGCTAGCACTAACCGAGCGCTTGATTCGCAACATCTCTCGGAAGGTGTCTTCGTTTCCATGCCGAACTTCGAATTGATTCCATTCTTCCCAGAAGTCGCTCTCTTGCTGAGGATTCGCAAATTGGCTTGCATGGGTATACAGACTGCGCGCACGATCAATTTCGCCAAGCTTTCTCTCAAGACGAGCATAGCGAGTGCACAACACTTTTGTCACACCATCAGGCAGACTCTGCCCGATGGCCGCTTCATAGATGTTGCGAACCTTGCTCACGCCAAAAGAATCCATAGCTCGTGAGACATAGAGCTCATACAACTCAAGTTTTTCATCATTCGGCACTTTCTTGCAGGCACGTTCGTATACGTCCATTGCACGCCGAGCGAGTCCGTGCTCTTCCTCTAATCGGGCATATTCTAAGAAGAAAGGCATCGACTCTTTCGATGGGACTGCTGCAACACAGTGTTCGAACAAGTCTCTAGCCCGCTCAAGCTTTTTTGAGCCAAACCTACCAACAAAATCCTTCAGATATGCTTGCCAGATCTCCCGGCAGTGAGGAAATTTGAAAAGGTTTATACCTCGCTCGTAGACCTTGTAACTTTCTTCAAAAAGTTTGTGCTCCTGGAGCAAAAGAGCGAAGTTGAGAATTACTTGCGGCGACGCTATGCGGAGATCTAAAACACGATTGTACACCGCTTGAGCAGAATCAAGAGAGCCAAGAGATTCCTCAAGGTCGCAATAGAATGTCCAAAGCTTCAACGACTTAAACAATTGATCCTGCACCGGCAACAGCTCGGATTTTTTTTGCCGTAAACCTGGAGAGCGCGGTGGCTCAGTAGTAGCCCGGCGCATCAGGCTGAGTGCACCCCCAAAATTTTGCTGACGCAACTCAAGCTCGCCCCACTCACACCACACAGTTGCGAGATCATCAACTGTTGAGTATGGAACACGAACAGCCTTATCGAACACAATACGTGCGTTCTCAACGTCCCCGTGGATCTCATAGAACTTTGCAAAATCGACCCACAAGGAATGTGGCTTGCCTATAGCTTTTGAGGGATCAACATTTGTTACAGCCTCTGTAAACGTCACAACTTGGCGTGCAGGATCATCTTCAAATAGAGAAATGCGTTTTCGCCACTCGTGTACGTTGTGAGGATTTTGACGTAACATTACCGAGGAAAGTAACTCGGGTCTTCGGCTCATGAGAAACTCGAGACGTGCCAGACGGAGATCGAGATCGTCACCGGAGTCTGTCAGCAAAAAGTCAGTGCCACTGTTGTTCCCGTCACTATTATTTTCTGTCTCAACATCAAGCGCACCTTCGGCTGCAGATTCCATCTTTGCACTTAGAACGCTTTCTTCGAATTGAGTGTAAGCATCAAATATCAGCGAGAAATCACGCACAGTAATCACGGTCGCCAAACCCTCCTCATATACGTCGCGCGCCTTCTCAAAAAGGCCGCGACGAATGTAAAAATCAGCAAGACAGGTCCACAGTCTTCCCACCTCGTCAGTGAACTTACGAATGCCCCCTCTAATCATCGAATCGATATCCAGGCAGTTGACTTCCTCTGGATGCGTAGCAACTATCTCGCAGAGCTCTAACCACATGTCGTGCTTGCTCTTTCCAGCCAGAGACTGGAATGTCTCGTCGTTTAAAAAAATTGCCAGTCTCTCTGCAACCTCGTCCCAACGACCACAGGTTTTCAGAAACTCTATGTACTCCTCGGCATGTCCTGGCTCAAATTTCAGGTATCGACGGTAGACACGACGAGCTGTGTCGACTGGTACCCCATCTTGCCGAATGAAACCCTAAATTTGTGAAGCAGAACAGAAACGATACGGTCAGAAGAATGAGGTTGAAAGGGCGCGAAGCCGTGTGAGGGCAAAAGAAAGTTGCTCTTTAAAGAACATCTTTGGCCTATACAGACCAGAAACGAATCGTGGGCAGGGGCGGTAAGTCTCAGGGCGTACTTACTAGATAGATTGTCCAAACACGATCGTGCTGAGTCACTGGAAGAGACGCAAGTGCTCGATTGCAAGTCTGCCTAACAGAAGTGACATCTTGTTGTTCAACAAGAAAGTTGAGGTAGAGCTCCCAGATCTTTGGCATCTTATGCATTGTCACCAAAGCACGCTCAAACGTGTTATTGAGGGCAGGATAGGCAGCTTCGGTAATGCGGAGATCGCGCACCGCCTCATATCGTTCTTGAAGGTACGCATACCATAACTGTTGTTGACGAAGAAGGGAACGAAAGGGAAGGGGGACAATTAATTGAGGGTTGTTGCCGGGAAGAAAAGTGTGTTCAGTTTGGAATCGGTGACGGGAGCCTCGCGACGAAGTAAGTGCTGCACCTCGCCTCGGGCAAAAGTCATGCCGACTACAGCCCATACAAAGACGATAAATGGAATGCATACCTTGTAACTCCCAGGCAAAGCATTTACTGCGCGTTCGAAGATTACGTAACGTCGCCTAGCGGTCGCATCTTTGCGCGCGTCGAGGTAACGTGACCACAGGCTGGGGAGGTTGGGGTTGCGTAACAGTTCAGCCTCAAAAATCAGATCTGGCTCCTGAGGGAGAAGATCGTCGTCTACATAGTCTATCCCAGCTTCAGACGATCCCGTCAATGGGCGGCCATCCCTTTGATGCGTCGCCATCGTCCCCAACACTGCGAACGGGGGAGCCGCCAACGAGACTTTAATTATTCGAAAAGTTTCTGTTGCTTCAAATCATTATCAGTTCGAATCGAACGACGAATCGGGAAGTAAAAATGCTCCAAAAAGAAAGTCGTCGCATTCACCCCTGCAGTCGGAGAGTGAAATGTCTTGACCAGTACCTCGTGAATGTCGAACGAGGCTAAGCTGAGGCATACCGCCTTAAACACGGTATGCGATGATCATTTCAGCTTGATGCGGTGCGTCTCCAATCCCCCTCGGAATGGAGGGATCCCCTTTCGAGATGTGTGTAAAAACGTTTGTTCTCACAAGTTTTTCCCCCACTTCTGGTTCCCAGGGCTGCCGAGAACCTCCGTCAACGAGAGGAAGAAGCTTCTACATTGATACAAAGCCGCTGGAGATCATACAACATCCTAGATAACTTCGAAAAGATGAAGAACGCCGTCCTTTCGATACAGGCGGGGTATCGCGGTCATCTTGGCCGCAAGCGAGCGATGTGCAGGGCTCACCTGGTAAGTCCTTGTTCCGTTGGCTGATTGGTTTTATGTGACTCCTGATCTGTTATTTACAAGTCACCACTGCCGTCAAGCCCTTTTTACACTCAATCCCGACTGGATCTCGTATTGGTTTTTACATATTTGTTCGATGATCCACCCTCCTCTAACCCTGTTCTTCCCTGTGCGCACAGGTGGCATCTGACGGTCGTCTCCGACATTTTCAACGAGCTGCGATTGTCCTTCAGCGGTACTGGCGCGGGCACTTCAGCAGAAAAAGAATTCACAGCTTTTATGACAGAAGGAGATACTTGCGTTCGGTGCATACTGTTGGTGAACGGTTACGGGAAAATCTGCACGTTCATCATCGCGAGTCACTCAGACGGACGGTCTTGCTTCAACAGAATCATACGTTGGGTTACTCTGAGTACGTTGATTCCATGCAGGGCAACATATCGAGGATTAAAATGCAGTGCGAACACGTCTAGTCAGTCATCACCTGTCTTGATGAACAAGCCTCCATAGGTGCGCCTGCGAAAGGATCGTTTCTAACTAAAATCAGGTGCAGGGATATTGCGAAGTCAGTCTCGGGAAAAAAAAAACAGTGATTAGTCTTTGTAATTACCTCCACAAGTGTCCAGTTCTCTGTCGGCAGGTGTTGCAAGAAAACGATGATACCCTGAAAATCCATAGCTTTCAACTTGGTAGCCCAGTTCAGCAAAAGTGCTGCGCAGAAGTATGCTATAAAGTCACCGACTTGATTGCTCTCAGCAACATACGTATCCTGAAAGCCACAAAACGTTTTCTGGTCAGTCTGAAGAAAAGTAGAACCCTGAATAGATCGCTGCTACACGCTCGAAATGAAAGCGATACGTACCCATAGGCGCGGAAAGAGATGAAACGGAATCTCGCGAAGCATGAGACAGTTTATCCAGCGGAACCCAAACTGTAAGAAGTCGATTCCCTGTGGTTTGGCAGCAGTCGATTGTGTGAGCATGGACAGGTAGGCATCTTGTGAGTAAAAGTACCAGCCAAATACTTACCTCCTGTTTCAGATGTTCATGCAAGTCTTCATCAAGGAGTTTTACAAGCTGTATCAACATACTTAGGTGTTCAGTTTACGAAAAAAGAAAGTGCACGTTGCGAAACGACAATAGACTCTGCCCGTGGCGTTACGCACCTCACTGAAATGGAAGCATATTTTCTGGACACCAGGCTGTGCGAAAGTGTAATTTTCCTGAATACAGTCGAGCACTTTGCAGAGACACCAGTAACAATCCGCTTCAGCATCGTAGAGCTCCTGGGATGTTAATGTGGTATTGTCCCACTGGTTCATATCCTCCGAACAAACATCAGACAAAAAGACTGAGACAGGAAAAAAGTGTAATCGTCAGTGATTTTATCTTCGCCCTGCCTGAAAAAAACTTGATACTTTCCCTCAAACTCACCTGACATGAACGGAATGACAAGGTCATTCATGCCCTGAACATAAGAGGTTCCAGGGTTTCGTATGGATCTGACGTAGAGAATGCGCTCAATGGACCTGAAATCGTCGAAATTCATGGCTCTTGTTAGCTAGTGTTTGGTTAGCATCAGACAAACTTAAATTGGAGTCACACTCACTTTTGAACACCGTCAACTTCACTACTTGGAAGAAATCCAAGTGCTGCGGTGCGCGGAACGTCAATCCTGATCTGGTGCAGAATTCTGAGCTCATCTTCACTCCTTTCAATGTCATCAACATTGTGATGTTCTTTTACCCAAATATGATATTCTAGACGCTTCCGAGAGAGCACCTCGACGCGGCGACCCGAACTCTGGGGCATATATCCCTGCAACAGGAAGAAGCGAGCAATGTTTAGCACCTTTGCATACACCGATCGAGCATTGTTCATATTCAATCCTTACTACTCACCAGCAATAGTTTCCAGCAGATGGATCGTCGGCCTGGTGGGCAGCCGTTCCACACTAGTTTTTGCAGTTCCTACGCTCGGATGGGGTTGGGTAGAGTTAAAAAAACAATTCCGTGAAACTGGGATCGTCCACTGCTAACACATACTCACCTGCAGATTGACTACGGGCTCAACAAGGAGCCGTTCGAATTTTTTATCGCGCGTGGCATACAAGCCGACTGCAGCAACCCTGTTGAAACCATGAAATGCCGGCACATCTTCCTTCTCTGTTGTCAATAGCACGTTGGACTTGTTTACCTGTTTTACATTTTGTTGCTCATCATCAGGCACTTGTTTTGAGCTAACTCTAAGGTATCCTGGCAGTCTGTGCCCTTGCGTGTAACTAAAAAGGTATGAGGAGGCCGGAGATTTGATGACGGTCAGTTGCTGGTTTCGCAGGATGCAAAGCTAAGCCTTTCGCAACATGTTTGGAACTGAAAAGGTAGGGCCTAGGAAGTACCTGGCCAGGAGTCGGAATCTTTCACCCTGCTCCGTTTTTGCTGGTTCCTGTTCTGTCACTTTTCTTTCTTCCTCACTGGAAGAAGAATGCACCTCAAGTCGTGTCCTTTCACTCATATACCTGCGTGCACTGTCGCAGTTGGAGTGCGTTAGCAGAGTTGTTCATTCCGCGGTACGCTATTGTGGCTTCCAGCTCCCTCTGTGCCTAGCCTTTTAGCAAGCAAGCAACAACAAATAAAACCCGCAATCCAGCCAGATTCAAAAACTGCTTTGCACGGCACTTTTTTTCCGTGTCATCGAAACGACATTCCATTCCTGCTGCGCCCAAGGGACGTGCAAGAGCAAAGATGGCAAATTGTTCAGGCCCGTTCGAGGTTGCCATGGACGTCAGCACGATCAACAGGTGCGTTCGTTCGGCTCTATCATCTAGTCGCGAGTCACTTAAAGCCTCCGGGTGACTGCGAATGAAGTGGCGTTTAACGGGCGGTCTAAGTGCTTTCGGATGCGCGAACGTCTAAGTTTGTCTCAACTTACTCTCTTTAACGATCACAGGCTCTTGCAAGAGGTCGAGCAGAAAGAGGGGCGTCTTCGTCGCGAACTGTACGACACGGTTGAGAAGAAGGAGTCAATCTCTCGCAGAATGGTGCTGCACCAGGTATGTCCTCCTGAAAGCACCCAAAGAAAAAGAAGCGTAGAAAGCATCCAAAGAAATAACCCCCAAGACTCCTCACAACCACAAACGCAGTCCAACATCTCCTCTTTGGAGACTGTACGTCACCGCTCGGCTTCTCTTCTCGCGGACATCAAGGATACGAGCTTCTCTGCGAGAGCAGCAAGCGACCAGGTAAGTGTGTCACGTGGGTCCAACTGTACATCTCACTCTGTCACGCTGCGCGCCCATCTGACTTATGTATTTCTGTTGCGCACACGTAGGTTCGTCAGCTTGATACTGCTCATGGTCATGCTCAGGAAGCAATTGCGAGAGTCTCGTTGAATGCAGATGTGACAGAGTGCATGGATGGTGTCACGGTACGTTTCTATCCTCATAACGCTCACCTGGTTGACTCATATAGACATGCATTCTAATCTGTGTCATTCTCCACCACAGAGCTCTCTTGAAAGCAAGGAATACGAGGCTTCCGCAAATTTTGTGGACACCCTCGCAAAGCTACATAACTATTTGTCTCATGAAGGTATCGCTGCTTCAGAGAGTGAAAATGCTCAGTTTGTTCGAGTCCGTGATGCTGTTGCCAGAGTTGTCAGGGAAGAGCTGCATACTGCAGCATCTAAGAGCGACGTCTCGCAGGTAAATATAAAGCAATTCTTTGAGTTGCCGGAAAACCAGCCATGATACGCGCTTAAATTTCGTAGCTGTATTTACCGTTTAGGGAAGCACTCACGAAACTAAATCACTTTGTGTTTTTCAACCTCCAGGTGTTAAGATTTGCAAAACTATTTCCCAAATTACGCTTGTCTGATGAGGGGCTAACTACAGTATGCCTGCAACTTCGTAAGGTATGTCTGGATCTGGAAACCTCGACTCCTTCGCACTCGTATTTTCTGGTGACTGATATTTTCCCTATTTTCTCTACAGCTTGTCACAGCAAACTTTAAACAAGGTGAAAGAACGTGGAATGAAGGTGAGTCCAACAAGAACTCGGTTTGAACGCAATAACCGACGTTCAAGTCTTCCGCTTCTCTCGCTACGGTCACTTTCACTCACAATAAATAATATTGGAACTCTTCCCAGGCAATGAAAGCGGCACTACTACTAGGCTTCTCGCTGGGCTCTTTGAATCCGTGGTTTCAATAGTTGACCAACATGGAGACGATCTGACTCATTCGTTCGGAGATGCTGCTGTACAAGCTGTAGTCCAGAGTCTTAATAAGGTTTGTCTTTTGAATCCCAAAAGTCCTTTCCTGGCGTCTGGCGCGCAAAGTTTTTTTTGCACAGAATTTTAACCGCTTGTTTTTTTGCGCAGGAGTGTGATATCTGTGGTGCTCAGCTGTTAAAAAGATACATCGTGCGTACATCTTTGAGTATTTTCCAAAATTCCAACCTAATTGTCACCCTATACCTGACAACTCCCTTGTTTGCCTTGCTGCATCAGGATCAGAGGAATATCTTGCAAATAGCGAAAGATGTCAGCTTACGAACCAAGAAACAAGGAGACAACAACGTCGATCCAAGGTACGTAGAAAAAATAAAGGTGCTATCTTTGAAGAGAACCGATTTTAAGGGTGATGCCGAAATGTCAAACTCACGTATTGAACTTGTTATGTCCTTACCACCCTCTCTTCCCACACACAGACTGATCGAAGAATACTTGGTACGCGGCGAACTATTTCCTTCTGCACAAATCAAAGATGAAAGAAAAAAAAAATAACATTGCGTCCTTAATTTTTTTTCACAGGAGGAAATCGTCTCGATATGCCAGGTATCGATTAAATACAACAGGTGAGTTTTCCCACTTTACTCTCAAGAAAAATCAAAAATTTAGCCACCGCGAAAAACGAACCAATATTTATCAAAATCGTGAATCAACCGCAGGTATCTCAAAGAAAGGCTGCATTCAAAAGAAGCGTCCTTACATATTCTTCAGCAGCAAGCCACTGTTGCGGCGAAGAACTTTGACGGAGAGCACTATTTCCGCGTATTGCACGAAATGGTTGGTTTCTACATCAGGTTAGAGGTGCGACAGATGCTTGCTTCTCCCAATGAAAGACGAATCAATTCCACGTGCTGTGACAGAGCAATGAACTAACTAAAATGGGAAATGCGCACAGGAGTTCTACATGTATGAAACAGTGGCAGTTGCGATCAAGATCAACGAGAGCGGCGAAACATTGACAAGTTCCGTGGTTGATGATGTGTTTTACATTTTACAGAAATGCGCAAGACGAGCGAGCGAGACAGGTGAGAACCCAGCCACGAAACCGACTTTTCAGACACCTATATTGCAGTGTTGTGTGAGATATTTCCTGCTGGGATGTCATCAATGTCTAACGAGCACGTCCTTATTCCAACAGGGTCAATTCAAGCGGTTTGCGCCTCGCTTCATCACGTCAGCAACATTCTGAGCGATCAGGTCGGTGAATTAACAAGGCTCTTCCAAAGAAATCAAGCAAGCACTTGTACATTTTTCTGATAACTAGATATGCGTCCTTCATGCAGGTGCTTTCGTTCGTGCAAGGGGAGCTTGCACAAGTTCCCAAGGATGGTTTTACAGATATCCTGGTCAAAGATTCAAAGGTACGCATTCAACGGCCTGATGTTTTGGTGCATGCGTTTCTAATTTCTGAATTCTTCATTCTTTACAGGCGCAAGAATTCAGGCGTTCGTGGACAACGGCGGTGAACAACGCCGAAATCATTTTTGAAAACGTCAACATTCTCAACCGCGACATTCAGGTGCGCTTTCAGCGTTTACGTTTTCGTTCATTTCGTGTCATCTGTTCGCATCTGATTTTGAATTCTTTTTTGCATTTGCACAGGAGCATCTCCACTTGCTGTTCGAAATACCCGGCGAATGGGAACGTATTTCACATTGCTTGAACGAAATTCAGGTGCGTCATTCCTCGCTTCTCGACCTCTCGTTTCACGTATCTTCCACACTGACGAATCATTACCACTGTCTACCAGGATACCTCCCAACCCTTCGAGCACTGTTCGCACAACTCGTTGAGAAGCTTTGCAAACAGTTCTCTTCAGTTGGTCGACGATGCCCTCACGCTTTTGTCATCGACGTCCTTCGAGCTGGATGATCAGGATCAGGAGAATCACGACAGTTTGGATTCGTGGGTCCATCATCTCTTAACTGAGGTCGACCATGTGCGTGCCTGCCTCTCTTTCTTGTTTCCCTGCTTTTTTCGTTGCTGTTCGTTGTTGTTTTTTCTTACCGCACCTTTTTCTGCGAAAGCATTTTTTTTGTGCCCTTTGTTTTTTTTTTTTGATTTCCGCTTGAATTCGATTGATGGCCTTCTTTTTTTCTTTTTTTCTCCTTCGCTGTGCGCTCCGAACTGACTGATCTCTCTCTCTACTCAACTCCATCTCTAACTTCTTTCTCCTTTTTCTTTCGGCCAGCTCCTGCATGTTCTGAAGCCGTTGCTTGTCACGTCTTGCTTCCGTGCCTTTCTGAATGCTTTCGAAGAATCTCTTGCGCTTCGGATTGAGGTACAGACTACTGCTGAAATCCACCCGAACGACGCGCGTCTTCTTTTATTTTTTTCGCGCTCTTCCCTTTCGTCGCGTACCATTCAAATCACCTCACGTTTTGTGTCCCCATCATCCGGGCTTTTTATTTCCCTTCACTGTTAACACAATTCTCATCTTCCCGTGGCGCAGGTTATCCTTCTCAACGAACTCCGTTTTACGCAGTTGGGGGGTCTTCTGCTAGAGCGGTCTGTTCGCAGAATCGTTTTCCACCTTTCAACTTCATTCCCTGAGGCCCCCTGTCGTGAGTTGTTCGGTCGCGTGTTGCAGATCGCAATGATGCTGAGTATGGAAAGCCCATCTGAAGTTCTCGATTATTGGAATGACCTGCTAGAGCGACTGTCAGAGATTGAGATCAAACGAGTTTTGAGTTTGCGCGCTGATTTTCGCGTTGCTGACGTGAACGCACTCGGTCGATAGCAGGCAGTTAGTTACTTTCGATTGTGCATCTTGTTAATCGAGAGAGCTGAGTAGGTCGATTAATCTCCATGGATTGACATGACAGATGCGATACGATTTGTTTGATTTTTTTCTCTTTTTTCTTTTTCCTCTTCTGTCTGCGATCTAATCTTTGGTTCTTTGCAGCTCGCACAGAACCGCGCGCACCTGATTTCGTGCCTTCCGTTTCACCCGTTGCGAATACTTCGGTAGATATCACATGGAGTCGCGTCGACGCAGCTCTCGCGCGGTCACGGACAAACACGATCCTCAGGATCTGAAACTGATCGGGGGGGAGGGCAGCGTCGGCCCTGGCGGGTTGTCGAGTGAGGACGATGCCGAGGATATGGTGAGTACCACTGGAACGAGACGACCCAGTGACTGTGCAATGACATAGTTTCGTAGGCATGGAGATGGAGCGAGAATAACGCGAGATGCGTCGTGTTTTTGGCGTCTTCTGAAGCGCACGCTCACCGCCAGCACTTCAAGATTGCCGTTCTCTGACCTAAATTTCTCCTCCTTTTCCGTTTTGCAGGCTGGTGCCCCTGCCAGAGCCGCCCAGGGCACATCTTTAAAACGACAGGACATCCGTGTCGATCTTTCCAGATTAGAGGTACGCCCCACCCTTCCGAAGTGTATACCGCATAACTTCGTTCGTCTGTACTGACCAAACGATCCATGGTGCTTACTTAAATTAAAATACAGGCTCCCTCGCTGCGCAAATATCGTCGGACCTACAAGCTTGGAGAGGTGCAGAATGGTGGCACAAAAGAGGAGTTGATGCCTGCTGTTCTTCGCCACTGGAACCAGACGATTGTGGATGAGGATGAAACCCTAGTCGCGTTTGCTTTCGCCCTACGCAAGCAGGCCACGACAGGGCCAGGTTCCGGATATGGTGTAAATAGGACCACCGCAATGAAGCCTGGTGCACGGTCTTCTAAAGCAAACAAAGGAAAATGAAAGTCGCGTCGCGTAAACTTATGGGTCGAACCGAGAAAAAGTGGGGAAGCAATTGATAAACGATGTAATAATCAACGATGTAATAATTAACTCAATCTCACTCTCTTGCTAGCATAGCCACAGCTTTAACCTCGGTACTAGCGTGCTAGCTAGCTAGGAAGGTAAGATGCTACGACCTTTTCTTTTCTTCATCGTTTCACTAGCAAGCCGCCGCACCAGCGCCTCAACATTTTTTTTCAATATTTCTCGTTGCCGCACAGCATATAAGCTTGCAACAGCGCGCTGCAAGCTCGCTTCTCTTTCTAATCTGGTGCCAAGCCGAATACATATTTCAATGTCAGCATCGTTACTTGAGGGTATTGGCAACTGTTGAACCATGCTTCGCAGCATCGTTCGAGCCACTTTCTTGATGTTCTTACTGATGCCCCTGTTCAGCTGCAAGGTTTTGGCAGCCAACTGAAAAGTACACAAGTGTATTCCCGAAGATGCATCATGGCTTTGAGCTGAATTCTTGAACATATCCTCACTCTCGACAAAACTATCCTTCTTGCCTTCTGCCGAGGGGTAATTTCGGTCGTCAGAGCTCACTGCGCCACACGAGCTCAAATCCGTGCGGTTCGCTTGTAAAACTTCCGTCGTGTCTTCAACTTGGCGTTCAAATGAAGGATAGGTCTCGACAGCTGTCAGCCACGCAGTGCGAAGTGTTTCTACTTCAGCTTCATTTTCGGCACTGCAAACCAAAAGTGCGACGCAAAGTATTTCTGGGTTAGGTACCATCGACAGATAGTGAGAGTCACCAACTCCCATGAAACGAAGTAGCGCAAGTTTTCTTCGGCGCAGGTTCTCATCTTCATCAGCAGGCTCCAGAAGCAGCTCTACTACAGAGTGACACGAGGTAAATTTCAAGCAGTTCGCTTTTTGTGCCGTGAGTGGCATTGATGTGCTTGGCAAATTATTTTCGCCACATTCTCTCATAAGCGAACACAAAGACTCAGTTCCAATCTCCAAAAGCTGAGTTCCTTCGTCCACGCCGTCTGTTGGTTCGATTAGTAGCGTGCCGGGGTCCATTTCACACAAGCTCTTTAGTTCCAGATGCCACTTTCCCTCACACGTCGGGGGGATCATCATTTTTATATGTGTCCAAACCAGATTTGCAGCGATATCTTCGAGTGCCTTGGGGAAGAAACCGATAAAAGGTGCTAATGCGAGACATCCCGCCAGCGGGATTTCGTGTTCACGCTCGAATTGAGGGAGTCTGATCGCGTATCGTTCAACAAGTGTTCTCACCCTGGCATACAGCGAGCTCAAGTTTAATTGCGTTTGATCGCTTCGTAAGCAGACCGCTGTCTTGATTATTTCGAACTCTTTTTCGTATTCTGCGCGCAAGCCAAGAGCATCTTGCCCCACAGCTGTTCCCTGAAGAATAGTTAGAACGTCTGAATTGAAAGCAGCAGCGGTAACTGGTGCGCACATTATCCAATTCACGAAAGGCGCAAAATCTTGTTCTCTGCCAACCAACGTGCTTTGCAAGAGGGTCGCTGCTAGAGCAGCTTGTTCGGCATCTTCGCCAAACTTTGAGCACAGCTCACGGAAAACATCTGACGCGACAAGGAGGGCATCAACTGGCACTCTCCCAATAAAACTTCCCTCAGCTATCAAGGAAGTAACACGTAAACCGTCTGTGAAACCAAAGCAATTTCGGATAGAGACCTCTTCAACAGCGCTGTTCTGAATACCACGCTCTGATACCCATGATATGTATGCTTGTCTTTCTTTCCAGTACAGTTCGTCAGAATCAGAAGTACTATATCTTTCAACTGACGCGCTTAAATCAGACAAGAGCGATTTGACCCGTAGACTTATTGCAGTGAGTGTCATGTTAGCAATACGAGTTTGAGACTTGCGATACACAGAACTCATTCTCGCAGCAAAGCCCTTTTGCTCATCCTCGATGCAACCACTTTCGACGGAAGTTCCACTTTTGTTTAGCCGTTTCAGTTCTCCCGTGATTAGCAAGTGCAAGGAGCGTAACGCACGTAAAGAGGTGCATAGATCATCCAAAGGCATGTGTATCGCAAGTGCTTCCTCGGGCGTCTTGCCGGAGGGAACCTCAGAACAAAGTCTGTACACAAGTGCCGGAGATGACGAGAAAATCTTAGCCGCAAGAAGAAGTGATTCAGGCAAAGGATCGTCTACCCGAAGGTAGTGGGTTGAGGTAACTCCATAATGACCCAAGAGTAAGTTACGAGTTCGACATTCACGAGCAGAGTGTGAGCTACCTTGAAGATCGCATCGGAAGGTATCAGCCTTGTTGTCCTCAGTAACAAACGCGTATCCAAGCAGCAGCTCATCGTTACCTTTCTGCCCATAGTTGTTGAATACTTCACCCCCTGCGGAGATGGCCTCATGGGAACGTATAGAAAAGGTCCCAGCTGTGCCAGCTGCGTCGTCCGTCAGCCATTCAACCCGAGCTTCAGGGGAGTGGTCGAGCATGTCTCCAAGAGGAACCAAGGCGATTGTCTTGGACTGATTCAGATAAAGTGAGAAAGCTCGACTCCATACACAGCTGCGCGCCCAGGATATCTGTTCGGCGTTTAAGGCCCTTTCCGCCAGCGCTTGTGCTCCAGCAGAAATGGAGTTCGATTTATTTTGCCGCATGTGTGCGAGGAGCAACGGAGTCCAAACCTCGATTTCCTGTCGAAGAGCCTCGCGATGTTGTTTAACAGCGTGTTCTAAACGCGTACCTTCAAGGTGACGAAGTTCAAGGTCCGACCAGCTCAGAGGCACGGGAACATGAGCTGGTAATGCGTTGATGTACGGGGCAAACTTTGAAGCAACACCGCGCTCTCTTTCCAGTGCAAGAAACAGAGTAAGGATGATTCTATCGTCAACACCGGGTTCCGCGGAGAGCGAAGTAAAAGCAGGACCGTAGACGCAATCCGTCTTTGCTGAATCAGGGTGTAACAAGCAAGAGGTTGGGATGGAGAATATCGTGTCGCCACCTACAATTCCACAAATCGTAGACTTGGCCACCAGTTTCCTCGCGCATGATTCATGAGCGAACTCAAGTTGCGCAGAGCCTCCGTTGAACTGAACCCAGGCCAATAGCTCGCGTAAAGCGAGAGTGGTTCGCGCTGAATCCTCCATGCGCATCTGACTGGTTGACTCTGAAATTTAACGCGGGTAGGTTCTTTAGGATTGCAGTCGGCGTTATCGCTTGCCTGGGTTTTTCCAATGAAGTGTCTGTTACACCTGAAAGCGCATCTGGAGACTGGGCGGCGGCGCAGCGGCTGCTTAAAGTGGAGCGAGAGTCATCATCAGCTGACGGGAAAATTCAGCAAGATGTAAGATCAATCGGAAATAAACTTGCATAGACTAATAAGTTTGTCAAGCTTCTATTCGGCAAAGCCGCCTTCTCTACCGGTCGCTCGTAAGTGAAAATCTGTCTGTCTGTGTGTCTGTCCCCTTTTTTGCGTCGCTTTTTGCGTGTAGCACTGCGAAGTCGTTACCCAAGATTGGCATCGTAGCGCCCCTGTACACGCTTGATTGTCTCGCTGAGCATGTGTTGACATGCCCGTTACCTTCCACGCGTCTTCGCTCGTTGTGTGCGTAGCACACGCTTCGTTTGTTTCGTCCTAGAAGAAACGTGACGTGTTTCGTTGAAGTCGACAAGCTAGCTGACCGTATCGCGTCTGTACGCACTCGATTGTCTCGATTAGCACATGTTCACACAGTCATGTACCTGACGATGTCCCGTTACCTTTCACGCGTGCTCGTTCGATGTCAGCGTGGCACACGCTTCGTTTGTATCGTCCTAGAAGAGACCTCGTTAAAACACTCACGCCTCTTTCGACGCTTCCGAGTGGTCTATCCTCATAAAATCCCGCCTTCAAATACCAAACTTTCACCCATAACGCTCGCGTTTCACCGACCTTACTTGAACGGCTTTGCCTCCTTCCGACCCGCAGTCACGCCCGCGCATCAGGACAGGTGGGCTATATCTGTCAATCACCAATTCAGGCTCTCACATGCAATACCGCAGAAGGTTGCGGTTGAGGTTTGTCACGAAGGACCACTGTAAGCAATGGGTGCTGGTCTGGTAGGCCTGACCATTTCTTCACCGCGAGTCGCTACGGAGACAGGAAAGACATCCCTTTTTGCCACGGCTGCAAAAAGAAAGGCCACATCAAGAAGGACGAATCTGCGAACGCACAGACGGAATGGATCGCACAACGCAGAATGCACGGAAGGGTTAGATGTTCCCGGCGTCCCTGCGAGTTCTTCGGTGGAGGAAGACGAAGAAACGTGCAGATCGTCTCGTAACAAAGATGTAAGGCTCATGAATCGACGACAGGCGATGAGGAGAACGAGCTTTGCTTTGGGCGCTACCGTCCTTTCTTCGATGCAAGGTTTCCAGTTTTACGAAGCGTTTGCCGCGATAGACGAACCAGGAGACCACCTTGATGAATGGGTCCTGTCAGTAGGTCTCTCGACGTTGACTGTCAGGTCGGACGGCACGATGGACCTTCGGGGGAATAATGGGTCTACGTCTCCCCAGACTCTAAACGTAATATTGCCTCGCTCTGCCGGGAACACAAAGGCAAGTCTCTCGCCGGCACGTAAAACTCCTCCAGGAGCCTTACTCTCCCTGCAGTGGCCTGGAGGCACTACGCTTGTGGTGTGGGATTCGGGTGATGAAGCTGGTGATATGAGTCGTCGCTTGTTTAGTTGGGCTGCTGGTGTAGGAGAGGGGTTTCTTCTCGAACTTTCTGTTCCTTCAGACGTGGACGACGTCAATGGTAACACAGAGCAGGCGGAGATAAACGTCGACCTACAGACCGGTGGCCGATGGTACGGCGGTGCGCATCTGCTTCGACAACTATGGCCTCTGGATAGAGCACAATGGGAATTGGGTCCTATGTATCCCTTCGATCACGGGCCAAACGGGCTCGGCTCTGTGGTCGGTGCTCACTGGGTCAGCAGTCGTGGCACATTTGTCGCCGTTGACCCCGGCACTCCCATGCTTCATGTCGGACTTAACGCATCAACACAGCAACGACCACGAGACGACCCGCGATTTTTTGGTGTGGGAATTCAGCATCTCACTCAAGAAGCTTTGCCGTATGAGGACGGAGTGGCGTCACGCAACCGAAACGCTTCTGAGCGAGGAGACGGGAAGCTTAGGATTCAGGCCAGACGGACATGGCAGGACGGACACGTGTTGCATCCCTGGCAAGCGATTGGGACACCCGAATCAGAGAGAGAGCAGCGGAGGGCTTTCAATGAAGGGGAAAACGATGAAGTGACGTACGCGGGGAAACAGCCGTATACGGATGTTCTCGACGACCCGTGTGTGCTTCGCATTGCGATTGCGGCAACTTCAGATGTGCGCGCGGCTACGCTCTCTGCGCTCAAACCTCTCCAAAGTCCACAACTTCCCCCACTTGCCGTCCTTTTCAATCGCCCAACATGGACCACTTGGGCTACTTCGCACGCTGATGTAACACAAGCCGACGTTCTCGCATTAGGTAAAGCCGTAATCGACAATGGTTATCGTCCAGGCGTACTGGTACGTAATTTTATTTCCCAGATCCCAATAGTACTGTTTGCCCATACCAAGACTGACACTTTTCTTTTACAATCAGGAAATCGATGATCGGTGGCAATCACGGTACGGAGATCTCGAGTTTGACAGTGTAAAGTTCCCTGACCCAAAGGGCATGATTGTTTCACTTAAAAAAGAGGGATTTTTAGTGACTGTATGGGTGATGCCGTTCCTGCAAGAGGGTTCTGTAGCATGTGCAGAGGCACGACGACTTGGGCACCTCATCGAAGGTGGTGATCCCCCTTCAATTGCGCGTGAAATTTCTGTCGGTGGTGCTGGCGAAAGGCTGGGAAGCACTGTGAAGGTCCTAGTTGATCTTGTTGATTTTCCGCCCGGCCACTGGGACGGTGGTGGAGGAGGATGGGCGTTACAGTCTGGACAGCTTCGTTGGTGGGGAACACAGCCAGTTCGTGCAATCGATCTCACTAGTGATGCGGCAATTGCGTGGTTTGTCTCGCGTTTGAAGGCGCTGCAAGCGAGGGTTGGAATTGATGGCTTTAAAGTACGTATTGGCCTTTCACCAAATCCCAAGACTGTTTTCCCATCAAGACTGACACTTTTTTTTCAACTAGTTTGATGCGGGAGAACCTTGTTTTCTTCCACGAGGCGCGGTGACAAGCCGGCCACTCAAATACCCTGGAGAATACACCCAGTTGTGGGTGAACAAAGTGGTTTCCCAATTCAACATATCTGAGGTCCGAAGCGCCATGGGGACGACAGGGTATCGTGGGTTGGTTCGGATGGGTGATCGAGACACGGTCTGGGGTGTCGACAACGGGTTGCAGTCGCTTATTCCTGCTCTTCTCACCTCGTCAGTATTGGGCTATCCGTTCTGTTTGCCTGACATGATCGGGGGCAACGCTTACTGGGGCCAGTTTCCAGATACCGAACTTATGATTCGCTGGGCGCAGGTATCTGCTCTAATGCCGGCTGTGCAGTGGTCGATTCCTCCATGGGAAGTGAGCGATGAAGCAGCGGATGCTTGCAAAGTCGCGGACAGTATGAGGGAGGCTATCCTGTTGCCCCGGATTGACGAGCTTATTGCTGCTGCTGCTACAAATCTGACGCCCATCTGTCGACCGCTGTGGTGGCTCGATCCGCTCGACCAGGAAACATTCAACGTAGACGACCAGTTCTTGATAGGTGATGATGTGTTGGTTGCCCCGGTGGTTGTGAAAGGTGCAAGAAGTCGCAGAGTATACTTGCCAGCTGGTGTGTGGTCCGAGTACAACGGGGAAAAACACATTTTAGGATCTCGTTGGGTTGAGGTGGATGCTCCTCTGAAGAAGCTACCCGTATTTATCAGGGCCAGCGTGTGATGAGCAGTGCAACATTAAATAGGTTTAGGGTTTAGAGTAAATATATAGCGAAATGACGAGGCAAGCTCCGACGAAGTTAACCCTCAGCTAGTTTTCCAAAGTACAGAGTCATGCTTTTCTCCTTCCTGTTCACGTATTCTCGCTCCACCTTGAAAGGAACTGTCAACTCCGCTGCGAGCGACTGCAAATCCGTATTTCGTGGTAAAAAGAAGGCGACGTTTCGACACAATTTCAGCGCCATATTCAGCACTTGTATCAGAGTGAACCCTGAAACTAAAATACTACTGAGGTCAAAGGTTTCGGCGGCGCGATACTCCGGTCCACCCCAGGGTGGCGAAAGAAAAATCATGTCAATTTTCCGTGTTGAAAAGGGAGAGCACTCTTCTTTCAAAATGGCTTTGTTCATGATATTCAGGGCATCTCCATGAAGAAAACTAACAGCTGTACTTACGTTGTAAACCCTCGCGTTGTGTGAAGCCATCCTGAGACGTTCTTTGTCTGTGTCGCAAGCGAACACGTGAACATTCAAGTGGCGCGCAAATGCAATTGTGTTCCCTCCGACTCCACAAAAAGCATCAAAAATAACAAGAGGCTCGTGTCTGTTGATATCGCACAGCAGACTTTGATGATGATCGTTATGAAGCTTTTGCATACAACGCCAAGCTTGATGATGAGCTACACACTCTGGAGTGACGGAGAACCATGACTCAGTGTCGAGCTGAACACCATGGTCGAACAGAGAGAATAGTCTGCGTCTCTGCGACCAATACTTTTCATGCGGTACAGAGAGCGGCATAGAACTCCGTGCCTTTGGAGATTCAGCGGGGCGACGTACCATGGGGACGAACCCCGTACGAGGAGGTTTTGACAGACTCTCCTGTGAGCTCCTCCGATAGTAGTAAAACCTTCCTGAGCAAGGTTCGAACGACTGATGCCAGAGGTAAAATGTCGACGGAGAAAGATTCGTGTCTTTAGACGGGAAACCCTGGAGTTCTGCGCCCGCGCGTAAAGTGTGTCGATTCCATCTGCAGTTTGAAGATTCGCGTTCATCGTCCGAACGTGTCCCATGGTACGCGTCACGCAGGTGAACCTCGGTGACCGTGAACATTAAGGCAAGCTTCTCAACTGCGGAAGGAAATGTCTTAATCGTGTTGTATGTTGACCGACCGATGACTTGCTTGAGGACGGCTTTCCCGAAAAAAGATGCAGTCTGCACTGCACAACTGGATGGGTGTGGTTCATAGCCACACAGGCGAGTCGTAAACGTCGTATTCAGTGGCACCTATTTCGAAGCGACGAAATGGATTCAAGGTTCGTCGTCGCGTTCGTTGCCGGGGGAATAGCGGGGGCGTGCATTTCGTGTACTTTTTTTCATCACAGAAACGTCGAGCGCGACCTTGCCGCCGCCGCCTCTGTCATTGAGGTTGGCCTTGCAAAGACGACTTCGACGAGCAACAGACCTATGCCCATTTCCAATGATGTGCATGACGAGATTGTGACCGAGCACTTCACCCGGAACATCCAGTTCTTCGGCGCAGAGGGTCAACAACGGGTAGCGAGCGCTTTCGTCGTCGTTGTCGGCTTAGGAGGGGTTGGAAGTCACTGTGCCCACATGTTGCTTCGCTCGGGTGTCTCACGCCTGCGGCTTGTGGACTTTGACCAGGTTTCTCTTTCTTCTCTGAATCGACACGCAGTGGCAAATCGGGAAGACGTCGGTAGATCAAAAGCGGAATGTCTCGCGGCACACTTCGCTCGCATATATCCAGAAGCTTCTCTCGACGTTTGCGCAACAATGTATCAGAAGGAAGCAGAGGAAGAGCTTCTGGGAGGTGAACCGGATTTCGTGGTTGACTGTATTGACAACATCGATACCAAGGTAGAGCTTCTTGCCGCATGTGTGCGACGCAAGATTCCTGTGCTAGCATGTGGTGGTGCAGGTTCAAAATGCGACCCTACGCGCATCAGGATTGTCGACGTGGCGGAGAGTGTCGTCGACCCACTTGCACGTGCTGTCAGACATCGCCTCAAGCGGGATCACGGAATTCATGGTGGCATCCCAATAATTATTTCAACTGAAAAACAGCGATGTGACCTCGTTCCTATCGAAACTGAAGATGGAAAAAGTCTCAAAGATTACCAGGTATTACCGAATTTCAGGATAAGAACCATACCCGTGTTCGGGGCGCTGCCAGCCATCTTTGGCATGGCGTGCGCTGCCCATGTTGTCACTACACTCGCCAAACAGCCTTTTGATTCTGAACCCGTTTTCCGAATGCAGCTTAAGCAGTACGAAACGCAACTCGAGCGTCTACGTGATCGAGAGGATGACAAGGGTAGTGCGGAAGCTTGTCTTGGTGTGGATCTGCAGGATATCGTATACCTGGTAAAAGACATCTGGCATGCTAGAAGTGCGCGCGACAAGTCTTGGTCAATGAGCAAAGGGATGTGGCGAAGCACAGCGGGCTTGTGTCTCACTCGCTGGAATCCGTTGAAGCCGGCTGTGCTCGACAATCTTGTGTTTTTGACACTTGACGAGGCGGATGCGCACGACACTTTGATGGACACTGAGGGTGTTGAAGGCCTAGTCCACATGCGAGAGATCGAACCAGACTTTGTTCGTTCTGTTGAGGAGAAGTTTGATAGGGTTAGAAGGGAAATGTCCATATGATGTAGTTAGAAATATCGACACTCGCTTCCTTGTGAACAAGCAAGCAAGAAGAGTTCTTCATCTTAAATACTGAAAACTCATATATATATATATATATAATATATACCCCAGCAAATTTCATATTTTTCATCAACAAGAAGGTCGCCGAAGCCGCCATTATTTGCTACCCGCCGACGCGAGCCGCCCAAACGGTGCCGCGCACTGGACATGCATCGCTTACGTCGCGGGTCGAGCATTTTTCGGTGAATCACTATGGGCGTACGCGAGAGTAAAAGAAGTATTCGCGAGCGCGTAGAGAAACTGAGTCCAAGCGCAGTTGCAGAGGACGACGGTGGCATCTCCCTCTTTTCTGCTTCGACGAAAAAACGGCAGCGTAGAAGCAGAAGCACACCTGAGAAGGAGCAGGGAGCGGACGGGAAAGAATTCGCAAAGAGTGAAGACCAGGAGATATCAGATCGCATCAAGCCTGAGCATGCGAATGGAAGTACGTTTGCTTCGGGCGAAGCCTCGTTTCGAGCGTTAGGCTTGAACCAATGGCTCAGCAGTAACGTGGTCGCCATGGGCATATCGAAGCCTACACCAGTGCAACGTGGCTGCATACCAGCGATCCTGGCGGGTCGCGACGTCATTGGTACAGCACAGACGGGAACGGGAAAAACTGCGGCATTTGCACTTCCAATATTACAACTTCTCGGCAACGATCCATATGGAGTGTTTTGTCTCTGTCTAACTCCAACACGCGAGCTTGCCGCACAGATTGCAGACCAGTTTGACGCCTTCTCTGCGGGCATGACGCTTCGCTGCCAAGTGATTGTTGGCGGAGAGGATATCAGGACCCAAGGGGCAGCCCTGGTTTCCCGTCCACATGTGGTAATTGCCACCCCTGGTCGTCTCATGGAACACTTCATGTATGATGATTCACTCGCAAAGGCGTTCGCGAAGCTCCGATGCCTTGTGCTCGACGAGGTACGTTTCCCGGTCGCTCTCCTCTCTCCTTTTGTTCAGTTCATCGCTAACTCGTCACTCCCTTCCCACAATACAATTGTACGTATGAACAGGCAGATAGGCTTCTTGATCCTGGCTTCGAAGCAGAACTTCGAATTATCATGCATAATTTACCGTCGGTGAAGCGACAGACGCTGCTTTTCTCGGCTACCATTACCCGTTCGATTTCAGCACTGCAAGAGGTAACACTGAAAAAGGCGGTGCATTTTGAAGCATTTGAAGGACTGAAGGTAGTTGAGCGATGCAAACAGGAGTACTGCTTTGTTCCAGCGAAAGTCAAAGAGGTTTATCTGGTGCATCTCATTGCCAAAGCAAAATCATGGGGCGTGCGATCGATGATCATCTTCGTCGGTACCATCCATACGTGTCAGCTGCTGCAGGAAACACTCTCCTTACTTGCCATTGATTCTGTCGCGTTGCACGCCTGCAAAAAGCAGCGACACCGGGTGGCCAGCCTTGCGCGCTTTAAATCAGGAGAAGTAAACATCCTCATCGCAACTGATGTTGCGTCACGTGGACTTGACATTCCTTCGGTCGATCTAGTCATTAACCACGATGTACCTGCAGTGCCCCGAAACTATGTCCACCGTGTTGGGCGCACTGCCCGCGCAGGAAGAACGGGTCGAGCGGTGACGCTTATTTCTCAGTTTGATGTCGCTCTTGTTCATCAAATCGAAGAAATCACGGGAGTGGAAATGTCGGAAGTTCCAGATCTTGCTGAAGAAGACGTCCTCAAAGATATATCTCGCGTATTTACGGCGAGACGGGGGGCAAAGATGAAGATGAGTGAGAACGGTGGTTTCGATGACCAAATGCGCGAAAGGAAAACCCGTTTGGCTTCACAAAAAAAACAGTGAAGTGAGCAGAAGAAGGGAGAGAAATTACGCAGTAGAGACGTCAATACAGAAGGGGAAATGGACGCTGCCATTACAGCTTGCGTCTTGTGAAGAATCAGAGATCACTCAACTTCGCATGGTTACAATTGTAGTTGTTGAATCTCGTGACTGCTCATCTTCACCTCATTCATTACTCTCAAAAACTTTAGTGTTGTTTTGTGATTCGCCCTCGAAAGCACTTCGACAGTCAAACCTAACCGCACGTAGAGAGGTTGCTCGACACGCAACTAGGCGTCTTCTGTGTAAAAAGAAGTGGTACAATCAGGTGACTTAGCTCTTCACCCCAGCCATGCTCAGCCTACTCACCTCCGCTTTGTCAGACCTGAGGTCAATGAACCTTCGTCAATTGTTGCTTCAGTTGGTTAGCCTCGGACTCATCGTCACCTCAGCCTTGGTGATTTGGAAGTCGCTGATGCTGGTCACAGGAAGCGACTCGCCCGTGGTGGTTGTTCTGAGTGGATCGATGGAGCCGGCATTTTATCGGGGTGACATATTATTCCTCTACCTCGCCGAGCGCGCAACTAGGGTGGGCGAGATCGTCGTCTTTAACATTAAAGGTCGCGAGATTCCGATCGTGCACAGGGTGATAAGGGCGCACGGTAATCTCAATTATGGCGGGCAGGAACTCTTGACGAAGGGTGACAACAACTATAGTGATGACACCGTGCTATACGCCGCAGGACAGGATTGGCTACTGGAAAACCAGATCATGGGCAGGGCAGCCGGCTTTCTTCCTCATGTCGGGAGAGTCACGATAATCATGAACGACTATCCCGTTGTCAAATATGTCGTCATCGGTGTGCTTGGACTTCTCGTAGTGACGAGCAGGGAGTGACATATCGCAACGTGAGCGAGGAGTGAAAGCCAAGATCGGGCGCGCTCTGGGAGATGATAAACGTGCACATGTGCATTAAAAAAAGAGTAGTCTTTATTAGTCTTTATTAGGCATTGCAAAAAACTGAAACGTCATCGTCCCTTGCTTCCGAAACACTGCTATTATCAGGTCCAGGCGCATGTGCACAGAAGAGTACACAACTTTGACGCAAGGACTGTCATATGGATAGCAGCCGTATTGTTTCGAAGAAACCGGGCGATTTCAGAGGCCATCGAAGTTCTCGTCGTGGCAAAAGATCAAAAGATTTCAGTCATTGCTCCTTCATGGAACAACCGCCGTGGTGATTAGTTCTTCAGCAGAGCTTCGATATCATCGACGATGTTAGCGTTCTCAAACTTCGGGCTGTAGCGCTTGACGGGCTCGCCGTTCTGGTCGATGAGGAACTTCTCGAAGTTCCAGGTGATGTCTGAGCGACGGACAGGAGACCACTGGATGGGCATGGTGTTGGGCTGGATCGCGTAGATGAAGTCAGAGCCAGTACCGCCGCGGTCGTCCTCAGGCGCGGGGATCGCGTTCTTAAGGTAAGTCCACAGGGGCTCTTCGGTCTCGCCATTCACGGTAGACTTCGACATGATCTGGAACTTGGGCTTGTAGCCGTCGCCGGGGCGAACATGCTCAAGGGTGTTTAAGAGCTCAAAGTCTGAATCGTAGCACTGGTGGCCAAATTGGTTGCACGGGAAACCAAGGATAGCGAGCTTGTCGCCGTACTTCTCCGCCAGGGCATTCAGTTGAATGAAATCCCTGACGGTCGTACCTCACATGGTCGCGACATTGTTAATGAGGACGACCTTGCCCTTGAGCTGGGCGAAGTCAAACTCCGTGCCATCGACTGGGGCGCTGCGAGTCCCACCACCGAGGGTCTTGCCCTTGAAGTCGTGGAGAGACGCCTTGGCGCGGACAGAGGAGCGCTGTGCGTAGAGCCGGCGAGGGAAGAATTTGATATAACTCGTCAGTTGTTTGAACGAAATTGATTCCGCGATTTCTATACAACAGAGCTGATCAGATCAGCCCCTGCCGTTCACGGCGAGTTGCGATCCTCGCGGCGGCGGGCAGCGATGACGTGGAAAGTTTTCGCAATCGCGGGGGAAAGCTGCCAGGGAAGCGCATAATGGTTCTTTACTTGCGGTTCACGGCGAGTTGCGATCCTCGCGGCGGCGGGCAGCGATGACGTGGAAAGTTTTCGCGATCGCGGGGGAAAGTTGCCAGGGAAAACGCATAAAGGGTCTTTACCTGAGCAGTGAACTTGGCGGTACGACTGGTCAAGCTCGCGGTTCTGCCACGCGCAAATTGCGCGGGCAGCGCGGTGAGACGGCTGCAGGCCGACATCATCGTTTATGGCGAACGGATCAGAGCTGCAGCTCGTCAAAAGGTTTTTACGTGTTATCCGCCAGGGTTTAGTTTTTGGGGTTTATTTGCTGCTCGTTTCCCGTCTCTGTCGGCGGGTGACCACGTCACGTCCATTGGCTCGAGCACTCGACCACGTGCTGCCGGACGACTCACCCATACACCTGGAACCCAGATCTGAAAGAAGCTCGCGTTCCGCACACACGTATCGCCGCGCTAAGCTCCGGCACGATGTCCGCCTTCGCTCTCACCTCGATGTCGCAAGGGGTGACCCTCCGTGGTGCCCCCGTGATCAAGGGTTCCGCCCGCGCCTCTAAGCGCCCGGCAACTGCCACGAGCCTTCGTGGCGCGCACATGCCCACGCGCGCGTCTTTTTCCTCCGAAGGCCACACATCTGAAATGGATGCTCGCCTCATGAGCACTATCCGCGCCGGTGGCATGGTCGTGCCGCGTCAAGAGGCGGGTGACCCCTTCGGTCTGCTCCTGCGCGAACGCATCGTTTTTCTTGGCAGCCAAGTTGACGACTTCACCGCCGACGCTGTCATCAGTCAACTTCTCCTTCTCGACGCGCAGGATCCTAAGAAGGTGAGTATAACGTTCTCGAGCGCGACACGTGTAATGTTTGCCCAGCGAAGAAATGCGCCCCCGAACCTGAAGAAAAGAAAGAGTAACTGACTTTCTTTTCCCCTCCCTCTTTAAACATTGCCGACGAATGCGGTGTCGTCGTGCGCAGGATATCAAATTGTTCATTAACTCTCCCGGTGGCTCCGTGACTGCGGGTATGGGTATCTACGACGCGATGCAGATGTGTCGTGCTGACGTGAGCACGGTCTGTATGGGTCTCGCTGCTTCGATGGGTGCCTTCCTCCTCACTTCTGGCGCGCGGGGGAAGCGCCTCTCGATGCCCAACGCGCGCATCATGATCCATCAGCCTCTTGGTGGGGCCTCTGGTCAAGCTGTCGACATCGAAATTCAGGCGAAGGAGATCATGTATCACAAGGCAAACCTGAACCGCCTCATGGCATTTCACACCGGTCAGGATGTCAAGCAGATCGACGAGGACACTGACCGCGATCGGTACATGTCTCCTCTTGAGGCGAAGAACTATGGCATCATCGACGAGATCATCGGTGGCGACGACGCCGGCCTCAAAATTGATGGTGCGCCTGCCGAGTTCCTCAAAACCAAGGCATCATACATTGCCTGGGGTGACGACCTTGCATAAGCGAAGATCTGCTGAGAGTGATGGCGAAGGCAGCACGGAGCAAGCAAGAATTCTTTTATTTCACTCACACACCAACAAAAAGAGTTCTGGCAAAGCAGTTAAAAAGATGATCCGCTTACAAGCGACGTAAGCTCTTCTTCTTGTCCATCTTCTTTTCGTTTTTTGCCTTCTTCGTAGCTGGATTTTCTGCGGTGCTACTAGAACCCTCTGCGCCGCCAACTTCACTCGCCGACAAGCCTCTGCAGGGCTTCGCATGAATTCCTGTGAACATCTTTGCTCGCCGAAAGTACTCGTCGTAATCCTCAAGCATGAGTTTTGCTGCCTCTTCATTGAGTGCCGACTCGGGAAACGGCTCGATAAGAAGACAGCGGATGACCATTAACACATGCCGAATGCCATGGGAAGGCTGCCAATCCTTTTTCAGAGTGTTGACACATATCTCACCACTCGGCTGACGGATGTTCGGATGAAAGATCTTTGTGAGAAAAAACCCTGCGCGTTGGAACACGTTTTTGCGGTCAGCGCTGACCCAGTGAAGTATTAGTTGCCTCTCCGAAGAAGAAAGGGATTCCTTAATGCATCGCGAGCGGGGATTAACGAGGCATATCATTTGAAGTGTAGCGTACCTTTCGGCGCAGTATGAGGGTAGTCTGAAGGAAGTACAAGCCTCATCTTGAAGACGCCACCTTGAAAGGGCGTGTCAACTGCGAAGGATAACGGAATGTGTTAGTTCACCTGTGCAGAGCAAACCGTCGAAGGAATTTGGGAGGAAACGGGAAAATGACAACATAGTCAACCGTACCAGGACCGTCAACCTCAGCATGCACATCTGCGACGTTTTCTTCGTTCATCACCACCTGCACGTCGGGCGTTGTGCAAAAGGAGTTTGGGACTGTGTCAGCTTGGGGAAAAACTCGTGCCGTGCCTGAAAATAGCTAGTGGGAGACGAGCAGGTGGAGACAGTTAAGGGTCGCTCACATTGATGCCTTCCGCGGGATGTGATTGCAGCTCGCGAAGTTGTTTGACGATGGCATTCACAGTGTCTGGTGAGAGATTTTCGCAGTTAGTCGCCTGCGACGGGAGGAAAGACGAGTGGTGAGCCGAGTCCATTTGAGGGGAACTACGTGAGATTTCATTCGTTTGCAGAAACATACCATTGGCGGACACTCGCTTGGAATCACCTCTTAAGCACCAGATGAGGATGAAACACTGTTACTCGTACGACAATGCAATCTGCGGACAGTAACACGGCGATGTGTTGTCGACTCTGTTGACTAGTGACAGTGCAGACAGCACGTGAGAGTCCCACGCAGCACGCGCGCACCGAAATGACAGTCTCGTGTTTCGTTCGTTCGCTTGGAACGAACACTACGAGAACGAAAATGCTAAAATCGTGCTAAAATCGTGCTAAACCCAAAATTTTCGTTTTTCGGTGCTAAATCGGTGCTAATCGGAAATCCGTGATTTAGCACGTGCTAAAATCGTGCTAAAATCGTGCTAAAATCGTGCTAAAATCGTGCTAAAACGACAGATTGAAAAACACATATTTTCTCCATATGACGCCAGTCAGAAACTTTTGCTTTGTTGAATTTATTTCTTTTTTCACCACGAAAAACCTCT
>Ga0302114_10000408_pt1 | contig 30518 bp, 27 predicted proteins | sample AG5_Surface_MG_FD_203107 | JGI IMG/M metagenome (GOLD analysis project Ga0302114, IMG submission 203107) | Marine microbial communities from Western Arctic Ocean, Canada - AG5_Surface | ecosystem: Environmental > Aquatic > Marine > Oceanic | place: Canada: Western Arctic Ocean | collected...
AGCATTCATAGTCAATAAAGCAATCATCAAAACAATTTCCGTGTAGAGGATTATATGTGCGTCTCGTTGCGGCCAACCATCAAGTTCCTTGTGTTTAAGCCTTGGAATTCTACCAAACCATCTTCTAAATAAAAAAGCTATACAGGCAATTATTACCGCAACTCCTAACCATTCAAATATGGACATAATGGGATTGTATAAAGAGCCCAATGGGTATTTCAGAATCCGATGAGTGCCAAGTAAACCATCAAGAAGTATTTCAATAACTTCGATATTAATTATCACGAACCCCACATATACTATTAAATGGAAAAAAGCGGCTAAGGGTTTCGTACCCATTTTTCGCTGACCTAGGGCAATTCTGGTCATGGTTTTCCATCTTTCAGCTTTTTGATCATTCCTTTCGCTCGGTCTAGCTAAAGAAAGCCCCTTTCTCAGTCGCAATATTTTTAGAGTAAATATTGTTCCTCCGATAAAAAGAAGTACTGCAAATGTAACTTGTTCGATCATGAATTATTTCTCCTCTTCAATAGACCTGCGACCGCCAAATATTGATAATTTCACATAACGCTTGGGATGCTCACGAATATCAAGTAATAATTTGTCCAAAGAATTTACTGTTCGGTCGATATCAAAATAAAGGGAGTCGGAAGATAATAGTTTACCAAGAGTACCGTTGCCGGTTTCCAATGATTTGACAATTTGATCTAAGCGTATCGATGTGCTGGAAAGAGACCGAATAGCATTTCCTGCATTTGTTTGAGCAATGGTGTCAGAAATATTTGCAATATTGTTGAAGACACGATTTAGCTCATCTCTATTCTCATCTAATGTACTTGTCATTTTTTCAATATTTTTCGTAGCCGAACCAATTGCTTCTTTGTTGTCCTCTAGATAAATATTTATTTTTTCTGTGATTTCACCAAGATTTGTAAGACTCTTATTTACGTTACTGAATGATTCCTTAAAGTCACTCTCAATATTGCCTCCTAAAAAGCCAGTGAAAATTGAAATTGCAGTATCTATACTTCCAAGGAGCTCTTCAGCTTTTAGTTTTACCGGTAAAACTTCTTTGTTTATGGTCTCAGATATTGATTCTTCTAAACTTGATTTTAGAGTATCCCCATTTTCCACTAAAGCGCTTCCATTTCCTAAAACCAGGGCAATTTCCTTTGCCCCGAGAAGATCAGAAGACCTTATTTCAGCAACGGTATTCGATGCAATTGGATATTCCGTATCAATATTGAATTTTACGATTATTTTCCCAGAATTATCAGGATGCAGACTCACATCAATGACTTTACCCACGGAAAATCCATTTATTGTTACTTTTTGAGATTTTGTTATTCCTCCAGTCTTCATATAAACTGAATGCACCTCAATTCCTTTTTTGAAAAAGTCATCTCCTTTGAGGAAATTGGTTCCGTAATATAAAATTAAGGCAGCTACTAGAATTACGGTTCCAGTTTTAAATTCACGTGAAATCATAGGACTGTAAGATACGATTATTGATTAAGGCGTTTGGCTTCTTCGAGACTAATTTTTTTATCGTTTTTATATGCAACGATAAATGCATCTGTAAAACCATTTTTTTTTGCAAATGTCAAAGCAGAATCACACTTAGGTTTTGCATTATACTCACCTTGCAGATACCTGTAGAGTCGTCCCTCTTTTTTTACCGAAACATTACGCAAAGCGCTAAAAGGTTTTTCATTTACAGGTTTTTTCAATCCTGATACTGAAAGTTGAACACAAAAAATTGCTTTGGAATTTTGTTTTTTTGATTTATTCTCTTTGATTCTTTTAGTGTCTAATGTAGTATTCCCTTCTAGAGAATTTAATTCCCTGCGGGACTTGTACAATCCGAAAGATGTTGCTATTGATTTTGCCATTTTCTTCTGACCTAAAAGGCTCAGTAAAAAATCTTCTTCCTTACTATTTGTCAAAAACCCTAATTCAACTAAGACTGATGGCATTGAACATCTACTTGTCACATAAAGTGGCTGTTGCTTAACCCCTCTGTCTCTTCTTCCTACATCATTCTTGAATGAATTTTGTATTATTTGTGCAAGCTCAATACTCTGATTTTGAAATGCATATTGGTAAAGGGTTAAGGCAATATAGCTTTCAGGCTTTCGAGGGTCATAACCTTCATACTTTTCTTTATAATTGTCTTCCAAGAGAATTACAGAATTTTCTCTTAGCGCAACTTGATTTTCATCATCATGATTTTTACCCATCACATAAGTTGTTGTGCCGTAAGCTGCTGAATTGTTGTCAACGGCATCGCAATGAATTGATATGAATAGATCGCCCTTTTCTCTATTTGCTAAAGCAGTTCTTTCATACAACTCTAAAAATCTATCAGAATCTCTTGTTAGAATGACTTCAACGTCTGGAAATTCTTTTTCAATTTCTTTTGCTGTCTCAAGAGCGACGGATAAAGCAATGTCTTTTTCGTATGTTTTGTAACGCCTAGTACCTAGATTACCAGGGTCTTTACCGCCATGTCCGGCATCGATAATGACCTTCCGAACATGATCAGATGTAGCAGGTGAATTAGTAAATCCAAAATATGGAAGGACTAAAGTGACAATAAGAAACCATGTCAGGCGTTGCATTTGAGTACTTTTGAACTTAATAATAATGATGACGGTTTCAAAATTACGCGCTTTCGCGTTAATCTTATCTTTTAATTTCGGATTCGGGTTATTTGCTCAGAGTTCAGGAAATGATGGTGCTATTCAATTTCTTTCTGAATCTGAAGGTGAGTATATCCCTGAAGATAACGTTGTGATTCTAAGAAATAAAGCTCAAGTAATAATGGAAGGTATGGAGCTATATGCTGACTTGATCAGAATTGATTGGGATAAAAACATGTTAACAGCATATGGTATTGAGAAAAAAAATGGAGAAATATCGGGCAAGCCAAGAATAATTCAAGGTGATAGACAATTTGGTGCTGATACTTTGCGTTATAATTACAAAACTAAAAAAGGTTGGATTTTTAAGGGTAACACGACTGAGAGCGAAGGTTTTTTACATGGTAAAAAGATCAAGATGATCAGTGATAGTAGTTATTTCCTTGGAGGTGCTTCTTTTACATCCTGTAATCATGAGCATCCACATTTTGCTATTATTACAGGTAAAGCTCGACTTGATATAGGGAAGCAGATTGTCACGGGGCCAGCTTTTTTACAAATTCTTGATATTCCAACTCCACTATTTCTTCCTTTTGCCTTTTTTCCAATAATGGAGAAGCGAGCATCTGGATATATAATTCCAAAATTTTCAGATAAACGAGAATGGGGTTTGGGCCTAATTGGTGGTGGCTACTATTGGGCTTTTAATGATCATTATGATTTAAGAGTTACCGGGGATATTTATTCAAGAGGTTCGTGGGGTATCAGGGCATCAAGTAATTATAAGTATCGGTATCGTTATTCGGGAAACTTAGGAGTTCAGATTAATAGAACAACTTTTGGAGATCCCAGAAATCAAAATTCAAGTCAGTTCATGGATTCTAGAGATTTTAGAATCTCATGGAGTCATTCTCAAGATCGAAAAGCCCATCCTACTCAGCAATTTAATGCGCGCGTCGAATTGGCAACTGGCTCTTTTTTTAGAAATACAACTACTAATCCTGCAGATTTTCAAAAAAATGATATGTCATCATCGATTAGTTATTCGAAGCGATGGAGGGGCAGTCCTTTTAATTTAACTGCAGCAGCTCGGCACAGACAAAATAATCAAAATGGAACACTTACATTAAGCTTACCCGAAGTGAACATCGGAATGAGCAGGATTCAGCCATTTGCGAGAAGGAGTCCAATAGGTGCAACTCGCTGGTATGAAAAAATAGGATTAACGTATTCTATGGCAGCAAAAAATGAAACACAAGGCTTGCTTTCTGAAATGACAACACCTTCAGTTTTTTTTAATTCTGATCGGTTACGTGCGGGTGTCAATCATAAAGCCAATATGGGAACTAATGTAAAATTACTGCGATTTATAACCTTAAATCCTAATGCCACCTATCAAGAAAGATGGTATCCTTATGCTTTGAATAGAGAGTATGATACGATAACCAAATCAGTCGTGACAGATACTTTAAATGGATTTCATTCGGCTCGAGATTTTATGCTCAGTGCCGGTGCCTCAACAACCATTTATGGAATATTCTCTTTTAAAAAAGGACCTGTAAAAGCTCTCCGCCATGTCATGTACCCTTCTTTGAGTTGGAGATATGCACCTGACTTTACTGACCCAATTTGGAATTCTTTTCAAACGGTTCAAATTGATAGTATTGGAAATTCTCAAACCTTTAGCAAATATCAAGGTTTTATTTATGGCGCTCCTGGTGTTGGAAATCAAGGTGGATTAAATGTTCGGTTAAGAAATACTTTTGATGGCAAGTGGTTAGGCTTTTCAGATTCAAATGATGTCAGAAAATTCAATCTTTTAGAAGATTTTACGCTTCAAACCAATTATAATCCTATTTTGATATCAAATCCCTTGTCTCCAATTAATATTAGAGCGAGTACATCATTTTTAAAAAATAAAGTGAGAGTTTCCTATCAAGGTAATTACGATTGGTATTCAATAGACAGCAGTGGTGTTAGAACTGAGTCTTTTGCTTGGGCGGATGGTCAAGGTCCTTTGCGTCCAGCGTTGCATCAGCTTTCTTTAGATTTTAGGTTCAGGGGGGGGAGTTCCGCAGGACGTCCGGTAGTGCCAATAAATGAATTTGGGCTTGAGCAAGATTTGTACCCAGATTATTATGGTCCAATGGACTATATGGATTGGGCGGCGCCATGGACTTTTAATGTTGGTTATTCATTACGGAAATCAAATAAATCTGGATCTATGGAAATGAAAACTATTCAAAGTTTACGTTTTGATGGTTCTTGGGAGCCAACTGCAAATTGGCGTCTTGGTATTACCAGTGGATACGATATTCAAGAAAAAGATTTTACATATACGACAATAGATGTATTAAGACAATTGCACTGCTGGGAAATGCGTATAAGGTGGGTTCCATTTGGTTATGCGAGAAGTTATAATATTGGGATCGGAGTAAAAGCGCCTTTAATGAGCGCTTTAAAGCTTGATAGAAGAAGAGGATTGGGAGATTATTAAGCGAGTCACATAAGATTAATCCAATTTTCTAAAATCCTGCCGCCACCGGGTGTCATGATACTTTCAGGATGAAACTGTAATCCAAATGCTTTTTTGTCTATCCATTCAGCTGCCATTAGGATATTTGATTCGGAATGAACCAAGCCACTAGCCTTGATAGACCGTTCATCTACAGCCCATGAATGATAAAGTCCCACTTGGAAAGGAGGATTAATAGATCTAAAAAGCTTTGAGTCTGACTCTATATGTTTTATAACATGCTCTTTCCCATGTTGGGGATGTGCTAAGTGAAATAGTTTACCCCCTTGATGAATAGCTATTGCCTGCATTCCAAGACATACTCCCAAGATTGGGATTTTGCCAAAGCCTAATTTTAAGGCTTTCATAAGGCATCCTGAATCTTTTGGGAGTCCTGGACCTGGAGAGAGAACCCATGCATCATAATTTGACAATTTATCAAGAGCTTTGTAATCATCATTTCGAATAACATCAATAGAATCGACAAAAGGCTCTATTTTATGATAGAGATTATAGGTGAATGAGTCTAAGTTATCAAGTATTGCTATCCGCATGATTTGCAAATGTAATTTATGTGTTCGGTTATATTAAATATGAACAATTCATATTTGATATTTATCTGAACTTTATGTTTTGAATCCAATAAGATTAACCAATTTGCAAAAAAAATATTTAGATATGAAAAAAATAATAACTAGTCAAGAATCTCCTGAAGCCATTGGTCCATATAGTCAAGCTATTCGAGCAGGTGATTTCCTTTATGTTTCAGGCCAAATAGCATTAGATCATGTTACTGGTGAATTAAAAATGAATACGATAGCCGAAGAAGTTGAGTGTGTTTTGAAGAATTTGTGTGCTGTTCTAAAAGCTGGTGGTGCATTACCTAAAGATGTTATAAAATGTAGTGTTTTCCTAGCAGACATGTCTTTATTTGCTCAATTTAATACCTATTATGCTCAAGTCTTTGAAGACTTATCTCCGGCTAGGGAGACAGTTGCAGTATCTGGTTTGCCAAAAGGGGTTCGAGTAGAGATATCTGCTATTGCATACCTACCTTTGAACTAATAAAAAATAGATAGAATACGATGGAATACGATGTTATTGTTATAGGGTCAGGCCCAGGTGGATATGTTGCTGCTATTCGTGCGAGTCAGCTAGGATTAAAAACTGCAATAGTAGAGAAGGAAAGTCTTGGAGGTGTATGCTTGAATTGGGGTTGTATCCCTACAAAAGCATTAATTAAAAGTGCTCAAGTTTTTGAGTATATTCAGCATGCTGAAGATTATGGTATAACTGTAAATGATGCTAAGCACGATTTTAATAAAGTCATCAAACGAAGTCGTGACGTGGCTCAAGGAATGAGCAAGGGTATTGATTTTTTGATGAAAAAAAATAAGATTGATGTAATAATGGGCTATGGTAAAGTATTGTCTGGTAAGAAAGTTGAAGTCAAAAGTGATGATTCAACAAAAATCTTGTCAGCGAAAAATATCATTCTTGCCACAGGATCGCGTTCTCGGGAGTTGCCATCTCTAAAACAGGATGGTAAGAAGATTATTGGTTATCGGGAAGCAATGAATCTCCCCAAGCAACCCAAATCAATTGTAATTGTTGGCTCGGGGGCAATAGGAGTTGAATTTGCATATTTTTATAATGCAATGGGTTCAAAAGTAACAATCATGGAATACTTGCCAAATATTCTTCCAAATGAAGATATTGATGTCTCCAAGGCTTTAGAAAGCACATTTAAAAAGAAGGGCATAGAGATTCAAACTTCAACTGAAGTAACGAATGTTGATACTTCAGGAAAAGCCTGTGTTGTATCATATAAAAATTCAAAAGGTGATCAAAATATGGATTGTGATATCGTTCTAAGTGCAGTAGGTGTATCCACTAATTTAGATAATTTGGGATTAGAGGCCTTAGGTATAAAGGCTGAAAATGGGCGAGTTGTTGTTGATAGTTTATACAAAACAACCGCCTCTGGATATTTTGCGATTGGAGATATTGTTCATGGCCCTGCTTTGGCTCACGTAGCTTCTGCAGAGGGTATAATTTGTGTCGAGGGCATTGCTGGCCATAATCCAGAACCTTTAGATTATAATAACATTCCTGGCTGCACATATTGCTCTCCGGAAGTAGCTTCTGTTGGCATGTCTGAAAAGCAAGCCAGAGACGCTGGTCATGAAATTAAAGTTGGTAAATTTCCATTTAGCGCTTCAGGAAAAGCTTCAGCTGCAGGAACTAAAGAAGGATTTGTGAAAATGATTTATGATGCTAAGTATGGTGAACTTTTAGGTGCTCATATGATTGGATCGAACGTTACAGAAATGATAGCCGAGATCGTCGCAGTTCGTAAACTAGAAACTACAGGAATGGAGCTTTTAAAGACTGTTCATCCTCATCCTACAATGTCAGAAGCAGTCATGGAGGCAACTGCTGTTGCTTATGGAGAAGTTATTCACTTGTAGATATATTGATGCCTGTAAGACTTCGCTCCGTTAATCTAATACATGGTTTTGAAAGATTTTTACTTTCCATTCCGAATTGGTCTTGTAATAGTGGAGAAATAGTAGCGCTACTCGGTCCTTCAGGTTCTGGAAAATCAACATTTTTAAATATTCTCGGGGGTAGAGTTGTCCCTGAAGAGGGAAAAGTTTGGTATGGTAACAAGCTGCATGCAAAAGTTCCATTAGTTCCTGGTCACTACAGGATTAGAATGGTGAGACAGGATTTTGGACAAATGCCATATAAAACAGTTCGGGATAACCTATTAGAATTCGCTGGGATTCGTTCTGAAATGTCTGAAGATCGGGTAGTTAAAAAATGGATTAAAGATTTAAATCTGGCTCCTTCATTAAATGAAAAAGCCCGCGGTTTATCAGGAGGTGAATTACAGCGACTAGCATTGGGTCAAGCTTTGATCTCTCGACCGGGAGCATTGCTTTTAGATGAGCCTTTTAGTCATCTAGATCCAGCACACAAGCGTCGCATGCAGGATATTCTAAAAATTTGGCAATCGAAATCTGGAGCATCAGTTGTTATGGTAGTCCATGATGTAAGAGATGCCATGGAATGGGCAGATCGCATTGATGTTATGCAAGATGGAAGCATTGTTGAATCAGGAACTCCGCAGCAAATTTATCAGACTCCGCAAACTTTACCAATGGCTCATGCTTTTGGTCGTGTGAATAATTTCCCCATTAATGAAGTTAATGATTCTTTAAAATTTCATAGTCAGTCTTTTACAATCGGTAAAAATTGGTTTCTAAGGCCTGAGTATTTAAGGAAAAAAGATTTGCCTTTGAATTCAAAATTTATAGAATCGGAGTTTAACGGAAATATAAGCACCGAAATTTGGCAATCCCCAGATAATTCAGTTTGGTATATACGCGCATAAAAAAAGCCAGCTGAAAGCTGGCTTTTTATTTTGAAAACCTTACTTAATTTATTTAACTTTATCTACAACAGCTTTAAAAGCTTCTGGGTGGTTCATTGCCAGGTCAGCTAATACTTTGCGATTTAATTCGATCCCATTTGTATGGAGCTTGCCCATAAATTGGCTATATGATAAATCATGTAATCGGGCGCCTGCATTTATTCTTGTAATCCACAAGGCACGGAAATTACGTTTTTTAGTACGTCGATCTCGATAAGCATATTGAAGACCTTTTTCAACAGCGTTCTTCGCGACTGTCCAAACATTTTTTCTACGGCCGAAATAGCCTTTCGCCATTTGCATTACCTTTTTTCGGCGAGCTCGTGAAGCGACATTATTTACTGAACGTGGCATTTTGTTTTATTTTTTGGTAACGCGGAGAATTATATAATCTCACTTTAAAAGCGTTTACACATGGTTATTAAATATTACGTAAAGGATTACAGAACCAACTGTTCCTTAATAGACTTGACATCAGCGGGGTGTACCAATGTTGATTGCGTCAATCGACGCTTACGATCAGTTGCCTTTTTGGTCAAAATATGACTTTTAAAAGCATGCTTTCGCTTAATTTGCCCAGTTCCTGTGAGCTTAAAACGCTTTTTAGCGCTGGACTTGGTTTTCATCTTTGGCATGTTTCCTAAGATTTTTTTAGTTGCTTATTATTTCTTTTTTATCGGTGCAATCAATATGAACATTCTTTTCCCTTCAAGGTGAGGAAGTGCCTCAACCTTTCCGAGATCTGCTACATCTTGCGCAAGACGCAGCAAAAGTAGTTCACCTTGCTCTTTATAAATTATGGATCTACCTCGAAAGAAAACAAAAGATTTAAGCTTAGCTCCATCTTCTAGAAATTTTCTTGCGTGCTTTAATTTAAATTCATAATCATGATCATCTGTTTGCGGCCCAAAACGAATTTCTTTTATTACAACTTTCATTGCTTTCGAGGCAATTTCTTTTTGTTTTTTCTTTTGGTCGTAAAGAAACTTTTTATAGTCAATTATCTTGCAGACCGGTGGGTCCGCTTTTTCAGCTATCAGTACTAGGTCTAAACCCTCGTCTTGAGCCATTGATAAGGCTTTTGCTGTAGTGACTACAATGGGTTCTTTACCTTCTAAAATCAATCTAACATTCGTTACACGAATTAATTCATTGATCTTATGCGGGTTTTCAGGTTTGACGTGGCGACTTCCGCCGCGTCCTCGGTAGGGCTTATTCAGAGTTATTTTGTTTTTTAGTTATTAATTTCATTCTAATTTTTAAAAAGTAGCCAAAGTTTCTTGAACCTCCTTTTGAATTAATGCACAAAATTTTGCTACATTGAATTCTCCCAGATCGCCACGACCATGTCTACGAATTGACAAGGTTTTTTCATTGACTTCTTTCTCACCGATGATTATCATGAAAGGAATTTTCTTAATTTCCGCATCGCGAATCTTTCTTCCAATTTTTTCATTCCTGTCGTCAATGAGGGCGCGAATATCGGACATTTCTAACAGACTGACAACCTCTTCTGCATACTCATGAAACTTCTCTGAAATTGGAAGTATTATAACTTGATCTGGGGTTAGCCATAATGGGAAGTTTCCTGCGCAATGCTCTAGAAGCACAGCCACAAAGCGTTCCATCGATCCAAAAGGCGCTCTGTGAATCATCACAGGGCGATGTTGGTTATTGTCTGACCCCTTATATTCAAGATCAAATCGTTCAGGTAAGTTATAATCCACTTGGATTGTTCCTAGCTGCCATGACCGACCTAAAGCATCTTTGACCATAAAATCTAATTTGGGGCCATAAAATGCGGCTTCACCAGATACAACTTCTGTTTTCAATCCTTTTCTTTCTGCTGACTCTATTATGGCAGTTTCAGCTTTGTCCCAATTAACCACAGAACCAATATATTTTTCCGGCTTTTCCGGATCTCTTAAACTTATTTGCGCTTGGAAATCATGGAAATCAAGGGTTTTAAATATATAAAGAACGAGGTCAATAACTTTTTCAAACTCTTCTTTTAGTTGATTAGGGGTACAAAAAATGTGCGCGTCGTCTTGAGTAAATCCCCGAACACGAGTTAAGCCATGAAGTTCTCCGCTTTGTTCATATCGATAAACTGTTCCAAATTCTGAGAATCTTATTGGTAAATCTCTGTAAGATCGAGGTGAAGACTTGTAAATTTCACAATGATGTGGACAATTCATAGGCTTTAGAAGATACTCTTCACCCTCAGCAGGAGTAGTTATTGGCTGAAAGCTGTCTTTGCCATATTTATCATAGTGTCCTGAGCAAATATATAATTCCTTGTTACCTATGTGCGGCGTTATTACACCTTGGTAGCCCGCTTTAGACTGAACTTTTTTTAAAAATTGCTCAAGGCGTTCCCTTAAGGATGCTCCTTTGGGCAACCAAAGTGGAAGTCCTTGTCCTACTCTTTTTGAAAATGTGAAAAGCTCTAATTCCTTTCCTAGTTTTCGATGGTCTCTTTTTTTTGCTTCTTCTAAAAGTTCTAAATATTCAACTAACATGGATTGCTTTGGAAAAGAAATCCCATAAACTCTTGAGAGTTGAGGTTTGTTTTCATCGCCTCTCCAATATGCCCCAGCAACACTCATTACTTTGAATGTTTTAATTATCCTTGTATTTGGAATGTGACCTCCTCGGCATAAGTCTGTGAAGTCCGAGTGATCGCAAAAAGTAATTGTGCCATCTTCCAAGTTCTCTATGAGCTCTGTCTTGTAAGGATTATTTTTAAATAGATGTAGAGCATCTTTTTTCGAAACGGATCGCATTTTAAACTCGGACTTTTGACGAGCAAATTCTATCATTTTATCCTCTATCTTTTTAAAGTCATTCTCTCCAAAAATCGATTCACCAAAGTCCACATCATAATAGAACCCATTTTCTATTGATGGGCCTATGGTTAGCAATGCATCAGGATAAAAGTGTAAAATTGTTTGAGCCAATACATGAGCACTGGAATGCCAGAAACAATCTTTTCCTTCGGGGTGATCCCAAGTAAAAAATTCTAAAGTTCCAGAATCAAGAAGAGGAGCATTGAGTTCAACTGTTTGATCGTTCCATTTTGCGGTAAGGGCATTTCTGGCTAATCCCTGCGAAATTGATTCCGCAACATTTTTTGCTGTCGACCCTTTAGAATAGTTTCGGACGGATCCGTCAGGTAAAGTAATATTTATCATTGCTTCGATACAAATGAAGTTCGAATTACAAAGGTAATGCCTTCGCGTATCTTTGCAAGATGACTGATGAGGAAATAATTCACATAATGAATGAGAGATGCTCTGGTACTCTTATGGAAACGTTAAGCATTGAATACACTAGCAAGGATAACCAGGTCTTGCGAGGTAAAATGCCCGTTACATCAAATCATCTTCAACCAGCTGGAATTCTCCATGGAGGAGCAACACTTGCCCTTGCCGAGACGATAGGCAGTGCCGCATCGAACATATTTTTAGATGACCCAGACGGCTTTATAGCAGTGGGTCAAGAGATAGCTGCTAATCATGTTAAAAGTGCTACCGGTGGGTATGTCTATGCAGAAGCGAAATTCCTTCATAAAGGAAGAACAAGTCATGTGTTAGAAATACGAATAACGAATGATGATAATAAACTTATTTCATTCGTCAAAATGACAAATGTCATAATACCTAAAAAATAATAATAAGAGATTATAAAATGTCATTTGCCTGGATCCGTGAACCTGGAAAAGAATCAAGAGTGTTTTCACTTTTTGAAAGCCCTGTAGGGGATTTTTATTTTTCGCAATTTGATGGCCGCTTAATTCAGCTTTTGATTACGGATATCATTTTAAAAAATTGCTCAAAATGGGTCAGTGAAAAATTAATTTCAAACGCTTTGCCAAATATTTATCCGAAAGACTCTCACAATTACGATGATTTTTTGCAAGTTGTTTCTCAAGCTTCTGAAGTTTGCTCCAATGGAGTCCTCGAAAAGGTTGTTCTTTCTCGAACCAAGGCCCATAAATTAACTTCGGTATCTCCAACAAATGTTTTCGAAAGATTATGTCGAGAATATCCTTTAGCAACAATTTATCTTATATCAATAGATGGAAATTCTCTTTGGATGGGTGCAACTCCTGAGTGTCTTTTAGAGCTTAATGGTAAACATCTTAAAACAATGAGTCTTGCTGCAACAAGACCAGTGAATTCAGAAGGTAGATGGGGCATCAAGGAACGAGAAGAACAGCACCTCGTTACGAGGGATATTGTTCACATGCTTGATGCTTTAGGTTGCAAAAAAATAAGTGTTGATGGTCCAAAAATTCTTACTGCTGGGCCTGTTGAGCATTTATGCTCCTCAATTGAAGCTGTACGTCCTATGGGTGCGGCAATTACGATGATAAAATCACTGCATCCAACTCCAGCAGTTGGTGGCCTTCCTCGTGCTCAGTCCATGGCCTTTATCCTTCAGCATGAAAATTATAATCGATCCTTTTATTCAGGCTATTTTGGGTGGAATAATGACGAACGCTCCATATTTTATGTTAACCTCAGGTGCATGGAGATTGGAAGAGATGGTCTTATTTGCTATGCGGGAGCTGGTATAACAAGTAAATCGAATGCAAAAGATGAATGGGTTGAGACTGAAGAAAAACTAAAAACACTTGAGCGTGTTATCGTAGGGTAATGACAAAAGATTTCCAACCCATTTCAGCAGTTTTAAGTAAGATTCTTGAGGAACTGAATTTATCAGCATGGGTTGGGTCGCCTGGCAGTAGGAATGCTCCTTTGATGGAAGCTTTTTCATCTCTTGAGTGTCCTAACGCGGTTATATTAGATGAGAGGAGTGCGGGCTATTTCGCCTTAGGTGTCTCAATAAAATCACAGATGCCAGTCGCATTAGTCTCTACAAGCGGAACTGCAGCTTTAAATTATGCTCCAGCAGTTGCTGAGGCTTTTTATCAAAGAATTCCGTTGTTGGTTATTACAGCAGATCGCCCTAAGAAACTCATCGATAATGGACATGGTCAATCGGTAAGACAAGAGAAAATTTATGAGGGTCATATTCGGGCCTCTGCTCTTTTAGACCCAGAAATTTCTATTCAGGAAAATATAGATAGAGTAACTCAAGCTTTATATCATTTGAAAAATGGGCCAGTTCATATTAATGTCCCAATAAAAGAACCGCTTTATGGTAAGCCTATTTTTAATGAAAAAATTTCTATAAAATTGGATAAAATACTAGAACCTGGTTCTAATGATAACTTTTTTTTCCCCGACTGGCTTGGTGCCGCGAAATATCCATTGCTAATTATTGGCCAATGGAACCCTCTGTGGGGAGAGATAAATCATCTCGTTGAAAAAATAAAATCTAAAGGTTGGCTCGTCACGGGAGAGCATCTGAGTCAATTGTCAAGTACTGCTGTAATTAATCTGGATAATGGATGGAGATCTCTGGACGATATAGTTTTGGATGCTGTTGTAACTATTGGAGGGGCTTGGGTTTCAAAAAAATCTAAATTTAGATTAAAGGGTGTTAGACATATGCATATCGGACCTAGTTCTCCTCATCCGGATATGTTTGGAAATCTTAAGTATGTTCTGGAATCTAGTTATAAAGACGGTCTCGAGTCATTAATTAAACACACACCAGTAATTGATAAAACATGGACAAATAAATGGGTTTCAAAAAATGTTAGCAAAACAGAAAAATGGTCTGATTTATGGGTTCATGAGGCCATTTCTAATTTTGGACTTAACAATTGGGATATTCATTGGGCAAATTCTTCATCTGTGAGATATGGAATCCACACATGGGCTGCTGGAGGTTGGGCTAATAATGAGAAACATTATTCGAACCGAGGGACGAGTGGAATAGATGGATGTACATCCACTGCTGTAGGATCTGCATGGATATCAAATAAACGCACAATTCTTATTACTGGTGACTTAGCTTTTTTCTATGATAGCAATGCCTTTTTAAATAGAGAGGTACCTGAAGGTTTTAAGGTGGTGGTTATAAATAATCGTGGAGGAGATATTTTTAGACGATTACCAATGGCTGGTGATTCCGAATTATATGATACCCATTATTTATGGAAACATAATCACAGTGTAAAAAAATTGGTTTCCTATGCAGGATTGGAATATTTTTATGCTGCAAGTATTGATGACTGGGAAAATGTATGGCTAGACTTCATAGAATCAAGGAAATCGAGTGTGCTAGAAGTTTTTACAGATTCTAATATCAATGACAGAATGTGGAATGATAGATTTCAGCAATAATTAAAAATTATTTATTAAAATGAGAACGTGGATATCAATAAAAGAATACTCAGATATAAAATTTGAATTCAATCAAGGCGTAGCAAAAATTACAATTAATCGCCCGGATGTTTACAATGCTTTTCGTCCGGAAACAAATGTTCAAATGATTGAAGCATTTGATATTTGTAGAGAAAGATCGGATATAAGAGTCATTCTTCTTACAGGGCAAGGGGATAAAGCTTTTTGCTCAGGAGGTGATCAAAATGTAAAAGGAGTTGGTGGTTATGTAGGAGAAGATGGTGTGCCAAGACTAAATGTTTTGGATTTGCATAAGCGGATTCGAGAAATTCCTAAACCGGTGATAGCAATGGTTAATGGTTATGCAATAGGAGGCGGTCATGTCTTGCATGTAGTTTGTGATTTAACTACTGCCTCAGAAAATGCTCGTTTTGGTCAAACAGGTCCTAAAGTTGGTAGCTTCGATGCCGGTTTTGGTAGTTCTTATCTAGCTCGACATGTTGGACAAAAAAAAGCTCGCGAAATTTGGTTTTTATGTAAGCAATACACTGCAAAAGAAGCTCAAGACATGGGTATGGTTAATCTAGTTGTTCCCCAGTCCGAACTTGAAGAAAAGACAATGGAGTGGTGCGAAATGATAATGATGCGATCTCCTATGGCTCTGCGAATGATTAAACGTGGACTGAATGCTGAATTAGATGGACAGCGAGGCTTAATGGAATTTGCCGGTGATGCAACTTTGATGTATTATTTGATGGATGAAGCTCAAGAGGGTAAAAATGCATTTCTTGAGAAAAGAGATCCAGATTTTGATAAATTTCCAACTTTTCCTTGAAGTTTAAAATTTGGATTTCTGCATTGCGGTTGAGGACTTTGCCGCTGGCATTTTCGTGTATTGTTTTGGGTTCACTATTATCAGCAGACGAAGGCTCTTTCAACTTTATTTTGTTTGTGTTAATGCTTTTTACGGCAACGACTTATCAATTGCTATCAAATTTAGCCAATGACTATGGAGACGGACTAAGCGGAGTAGATGACCATAGGCCAGTGGGTGCAGAATCTCGAGCAGTTGCATCTGGTTCAATCTCAATCTCAAAAATGAAATATATGGTTAGTATTTTTACTTGGGCTTCAATTATTTTAACAACGATTACTGCTTATATTGGTTCTAGAGGTTTTTTACAACCCACATTGATTTTTATTATTTTTTTACTTATCGGGCTGTTGGCAACATGGTCTTCAAGGAGCTATACTCTTGGTTCTTCATATGGATATAAGGCTTTGGGTGATTTATTTGTCATAATATTTTTTGGACCAGTTGGAGTTGTTGGTAGTTATATACTTCAATCAAAAGGTCTAAGTATGATAATTTTTCTCCCCAGCTTTTCAATAGGTTTTCTGGCTGCAGGAGTTTTAAACTTGAATAATATGAGAGATTACGAATCGGACCAAAAAGCTGGAAAGATTACATTCGCAATGAAAATAGGAATTTTTAATGCTCGTATTTATCAAACTTTATTGGTTTTTAGTTCTATTACTTCAGCTTTATTATTTATGTTTTACAATGAGACAACGTCGAATATTAATTTCCTCTTTTTATTTTTTACGCCCTCATTAGTTTATAGATTATATCAAATGTGGAAAGCTGTATCGCCAAAGGAATTTGATGTTTTACTCAAGCCAGCTGCAATAACATGCGTTTTGTTCGCTATTTCTTTGGGACTAGGATTACTTTTTGACTCATTAAATAATGACTCCTTAGTTCAACTAATATGAATGCAAAATATTGGGGATATAATTATGAATTCAAACGTCCTGCTGGAACTTCGCGAGGAATAATGACAAAAAAGCCATGTTACTTCATTGAAGTTACATATGATGGAGTTACTGGGCGTGGAGAATGTGGAATATTACCAGGATTAAGTATTGAGGATTTTCCTAAATATGAAGAGAAACTTGAGACTGTATGTTTAGAGCTAACAGTTTTAGATCCAATAAAATGGGAGGAATGGGCGGAGAAGAATTATCTGGATCAGGATTGGTATGATAAGTATGAACTATGGCCAAGTATTATTTTTGCAATTGAATTGGCTTTGCTGCAATGGAAATCTTTAAAAAACTCAAATTTATTATGGAATCTATTTGATACTCCTTTTACGAGAAAAGAAATAGGTCTACCTATTAATGGCTTGATTTGGATGGGCGATAAAAGTTTTCTAAATGATCAACTAGATTTGCGTTTGATAGAAGGTTATCGATGTATAAAAATGAAAGTTGGGGCGATAGAGATTGAACAGGAGTTGGGTATTTTACAAAAAATAAGAAACGAAAAACCAGACATTCAGATTAGGGTTGATGCAAATGGTGGTTATAATGCCGAAACAGCCTTGGTTAATATGGCACATATGGAAAAATTTAATATTCATAGTATTGAGCAACCATGTGCAACAGATGATATTGATGCTCTAGCAAAAGTCTCCCGCGAAGGAATAATTCCAATAGCTCTTGATGAAAGTTTGATTGGAGTTTATGAAAAAAAACAAAGAGATATTCTTCTTGATAGAATCAAACCGGATTTTATCGTTTTGAAACCATCTCTATTAGGAGGATTCAAGAGTTGTGAAGATTGGATAAGTCGTGCCAAAATCCGTGGAATAAAGTGGTGGATTACCTCAGCTCTAGAGGGGAATGAAGGACTAACAGGAATCGCCCAATGGGCAAGTTCTATCCCAGACTTAGAGGGGTTTCAGGGCTTCGGTACGGGCAGTCTTTATAGCAATAACACTCCGCCTAAAACAGTGGTTATAGACGGGGATATCTGGATGCTTTGAGTAAGGTGAATTTCTTTTTTCACAATGATTGTTCTTTATCAGAGATAAATGATGTGGAGCAATGTATTTCGAAATGGAAATCATCAGATTCATTTTTTGAGTTTGAGACCAGTGGAAGTTCTGGTAAGCCGAAACGGATAGAGTTTTCAAGAGATCAGATTATTTCAAGTATTAAATCAACTTCAGAAAAATTTAGTTTTTTTAAAGGCATGAGGTCTGCTCTTGCTTTAAGTACTAGAAGTATTGGTGGAGCATTAATGGTTTTTCGGGCAATTGAATGGGAAATGGATTTTCAGGTTTTGCCTGTGCGACGGCAAATTCAATGGCTAGGAAACTTAGATTTTTTAGCACTTGTCCCTCAGCAAGCCATTCTAATATCACCTGATAATTATAAAAATCTAAAAACTGTATTGATAGGCGGATCTCCGTTACTTAAAACTCAAGAGAACTATTTGTCAGATGTGCCTTCGCAAATATTTCATGCCTTCGGTATGACCGAAACAATAACACATTTTGCCATCCGTGAAATAAATCCAAAAAAACAAGTTAATTACCATTGCTTGAAAGGAGTAGAAATCACATCTGATAATGGAGCGATGGTAGTAAGCATAAAAGACCGAGGAATTTTTGAGTTAAAAACTACAGATCGGATAAAATTATCAAGTGATCGAAAATCATTTTACTGGAAAGGTAGATTGGATGGAGCAATAATAAGTGCAGGAAAAAAAATTCATCCGGAACAGGTTGAGAACCAGGTGTCAATAGTTTATCCGGACCACCCAGAAGGGTTTGTTGGAGTAAAACCTGATGATCATTGGAATGAAGCAATGGTATGGTTTAGTATTCCACTGAGTAAAGCAGAGTTGGAAAAAATTAACAATGCTTTTCGTTCTCTCCCCAAATGGAAAAGACCTAAACAAATAATTCAATTACCAAATTTGCCTTTAACAAAGTCAGGAAAATATAAACGTCGATAAATTTATTTATTCGATTTAGCGTGGTCTGCAAGAAATTTCGCTAAACCAATGTCAGTTAAAGGATGTTTAATTAGAGCAGAAATAGCACTTAATGGACCAGTTATAACATCAGCACCAAGTTGTGCACATTGAATTATATGCATTGGGTGTCGAACAGAAGCAGCTAAAATTTCTGTTTCATATCCATAATTGTCATAAATCACTCGAATCGATTCTATTAAATCTATTCCGTTAGTTGAGATATCATCTAACCTCCCGATAAATGGTGAAACATATGTTGCTCCAGCTTTTGCGGCAATTAGAGCTTGTCCAGAGCTAAAAACCAAAGTGCAATTTGTGCGAATTCCATTATCAGTGAAATAACGAATAGCCTTTACGCCGTCAGCAATCATTGGAACTTTTACTACAATTTTTGGATCAATTTTTACAAGTTCCATGCCTTCGCTAATCATTCCTTCATAATTAGTCGAAATAACTTCAGCACTAACATCACCATCTACTATTGAGCAAATGGCCCTGTAGTGGGATTTAATGTTTTCAGTACCTGAAATACCTTCCTTAGCCATTAAGGATGGATTTGTAGTTACTCCGTCTAGGACACCCATGTCGTATGCTTGCTGTATCTCTGAAAGGTTAGCTGTGTCGATAAAGAATTTCATGAATAGATTGTATTTTTAGGAAGGTTTCATTATTCAATAGCAAAGGTCGCCTTATTTTTGCATTATGCATAACCCTGATTTTATACTTTCCATAAAAAATGATTATCAACTTGCTGTTTTGAGCCGCGAATGCAGTTTGCTGGGGAGAAAAGAAGTTTTAACGGGTAAAGCTAAGTTTGGAATATTCGGTGATGGTAAGGAACTAGCTCAAATTGCATGGGCAAAAGTTTTCCGAAATGGGGACTTCCGAAGTGGTTATTATCGGGATCAAACATTCATGATGGCAGTCGATCAATTGAATCCCACTTCTTTTTTTGCTTCCCTTTATGCCGATACAAATATTGATAATGAGCCCTCAAGTGGCGGAAGGCAAATGAATGGGCATTTCTCCACCCATTCTCTTGATGAACAGGGAAATTGGTTAGAGTTGATAAGTCAAAAGAATTCATCATCTGATATTTCTCCTACGGGGGCACAGATGCCTCGCTTGTTGGGATTGGCTCAGGCATCAAAAATCTACAAAGAATTAGGTTTGAGAAATCAGTTTACTGATAATGGAGATGAAATCGCTTGGGGTACAATAGGAAATGCAGCATCCTCTGAAGGACATTTTTGGGAAGCTATGAATGCTGCAGGGGTAATGCAAGTACCGATGGTTGTATGTGTTTGGGATGATGATTATGGAATCTCAGTTCACGCAAAACATCAAACAATAAAGCAAAACATTTCAAAGGCTTTATCTGGTTTTCAGAGAAAGAAGACAAAAAATGGGAAAACACTTGAATTTGGGTTTGAAATAATAACTGCTAAAGGATGGGATTATACTGAATTAGTCTCTTCTTTCGAAAAAGCCGAAAAAATCGCAAGGAATGAGCATGTTCCTGTATTGCTTCATGTCACTGAAATGACCCAGCCGCAGGGTCATTCAACTAGTGGTTCACATGAAAGGTATAAATCAAAAGATCGATTAATTTGGGAGAAGGAATATGATTGTTTGCGTCAGTTTCGAGTTTTTATTGAAAAATATTCCTTAATAACTGCTGAAGAATTAAATGAAATTGAAGTTCAAGCTAAAAATAATGCGAAAAGCGCCATGAAAGAGGCATTTGAGAATTATTTGAAGCCACTACAAAATATTAGAGATCAGGCCTCTGAATGGATAAACGAATTAGGTTTCACAAAGGAAGCTAGCAATTTAAAAAGCAATCGAAATGCAATGTGGAGAGACTCTCTATCGGAGGTTCGTTTGTTAGCAGTTCGAGCCAAATTGTTAGGAAAAGATACTTCTGCTGTGAATAATTGGATTAATTTTCAATTTGAAAAAGGCGAAGAAGCTTACAGCCAATATTTATATTCTAACAAGGCCTTGCATGTAAAAATTATTGACCCAATTTATGATGAAAAGATAGAAGAGGTAGATGGACGAATTGTATTGCGAGATAATTTTAATTCCCTTCTCAAGAATCACCCTGAATTAATAATTTTTGGTGAGGATGTTGGGTCAATTGGGGATGTTAATCAAGGACTTGAAGGGATGCAAGAAGCGTATGGTGAAACACGTATTTTTGATACCGGTATAAGAGAAGCCACTATTGCAGGTCAAGGAATAGGTATGGCAATGCGCGGGCTGCGTCCAATAGCTGAGATTCAATATCTAGACTACTTATTATATGCCCTTCAAATCCTCAGCGATGATTGCGCCACTGTCCATTGGAGAAGTAAGGGTCGACAAAAAGCACCATTGATAATTAGGACTAGAGGACATCGACTTGAGGGAGTTTGGCATTCAGGCTCACCTATGGGTATGATATTAGGATCTTTAAGGGGAATGTATGTCTGTGTTCCTAGAAATATGACTAAAGCTGCAGGTATGTACAATACTCTTTTAAGGGCAGATGAGCCAGCGTTAGTAATTGAATGCTTAAATGGTTATCGATTGAAAGAAAGGTTGCCAATAAATATTGGTGAATTTAATATTGAGCTTGGTAAAGTTGAAACAATACGAAGTGGTACTGATATTACCATGGTTACATATGGATCAATGTGCAGACTTGCCAAACAAGCGTCATCGTTCTTGTCAGATTACGACATTGAGGTTGAAATAATAGACTGCCAAACTTTATTACCATTTGACCTTAATAAGGATATTTCAAAATCCTTAATGAAAACAAACCGCCTTTTAATAGTTGATGAAGATATAGAGGGTGGAGCTTCTGCCTTTATATTAAAAAACATACTTGAGGATCAAGGAGGCTATAAATTTCTTGATGCAGCTCCTGTTACCTTAACTTCAAAATCTCATCGTCCTGCTTATGGAAGTGATGGTGACTATTTCTCAAAACCTAGTATTGAAGATATTATTGAAGTAGGACTGGAGTTGGTGAAGAAATAAAAAAGGCAAGGAGTCTTATCACACCGCTACGACCGACTACCCTTGCTGCGTTTCCGCCCTGGGGGATTAATCAGGAGCTGGTTGTAAGATCCTTGCCCAATTGCAAAGATAGCCGACCTTTGTTGCACAATTAGAATTAAAATAAAAAATATGCAGACTAAAAATAATTTCCTCAATCTTTCATTAATCTGCATGATGATATGCTCAGGATATTCAAGCAATTCCCAGGTATTAAAAACTCAAACTATTAATCGTGGAGTAGTAAATGAACTTCAAATTGATAGTTCTGGGTTTTGGATTTATAATATTTCAAATGAAGATTTGGAAATATATTCCATTTTAACAGCTCCAGTTTATGGTGATACCGTATTAACAATTAATCTAACAGATAGCATCATTTCCATTGGGGATTCATCGTTTATCTCCGTCATGTTTTCACCTCGTCATAATATTGAGCATATTCTGCCATTGATATTGTGTACATCTCATGATGAAGGGGCATTCGCATTAGAATTTGAGGCTCAGGTTCAATATTCTAAAACATATTATTCGAGTAGTCAAAACCTAACTGAGGGCACTTTGCGTTCTACCTTAAATAATATCATTTCAACGAATCATAGCGTTTTGTCTTACAGCGTAGCGCGAGATAATATGTACGCCACTTTGGATAATCACGGCGGTATGGTTGAATGTGTTTATACTGGAAGGTCGGCAAGTTTTAATACAAGAGCGGGTGCTGTTGCGAATAATATCAATTGTGAGCATACTTTCCCCCAAAGCAAGTTCAATTCTGCATCGCCCATGAAAAATGATATTCACCATCTTTTCCCTTCGGATCAATCTGCAAACAGCTCAAGAAGTAACCATCCGTTCGGAGTAGTTTCGGGAACTCCTAATTGGAGTGTTGGTGGAAGCAAACGTCAGGGAAGCCTTTTTGAACCGCGAGATGATCACAAGGGAGATTGCGCCAGGGCTATGCTTTATTTCGTTCTGAGATATGGTGATTATTCAAATTTCTATGCTCCCCAAGAATCAATTCTTAGAGATTGGCATTTTAATCACCTTCCAGATAGCTTGGATTTATATAGAAACGATGGTATTTCTTTACTCCAGAATAATAGAAACCCTTTTATTGATTATCCTCAGTTTCTTGACCGTATAACAAGTTTAGTTGGTGCTACTGCACCTTTACCCGAGCCCGACTTCATCATTTCAGAGGATACTATTAATTTGGTCCATCGTGTTGGAGGGGGGCAGGCAATGAGAAGATTTATCATTGCGAATAGTGGTAATGTTCCTTTACTCTTTTCCAATATGAGTACTAGTAATTCTGGATTAAATATCTTAAGTGGTGGATCTCCAAAAAGCTTGGAGCCTGGTGAGCATTTTGCGGTAACTATCGATTATAATTCATCTAATATTTATTCTCAAGATTCATTGACTTTTTTATCTACATATTCTTCAGGATTTAGCTCAGTGAAAATCCCAATCAGAAGCAAGACTAAGTTAGGATTAGAAGAAGAGTCATGGATTCTAAAAGATATGATAACAATCATTGATGGTGGTATCAGGATTTTTGCACTCTCGGGAAAAGAAAAATTAGAATTAGTTGATGCACAAGGACGCATGATAGCAAGGAAACAGTTAAATCAGTCACCATCAAGTTCAATTGACTGGCTTATTTCTGTACCAAAAATGGGATGGTTAAGAATTATGCGGGATGGTCAAACTACTATTTGTAAATTTGCTCAACCCTTATAAGGCTTTTAAATAGAGATGGTATGAATGAAAATATGAAAAAAGTTGCGATAAATTATGGTTTATTAACGGCCTCAATAGGAATTGTATTTACTCTAGGCTGTTACATTATTGATGAATCTTTGTTTGTTAATCCTTTCGGTAGTGTTTCGGTTATAATTATTTCGATAGCCATTCCATTTTTCGCGATTAGATCTTATAAGAACTTAAATAATGGTTTTGCTACTTTTCGTGAGTCATTTTCCGCATATATGCTTCCTGTTATTTTTTCATTATTTGTGTCTTTGATATTCAATTTGTTGATGTACAACGTTATTGATTCAGAATTATCTTCTCGACAGGGGGAGATGGCTTTTGAAGCAATGATGGAGATGCCTGAAGAGCAATTGCAGACAACTATCCAATTTATGGGAATTGACTCAATTGACGATCTAGAAGATAAAATTATTAATGATGCAAAGAAGAATATGACCGTTGTGGGACAGCTAAAATCCTCAGCCTTTGGTTTTATATTTTTTGCGTTTATTGCGCTAATAGCTGCCGCTGTTAGTAAGAAAAACCCTCCAGAATTTGAGTAACAATTTAGATGTTTCGATTGTTATTCCTCTACTAAATGAAGAGGAGTCCATCCCTGAACTAACCTCATGGATACATCGTGTATGTAAAGAGAATAATTTTTCTTATGAAATTATATTTATCGACGATGGTTCCTCAGATAACTCATGGAATGTCATTCTTGACTTAGAAAAAGATTATTCTTTCATTCGAGCAATTAAGTTTAGAAGAAATCATGGTAAGTCTGCAGCTTTGCACGTTGGGTTTCAAGAGGCTTTAGGTGAAGTTGTAATTACCATGGATGCTGACCTGCAGGATAGTCCTGATGAAATCCCAGAACTTGTTAGAAGAATAGATTCTGAAAATCTAGACCTGATAAGTGGGTGGAAAAAAAAGCGTTATGACCCTATTTCTAAAACTTTACCAACAAAATTATTTAATTGGGCGGCACGAAGAATGTCTGGAATTAAACTTCATGATTTTAACTGTGGTCTCAAGGCTTATAAAAACGAAGTCATTAAAAATATTGAGGTTCAAGGGGAGATGCATCGATATATTCCTGTCTTAGCTAAGATGTCAGGTTTTAGTAATATCGGTGAACAAGTAGTCCAGCATCAAGCTAGAAAATATGGCACGACTAAATTTGGTTTAAATCGTTTCATAAACGGAATGCTCGATTTAGTCACTTTAAGCATGGTAAGCCGTTTCCAGCGTCGTCCAATGCATTTCTTTGGAACACTAGGTACTTTAATGTTTGTTGCTAGCGGAATTGCTCTATTGGCCATGGGATTTTTAAAACTATATCGATTAGCTCAAGGGTTCAGGCCAGGCTTAGTTGCAGATGATCCTTGGTTTTATATTTTCTTAACTGCGATGGTTTTGGGGACACAATTGTTCGTGACGGGTTTATTAGCTGAATTGATGGTAAGGCAGAGCAATAAAAAGGTTCATTATTCTATTTCTGAGGTTCTGAATGTAAAAGAGTAAGAAGGCAATATGCGTTTTTCACTAATCTCCCCAACATTTGATAGGCCAGAAGAGGTTCAGGAATTTATAATTTCTGTTTCAAAGTTAAATTATTCTCAAGATTTATTTGAAGTGATATTGGCAGATGGCACACCTGGTGATACGTTAAGGCCAATTATAGACCAAGAGAGTAAAAAGTGTAAGTTGTCAATAAAAGTAATCCATGAGGAATATTTACCTGTTTCAGAAGCAAGAAATGCTGCGGCAGAAATAGCACATGGGGAATATTTGATATTTTTCGATAGTGACTGTATAATACCAATAGATTATTTGAATGAAATAGATAGTGGTTTAGCAGATTCATCGTGGGAAGCATTTGGAGGTCCTGATGCGGCTCCTCCAGAATTCAGTGCTTTGCAAAAGGCTATTAGTTTTAGTATGACAAGTTTTTGGACGACAGGTGGGATTCGAGGGGGGAAAATAGCTACCTCAAAATATTATCCTAGAGGTTTTAATATGGGGGTAAAAAAAGACATTTTCATAAAAATGAAAGGCTTTGACACACAATTTAAGACTGGTGAAGATGTGGAATTGAGTATTCGTCTTGTTGAGGCTAAGTATAAAGTGGGACTTATTCCTAAGGCTTTTGTTTTTCATAAAAGACGATCAACATTGTTTAGTTTTTTTAAACAAGTTCGGAGATTTGGTGGAGCCAGATGGCATTTGTCCCGCAAGCATGAGGGTCAACTCAAACTTACCCATATCTTTCCTGTCTTTATAATTTCTTTTTTAATCATAAGTTTTTTATTTGGATTGAATAATTCTGTTTACCCCTTATTTGTTGGGGTGTTTTATTTCTTATTTCCTTTCGTTCTAAGTGGTATCAAGAGTAGATCTCTTGTGGTCGGAATCTTTTCAATTTCCACTACGTTTGTTATGATGCTTGGCTATGCTTTTGGTTTTTTGGAGTCTTTATTTGGAAGAGGGGCTCACAAGAGGCGCGGCTAAATCTACATTGGGTATATTTGAATTATGGTAATACACATCGTCCATGGGTCTAATTTAGACCGCTTAGGAAATCGTCAATTGGATATTTATGGCAGCCATACTTTAGATGATCAAGTTCCTATTTTAAAAGGATGGTTAGATAAGCATTGGCCAAATGTTGAATTGAAATCTTTTCAAAGTAATATTGAAGGAGAAATTATTAATTATATGCATTCAAATAATGGATCAGGTAATGCATTTCTTATCAATCCTGGTGCTTTTACGCATACCTCAGTGGCTATAAGTGATAGTATAGCTGGACTAGAAAGCCCAGTTTTAGAAGTTCACTTAAGCCATACCTATGCCAGAGAGTCATACAGGCGAAACTCTCTCTTAGCAGCTCATACTTGTGGAACAATATCCGGTCTCGGGTGGATTGGTTATCGTCTTGGAATTGAGGCGCTTTTGAGTCTTCAAAAAGATTGACGAATGAAATAATTAGATCCTATGAAATGGCCTTTGGCAATCAAGCAATTTGGAAATTACTTAAGACTTGAACGGGGTCTTAGTTCAAATACAATAGATGCATATGGTCGTGATATTGCAAAATTAGCTTTGTGGGCAGGGCCTTTAGATGAAAGTTGCATTACGATTGATAAAGAGACTATTCGATCTTTTATTCAAAATTTGGCCAGTGAGGGAAAATCACCCAGAACTCAGGCTAGAATGCGCAGCACGTTAAGAACATTTTATGGGTTTTTAAAAGAAGAAGAGCTCAGGGAAGACAGCCCTGTTGAAGGCTTAGCTTCTCCTCAGATTGGTAGAAAGCTTCCAACATATCTTTCTATTCAGGAAATAGATACTTTAATTGCCGCTATTGATAGATCAAGTCCTAAAGGGGAAAGAGATTATGCGATGGTTGAGATTCTTTACGCTTGTGGTCTAAGAGTCAGCGAATTAATTAGTCTTAAGATTAGAGATATATATCAGAGTGATGGATTAATAAGAGTTATTGGAAAAGGAAATAAGGAAAGGATTGTTCCAATATATTCCAAAGCCCTAAATGCAATAAATCTATATATCAAAGAAATTAGAAATCATATCGAAGTGCAAAAAGGTTTTGAAGATTTTGTTTTTCTTAACCGGCGTGGAAAAGCTATAAGCCGCGTCTATGTGTTCAAGCGAATTTCAACTTTGGCTTCTCAAGCAGGTATTAAAAAGAAAATAGGCCCACACACCCTGCGTCACACTTTTGCAACTCACTTAATTCAAAATGGTGCTGATATAGTCGTAATACAATCTCTTTTAGGGCATGAGAGTATAACCACTACAGAGATATATACGCATCTTGAGCAGAGTCATCTCAGAGACACAGTTTTAAAGTTTCACCCTAGAAGTTAATCCTTTTGTTCTTTCGAATAAAATAGCTCCAGACGATTGAGCCATGATAAAGTCCATGCTTAGGCCATGCTTTTTTTTCATTTTTTGGATTAAAAGCAAACTTGCTAAACATTTTATAAAAAGAGAAGTGCGCTTTAATGACTGAAATAAGATGTTGTGGTTGTCTTCTGATTATAAATAAAGCTCCAGCAGCTGCATCAAAAAAAAGACGCCCTGAAATGATTCGTAAAGCAACTATTGTAGGCGCATTTTTAGCAATAATTAAAAGACTATTCCTGAAATTTAAATATGTTTTTTGAGGGGATAGAGAACCAAGAGTGCCACCTCCGACATGCAATACAGAAGAGCTAGTGCAGCATTCAATATCATAACCTTTAATGTTCATGCGCCAGCAGAGATCAATTTCTTCCATGTGAGCAAAAAGTCTTTCATCCAATAATCCAGATTCAAAAAATGCCGAAACTCTTATCATTAAACATGCTCCCGAGGCCCAAAATATTTTGGAAAATTCTGGAGAGTCATATTGGCCTTTGTCTTCTTCGGTATGGTCAAAAATACGTCCTCGAGCAAAAGGATACCCCCAATTATCCATTAACCCTCCTGCCCCGCCAGCATATTCGAAATTATTAGGTTTACTGTAATCAAGAATTTTTGGTTGAATAGCTCCGATGTTAGGCTCCAATTCCATGCGTTTCTCCATTGGCGCTAGCCAACCTTCTTGAGGCTCTACGTCTGAATTAAGGAGAACAGAAAATCTTAAATCAGGATACTTTTCTTGCACTACCCTTAAGGCTTCGTTGTATCCTCCAGAATATCCTAAATTTTTTCCTATTTCTATGAATAGGACGTCAGGGTGATGAAGATTTGTAAACTCTTTTGAGTTATCTGTGCTGCCATTATCAGCAACTACAATTAGAGCTTCAGAGGTTCTTTCAATCACAGAAGGGAGAAATAGCTCTAGCCATTTTTTTCCATTCCAATTTAATATAATCACCGATGTTTTCACCGTCCACCGCTATTAAAGAAAATATTATTATCTATTCTTGAACCAAATTCGCTTGATCTACCGTTTCCATTATCATCAATATCATTTGACATATAACTTCTTTTTTGTATTGCAATTCTCCATTTGGGGTTTTTTATTTCACCTATTGCATCGGAATGAAGTAGTTCATAATTTCTTCCTGCTACTGCATAATTGGCAAAGACAAAAAGCTTATTTATTTGGTAAGGGGCATTAGGAGCTTCTAGGGTATTGTATTGCCAAATCTCGAAAGGGTAACCATCACTCTCAAATGGTCTTTTTTCTGTGAGAGTAGGAGGGCCATATTGAAGAAATACTCGACCTCTGTCCGTTGCGTATCCAGAAACTGCCCGGCTTGAATACTTGTTTTCAACCTGGTTTAATATGTTGAGATATTTTTCAGCTTCTTCAAAAGATTTAATCGGACTTCTAGATTCCCAGAAATACTGAATAAAACGTTGCTTTGTAGTGTCATTCTTAGAGTCGCTTAAATACTCAATTTGCTTTCTTTCTAATCCGCTGGCTATGGGGTATAAACCATTAATGTACCAATTTAGCTTTTCACCAAGACCAATTGTTTCTGACCATCTTGGGTCTATTGCTTCTGAGCTCTTAATCAAATCAATATCATTTGGGTTTATTCGGTAAAACTGAATACTTTGTCTAGGATAATAGAGTGGATTCATTTTTTCAATATTTAAAATAGCCCGAATCTCGTAATGCCCACTTGGAAGGTCTTTTATTTTCAATGAGCTCAATAGGATATTTTTATCAGATGACTCATAATCGTTAATACGATTTACTGCACCGAATCCTTGAATTGCCGAATTTGTTTTTAAAGAAAAAAGTTGATATGAATAATAAGATTTTTCATTTTCAGGAAGCTTGTAAGCTTCGGTATAGAATTTTAATATATCATCATCTCCATAAAAAGAAGCTACACCAAATTGGGGCCGAGCTCCAAAAGGGTTATCAACCTGTTTTTCTACGAATCTCAATGGGGCTAAGGAAGATTTTCCTGCAATATCTGTAATTGTAAACACTCCTGTTAGAGTGTCAGTTATAGTGTCACCTACTCCATATAAAACGCTCAATTTCATACCTCCAGTGTCAGCGCCAAGAAATATGCTATGACTAATTATATATTGATTTTTTAATGAGTCTTGCCTTGGGCAGGTGAGTTTTATTTTGTCTATATCTACAATCTGTTGGGAAGTATTGTCGGTTAAATAAGTTATAAAGGTTAAGTGCTGAGTTTTAACATCTCCTACTTGAGAATATAAATTTTTTGCATTAACGGAAATGCATATTTGTATGTAAGGATCATTCCCTGTATCCCAGTATGGTGTTACATCTATACCAATAGGTACATCAATATTGTTATTGATATTTACATTTTGAGCCAGCAGTAAAGATGTATATAGTAGAAATAGTCCAAAAAGCATCTTTTTCATAAGCGCGAAGTTACGTACTTTTGCCGCGGAAGATTGGCAGAGTGGTCGATTGCGGTAGTCTTGAAAACTATTGACTGTAACAGGTCCGGGGGTTCGAATCCCTCATCTTCCGCACAGAAAGGAAGCCGGTGTGATACATCGGCTTTTTTATTTTCGATATTTTTAGTAAATCTAATTTCAGTGATATAATTATGGAGTTATTATAATTCTGCCATTTTTTTTCTGAATGAGATTAGGGTATGCTATATTGTTCTTGTCATTACTCAGATATATTTGGCCAATTCTCGCGCAATTTGCGTGAAGGCTCCAATTAGTAAATAAATCATTATTCACAAATACAGTATCCCCTCGGTATTGATTTGCGTGGTATTCAATAGATTCTCGTAATTGTAAATCGCGATGGTCTTGAACAAACGGAAGTAATCTGAGCAAAATCCCAATAGCAAAGAATGATATGATGATTTGAAAAAATATTCTTGGTTTGATTCGGTTAAATTGAATAAGACAACGCTCTATATAGAACGCAATTGATATTGCCGCAAATGGATATGCCGGGGTAGAATAAAAATCACTCTGTTTTAGTGACACTATCATAGGGAGTATTGCGCATAATGAGAATAAGCCAAATGTTAAGCTCCTGGAAAGTGTTTTCTTGTTT
>Ga0302114_10000411_pt1 | contig 30080 bp, 28 predicted proteins | sample AG5_Surface_MG_FD_203107 | JGI IMG/M metagenome (GOLD analysis project Ga0302114, IMG submission 203107) | Marine microbial communities from Western Arctic Ocean, Canada - AG5_Surface | ecosystem: Environmental > Aquatic > Marine > Oceanic | place: Canada: Western Arctic Ocean | collected...
TTGAACCTCGTGGCGACGGTGAACAGGAACCCGGCGCCGAGTTGCCACGCGCTTCGCCACAGCGTTCCAACGTTCTGTTCATGTTTCGCCTTGACGATGCCGATGCCGAAAAAACCGGCGCCGGTGTCTTCTTTGGGCCGCGCGGTTACTCCGTCGCTCTCCGCCCCCGCGTACGCGTTCTTAGTGGACTTCTCGATGAGTAATTCCGTGTCGTCACCGCGCCAGTAGTTCGCCGCGCGGAGGCGTGCCGGTTCATCGGCAGAACCCGCCGTTTCATCGACCGTTACACTTGAGTCGTCCGGAGCATCGGTGATGACCGCCTTGCTCTTTCTGCGTCTGCGGCGCGAGTTTTGGCCTCCTCCTTTCCTCGAGAACGGATCTCCGAACTTCGATAGATGATCTCCGGCCGGGACGGTGTTCGCACTCACGAGCACGTCCTCGAGCTGCACGAGGAGCCCGACGGAGTCTGCGTCGAATGTCACGACGTCGTGGTCGAGTAACACGCGCCAGCCCACGAAGTCTGGCACCACCGGTCTTCGTCTCCAGGCTGAGTCACCTCCACTCGATGGGTCAGCCTCTTCCGGGATGGGGCTTCCGATATCGGGCGCGTGACGCAGCGCGACGCGTGGGCGCCACCGCTGGACGTCTACGCCGTCGCGGTGGAGCGCGGCGACGACGTCCGCGCCCGTGACGGTCGCGGGCGCGGACTCAGCGGCGGCGGCGGCATTTGAGTCGGCACCGCCGCCGACAATCGGTGTCGTCTTCGGCGCGCGCAGGACGGCCACCTTGCCCTGGGAGAACCGCACGCCGGGGTAGACGTACCGCACATGCACGTCGACCTCGTCGGCCGCGGGCGGGGCGGTTGAGACTGACGGGACCACCTCGTCCGCCTCGCCACCGACCGCGGCGACATTGTGAAATCCGCTCCTCTTCGACCCCCGCCCGCCGCGGGCGAACGACGGCGCGCGCGCGCCGACGCACGGCCGCGCGCGTCGACACGCCGATCTCCACGTCGTATCGCGCATCTCTCGCATCGAACCCGCCGCCCGGATCGTCATGGACGTGGTCGACATCGGTGGCCTCGACCGCCAAGGGGAGGGATGGGGCGGGGCGCGCCCTCAAAAGTGGACATTTTGTATAAAAAAGTGCACTCGTACGGAGATCCAGGCTGGGGATCCGAGCTGGCAACGATCGTGGCCCCAACTGTCGCCGCGTCACAGAGAAATATCTGGTCGATACGGCACTTAACATCGCGCGCCCGACCGCGCCCTGACCCTCAAAGGCACCGGCGTCACCCCCAACGCACAGGTCCCTCGCGCCGATCACCATGACGACAGTATCCTCCATCGCCGCGCCCAAGGCTGCCGCGCCCCTCCGCGCGCGCCGCGCCGCCAACCCCTCAACGGTTCGCGCGCCAACAATCCGATGTGCCGCGAACAATGACGGATCGTCGTCTTCGAGGCGCGACGCGCTCCTGCAGCTCGCGTCCCTCGCCGCGGCGCCTGCCCTGCTCACCCCTACCCAGCCCGCCGCCGCTAACGTCGCGTCCATCTACAAGTACGAGCCCGTCGATGCGCTCCCGCCCGCCATCTTGGACTCGGGCAACGCCAAAGTCCCGATCGCGGCCGCTCTTAGAGCGCAGACGGTCTACGCGGGATACGCGGTGCCGATCATCGAGAAGAACGTGACGGTCCCTCTCGGTACCCTCATCTCCCTCGCCGCGCGCGACGCCGGTACCTTCGACGCGTCGACGAACACCGGCGGCCTGAACGGGTCCATCCGATTCGAGCTCGACAGGCCGGAGAATAAAAAGGTGAGAGCGTTTTTTGTTCTCTGACTGCTCTAACTGTTTGCCTATACTAAAACCTTTGTTTTTGTTCAGTTTCTTAACGCGATCGAGCAACTCGCGGATGCCAAGAAGGAGATCGACGCCAAGTGCGCGCAGCCCATCGGATGGGCGGATCTCATCGCGTTGGCCCCAGCAGGGAAGGCGAGGTATTCATTCCTGAAAGACTTCTGCGGATACACCGACAGGTTCGAGCCGAGGTGGCAGGTAAGAAGCTGGAACACAGATGCATCCGTCCGACACGAATTATTTTTGGTTTTTGGCATTTCTTTGGCATTTCTTTGGCATTTGGCACAGCCTCCACCCCTAAACCCTTCGTCACCTCCTCCACCGCACCGCAGTACAAAGCCGGGGACATCACCAAGGTTGGATGCGACATCGACACCATGCTCCAAGCGCCGTTCGGGTCGTCCCCAGAACAGATCGAAGCGACGAGCTGGTACCGCCAAAACTACGCCTCCACCGGCCCCCTCACGGGCTCGCGCGTGCACATGGGCCGCGCCGACGCCACCGGGCCGGATGCATCCGGCCTCGTTCCACCCGAGGGCTCGAGCGCGGGTGAGTACATCCAATGGTTCGGTCGCATGCGTCTGTCCATCCCGGCGCTGGTTAACTTGAGCCCTTACGGTAAGTTTATTTTAATACTTGTATGGGCAATTGTACTGACGACGTCGTGTTTTGTTTACAGTGGACGACTCGTGCGAGGCTACTCTTCGCGACTGTCCGGATTGCGCCGGCCTTTTCCGCGAGCTCGACACTAAGAACTACCAGCCCGGTAACCTGGAGAAGCCGCTGATTAAGAACTACCGGGAGATGACGTTGCGAGGCCCCGCGCAGTTTGCGGATCCGATGCGTTACGTCAACGACGACGGGAGCCCGGCTATTCCGGATGTCAACGGAAAGAAAGTTCGCAGCGTGAAGGAGCTCATGGACGGATACACCGATCCGTACCCGGTATGGATCCTGTGATGAGGTGATGAGCGTCTGACTACTTGTACTTACGCGACGGCGTAGATTGAATCCATTTATTGTTAATACCCTTTAATCTTAGTCCCTTTAGGACCCCTTTACTTCATAGGTCGTTGTCGCAGAAGCCTTCTATTTCGCACCCGACTCGCGGCCACTCCACTTCGCCTCGAATGCGCTCCATTCGCTTCCGCTGCTCCCCGAGGTCGCTCACAGGTGTCATGAACGGGTACACGTACTTGACCGTCGTGGCGAAGCTTCTGAACGTGACCAGGTAGTCTTTTCGCTGGTCTTCGTCGCCTTCCCAGTTCCGTTCTCCGATGCCTTCGTTTTTTATCAGAAACTCCACGTTGTCCACGCCGAGCTTGCCGAGCATCGCGAACCGGACGTACCTTCCTCCGTCGTCCAGCTCGAACGAGTCCAGCTGGCGCGCGTCCGGGCACGCCCGTAACGTCGCCTGCGTGATCTGCGCGATGGCCTCGTCTAGGTTTTTCACAGGCGCCGTCCACGCCGTGGCGAACTGCGATGGCGCTCCTCCGATGGATGACGTGGTGACGCAGTTGTACGTCGCCGGGCACTTGCGCAGGCGTTTGCCGGTCGGGTCCAGGCCGATAGGCTCGCCGGTGTCGTCGCCGACCATGTTGGCGAGCGCGGGACGGGCGGCGAGCATCGCGGCGAGCGCGCCGACGGAGACGGCCCTCCTGTTCATCATCTTCCGATCGTCGCCTTCGTCGCGGGAGGAGGGGGAGGATGGGGACGCGCAGCACCGTGGGGGAGGATGGACGGCCGCGCGGCGCCTGGAAGGTCCGGGCGCGGTGCTACTACCCACGCGCACCGGCGCGAGGGCCCGGGCGGAGCTCAGCATCGCCGCCATCGCCACCGTGTGTCTCTCGTTGTGCGTGCGGTACAAATATCCGAGGTGCCGAACCACGTCTGGCGCCTCATCCTGGGCTGGGACTTCAGGATTAGGCTATGTATGTCAGTGTCGTTTTGAGCTATATATGGTTAACACCGCAATCCGTATTTGCAACCCCCGGTATGCGTTCCAGTTAGAAATGATCCTTTTTCTTGGCGAGGCTGTATGACGAATAGGGTTTCGTGCGATGACGTCGACCGAGGCCGGGCACTCCCCGACGCGCGCTTCCCACGGCGACGTCCCCACACACCGACTAAGGGCTCACACCTCGAGTTTAGTCACCCACGAGTACGATGGCCGCCATCATCTCCACCGCCGCGTCCGCGGTTCGCATGAACGCCAAGGCTGCCGGCATCAAGACCGGGGCCGGCTCGCGCGCTGCGTTCCTCTCCCGCAAGGCTGCGCGCTCCGTCGCCGCCGTCGCCGCGACTCGCAAGGTCGCGACGCGCGCCATCATCACCGAGACCACCGCGGAGTCCTCCGCGGACTCCGCCGAGCTCTACAAGGAGTTCGAGCGCCTCCTCGTGGACTACCAGTTCTCCTACAAGGTCGGCGACCGCGTCACCGGCAAAGTGTTTCACTGCGACGCGAAGGGCGCATGGGTCGACATCGGCGCCAAGGCTGCCGCGCTCTGCCCCGGGTCCGAGGCTTCCCTCGCGCAGGCTCGTAACGTGAGTACATCGTCCACCCCCGTGTGAACCGTTTACATCCGTGTGCGGCGTCCAGGCGGATGCGCGTGGGATCCCCCGCGCGCGTTTCCGGGCGCGACCGGGTGAATCCCCTCGTCTCGTCGCAATGTGGATAGCGCAGCGCTGAAAAGTGAAATCCGCGAACTGAACTCCCGGAGACTGACCGATACCCCCCGCTCATCCCCCACACACGCACAGGCCGCCGCGGTGTTCGACATCGGCGAGGAGTACGAGTTTGAGATCATCAAGGACGACGACGGCGATGGATCCCTCACCCTCTCCGTCCGCAAGATTCAGGTGAGCGTCCACCCACCCAATTTCGCCTCTCGGAGCAGCTCTCTCAAAACGACCCTAAAACCTGAAAATTGGAAAATGGAACTCGGCGCTGACCTTCTATACCCATCCCCCCCCCCACACCAACCCACAGCTCGAAGCCGCGTGGAACAGGTGCCGCGAGCTGCAGAACGACGACGAGGCCGTCAACTCCGTCGTCCTCTCCGTCAACCGCGGCGGCCTCCTCGTCGAGGTCGAACACCTCCGAGGCTTCGTTCCCCAATCCCACATCGCCATTCGCGTGCCGAACCGCGAAGATCTCATCGGCCAGTCCGTCCCCGTCAAGTTCCTCGAGGTTGACGAGGAGAAGAACCGCCTCGTCATGTCCAACAGGCTCGCCACCGACGTCATCAGCGGTGAAGGGCTCGGCGTGGGCGACGTGGTGACTGGTATCGTCCAGGCGGTTAAGCCGTACGGCGCATTCGTTGACGTCGGCGGCGTCTCCGGCCTTTTGCACATCTCCCAGATTTCGCACGACAGGATCGTCGCGGTGGAGAACGTGCTGGCGCCCGGCGATGAGCTCAAGGTGTTGATCTTGTCCAAGGATGCCGAGCGCTCCCGGTTGTCTCTGAGCACCAAGAAGCTCGAGCCGTCGCCCGGCGACATGTTGCGCAACCCCGCGCTCGTGTTTGAGAAGGCTGATGAGATGGGCAGGCTTTTCCGCGAGCGCGTGGCGGCTGCTGAGGCTGCCGCGCAGGCTGAGGAGGGTGCGCAGGGGGAGATGGCCGGTATGGAGGTGAGCAAGAGCGCGGATGAGGAGGAGTCCAAGACGGAGGAGGCTTAAATTCGCTGTACGCTTTGCGGTTGGACCGTTTACCGGTGAGGAGGAGAGAGAGATTCTTTAGTGGCCAGTGGTGCCCTTTCTTAATTGTCGATACTGATTCATAGATCTATCAAAACAAACACTACCAGGCGCGGATGGGATCCCAGCCCCGCTTCGGTTTCAAGCCGCCCGATCTCGCCGGAGCCTTCTTAACCGCTCCCGCATTTCCCTTTCTTTTTGTCCCCGATTTCCGTCGCCATTGCCGCGGGAATCGCTCGTCCCTCCGCTTCGCCCGCGCGTGCGCCTCCCGTGCCTTGTTCACGCACTCGCCAACCCCGCCAAACACCAACACGGACACCCCCACGACACTGTACACCACCCTCTTCAGCTGATACGTAAACGTATCTCGCGTATGGTGCCACTTATCGCGCGGGTCCTTGCTCTCGTTGAGGTCCAGCACCGACCTCGTGGGCGACGGCGCCTCGTCCGTCTCCGCCTCGTCCGTCTCGGATACGTATACATCCACGGGAGGCACGGACGCGGTCTTGACCGCCTTGAGCCTGACGATGGACGCAGCCTTGAGCCTGCTCTCGTGTATGATCTCCGCCGCGGTCGGAGCCTTTGCCTTTGCGTTAACACACGAAACGTTCTCCTTGTCTTCTCCCTCGTCTGCGAATGCATCCTCATCCAAATCAATCGCGTGGGATGTCTCGAGCTCCCGCGCGCGCCGCTCGCGCTCCTCCGCGTGCTTCGCGCGCATCGCCGACCTCCTCACGGGATCCACGGCGTCGTCCAGCATGCCGTTGACGCACTCCAAACACGCCACTCGTTCCGTGAAGAAACTAAACAGCCAAGGATCGGCGGCGCCGTCGACGGCTAACAAGATCGCGCCGAAAGGGTACACCGCAGGGTTGGCGCGCGCGTCCACGATGGCACTCGCCGGGACGGCGAACTTCGTCGGCGCGGCACACGCGCGTGGGTCGAACAGAGACGTCTTGGTTCGACGGAAACAGACGTGTTTGTCGAACACAAACAACTCGCCGGAATCCAACGGATTTTCACCCTTGCAACACGCGTACACGCCGCGGAGGCGTTCGTGTACGTCGGTGAGCCTGAACGTGGCGCGCGCGACGGCGGCGAGCGCGGCGATCTGACCCCCAGAGGTACGCGCGGCTTTGAACGCGTCCGCGAAGGCAGCCTCGGAGTCGGCGAGGGGATCCGGCGCATTCGCGTTTTCATTCTCGTTTGAACTAGAACGGGGGGTGCCGGGGAGGGAATACCCGGTCGGCCCCGCGCTTCGCATGGCCACGCCCGGGGACGGCATCGCCTGCGGCTCCCCTTTCGTATCGGGCGCGAGGAGCCGGCGGTAGGCGCCCGGGCGTGTACTCGTGCCTCGGTGCATCGGTCGCGGCGCGGGGCCGACCGAGTCGAAAAACCCCACGGATGAAACCACTGGGGTGGAGACGTCGTTTTTCATCTTCGACACGTCAGCCTTGGACGACGGCGAGGACCCGGGGGTACCGATGAAAGACCGCCCGGCGTCCACCGCGCGCGTGAACCCGTCGACGGAGGTCAGCGCGTCAGCGAGCTCCCTCCACGTGTCATCCTCCGATTGGTTCTTCGTGTCAACGGAGAGCTTCGCCTTTCGCATCAGCCCGACGCACGCGACGTGAGAGTAGCGTCCGGCTTCGTCTTTCTGCCGCGGGGCTTCGTTAGCCAGGCACGGGGCATCGCACAGGAAGCATCGCTTCAACGATCCTCCTCCCGTGGCATCCATGGAGGTGTCCTCCATGCGCGTCAAGGGCGTCGGGGGTTCGGGTGATAGTTCCATGGGAAGGGACTCGTCGGCGTCCATTGATGCATCGTCGTCGGCGTTGTTGTTGATGAACATCGGGTTGGATCGCACCGCGCTTCGGTCCATGGCCTTTTGGACGGGTGATTTGATGTCGGAGCCCGGTGAGTCGGTGTCGTACACCGGGCTGGACTCGACGGACTCGATGAGCGTCGTTGGCGGCGGTGTCTTCGCGTCAGATGAGGGCTGCTTTGAAGGCCGGGCCTTGTCCTCCGGGGAGCCATTGGTCGGGGAGCCGATGGCTGGGGTGGACGGCGAGAGCATCGCGTCATGCTCCTTGGGGGCTTGGGGCTTGGCGATGGTGCTTAGTTTGATGCCCTCGGGTGAGATGAACGGGTTGCGGAACGCGGGCTTGATGCCCACCACGTCCGGCGGGGTCCCGCCCTTGGACCTCTTCGTTTTGCCCATGACCGTTATCGGTGTGTGATCTTATTTCACAGAGCCGACGGGCTTTCCTCTGGGCTTCCCGTTGGATGACCTCGAACGCCGGTGATGCGCGCTTCGACGCGTGCGTGGTATCGCCGAAGGGCTGATGAGACACGGCGCGCGACGGGGCGGTCACGCGGTGCGTCCACTGCTCTGACGGGGCGAGTGTGGGAGGTGCGCTTGAAAAGGCGAAACATCTTCTCGGAAAGTCCGTCTCTCGGCAACGGCTTGATTTATATTTTGGGCACCCCGTCAATCACAGCTGTGCGCGCCGGCCATGGCGGGCGACGGGGGATGGAGGAAGGCGAAGCGGAAGGACCCGGAGCCAGGTTCCGTCGAGCCCTCCCCGAGTGGAGCATCGCGCGTGAGGTGCGAACCGACCGCGTTCGCATCCGCCGCCCTTCGTTCCCACCCGACCCGCCCCGCCCCGCACAAAGGGTGCCCTCTCGTCACAAAAGCTAAGATCCCCTTCCCCTCCAGGCCCACCAAATCCAGGGCAACCAACGCCAAGGCACCCGCGCTCGACCCCGACGACTACCGCGACGAGGTCTTGTCCGAGATAGACCCGCGGTCGCTGGCGCAGGCCCGCGACGCGCTCATCGTCCAGACGGACCGGCTCCATCGACTGCGGTCGGAGAAGGACGAGGCTGTCGCGGAGACGACCCGCATCGACGCCGAGCTCCAGCAGACCCGCGCGCAGTGGAAAAAAGCGGTGGACGCGCATGACGAGGCGACCGCCGCCACGCGTGACGTCCAACGCGAGCTGGACGATGCGAAGGAGGCGCTCCGGCGCGCGCTCACCCGGCGCGACGCGGACGCCGCGGAGATGGAGGAGGCGAGATCTGCGGTAAGTTTATTTTAATCATCGTACGGGCAATTAGGCTGACGTCGTGTTTTTTAACAGGTCCGAGTCGCTCGAGACAAACAGGAACAAGCCCAGCGCGACGCCGCCGCCGCGCGCGACGACGCCAAGGACGCGCGCGACGCCGCGGCGCGAAACGAGAGAGCGTTGACGCAGCGCGACGAGTCACTGGCGCGGACGAGCAAAGACTTCGAAGCCGCGGCCACCTCCGAAATCGAATCGCTCAAGTGAGTTTACTTATTATAATTCCCGCACCTGTACGGGCAATTCGTTTACTGACGTCGTGTTCTTTTAACTCTTATTACAGGGAACGAATCAAATCGATGACGGAAGATGCGAGGATGACACAGGAACGCGTCGCACATCTCGCCTCGGAGCTCGAGACGTCCCGGACCGAGTGCACGAGCCTTCGTGGCGAGCGCGACGCGACGCGATTCACGCTGGAGAGCGTCAAGTCCGCGGCGAAGGACGAGGTCGACGCGCTGCGAGATTCTTTACGCTCAGAGCGGGGACGCGTGGAGGAGGCGCGGACTCGGCTGGCGTCCGTCGACGCGCTCAAGGCTCGTAACTCGAAGCTGGAGGAGCGCGAGCGGGTCCTATCGGATCAGTTAAGGGACGCGTTAGGGGACGTGCTGCGGTTCAAGGAACGCGCGAGGGATGCGGCGTCCTTCGCGGCGTCGATGAACGGTGCGTTTATTTCTATTCACGTACAAGTACGGGCAATTGGACTGATCAAGTCGTGTTTTGTTTTACTCGAACAGCGCAAACTTCGACGATGGATGCTGAGTGGCGGGCGATGCGCGAGGCTGTCGCGACGAGGTGCGCGCGCATCGAGGACGAGGCCGCGTTGGACAGGGCGAAGAACAACGCGAGCAACGCGGCGAGGGTGCATCAGACGAACGATTCGATGGAGATCCTCGCGACATACGAGTACGAAGTAGACGGTGGCAGCGCGCACGTCGATCGACACGTCGCACAGCTGTGCGGGTCGGATGAGGCGGAGCCGAGTCCGCCGGTGAGGCGCGCGGCGACGCGGGGGGGCGGGCGCGGGGGAGGACGGGGCGCGAAGTCGACGCGCGCGAGCAGAGCTGCGGCGTGAACGACGACACGTTGATGACTCACAGCGCCGACACACATAGACGACAAACGAGAGCCACGAGAAAATGGGCACCCACTTGATATAAAAGAAAGCCACGTCGATCGTTCGCCTCGCCTCTCACTTCCAGCGCGCGCGACATGGCCTCCGCCGCGATGTCTTCCTCCGCGCTCAGCGCTCGCGTGTCTTCATCTAAGGATGCGCGATGCCTTTCGTCGTCGCGCGGTGCGTCCGGCGGGATGCCCGCGTCGTATCGCGCCGCTCGTCACCGCCGTTCGCCCGTCGAGACGTCCGCGATCTTCGGCGGCATCTTCGGCGGGGGTGTCGCGAAGCGCGACGCCGCCAAGACCGCGCTCCTCGACGCCATCGAGGGCACGAACCGCGGCGTCTCCGCGTCCGACGAGGACGTCGACGCGGTCGAGGCGGCGGCGTCCGCGCTCGAGCGCCTTAACCCCACGCGCGCGGGCGCGCTGCGATCGCCGCTCGTGAATGGGGAATGGGAGCTGCTGTACACGACGTCGGCGTCCATCTTGGGCGCGAATAAACCGCCGTTCGCCAGGCCCATAGGGCCCATCTACCAGACCATCGACGTCGCACGTGGACGCGCGCGGAACCGCGAGACGTTTCCCTTCTACAACGCCGTCGACGCCGACCTCACGCCCACGTCTAAGAGCGCGGTGAATGTCCAGTTTGTCAAATTCTTCATCCTCGGGTTCCTGCCCATCACCGCGCCGGAATCCGCGAAAGGCGCGCTGGACATCACGTACCTGGACGATGAGCTACGCGTGAGCCGAGGCGACAAGGGGAACCTGTTCGTGCTGAGGATGCACGATCCATCCGTCGAACTCCCGAGGCCGGAGGACGACTGACGATGCGATTGATTCGTTGATGTCATTCGGGGGACTCGGGGTAACTAGTGCTGACCCTTATAGAGATTAGCAGCACACGCACGCACGATACTCGGTATAAGACGACATTCACCATCATCGTATACATGTATTTATGATAAACAAAGTCACTCCATGCCCTCGTACAGCAACCGCGTGCCGTTCTCTTTGTACCCGAGCGCTCCATCCGACGCGATTCGATTGCCATTCGAGTCGAAAAATCGACCCCCGCCCACGATCTGCGGCACGCCAGTCGCCACCCTCCTCACCGCGTCTGGTAACGTGAGAAACTCGATGGAGCTGTTCGTGCCACTCACCGCGCGTATCTTCGGGCACAGGTCCGCCGCCACCACCTCGGGTTCCTCGGCGAGGACGTTGAAGAACCGCCTAGCCACCGGGCTCGCACCCTGCAAGAGTAGAGTAAAAAAAACACGACGTCAGTCAGCAATCTGATTGCCCATACGAGAATATCAAAAAAATAAACTCTCACCTCGAGTAACAAATCTGTGAGCACCATGCCGGGCGAGAGCTGGTGAACGCCGACGCATTCGACGCCCGCTTCCGTGAGCTCCTCACTGAGCGCGGATGTGAGCTGGGAGAGCCCGCGCTTGGTGGCTTTGTGCGTGCACGTGGATTTACTGAACGAGGCGCCCCAGCGGCTGAAGCCGAAGTTATACACATGGTACCTCTGCGACGACGATTTATTTATATTCGACGAACTTGCCGAACCTTCTCCCGATCCGCCGGTACCGCTGGCACCCTGGCGACGCATGAGCTTGACCGCCTTCTGGCAGCACAGGATCGCGCCCGTCAGGTTGGTGTTGCACACGCGCACGACTTCACTCGGGTCGATGTCGAACAGCGGTTGCCTCGAAGAGACCATTCCCGCGTTGTTGAGCCAGTGGTGGATGACGCCGACGGTTGCGGCGGCGTAGTCCCCGAAGGCGTCGACGTCGCGCGGGTCGGTGACGTCGCATCGGGTCCCCGCGACGCACGCGCCGGGGAACTCCGCGCGTAGTGCGGCGACGGCGGCGTCGACGCGCGTGGCGGACCTGCCGCAGATGCACACTCGGTCACCGCGCATGAGGAATTCTCGCGCGAGCGCGTACCCGACACCTTTCGTGGCGCCGGTGATGACGACGCCGAAGCCCTCGGGCGGGGCCGGTCGCTCGGCATCGCCCGTGCGGTACGTCTTGTTCGATGATGACGATGCCGAAGCGCGCGTTGTGACGATGCGAGAGGAGACGTCGCGCCATCTCGTGACGCGCGTTGTTCGGCGTCGAGAGATCTCGATCTCGGGACGCGCTCGACAGGACGGCGATGACGAGAGACGCGCGCGGCCGCCGGCCAGGGTTGAAGGCGCGACGATGGATGCGATCGCGGTGGACATCGCGACGGGTGGTTCGATGGACCTGCGATCCGAACGCGTGCGCCGTGCGCGACGTCGAGTGTGCGTCTGACGGTGAGTATCTGGAAAATAATATCTTCCGAGTCATGAGAGTCGAGCGAGTGAGGTTGAAGGGTTAGTGGGCCTCGGGCCTTCGCCAGAGGAGCGCGCGCGACTCGGGTGTCGGGGCTTCGGTGTTCACGACGGCGGCCTCGCGTGTGACTCCGAGCGCGACTCCGGTGTCGTCCACGTCCACGCGCGGACGTTCAAACCCCGTCGCGTGAAGGCCCTCGGGACGCGCCCCAGGGTGGTAGGCGCATTGGTATACGTTGTAGGAGCCGGAGGTAACAAACAAAAGGGCCCCTTCGCGAGGATGGTGCTCCGCGAGGATGGCGACCAGCGCGCGGTGATGTCGGGTCTCTTCCGCAAGATCCTCAAGACCGTCTGGGTCTTCATCAACATCGTGGTGCTCATCGCGCTCGCGCTGAGCGCGTGGGACATGCACCGCAACCGAAGGGCCGCGCACTTCATCGCCTGGTTCGTCGCCGGCGTCTTCGTCCTCCTCGCCGTCCCAATCACATTCTACGAAGTCGCGCAACACCTCGAGAACTACAGGATGCCACGACTGCAACGGCACGTCATACGCATCCTCTTCATGGTGCCCATCTACGCCGTGGACTGCTGGCTCGCGCTGCGATTCAAAGACGGCACCATCTACTTCGACACGATACGCGAGTGCTACGAAGCGTACGTCATTTACAACTTTTACACCTACTGCACGGTGTACCTGCAAGAGTTTTGCAACCCCGGGCTGGAACAGATCATCGCACGGAAACCACCGGCGAAACACATATGGCCGATAAGCGTATTCCTGGAGTTTCCACGCATGGGCGAGCCGTTCCTACGGCTGTGCAGGCACGGGGTGATCAATTACGTCGTGATGAGGCCGCTCACGACTTCGGTACGTCTCTTTTTATTTCCTCCGCACGGGCAATTGGAATGCTGACGTCGTGTATTTGTCATTAACAGCTTGCGTTTATTTCGGAAGCCAACGGGGTGTACGGAGACGGGCAGATTTTGAACCCACTCGTGGCGTACCCGTACCTCGCGCTGCTGAACAACGTGTCCCAGGCGTGGGCGATGTACTGCCTGATCATCTTCTACAGGGCGACGTACCAAGAGCTCGCGCCCATTCGACCGTTTTATAAATTCTGCACGGTGAAAGCCGTCGTGTTTCTCTCCTTTTGGCAAGGCCAAACCTTGCTGTTCATGGTTAAGATGCAGTGGATCAAGGTTTCGCAGAGGGAGACAAAGACGGACTACGACGCCGCGGAGGTTGCCACCGCGATGCAGGAGTTTCTCATCTGCGTCGAGATGTTCTTCGCGGCGATCGCGCACTCCTACGCGTTTCCACCCAGCGAATACTTTGGTACGTTTATTTGTACAATTGTATTTGCTTTCTACCTGTTTGCTCATATGGACTTTGTGTTTACAGGTGCTCAGATTCCGACGGAGCGGCGTATGATGGACAACATAAGGGACATGTTCGACCTGCGTGACGTGTACCACGACGTTGTGAACTACGGCGAGAGTAACCAAGAGCGGTTCACGCACCGGTGGCTCTCGTTCATCGGGTTCTTCACCGGGAAACCGCCCCCGCCGTTGGCGAGCCCATCGTTGAAGAGCGGGAGTCGAAAAGATGAGTTTGCGAGGTTGGTCGACGGCGGGAAGGGCGGCGACGTGGAGATGAGCCACGTGCCGGGGATCCACGCCGCGGGGATGGACGGGCGGCACATGTACGGGGATAGGAGCGGCGGCGGTTCACGGTTCGCGGACGCCGGGCGACGACGCGAACGACGAAACTCGGACGGCGAGGGCGGCGACGGGTCGAGTCCGAAGTTGGGTATGGGTAACGGGACTGGCGCGACGAGTCCGAGGGCGGGGACTCCGGGTGGAGGTGTCCCGCGGGGTGAGCGGCTGTTCACGCTGGGCGGGAGCTCGGACGAGGACGAAGGAGTGGCGATGGCGCCCGTCGGCCGGGAGAGCGCGCGATTCTCAAAGTATCGAAGCTAGCGTCTAGCGTCTTAAGGACACTCACGACTTCATCAGAACATGGCTCGTCTGATGACGTACTTGTCCCCGAACTTCTCCCTGTACCACCGCTTGTACGCGACCGCCCGTGGGAATAAGTTGGCGAAGGTCCAGAACGCGAACGCCCACGCGGCGGCGGTGCCGGTCATCGCCGCGAACCCGCTCCATTCCACGCACTCGCCGAGGTAATGCGGCGCCGTCACGACGTCGAAGAGACCACCGGTGGGCACCTTGTGTGTACTCTTCCGAGATGCCCCGCCCCCTTTCCTCCCTTTGCCGGCACCACCCCCTCTCGCGGCTCGCAGCCTGAGGAGAGCCGCGTCGGCGCTGACGTTGATCACGGCGCCGAGGAGCATGACGCACAGCCCCGGGACGTTCGCGGCCGTGAACGGCTCGCACGTACGTCGCGCCAGCTCGCGTCCCATGAGAGTCCCGTTCACCAGGTTGAACGCCACGGCTGATGCGACGACGGGCATCGTCGTGTGGGACATGTGCCGCGTGAGCGGGTACCACACCGCGCGGTTGGCGTAGTGCGCGCACCAGAGCGCCGCCGCCACGAGCACCATCGAGGGCGCGCCATCTTCCCATGTCGACATCCACGCGCCGCACGAGTCCGCGGAGGAGGCGGAGGCGGTGTAGATGCCGTACAGCAGCGCCAGCGGAGATGGGAGCTCCTGAAGGCACCACCCGAGGCGGCCGTCGATGCGCGGACCCCACCCGTCGCGACCGAGCTTGCCGTACGGCGCGCTCACGAAGAAGAGGAACGGGAACGTGACGATACCGGCAGTCGCCCACGCGGACGCAGCCATCGAGCCGTCCATGGTGTCTGATGCTCTGAAGGCAATCGAATCAATCCCTAACTTTTAACGACCTTCGTGACTTTTTTCGTCCGAGAAGGAAGTCGGCGCGCCGACGCAGACTGCAGAGCGCCACTGTCGTCATGGCCGCCGCTCCCGTGGTGCGCACCGACGGGCGCAAGCCCGCGATGATGCGGCAGCTCAAGACCGAACGCGACCCGCTGGAGCGCGCGCACGGATCCGCGCGTTGGGAGCAAGGTACGCATCTCACCGTCGTCGCGCCCCCTTCATTCATCCCCGAGGTTTTGCCTTTGATCGACGCCACCGCACAGCTGTGTCGGCACCCTCGGCACCCTCGTGTGGAGTACTCACCGACCCACCCCTCCTCATGTCTCTGCACAGATCGCTCGGTGGTCATGGCCGCGGTGTACGGCCCGCAGCAAGTACTCGCGCGCAAGGAAGACGTCGACAAGCTCGCCATCGAGGTCTGCTGGCGCCCACCCTTCGGCCTCCAGACACCCGCCGACGTCGAACGCGAGACCACCCTGCGACGCACGCTCGAGCAGATCGTCCTCACGTCCCAGATGCCACGCCTCGGCATCCGCGTCGTCGTGCAGGTCATCGCACAGGACGGATCACTGGAGGCGTGCGCCATGAACGCCACGTGCCACGCCCTCATGGACGCCGGCATCCCAATGTTCGGAACTCTAGTCGCCGCCGCCGTCGCCGTCGTACCCGGCATCGGGCCGTGCGCGGACCCGACGGAGGACGAGGAACTCGGGAGCACCGCGCGAGGAACGTTCGCGTACTGCTTCCGCGGAGGTAAACCAGGGGAGGTCCCGAAGAACGCACTTGCTCAACACGAGTGCGACGTGGTTTACACCAAGAGTGGTGAGTTTATTTTAGTTTCCGTACGGGCAATTAGTATGACATCGTGTTTTGTTTACAGGGGGTTCGATGAGCGAGGAGGAATTTCTAGGGATGGCGGTGCTGGCTCGGGACGCGTGCGTGGAAGTGTACATGTTCATGCGCGCCGCGGTGATCGAGTGGGAGGAGGACGTGGAGAATGAGAAGACGCGGCTGGAGGAGCGGTGCAAGGCGGTGGCGGCGGCGATTGAAGAACACGGAGTGGACGGCGCCACTGAGATTTTTCGGTTTCCGTACGGGCCCAAGGGTACGGGATACGAGGCGAAGCGTAAAGCGGAGGGTGAACCCGCGCCCATGGAGACGTAGACGTTCATTCGTAATCGTGATATTAATCAATATCAATCAAAAGCAAATAGATGTCGAGCGAGGCGTCTAAATGTCCAGGCTGGCGACCGGTTCATCAATCGTCGCAAAAACTTTTAATCCTTGGACTTGAAAACCGCTTGGTCGCCGAGCTCCTGCCCCGCGAGCCCCTCCACGCTCACCTTCTTGAAGAACGCCTCGAGGGTATCCGTCCCGTAGCTCGGCGTCGTGCCGGCGTCGTACTCCCCACTGGCTTGGTCCATGACGAGCATGGACTCCGCGGCGTAGTACCGACCAATCTTGCCAAACTCCGCCGCGTCTCTGTAAACAAAACACAACGTCAGTACAATTGCCCGTACGTACGATAACCAAAATAACCAAAAATAACCAAAGATAACCAAAAATAACCAAAAATAACCAAAAATAACCAAAAATAAACTCACCTCATGTTTGCGAAGAATCCGGCGAACCCGTCTAGCACCTTGATGACGGTATCCATGACCTCGATTGGCACTTTCACGAACTTGGGCTCCATGCCGAGGATGTCGAAGAGCATGGTACCCTGCTGCAGCGCGCTCATCGCCTCGCCCGGGCCGCCGATGGGCAGCACCTTGTTCTCCAGGTCGGTCGAACGGATGCACTCAGCCTGTAAACAAAAACACGACGTCAGTAAACTAATTGCCTATACAAGCATTAAAATTTTAACTTACCATGTACTTGGCGAGATCGCGCTCGGAGATTGGCTTGCACGACGCCAGTTGGCCGTCCCCGAACATGACGTACGGACCACCTTTCTGCACGGACTCGACCTGCCCCGCGAGTGACTTGAAGAACGCGGTGGGTCGGACGATGCTGTGCGAGATGTCGCCGCACGCCTGCAGGTCCTCCTCGAATTTCAACTTCGCGGCTTGGAACGTCAGCAGAGGCTTTTGGACGCAGATGGCGGAGAGGAGGACGAAGTGCTTGGCGTTGTTCTCGCGCGCGACGTCCAGGACGTTCTTGGTGGCCTGGTAGTCGATGTCCCAGCTGTCCTTGATGCCGCCGGTGCGGGAGGCGAGGCAGGAGACGACGACGTCGTACTTGGTGTCGTCGAAGGCGTTGGCTCGGATGGACTCGCAGTCGCCGACGGAGCCAAACTTGACTGACGCATCGGGGAATAAAGACTTGGCGCCGGACGCGTCCGTCTTGCCGCCGATGCCGGACTTGTCGCGGACGAACGCGGTGACGTCGTAGCCCTGCGCGCAGAGCTCGCGGACGACGAACTTGCCGATGTAGCCGGTCCCGCCCACGACGAGCACCTTGCAGTCTTTGTTCTCCTTGGGAAGATCCGCGATGGACGCGCGGGTGGTGACGTTGCGGAGGGGCGCGGCGCGGGCGGCGGCCTTCGAGGAGACGGCCTGCTTGGCGCCGCGGACGGGCGCCGCGCGGAAGGTCACGCGGGAGGAGAGGGCGGCGGTCGTGGCGGCCATCGTGTCAGTCGTCGAGTGGCGTGCGAGTCGACGGATGGGTCTCCACTTGTACAAGATACGATCGTTATCTGCGATCTGTTTTTGCTGGCTCGGTCGCTTTTCGTGTCTCTCTCGGACCCGCCGACGTCACACCGATAGGAAAGCGACGATAGGAAAGATGTCAGCCTCGGTGGCGGCCCGGACACACATCGCCGCACCCCGCGGTTTGTATCGACCCGCGCGTTCGCATCGATCCAAGGCGCCGTCGCGAAGAATGGCGGCGCTCAACCCACACGTCGCCGCATCATCGACCACCGAATCTTCGAAGAAAATCGCAGTCGTCACGGGGGGAGCCAAGGGGATCGGAGCCGCGTGCTGCCGCCTCCTCGCGAGGGACGGCTGGGCGGTCGCCGTCAACCACAGGACCGGGTCCAAAGCCGCCGCGGACGCCGTCGTGAAATCCATCGTCGACGCCGGCGGCGACGCCGCCGCCTTTCCCGCGGATGTCTCCGTCGAAACCGACGTCGTCGCCATGTTCGACTCCATCGACACGTGGGCGTCGCAGATCGACGGACGCGTCGCAGGGCTGGTCAACAACGCCGGCGTGCTGAACGGACCGAACAAGTGCAAGTCCATCGAGCACGCCAACGTCGAAGACCTAAACCACATCTTCGCCGTCAACGTCGTCGGGCCCATGCTCTGCACACGGGAAGCGCTTTCGCGAATGTCAAAAACAATCAATGACGATTCACAGCTGGGCGGATCCGTGGTGAACATCTCGTCAGGGAGCGCGGTGATCGGCCGGCCGCTGCTGTACGCCATGAGCAAAGGCGCGCTGAACTCGTTCCAGGCTGGCGCCGTGGACGAGCTCGCGGCGCACGGCGTCCGGGTCAACGCGGTGTCCCCGGGCATGACGGACACGTCCCTCATCGACGACATCAGAAATAACTTTGACCTTACCAAGATCCCGCTCGGACGATTCGGAACACCGGAGGAATCCGCCGAGGCTGTGTGCTTCTTGTTGGGGGAGAAGGCGAGCTACGTGAGCGGCGCGAACATACGCGTGGGCGGCGGACGACCCCCGGGAACCTTCCTCGGTTAGGTAACTCTTAGTCGAAATGTTTTTCACAAATCGCGTCGTTTGTTGGTACAAGTCACCGCTAATTAACACGGAAGGCGGCCTCCTCTCTCCCTGAGATTATCACTTCGTACTCAACACCGCCAGTGCTTTTTGGAGGTTGTCAATCGCGGTGTGCACGTCCTCGTGCGCCAGCGCGGACACCGCGAACTTGGCGTGCATCTGCGCATCCGCGATGGCGGGTATGCCTATGTTATCGGTGTTGTAATTCGGAGGCGGAAGACCGGGAGGAGCGTTTCCGTAGACGACGTTTGGAGGCGCGGATGTGTGCGGGGGCATGGGCGGCGCGGAAGGTGGGGAGACGGGGTGGTGCGGCGCGGGCGGCAGCCACGCGGGCGGCTCCGGCGGCGCCGGTTCCGTCCGCTCGACGTCGGCATCGTCCGCCCCCGGTGTCGATTCTTCACCACCCCCGTTCGATGCGTCGCCGCCGCTCGGCCCCGTCTCTTGGGGGACGGTGCCCGTCGTGTCGTCCGGCGGCGCGGGTGGCGCCTTGCCTTCCCTCGCGGCTCCGCTGAGCTCCGCGCCGCGCCACGCCGCGTACCTCTGCTTCTCCCCCATGTCCTCGTTCAGCGGACCGAATTGGTTCAAGATCTCGATGAAGACGCCGGAGACGTAGAACATCTTGGCCGTCTTGGCGTCGCGTTTGTTCGCGCGGTCCGCCTTGTCCGCTTTGGCGAAGAGTTTCATCGCGAAGTTCTCGAGGTACAGCTCGTCCTCCTCGCGCGTCTCCGCCAGCGCCGCCCCCGACTTGGTGCTCTCCAGCTGCTTCAAGAGTTCGCCCATCAGCGCGTTGAGCTCTGCCGATCGCTCGTTCGCCTTCATGCCCTCCTCCACCGCGTACATGCGGCAGTAGTACGCCACCTTGGGGTCCGCGCGGGACATCTCGTCCGCGCGCTGCAGGAACGGCGCCAGCGCCTTGACGTCAGCCATGGTCGTGGTCGAAGTGACGCATCGCCCCGTCGACTCGTTGTTTGCTTCGTTTCTGTTCATCATTTTCGAGGCGATCGGCACCAATCGAGGGATGTTTCCGAGTCCGTACGCGTCACCGGTCACATATCTGTGTATTATGCGTATACCTCATCCTCCGACTGCTGCGCACCTGTGCGACTAAATACATAAATAGACCTAGTGCTAAATAGCCGCTCCGCCGCCGACACAAACATCACAAAACCACCGCCGCCCCCACGCCCCACGCACGCCATGATCACCCGCCTCGGCACCAAGGTCGGCGACTGCGACGAGATGCGCCTACGCTCCGGCCACCGCGTCGGCGTCGACGGGCCCGCCGCGAAAATCCCGCAGACCGCCGCGGAGGCGCGCGCCATGCTCATGAAAGACGCGGTGAAGATGCCGGACGAACACGTCCTGGCGTTCAAGCAAGGACTCGCGGGGCTGCTGAACCGATGGACCGCGCTGCAGCTCGCCATCACCAACGAGTGGGGCGGAGCGGAGTCCGTCCAGAAAGGCGAAGCCATGCGCGAAGAGCTCGAGGACTGGTTCCTCAAACGCAGGGGCGGCAAGTACGCCGAGGACCTCGAGGAACTCCTCGCCGAGATTCTCGGCGACGACTTTTGCGTGCAGTGTGAAGACGGATCGCCGCGCGAAGTGGCGCACGTCGCGTGTAACATGTTCGAACAGACCGCGGCGGGGGACTACACGATGGGACGCGAGATCTGCGCCAAACCGCTGCCCCGGGAGCACCTCGAGCGGTCCAAGCGCATCGAAGAGGACCGCCGGTGGACGATGGGAGCGGGCGGAAACGGAAACGGAGATGATGGATCTCAATCGTGCTCGAGCGACGAGGACGACGAGGCGGAGATGATGGACGCGGACGCGCTCGCGGATGGCCTCGCGGCGGCGTTCAACGCGGGGCAAGGCGTCGGGGGTACGCACGGCGGCGACGACGACGCCGCGCGGGCCACGCGGCGGGGACGCACCGACCCCGACGAAGACGGCTGGTCCACGGTGACCAAGCGATAGAGTACTTAGAGTCACGCGATCGTGGAATACGAAATGTGTTTGATTATACCCCGATTAGCCCCCCTCCCGTTTACCGCACCATGGAGAGGGGTTCCTCGACGACGGAGATGACTTCCTCAACCTCAACCTGCGTCTCCACGACGTCCCCGGCGTCGTCGTCCCCGGTCCAGCCCGGGTAGCGCCCGCGCATGATTTTTCTAACCTTTTGCACGTGGTCATCCGACTCGATGGCGGCGCGCTTGGTCGCGAGCCACTTGTGCCAGGCGTCCGTCACCTCCTGCTTCTCCGCGGCGAGGTGCGAGTCCTGCGCGTTGCGGATGGATTCGTCCAAAGTCTCGAACCGTTTGCTGTACTTTTTGAGATTTTTGGCGATGTCATCCTCGGTCTCCTTGGACAGGAGCGACGGCGCTCGCGGCCGCCACAGAAACTGGTAAAAACGCTCGCGCTGGTGCTTGTACAACAGCCGTCCGTTGAAGGTCCACACGTTGAAGCCGTTCTCCATCTGGTGCACCGACGTCACCGCCGTGGTGACGTACCGACCAGTCGGATCCCACTCCACGTCAGTCGCCATGAAGTGCTCGGCGCTCGCCATGGTTTCCATCTCGTCCACGTTGAAAAACTCAAACTGGCCGTTCATGGTCTTCAGGCCCGCCAAGACGACGACTTTGCCCTTTGGGGACCAAAACAGACAGTTCGCGGTTTTGTTCTTGACGGTGCCGATGAGCTTGACCTTGTTCACGGCGCTGCCTTCGTCGATCATGGTGTAGAAAGACACGTCGGGTCGGGCGCCGTCGCCGTGAATCACCGCAAACCTGGTAAACAAAACACGACGTCAGTCGAATTGCCCATAGTGGTGGTACGCAAATAGGTAATTACTGCGCAAATAAAAAGAAGCTCACCTGTGGCCCTTGGGTTCCCACGCGAACGCGACGATCTTCTCCGTCTTGTCCGGTAACTCGAGCACCTCCATCGGGCAGTTGGGCTCGCGAAGGCGGAAGAGCTCGAAGCCGGAGTAGGTGGACTTCTTAGTCTTGGTCAGCCTGTCAACCTTGACGGCGAAGTAATCGCCCGATTGCTGCCAGAACATGCGAACGGTGTCGACGCTGAAAAGGTTCTTGGAGCGAATCTCACGCTTGGACGGGAGCTCGATGAGGGCGACGCGCGCCGGCTGGTTCCCGCCGCCTTGCTCGGGTTGGTACACCGACAAGATGGGATCCGCCGGGGACCAGCAAAAGTCCAGCACGCCTTCGAGCTTGATGGACTTTTTGTCCACCAGCGACATCTCCGGGGCTTCGTACACCGAGATCGCGTTCTTGCCCATGCGCGCGAAGAAGGCGCCGGTGTCGGACGCGCCGGTGCCAGCCCACTTGAACACCGGCCAGGTCAGACCGCGCTGCGCTCCGGTGACGAAATCGGAGATTGGCCCCTGCGCAGTTGTAAAAAACACGGCGTCAGTACAATTGCCCACACAAGCACGGAAATACGGAAATACGGAAATACAAATGAAATACAAATGAAATGCAAATAAACGCACCTGGAACGATCGAAGCTTGGCGCCGGATCGAACGTCGAAGAAATTGACCACAACCTGCGCCTGCTCCCGCGCGTTCGCGGGATCGTGCGTGCTCCCGCTCGCGAGGTACCGCTCGCACGGGGAAAACTCGATGAACTGCACGCCGTTGTGGCTAAACTTGGCGAAGCGCGCGAAGCCGGGGCCGCCCCACAGCGCGACGCCTTGCCTGTGCACGGTGGCCATGTAGTTTCCCCGCGGCGACCACTGGACGTACGATTCGGTCCAGAAGGACCGTTTGTACACCTCCACCGGTTCCTTGACCTGCGCGTCGTTCCAGTGGATCTCCGTCTCGTCCCCGAAGCGAATGGCGAACTGATCGCGGCCTCGGTCGTCGAGCATGTAAGACGCGGTGTTTTCTCGAGCTACGTAGGGCTTGGGTTCGGGCGCTTTGTAGTCGTCCGGGACGGCGTCGTACTTTGTGAAGTCGTCGAATTTGGAAACCTTGAACACGTGCGCTTTGTCGAGTTTGTACCCGTTGGTCTGTTCGATCGCGGCTGCGGCTTCGGCGGCGTTGTGGAACTCGACAAACGCGAAGCCTTTGGTGACTCCGTCTTCGGACTTGGGCATGACGAGTCCGTTCGGGCGCACGACGCCGATCTGGCCGTAGATCTTCTTGACGACGGTGCATAGCTTGTCGTACTTGGCGTCCGGGACCTTCGGGAGGTTGTCGACGACGATGACGGTGCCGAAGCCGGACTCGGACTTGACCTCTTCGACGTCGACGCCCTCGTCGTCGTCGCTCGTGATGCCCATGTCGTCGCCCGCGGGCATCTCGATGTCCTTCACGTCAACCTTGGACCAGTCGACGAAGCCATCCTGTGGGTGTATGGGCGTGACGTGGAGACGACGGTGAGCGTGAACGCCGATACGGGAAATGGGTCTAGGGCTGGGAGGGGTTTCGCGGCGCCCAGATCATCATTCGCGGTTTTTTCACCCCCGAGGCGCCCCGATGGCGCGGGTGGGGTTGCGAGGGCTTGCTCGGGGAACGCGCACCTCGCCGCGGGGCAGGTTGGGGGGAATCTCCTCCAGACCCATCGTGGGTGTCTACTCGGGTAAACGCGAGGTCTCCCGGTGCGTGAAGCCTGCGCGAGTCCGTGCGATCACGGCCGGCGCGGCTGGTAAAGGGACGGGCGTCGAGGAACCCTCAGTTCCAAACGGCGGCTGGGCGCGAAGGATTTACGAAAATGTGAGCGGTGGAAGCCCGCCCAGTCTGTGACTCAAGGTTTGGGTCCTTTTGGTCGGCCGCGACGTTTCCGGTCGGACTTTTGGCCACCACTCGAGCGGTCGAATAAGCACTGGATTCGAATAGATCGTGGCAGGGTCGGTATTTGCCGGCGGACACGTGCTTTACATCGCTCACACCCGCCTCGCGCGCTCGAGGTCATGTCCGCCCAGGAGACGGTCGTCGCGGTCGCCGCCGGCACTGGCGCGGCTGTCGTGGCCAAGACCATCAACACCAACAAGCTCGCCGACACCCTGAGCAAGACGCGCAAGACGCGCTGGTTTCGATGGGTCGACATCAACGTTCCAAACGATTTTGCCGAAGCGGATGCCCACCAGGCGGACCCGAATATCATCGCCAACGCGCCGACGCTGGAGACGCTCGGCAAGCTGGTCACCGTGGGGTACGTACCATGGGCATCCCGAGCCGTGCCGTGTCGCGACCGCGTCACCGAACCCAGTCTTGAGGCGCCGTTGGTCGCGGTGCACCGAGAAGATTCAACATAATCGCGCCCAGCCCCATCAACGGGAAAAACTGACGAGATTCCACCAACCTCCGCGTCCGCTCCGCAGGAAGTACTCCATCGTCGTCATCATGGCGCTGTCCCTGACGGTGTTCTACGGCCTACAGTACACGGTGTTCGTGGGCGACTACAAGCCCTCGAGCTTCGCGGACTACAACAAGTTCCGCGCCCTCCAGCCCGGCCTGCGATGCTCGTGCGGCGTGCAAACCTCGCCGTTTTCCAACTTTGCATCCGCATCCGTCGAGATGAACCCGACGTGCGAGTGGGTCGTCCAGGACTTGATCGGCTACGCACGAGAACGTGCGTGCCCCTGTGATTATGAATGTTATGATGCCCTCGGCAGATGCGACGACCTGTCCACCTGCCGCAGCGCCGGTCAGTTACCTCTGTGTAAAGCCACGGATGAGTCGTGCAAGCAGTCCAACCAGACGATCGAATGGATCCTGCAAGAGTTCAGAAACACCCCGGTATCATCCACGGAGCTGCTCGCGCAGGATACGCTGGAGAATCTCGCCAATCAGACCTTCGAGAGTGCAATCAAGCTCGGGTCCCTCATCTCGACCACCCCGGTGAAGACGGTTGAAGCGTGGGCGTCCGCGAACGTTCCGGGCCTCGAAACCATGGCTGGACGTGGACAGGAAGCAATGTCTTTCGCCCAGGGAATCATGGATGTGCTGAAAAACTTTACGCGGATTGCGCTGCGAGACGGCATCTTCGCTAATGCAACTGCCGCTGAGAAGAAGATGTATGAAGACGGAGCAAATTATCAATGGGATGATGACTATTTCTCCCCTTTTCTGGATTACGGCCGGGAAAGTTCTCAGCGAGGAAAAATACCTGGTGGTTATTATGGCAGCTCGGCTTGTGACGGTGTTTATTGGGAAACGTACACGGAGCCTACTCCCGCGACGGACTATATGGAGATCAACGAAATGCTCAACCCGTTGAACATGGACCCATCGGATGCCGCAGGTGATCCGTGCCGTCAAGATTATCGGAAATGCTATTACGACTGCAGCTTCAACGGCCAAACGTTCACCGATTGGGATGGCGACTATGCCAACATACCATCTTGGGTTCCCTACGACAAGACACAAAACAACGGAGATTTGCATTGGCAATACCAAACAATGAAAACTTATCCATATGCGCACTCATACAGAGGATACACTATGCCAGGCCTCACCTGCACTAAAACACGCGAGGGTCCTTTGTGGCGTAACAAATTCGAGCGGAATACCCAGGGAGACATGCCGCCGCCTCCTTGGCCAGAGTACAGGTTCAACCAGAGCGGAACCTGGGGATGCGACGCATACTCCGTCGCCCTGGACACCACATACTTTTTGTACGACACTCCTGAACGGTTTCTGTTGATTAAGAACGCATCATGGGATGCGATGGACAAAAATCTTAAGGACAAGGCGAAGGCTGCCGGCAAACCAGAGCCGCAATTTGATGGTTGGGGTCCCGGATCAGGGATTGACTACGTGGCGAAATTCGCAATTCCCATCATGAAGCGTCACGGCACCGTACGCAACGCGATCAGCAACCTGTTCATCGACGAGAAGGTTGTCTCCGTGAACTACGAGGTGAGCGACCCGGTCTTTGATTTGATTTTCTCCGATGATCCCTCCGTCGTCGCCCGTGACACTCACCACCCGAGCCTCCCCACCCGTCCCTCCAACTCCAGGACTACTTCAACACATGCGCCATCACCACGTGCACGTACACGTATAGTGCACAACTCTCGACCGCGGCGCTCACGTCCGTCATCTTCGGCCTCATCGGCGGTATCGTCGCCTTCATGAACCTCTTCGGCGGCTTCGTCTACGACGCTTGCAAGGCGGCTGTGTTGAGAGGCGCGGAGGAAGCGACGGGACGAGAATCTTCACACGAGGATGAGACGGGACGAGAAGCCCCGCACGAGCACCAGTCCAAGGGATCCGATGCACCGGCCGTCCCTAAAGCACGCGCATGGACGGGGATGTTTGGATCCGGTGCACCGGCCGTCCCTAAAGCACGCGCGTGAGCGCCTTCCCCGCCGACCTCGCGCCTGTACATAGTTGAACTCGCGTCAGCTCGCACCCACCGCGATGATTTCTTGCATTTCTTGTTTGTCTTTTACATATGATGAGAGCTGTACTTGCTAGCTAAAGGACGTAATACCCGCGGTTACTAGGTAGTGTACGGTACACTCCGGCGACGTGCCGCGGCCGGTATGGGCGCCTCGGCGCGGGCGAGGAGGACCACGCACGGTCCCCTCGCCCAGCGCGGGCAGAGCCCAAAGAGCGGCGGCGCCGGCGCCGAGCCGGATACAAATAAATCTAAATCAACCTCTCCAGTCGTCGCGCCGTGAATTCACATGGTGTCGAAAACCCCGGGATGGTGCCTCCCTCCGTGGCGCAAGTCATCGTACGAATCCGTCGGCGAGTTCGAGCTGCAGTCCGAGTACCGCCGCAGCAGTTTCTCCACGTTATCGGCGCTGATCGGCTTGTAGATGACCTCGTTCGCGCCCGACCGCATGAACCGCGCGGTGTCCTGTGAACAAAACATGCCATCAGTCAAATCGCCCCCGTGCGATGATTGAAATAAACTCACCTCGGGCATCGTGTTCGCCGTCAACCCCACGATTGGCACGTCCTCGTCAATCTCCCGAATCCTTCTCGTCGCTTCCAAACCGTCCATGACCGGCATCCGGAGGTCCATGATGACCAGGTCGAAAGAGCCGACGCGAGCCATCTCCACCGCCTCGGCGCCGTCGCACGCGGTGACGCACGTGGCGTCCATCCTGTAAACAAAACGCAAAACACGTACCCGTCAGTTCAATTGCGCGTGCTTGTACGGAAATAAAAATAAAAAACTCACCGCCGCAGCAGCGCCGCCAACACCATCCGCACCAGCCGATCGTCGTCCACCAAGAGCACGCGCTTCGGCCTGTCCACCTGCATGGGCCGCGCGATGCCGCCGAGGCTCATCGCCTGCGCGATGCCCTCGTGGATCGTCGGCGTCGCCATCTGGTGCGCCATCTCGTCGGAGGACGTGGGCGACGTCTTTGACGGCCGCGGGGTCCGCTCGCCCTGTGAACAAAACACACGTGCCGTCAGACCAATTGCCCACACAGGTATGATAAAAATGGGAAATAAAAATGGGAAAATAAAAATGGAATAAAAATGGGAAAAATAAATAAAAATAAACGAACCTCCCAGGAGGGCCTGCGCATGTTGATCCGCGGAGCTCGGTCGCTTCCGTCGCGGCACCGCGACCGCTCGAGCGCGATGTCCTGCTCGAGCGCCCTTTGATCCCGGGTATCCGCGCCGGCGTACAGGCCCGACGCGAACACCGCCTGCATGGGCTGGGTCTGCCTCGGGTGCGTCGGCATCGTCGATTGCAAATGCGATTGCGAATTCGAATTGTTGACGACGACGTACCCTTCGACGGGACCTCCGCTCGGGGAGGTGTTGTGCTTGGAGAACCGGGTCCTGTGCCTGTGCGGCCGCGGGTGCCCGTGCCCGTGCCCGTGCCCGCGTGCGGCGGCTTCCAACCCCGGGTCCAGCATGAGCGGTAAAGTGATCTCCATGCTAAAAGTGGACCCGACGCCCGATTCGCTGCTGATGTCAATCTTGCCTGCAAATAACAAAACAAAACACGTCGTCAGCTCAATTGCCCATATGGTGTAAATAGAAATAGGAAATAGAAAGAAATAGAAATACACGTACCGCCGTGCTGACCGGCGATGAGCTGCGAGAGCGCGAGTCCGATGCCGCCGTCGCCGCCCGTCGTGCTTCCGCCGCCGCCGCCTTCACCGCGGCCGTACGGCGTGAATATGTACCGCTTATCCCTCGCGAGGATCCCGGCGCCGGTGTCGGTGACGTGGACGGAGAGGGTGATGAGCCCGACGTGCCTTTGCGACTCGCCGTCGTCGTCGAAAGTTTTGGCTTTGGCCTTGGACCGCCAGCCTTTGCTTCCCGCGGTCGCGGGCGACCCATCCTCGCTTCGCGCGGAATCGTTCGAGTTCCGCCTCGAACCCCGGCCGCTCCCGCCGCCCGATCCCGCGTCCTCGATGCGAACCGCTTTGGCGGACGCGACGGTGACGCGCACGTGCCCGCCCCGCGGCGTGTGCCGCACTCCGTTTGCGACGAGGTTCATCAAAACTTGTCGCAGGCGTTGTTCGTCGCCTACTTCGCGCGCGTGTAGCTCCTCGCGCACCCACTGGAGCTCCGCCTCCGCCTCGGGTGATGCCTCGAACCGGAGGTCAACCGCGGGGGGCGCGTGGACGCCGTACCCGTCGGGGGTGGCGTCGCCGATCTCCTCCGAGACTCGAGCTGTACACACAAAACACACGTGTCAGTCCAATTGTCCATACCCATACGGAAATAAGAGTTCGTTGAAAAGAGACTCACCTTCTTCGACAGTCTCGAACGCGGCTCGAAGGAAGTCGAACCGGCGCGGCGTCATCGAGATCTTGCCAGTCAGCACGTACTTGTGAAGGTCCAGGGTGTCGTTTAACACGTCGTGGATGGACCGCGCCGCCATCTGCATAGCGCGCACGTGAGTGGCGTATCCGTCAGGACCCTGTTCACAAAACACGACGTCAGTACAATAGCCCATACGGAAATAAATACAAATACGAAATACGGAAATACAAAGGTAATAAAGATAAACGCACCCCCAACGCGTCCTGCACGCGTCTGCACGAGTTCAACGAAGGCTCGTGCAGTCGTCCCTTGGATCGCGACCGAGTCAGCGGACCACCGGTGGTTCCGTTGGTCGTCCCGGTGTCGCTGTCGCAATCCTCCATGGATCCTTTGCACGAAACGCGAAAACACGACGTCAGCTCAATTGCCCATATGATGAAAATAGAAATAGGAAATAGAAAAAAATAGAAAAAACACTCACCGCCGTCCAGGCTCGATCCGCCGTCCGCGCCGCTGAGCACCTCCAGCCCCGCGAGTACCACCTGCAGCGGAACCCTGCACTCGTGGCTCAGGTACCCGAGGAACCCGCGCATCGTGCTCGAGTCCGTGTACTGCGCCCTGCGGCGGCACCAAGACGCGTGCGCCATGAAACTCGCCACGCACGTCTGCACACAAAAGTCACGCCGTCAGCCTAATTACCCACACGGAAAATAAAAAGAGAAACGCACCTTGACCACGCTCATCCACGCCAACGACCGGATGACGCCGGCGTCCGCGGGGGACAAAAGTGAGTCCCCACGTGTCAACCCCACGCACAGCCACGTGGCGGTCCCGATCCGGGACAACGCGTGGATCCAAGCGCTGCACCCAAAGCCGCCGACTAAGGAATCCGCGGGGTCAACGCCGACGCCAACGCAGTACAACTCGCAAGACATCAACGGCGATAAAAAACCAACGGCGACCCAGTTCAACAGCGGAAACAACAACGCCGGCAGGGTACTTGTACTGCCCATGGTAGTGAACTCACGCGTCGAGTCAGCCGGGGAGGTCTCCTGACCACCGAGCTCGATTAACGACGATCCAAGCCGGGTTTGAACCCCCGACGTACCGGTCACAGCCTGAGACGCTAACCGACTGAACCCGATCTCCGTCGCGAGTATGCACGCCCACAGCGTGACTTCGCCGACCCTCGGGTGCACCATCCACGACACGTACCCGCCGCCTCGTGCCGATCTTCGGAGGTAGTGCGACGCCGCGTTCGGGAAGAAGATGAACGACGCCATGATGGCGACGAGGACGGACATGGCGCACGCCGCCACCGACGCTTCCATCGGCGTGGTACCGGTCTTGTTCGATAAAAGCCCGCCGAGGTCGAGCACCGCGGCTGGGAGAAAGACGGCGAGCTTGATCGGCACGACGCCGAGCGGGCCCCACCGGCGGTCGAGGCGCACGGAGTTGTACAGGTGCCTGCGACATGGATGGTGGGAGGGGTGGGGGATGGGGTCAGCATGGATGGGGATACGGATGAGGGCGTCGTCGTCTCGATGGAGTCGACACGGCTCCCGTCGATGTGCGCTGGCCGCCACGCTGTCGCGCGGGAAAAAGGAAGGCGGGGGGCGCGATTTGCGGGCACCGCGCGC